>Ga0075425_100004265_pt1 | contig 14708 bp, 12 predicted proteins | sample SoiMethybrSBSTD4_FD_75300 | JGI IMG/M metagenome (GOLD analysis project Ga0075425, IMG submission 75300) | Bulk soil microbial communities from a Populus tree surrounding site in Tennessee, USA - Soil MetaG P. TD hybrid SBSTD4 | ecosystem: Environmental > Terrestrial > Soil > Tree plantation...
GCGGTGACGTATCCGCGGCATCCCTTCGGCAGCTTCTTCCAGCCGTTGTTCGGTACCGGGTTGCCCTTGCCGCAGTTGATCCCGAAGAAAGCCACGCGGATGTCGAAGATGCTGCCGGGATCCTGCGACGGCGCGGGCGTGGGCGCGGGCGCGGCGGTCGGGGACGGCGAGGGAACCGGCGCCGCGACAGGCGCCGTGACAGGCACCGGGGCCGGCGCGGCCACCGGCTCGGGCAGGCTCGGCGCCTCTTCGGTCAGCGTCTGGCATCCCACGACGCCGAGCGCGGCTACGACGATCGCGATCCTGTTCGGCAGCCCCATCGGCCCCCCTTGGATAGAAAAAGCTTCATATGTTTTGCACTAAGTGCCCATTAAGTCAAGCTTTTTCTTTGGGCCCCTAGAAAAGCCTACCGATATAAAGGTCCATCTGCCGCTTCCAGTAAGGCCAGTCGTGGCCGCCCTCGCTCCCCCAGTCGTCCAGCGAGTGCGCGATGCCGCGCGAGCGGAGCACCTCGGAGAGGCGCCGCGTGGGCCCGCTGTCTTCGTAGGGACCATTGCCGGTCGCCAGGTGGATGTCCGCCTGCGCCAGGTGTTGGAGCAGGTAACCGTCGGCCAGGTTCGCCATGTAGTCCACGGGGTTGTTGAAGTAGAAGTTGTCGTCGTAGTCCCCGTTCATGAAGCGGCGGATGTCGTAGACGCCCGACAAGGCCAGGCACCTGCGGAAGAGGTCGGGGTGCTTGAGCAGCGTGTTGGCGGCGTGGTACGCGCCGAAGGAGCTGCCGGTCGTGGTGATCGCGATCCCCGGCGTGCGGCAGTTGTCCTGGACGAAGGGCGCCACCTCGAAGGCGATGTAGGCGTCGTACATGGCCTGGACGTAGCTGCGGTGCCGCGGGTGCGCCTGCTTGTTGTACCAGGAATCGTTGTTGACGGAGTTCACGCAGAACATCTTCACGCGCCCGCCGTCGATGTGGTGGGCCAGCGCGGCGATCATCCCCTGGCCCTCGTACTCGCGCTCGTCCCCGCCGCTGGTGGGGAAGACCACGACCGGGTGGCCGTAGTGCCCGTAGGCGATGATGCCCATCTCCCGCCCCAGGCGCGGCGAATGCCAGGCGTGTCGTTCGATTTTCATGAGGGCAAATCCTATATCACGAGGGAGGGGCGCGCGGTACGCGCGCGTCGCGCCCCGAGCGAGCAGCCGGTCATCATGACCTGTCCCTGAACGGTCACGCCGGTCGTTGCTGTTGCTCTACCTGAACCGTCGAACTGGAGCCGGCGCCGCGATCGTCGAGAGGAACGCCGCGTTGGACGGCGTCTTCGTGATCTTGTCGATCAGGAACTGCGCGGCCTCCACGCTGGAGAGGTCGGCCAGGGCGCGGCGCAGCAGGTGGCGCTGCTTCAGCTCGTCGGGCGGGCAGAGCAGCTCCTCGCGGCGCGTCCCCGACTTGAGGACGTCCACCGCCGGGAAGATCCGGCGGTCCGCGATGGCTCGGTCCAGGATGAGCTCCATGTTCCCGGTGCCCTTGAACTCCTGGAAGATGACCTCGTCCATGCGGCTGCCCGTGTCCACGAGCGCGGTGGCCAGGATGGTCAGGCTCCCCACGCCTTCGCAGTTGCGCGCGGCCCCGAAGAACTGCCGCGGGAACTGCAAGGCGCGGTTGTCCACGCCGCCGCTCATGGTGCGGCCGCCGGGGCCCATCTCCCGGTTGCTGGCCCGGCCCAGGCGCGTGAGGCTGTCGAGAAGGATCACCACGTGGCGCCCGGACTCCACCATCCGCTTGGCCCGCTCCATGGCCAGGCGCGCCAGCCGGATGTGCGAGTCGGAGGCGGAGTCGGCGGAGCTGGCCAGCACCTCGGCCTTCACCGCGCGGCGGAAGTGCGTGACCTCCTCCGGCCGCTCGTCGATGAGCAGCAGGATGAGGTGGACCTCCGGGTGGTGCTTGGCGATGGCCTGGCCCAGGTGCTCGAGCAGCGTCGTCTTGCCCGCCTTGGGCGGGGAGACGATCAGGCCGCGCTGGCCGCGCCCGATGGGCGCGATGAGGTCGATGACGCGGAGGCTCGTCTCCGCCTGCTCCGCGGCCAGGCGGAAGGCCTCGTGCGGGTTGACCGAGACGAGGTCCTGGAAGTGCGGCAGCGCCCGGTATTGCTCCGGGGACAGGCCGCTGGCCTTGTGGACCTCGACCAATGTGCGGCGCCCACCACCACTGTCACGCGCGACCCCCTCGATCTCCGTGCCGTCGCGCAGGCCGTAGTCGCGGGCGATCTGGCCCGGGACCACGACATCGTCGCGGTGCGGTAGGTAGTTCTGGGCGGCCTGCCTGAGGAACCCGCCGCCGCCCTCTGCGAGATCCGCGACGCCCGCGACCGGAGTCGTCGGGCCCGTCGTGGGGATCGGGGCTTGTCGGGGGTCCCTCGGCCCTCGCGGCCCCTGGAACTGCGGGTGGGGTCCGCTGGGCCCGTGCCGATGGGGGTGTCGATGGCGCCGCGGGTGCCGCGGGCCGTGCCTCACGGGCGGCCCGTACGCCTCCGCGTAACGATCATCGTCTCCTCCGTCGGAGACTATAGCACGGCACCTTGGGGTTTCCTACGGCCTCTCCCCGGGCAGGAGCGGGCGCAGGGCCACCACGTACGTCTTGTCGTCCACGCAGACCGAGGCGGGCGTGGCGCCCGTGGGCCAGGTCTCGGCCTCCGACGCGGGCACCGTACGCGGCGCGAACAGGCTCTCGGTCACGGGCTCCGCGAAGGTCCACCGCCGGCAGCCGCCGGCCAGCTTCCCGTCGCGCGCGATGACCGCGTAGGCCGCGGGCTGCCAGGGGCGAAGGGTCGGATGCTCGAACCGCAGAAGGTCCTGCAGCAGGGACCCGAGGGGCTCGAGGCCCGGCGGGGCCTGCGCGGGATCGCCCGTGATCATCACGTCCTGTGATCCGCCCTTGCGGAGCAGCAGCCGGTACCTCTGCGGCCCCGCGCCGAGCGCGACCGAGGGCCCGAAGCCGGGAAGCTGGCGGAGCGCTCCCACCCGCGCCTCGATGGCCTTGGTCTCGGGTTTGGTCAGGCGGCCGGCCGCCAGCCGGCTGGTGCCGCCGACGAACACCTGGCCGTCGTCGAGGAGGGCGAACCGCGGAGGCTCCGCCTCCGGGACCTGGTCGGGCAGGGGCGCCGTCAACCCCTCGAGCACGACCACGGCCTTCGGGATCTCGCCCGCCGCGGACACCGACGCCCCGAGCGCCAGCACCATGCCCGCCACCGCCGTTCTTCCCATCCCGGCCAGTCTATATCGCCCGATTGGATCGCCGCATGGCGGATGGTAGCCTCGCCCCGGAACGGGGGACGAGATGACGCTGCGCGGGGTCCTGGTCGTGGGCGGGTGCCTGGCCGCCGCACCGGCAATGGCCGGCAGCCAGCCGGTGCGGGCGCGCGAGGGCATGGTGGTGTCCCAGGAGGCGCGGGCCGCGCGGATCGGCGCCGACGTCCTCCGTGACGGCGGCGGGGCCGTGGATGCCGCGGTCGCGACCGCGTTCGCCCTGGCGGTCACCCATCCGGCGGCGGGGAACATCGGGGGCGGCGGCTTCCTGCTCTACCGTCCGGCGGACGGGCCGCCGGTCTCGTACGACTTCCGCGAGACCGCGCCGTCCCGCGCCACGGCCACGATGTTCCTGAAGAACGGCAAGTACGACGAGGAGCGGCACCACGAGAGTCACCTCGCGGTAGGGGTGCCCGGCACGGTGGCCGGGCTGCACCTGGCCTGGCGGGAGCACGGGCGCCTGCCCTGGAGGCGGCTCCTCGACCCGGCGATCGCGCTGGCCCGTGACGGGTTCGTGGTCACGGACGGCCTGGCCCGGTCGCTGAAGGACGTGCTCCCGAAGATGAAGAAGTACCCGGCCTCCCTCGCGCAGTTCTCGCGGGGCGGCTCCCCCTACGAGATGGGCGACGTGCTGAAGCAGCCCGACCTCGCCCTGACCCTGGAGCGCATCGCGGCGCGAGGGCCGGCCGGCTTCTACGAAGGGGAGACCGCGGAGCTCATCGAGAAGGAGATGGCCGCACACGGCGGTCTGATCACCCGCGCCGACCTGCGCGCGTACGAGCCGCGGCGGCGCGACCCGCTCCGCGGCGCCTATCGCGGGTACGAGGTGCTGTCCATGGCCCCCGTCAGCTCCGGGGGGACCGCCCTCATCGAGATGCTCAACGTCCTCGAGGGCTACGACCTGTCGCGGACGGGCTACGGCTCGGCCGCCACCGTGCACCTCATGGCCGAGGCCATGCGCCGCGCGTTCGCCGACCGCGCCCGCTACCTGGGCGATCCCGACGCGAACCCGCACATGCCCATAGAGCGGCTCACCTCGAAGGAGTACGCGGCGGCGCTGCGCCGGACCATCCGCGAGGACCGCGCGTCCGTTTCCTCGCCCGAGAGCTTCGAGTGGCCGGCGGAGAGCGCGGAGACCACCCACCTCTCGGTCGTGGACAAGGGCCGCAACGCGGTGGCGCTCACCTACACGCTGGAGGACAGCTACGGCTCCAAGATCGTGGTGCCGGGCGCCGGCTTCCTGCTCAACAACGAGATGGGAGACTTCAACGCGGGGCCGGGGCTGACCGACAAGGACGGGCTGATCGGGACCGAGCCCAACCTGGCCGCGCCCGGGAAGCGGATGCTCTCCAGCATGACGCCCACCATCGTGGCCCGGGACGGGACGCTGTTCATGGTGGTGGGCACGCCGGGCGGCCGCACCATCATCAACACCGTGCTCCAGGCCCTCCTCAACGTGATCGACTTCGGGATGAACGTCCAGGAGGCCGTCGACGCCCCGCGCGTGCACCACCAGTGGCTGCCGGACCGGATCCAGCACGAGCGGCTCGGCCTCTCGCCGGACACGCTCGCGCTGCTCCGCGCGCGCGGGCACACGCTCTTCGAGTCGCCCTTCAACCAGGGGGCCGCGCAGGCCATCGTCTTCAACGCGAAGGAAGGCGTCCTCGAGGGAGGCTACGACCGCCGGTCGTCCGACAGCGCGGCCATCGCCCAGCCGACCGCCGCGCTCGAGGCGGCGCGGCCCGCAGTCGAGGGGCTGATCCAGGCGAGCGGCGCCTTCGTGGCCGTGGCCGCGCGGACGCTGGGCGGCGGCGAGACGCTCCTGATCCGGCCCGATGAGACGTTCCACGCCGCCAGCACCATGAAGGTCCCCGTCATGATCGAGCTGTTCGCGCAGGCCCGGCAAGGACGCCTCCGCCTCGACGATCCCCTCCCGGTGCGCAACCAGTTCGCCAGCATCGTGGACGGCAGCCCGTACGCGCTGGACCCGGCCGAGGACTCGGATCAGGACGTCTACCGCTCCGTCGGGGGCAGCCTCACCCTGCGGCAGCTCTGCGAGGCCATGATCACCGTGAGCAGCAACCTGGCCGCCAATCTCCTCATCGAGAAGCTGGGGGTGGAGAACATTCGCACCCGCGTGCGCGAGCTTGGAGCGCAGGGCATGAACGTGGTGCGCGGCGTGGAGGACGCAAAGGCCTTCCAGGCCGGTCTCGTGAACACCACCACCGCCCGCGGCCTGATGGTGCTGCTGGAGGCGATCGCCAACGGGACGGCGGCGCCTCCGCCGGCCAGCGACGAGATGCTGGAGATCCTGAAGCGCCAGCGGTTCAACGCGGGCATCCCGGCGGGGCTGCCGCCCGGCACCCCCGTCGCGCACAAGACGGGGACCATCACCAAGATCCACCACGACGCGGGGATCGTCTACGCCGCGCGCCCCTACGTGCTGGTGGTGCTCGTGCGGGGCATCCAGGAGGAGAAGGAGAGCGCGGCGCTCATCGCGGCCATCACCCGGACGGTCAACGACGCGATCGAGCGCTGAGGATCAGGCCCGGACGACGCGGAGCCTGCCCTTGGGGACCCGCTCCCGCGGGATGTTGTACCGCTGGAGCCGCAGGTAGATGGTCCTCCGCGTCACGCCCATGAGCCGGGCCACGCGGGCGATGTTCCATTCGTTCCGGTTCAGCAGCAGCAGGAGCTTCTCCCGCTCCAGGTCCTGGACGGGCGTGCGCTCCAGGTAGGTCTCCCATCGCTCGGTGCTGGTGCGCGCCTCTTCGCGGCGTGGCTCGATGCCGGTCACGGCCTTGGCCACGATGCGGGTGAAGCGGGTCATGCGGTCGACGTCGTTGGGGCCGCAGAAGTGGGGATCGAAGCTGTCCACGTAGAGCAGGGCCACCAGCTTCCCGCCATTGAAGACCGGCATGACGATCAGGCTGGCCGGCCCTCCGGGATCGCGGCGCGGCAGGCGGCGATCCTCGTCCCGGTTGCCGATGGAGAAGGTCTGCCCTTCCTGGAGGCTGTCTCGATAGCGATTCCAGACTGTCCCGACGGCCTCGAGGACCTCCTGATCGATGCCGCGCGAGGCGAACAGGGTGACCGTGTCGCCGTCTCGCGCGAAGACCGCGCCGCTCCGACCCCGGTTCAACGACATCAGGACCTCCAGCGTGCGTTCGGCCAGGATCCGGGGGTCATCGGCGCTGATGACGAGGTCTGCGAACCTGTCGATCAGGTCTACCTGACGCTTCACGGGCACACCTCCAGTGCGCCGATGATAGCCGCCGCGACCAAGCCTGGTCAATAAGCACACGCATCTTCTCCCCATAGTATACAAAAAAAGGTCTTGACAAGCACGAAAAGTGTATACACTGTGACCGCGCTCACGCGGGTGGGTCGCGAGGAGGAGAACGACATGGCACGCATGATCCTGATCCTGGGACTGGCACTCGGCTTCTGGCTCAAGGATTTCCAGATGGACCGGGGGACGTACGCGGGCTCGCCGTCGCGCGGCGACGTGCAGGTCATGGACGGAAGCGACCCGTTCCCGACGTTGGGCGGCGGACGCTAGCTAGGGCTCGCCGTTTCGGTTTCGCCCATCGTGGCGGGCTGATAGTCTTCGCACGAAGCGAAGACCATGGCGCCCGCCGAGAAGCTCGTCGTCTGCGTGGGCTTGCTGCTGCTCGCGGCCTGCCTCGCGGGGCTGTTCGCCAGGAGGCGACAGGCGTTATGCGTCTCGTTCACCTTGTACCTGGTGGCCGTCCTCGTCTCGGACGGCCTCGTCCTGGGCTGGTCCCATCGGTTCAGGACCTGGGACTTCTGGGTCCTCAAGGAGTCGGTCCACAACCTGCTGAAGTTCGGCATCGCGCTGGAGCTGACGGTCCGGACGTTCCGGTCGTTCCCGGCCGCCCGCAAGACCGCGGCCGGGCTTGTCCTGGCCGTCCTGGCGCTCACGTTGCTCAGCGTGGGCCCCACGCCGCAGCTCGAGGCCGGCACGGAGGACCTGGCCCTCAACCTGCAGCCGTACGTGCTGGCCGGGACCGTGTGGCTCTTCATCGCGATCTCGGTGCTCATCCTGTGGTACCGGCTGCCTGTCGTCCCTCTGCACAAGGCCATCCTGCTCGGTTTCGTGCCCTATCTGCTCATCTTCACGGTCGCCATCAACCTGCGCCGGTCGATGGGGACGGACGCACGCGTCCTGGCCGGGTACCTGAAGAACGTCGCCTACCAGCTCCTGCTCGCCTACTGGACGTATTCCGCCTGGCGCCGCCTCCCCGCGCGAGCCGGGCGTGGCGGCGTTGCTCCTCCGCCCGCCGCCTGACCGGCGCGCTCGCCTTCCGGGGCCCTACAGGCGTACCATCTGCAGGGCCCCCATGTGGTGGATGATCGTGGTCTCGGCGGCCAGCTGCCTCGCGGTCCTGTTCCTGTTCGGCCGGCGCAACGAGCGCGCCGTCCGCCGCGACTGGGAGTTGCTCCTCACACCGAAGGGGGAAAAGCTCTACAAGAGCATCGAGGGCCGCGTCCAATCCGAGATGGCCCTGGCCGACCTCACCTACGAGGAGGCGTTCACCGTGCGGGAGCTGGGCTCCGTCCAGGAGGCCCAGAAGCTGCTCGACGCGGGCTATCGCGTGATCGAGCAGTTCTCGCCGGACATGCTGCGCCTGCTGGCGGCCATGGCTACGTTCTCGCGCATGGTCTCGGCCATGGTGCCCGTGCAGCCGCTACGGCCCCGCGACTTCCGGGTGGCGCAGATCGCCAGCCTGGCCTACCTCAACCAGCTGCTGCACCAGTTCCTCGTCTCGATGTCCGAGCGGTTCCGGCTGCGCGTCTACATCCTCGGCCGCAGCTTCGCCCTGGCCACCACGTTCCTCCTCCACTCCACGCAGCGCATCGTGCGCAACGAGCCCGAGGCGGACCGCGAGTGGCAGCAGATCGACGCCATCCGCCACGATTTCCAGACCTTGACCGAGGAGTCGCTTCACAGCCTGCGCGCCCTGCTGACGTCCCTCGCCGCGGAGCGCCACGAGGACATCATCGACCGCCTCTGACGATTTGACAGTAACCGTATAATAAGTATCCTTTAATTCATCCGGGTGGATTGTTGGGGTGGGGGTCTGTCCCTTCCCCACGGGACGGCACCGGTGATTGCTACGACACTCTTCGCGCTGTCGCTCTCGCTGCTCGTCGCCGCCATCCTGCTCAACGTCCTCATCTTGCGTCTGACGCGCCGGGGAATGGCCTGGTTCTCGATGACCGGCCTGGTCACACTCCTCGGCTGGAGGCTCTGGGGCGCCGTCTCGGTCGGGCCGCGCGACCCGATGCGGGACGCGGCCGCGCTGCTCGTCTCGGGCCTCGCTTTGCTGCTGTCCCGGTCGCTCCTCCGCTGCATCCAGGACCTTTCCCAGGCCCGCGACGAGCGGGACGCGGCGCAGGAGAGCTACACCGCGCTGCTCCACAACCTTCCCATCGCGGCGGCGGTCGTGGACCCCCAGGGCGGCAGCCGGCTCCTGAACCCCGCGCAGATGGCCGCGCTCACGGGATCGCTCCTCGAGGAGACCGTGCCGCGGCAGCCGTGGCTCGACCTCATCCATCCCGACGACCGCGGCCGCCTCGACGACGCCCTGGCCCGCGCCCGGGAGGGGGACACCTCCCGCGTGGAGGTGCGCCTCGAGCACAAGAGCGGCGCCTGGCGCTGGGCCGAAGTGCTGCTCTTCCCGCGTCGCCACGCCGCCCGCCTCAAGGGCACGAACGTGCTGGTCAGCGACGTCACCGAGCGCCGGCTGCTCGACGAGCGGCTGCGCGACCTCCAGAAGATGGAGGCCCTGGGCGCCATGGCCGGGGGCATCGCCCACGACTTCAACAACCTGCTCGGCGCCATCGTGGGCAGCGTGGACCTGGCGGAGCGGAAGATCGGCCCCGCGCACCCAGCGGGCAACGACCTGCGCCGCGCCCGGAACGTGTCGCTGCGCGCCGCCGAGCACACGCGGCAGCTGCTGGGATTCAGCCGGTCGCGCATGGCGCGCGCCCAGCGCTTCAACCCCAACGAGGTCTGCCGCGAGGCGGTGGACCTGCTGCGGCCCACGCTCGACCCGCGCATCGACATGTTCTTCCGGCCCAACCTCCGCCTCTGGGACACCACCGGCGATTCCGGCGAGCTGGTGCAGGCGGTCGTCAACCTGATCGTGAACGCGCGGGACGCGCTGCCCGACGGCGGCTGGGTCTCGGTGGAGACCGGCAACGTCGCCATCGACGAGACCTACGCCCGCGCCCACCCCGAGGCCCGCGTGGGCGAGTACTCGCTCATCACCGTCAGCGACAGCGGGGCCGGCATCCCGCCCGAGGTGCGCGCCCGCATCTTCGAGCCCTTCTTCACCACCAAGCCCACCGGCCACGGCACCGGCCTGGGCCTGGCCATGGTCTACGGCACCGTGCGCCGGCACGGCGGGTGGATCCAGTGCTACAGCGAGCCGGGCCGCGGCACGCGGTTCTCCGTCTATCTGCCCCGTATCGAGGCGGCGGAGGCGGCGGCCGACGGCACGGCGCGCCGGGAGGGCCTGGCCGAGCAGGGGCGCGAGACCATCCTGCTGGTCGAGGACGACGACACGTTCCGCCAGATCGGGACGGAGTGCCTCGGCGAGCTGGGCTACTCGGTGGTGGCCGCGCGCGACGGCATCGAGGCCCTGGAGACCTTCGCCGCCATCAAGGACGACGTCGACCTCGTGATCCTGGACCTGACCATGCCCCGCATGAACGGCCGCGACGCCCTGGCCCGCCTGCGGGAGATGGCGCCGGAGGTCAAGGTGCTGGTCACCAGCGGCCACCAGGGGGACCAGGAGGTCCGCGACGTGATGGCCCTGGGGGCCTGCGGCTTCATCGGCAAGCCCTACCGCCTGGACGGCATGGGCCGCGCCATACGCGAAGCCCTGGAAGGCGCCCCGCCCATCGCGGCTTCGCGGCGCTAACCCAGACTGAACTGACGCCGTCCGTTCCCTTCGTCAGTTCAGTCTCTTGCCCCAGGTTGTCAGCCGGCCATCAAAGCCAGTCCCTTGCGTCACGTTGCCACCCGGCCCTTGCGCCACGTTGTCGCCGGCCGCGCCGCTCGGGTCGCGCGTCGCGCGGGGCGCGTTGCCTGAATAAATACGCCCGCGCTCACGCGCGACCCTCGCGTCGCTCTTTCGTCCTCTACCCGAACCGGGTCGGCTCCCAGCGCAGGCCGAGGTTCACGATGCGCTGGATGAGGTCCCCGTAGGCGGTCCCCGCCTTCTTCGCGGACTGCGCGAAGTCCTCGTCGTACGACAGCTGGGGATTGGGGTTGGCCTCGATGACGTGGACCCCGGTGGTCTCGCTCATGCGCAGGTCGATGCGCGCGTAGCCGCTGAGCATGAGGTTCCGGTAGACGCGCTTGCACATTTCGCGGATCTTGTCCTTGACCCCGTTGGGAAGGTCCTTGGCCTCCTCGCTGTTGATGCCGTGCTTCTTCTGGTACTTCATGCTCCACTTGAGCCGCTCGGTGGCGATCCGTCGCAGCTCTTCCGGCATCTTGGTGAAGGTCAGCTCCCAGATGGGGAGCACCTCCAGCCGGTCGTTCCCCATCACCCCCACGTAGAGCTCACGGCCGTCGATGAACTGCTCGACCAGGGCGTCGGTTTCCGTGCTCTCGTGGATGAACTTGACGCGCTCCTCGAGCTTCTCGTCGTTCTCCACCACCGAGGCCTGCGAGATCCCGATGGAGGCGTCGAGGTTCAGCGACTTCACGAAGAGCGGGAACTTGAGGCGGGTCGGACGACGGATGCGGCGGCCGCGGGGGAAGATGGCGAACCCCGGCACGGGGATGCGGTGGTAGGTGAGGAGCTTCTTGGCGATGGCCTTGTCCCGGGACAGCAGCAGGCCGCGGGAGTTGCAGCCGGTGTAGGGCAGCTTCAACAGCTCCAGGTAGGCCACCACGTTCTGGTCGAAGGTGGAGACGTCCGCGAAGCCCTCCACCAGGTTGAAGGCGATGTGGGGCTTGAACTCGTCGACCGCCGTGCGCAGCGGACCCAGCTCGCTGCCGATCCCCAGTGGGCGCACCTCGTGGCCGAGCTCCTTGAGCGTGCGCATGACGTCGTACTCCGTCTTCCAGGGCGCGCCCTCCAGCTCCTCCCCCTTCAGGGTCACCTCCTCGGGAGGGATGAGGTCCTCGTGCATGAGGGCCAGGACCCGGAGCTTCTTCGAGGAGGTGGCCTTGGCCTTCCTCACAGCGGCACCCGATGCCCGCCGCTGCGGAGGTGGTTCATCACCTCGACGGCCAGCAGGACCGAGAACTCGAGCTCCGCCTCGTCCTCCGCCCCGGCCAGCCGCAGGCGCAGCTCGCTGCAGCGCGCGATCATGCCCTTCAGGACGCCGTCCACGACGTACTGGCGCTGGCCCGTCCAGCGGGAGACGCGCGCCCGCACCCGCTTGCGGGCCCTGGACAGGAAATGGGAGGCCGCGGCCTGCCGCGCGTGCTCCGGGGCCCGGGAGAACAGCTTCAACAGGTGGCGGTCGTACGACGGCGGGTGGTCGACGCCGTAGTGGCCGCGCCGCTGCGCGTAGTGGGCGCGCAGGGTCTTGCGCAGCACGGAAAGGGCATAGGGGCGGGCACGCGAGGTCTCGAGCGGCGGCCGGGAATCGACCTGCCGCATGACCTTGTCCACGTACTCGAGCTTGCGCAGGGCGGGCCACCCCGAGTACCGCCGGCGCCATTCCGACTGCGGCGTGAGCCAGACGGCGAAGGTCTCGGCGAAGTCCTCGTCGGGATGGCTCTGCGCGTACCACGCGTCCAGGTGCCGAACGAAGCTCTTGCTGTACGGCCGCGGCGCGTAGGAGTCCGGGTAGGGCTGCGAGGTGCGGCCGAACAGCTCGCGGCGCCGGGGGCGCCGGCGTAGCCGGTACGCGTTCTCGATGGCGTGGCCCGTCTCGTGGCGCAGGATCTTGAGGCACCACTCCGGGGTCCCGCCCTCCACCTCGTGCATCTGCGCCATCTCCAGGCGGGCCAGGCGCGGGTGGGCCAGGTAGAAAGGGATCGCGATGCCGGGCTCTCCGTCGGGGCAGAACCATTCGTCCGAGAGCCAGAAGTGCGGCCGGAAGACCAGCCCGCGGCTGTCCAGCTCCCGATAGAGCTCCTCGATGCGGTCCTCGATGCCGCTGCCCTCGATGCGCACGCCGAGATCGCACAGGCGGAGGTCGAGCAGCCGCTCGTCGTCCCACCCCGCCCACTCCGGCTCGGGCGCCGGCGCCGGTCGCGGCGGAGGAGCGGACGGCGCCTCCGCGACGGCTCCGGCCGAACCCTCCCCCGCAGCGGCCACCGCAGCACCTCTTGCGGCAGGCTAACGTCCCTGGCCGGGAGGGTCAAACGCGCCTCAGCGCGCGTCGATCCTCTGGTCCTTGTGGACGTCCTCCGTGTCTCCCTCGTCCAGGGGGCGGCCGTCGACGCTCAGGCTCGGCGGGTGGAGGGCGCGAACGCCTTCCGTCACCACCGCGGCGAGAAGGACCAGGGCCGCGGCGCGCACGATCCGGCCGGCCGGCACACGGGCGAGCGACGGGATCCACCGGGCCGCGGCCAGCGCGGCGAGCAGGGCCACCACGGGAAACACGGCCGCGCCCTGCCGCGCGTACCCGAAGAAGGCCACGGTCACGGCCAGCTTCGAGATGAGGAAGAGCAGCCACGGATAAAGCGCCGGCCGGCCGCGGCCGGCCGCGGCGCCCAGGCCACACGCGACCAACAGGACCGCAGACCAGGCCGCGGCCAGCCAGCCGAGATCGGGCACGGCAAGGTCCACGGCGCGCCTCAGCCGCGGCAGGCCCAGGGGAAGGTCGAAGCCGGTGTAGCCCAGCGCGGCGCCCGACCAGAGGAGGCGCAGCTTCCGCCCGGCGTGGGCGAGGATGCCCACGGGGCCGCGGGCGCGCAGCCACTGCCATCCGAGCCCGTAGCCGTCGTTCACGAGGCGCACGTGGGGCGGGTAGACGAAGGAAAGGTCCGGCGGTGGCAGGCCCTGGACGAGCGCCGGCGGATAGCGGCCGGGCTGCGTGGTGAGCGGAGGCGGGTCTTCGAGCGCGGCCCGGCTGAAGCCGCCCGGCGCGCGCGGATGGTTGGCCAGGGCGAAGTTGAGCGGACCGTAGAGCGAGACGAACGGCGCGCGGCCGAGGGGACGGGGACGATAACCGAACGCCTCGTCGAGTATGCGCAGGTCCTCGCCGCGCACCTGGTCCCCGCCGCGGTGGAGGACGGTGGCCGCAACGAACGCGGACGCCGCGTCCCGCGCGAAGGCCGGGAGGCGATCGCGCTCCGCCCGCGCCGCGTCGTCCCAGGGCATCCAGGCCAGGCTTTCGGCCACACGGCGCACCACGCGCTGCGACGGGTCGTCCGCCTGGGGCTCGGTGTTGAACCTCCGGATGGAGCCCCAGGCCGCGAGGTGCCAGGGGACGAGCGGGAGCGCGAAGAAGACGACCGAGACGGCGACGGCTTTCAGGAGTCCGCCCGCCGCGGTCCCCGCGCGCCGCCAGAGGACGATGAGCAGACCGAGGAAGAGTCCGTAGAAGAGGGCATGCTCGACCCTGAACAAGCAGGCCAGGCCGTGCAGCACTGACCAGGCGGCGACGACGGTCAGGCCCGGACGGTCCCGCAAGCTCTCGAAAAGGCAAAGGGTCCCCACCGCGAGCACCAGGTACGGCATCTCGCTGTCCAGCGATCCGGAGAGGACGATGAGACCCGTCGACGCCGCGCAGGCAGTGGCGGCGATGGCGGCCACCACCAGGCCGAATGACCGCAGAGCGGCCACGTACACGAGCAGGACGACGCCGGCGCCGAGCAGGGCCCAGACGACCTTGAGCCCGCCGACGGCCGCGTCCCGGCCATCCCACAGCGACGCGATGAGGTAGGCGGTCCCCGGCGGATGGATGGGCAGGTCGAGCTCGAAGGGCCGGCCGGCCAGGAGGGCGCGGGCGTACTCGACCCACAGGGCCGCGTCGCCCTTGAAGAAGACGCCGTGGGCCCATGCGTGATCGGGAGTGGCGCGGATGAAGAGGACGCGCGCGACGAAGGCGGCCACGAATACGAGCGCGCCCAGGATCGCCTGCGGGCTCCGCCAGCCGGCGGCGGGCGCCGGCGCGGCGAGAGGGGCCGCGCCGCGCGCGGACGTCCGGTCCCGGCGGGACCTCCTGTTGCGGTGCGCGGCCACGGCGCAGGCTAGCGTCGTTGGGCGCGGACGGTCAATCCTCCCGCGGATACAATCGCCGTGAGCGCGAACGATGGCGTCCGCCGACGGCGAGGACGATCCGCTGGCCCGCGACGTCTGGACGCTGGGCCACCTGCTCGGCCAGGTCCTGCGCGAGCAGGAGGGCCGTGCGGGGTTCGCGCTGGTCGAGGAGTACCGCGCGCGCACCAAGGCCTTGCGCGGGAGCGA
>Ga0075425_100004266_pt1 | contig 14703 bp, 11 predicted proteins | sample SoiMethybrSBSTD4_FD_75300 | JGI IMG/M metagenome (GOLD analysis project Ga0075425, IMG submission 75300) | Bulk soil microbial communities from a Populus tree surrounding site in Tennessee, USA - Soil MetaG P. TD hybrid SBSTD4 | ecosystem: Environmental > Terrestrial > Soil > Tree plantation...
AGTACGAACCACGCACCGCTGATGTAAAGCTGCCGGCGCAACTGCTCGGCGGGCGCCAGCGTTTGATCGTAGTCCACACGTGCCGCGACACATGCGGCGCCAAGGGCAGCGATCGGACGAAAGCTCTGAAAGGCGCGCTTACCCTGGCCGTCGGTACCGACGACCGCGTCAGCACCGGTGCGGCAGTTATCCAGGAATGCTTGCGTCGAGACCGATGGCGTCGTCTGCGCCGTGCTCGCGAGCACCTGACCGTCGGAATTGATCAGCGACAAGTCGCCGCCCGGCGGCAGCCCCGACGCCGCACCGAAGATCCTTTCGACCTGCGTGTGATCGAACGTCAGCATGAGCGTGAGTTCTTGACGGGCGGCGCGCATCCCGTACTGCACGTTGTTGTCGGCAGTCCGGCTCGCGCGTGCGAGCGCACCAGGCGATGGCGCGACTGGCACCACACGAGTCCCGGATCGACGGAGAACGCGTGTTCTGTTCGTCAGGAGCGCGGAGAGAGCGCCCTCCCCCTTCCGGAAATCGTCGACCATCGGGCGCACGCACTCCTCGAGCCAGGCAAGCCGAACGGAACCGACCGATTCGGTGCACAACGATTGAACGGTCACGAGAAACCGCTCGGCCCGCTGCTGCCGGAGTTGAAACAGTTGCGAAATGCTTTGCTCGCGCGCGCGCGTGGCCTCGCTCACCATGCGGCGGGCATCAGCCTCGAGATTGTGGAAGAGAGATCGGTACGCGGCCGTCGTGAGGACCAGGGTGATCCCCGTCAAAAGACCGGCGAACGTCAGGAGCAACTGAACTGAAAGGGGCAGAGTCGGACGCATGATTGTCGAACCAAGGTTGCGCCTCCGCCGTCAACCACTTGCTTGTCAGCAAGAAGGCCGCCCAGGATCGAACTAACCTTTGAGATCACACTACGCTGGGGAAACCTTCGAGTCACGCATAAAACATCCGTCCGGTCGATAATGTGCTACCGATGAGGTTAGGGATGTGTTCAAACAAATAGGTCGTCCAGCAGACAAAAACGTGATGCGGATCGAGCGTTGGTATCGTGACGCAGGCCGAAGGACGACGCGAGCAAGCGCAGCGAAGCGAGCCTGGAGGGGAGTTCCGCCTTCGCCGGAGGCTACGGCGGACATCGCCGAAATTTTAGTGGAGGCGTGCCGAGGGGCGAAGCCCCTCGGCTAAAAGATGGACAACATCACACATTCACTTTTCGGATGGACGGTCGCCCACGCGGGCTTCGATCGACGGGTTCCATACGCGACGGCGACGCTCGTCCTCGCTTCGAACGCGCCGGACATCGACATCGTCGCCGGTCTTCACAACGGTGTCGACTATCTCGCCGTGCACCGGGGACCTACTCACGGACCACTCGGCGTCATCGGTCTTGGCCTCGTCACCGCGGCAATCATCTCAGCGTGGGCTCGTGTGCGAGGCAGAAACGGCAAGGGTGCGGACCGTCCCGGCACACATCGTTTCTTGCACTGGTGGGGTCTCGCGACGATCGGGATCGTGTGTCATGTTCTGATGGATCTGCCGACTTCCTATGGCACGCGTTTGCTCAGTCCGTTCGTCTGGACGTGGTACGCGTTGGATTGGATGCCAATCATCGACGTGTATCTGTGGGTGGTGTTGAGCGTCGCGATAGCGGCCGGCGCGACGAGGTGGCGCGAGCGCGCCGCAATTCTCGCGCTCGGATTGATGGCCTTTGACTATGCGGCGCGGGCAACGCTGCACGAGCGAGCACTGACGAAGGGTGCCTTGTTCGATGCCGCCGGGACACGCGTGCCGTGTGCCGCGGCTCCTACGTTCGTCCGGCATTCGGGAGCCACCGACCACGCGTCCGCCGGTCCCGGCGCCTGCGTGGAAGCCGCGGCGCTCCCGACGTTCTTCTCCCCCTTCACGTGGCGAATCATCAGGCAGTACCAGAACGAGTACGAACTCAGCGATCGAAGTGTCCTTACCGAACGGCCGCCGGTTCGGACGACGCGGTTCGGCAGCGAGAGCGGCGCGGATGTCGTGCGCGCGCGGACGACGCGAGCCGGCCGCGTGTACTTCGACTTCGCCCGTTTTCCGATCGCAAAGGTCTCGACTCACGCACCGGCGCTCACGACCGTGCGGCTGCTCGACGCCCGTTTTCTGATGATGCCCGCAGGCATCGGGGACGCTTCCACGAGCGCGCGCCTCTCGGTGGTCGTCACGTTCGATGAATCGGGCCGGGTCGTCGACCAACGTTTTGGGAATTAAGTTGCACGGTGAACGTGCTGACGTAAGTTCACTTGTCTCGAATCACTGATCAGGAATCGTTGAATCCAGGAGAACGAGCACCCGGCTGCTGCGCCGCGGCTCAGATTCACGATTGCACGATTCCCGATCCATGATTAGTGATTCCGGATTCACAAACCATCACAACGGCTGTTGAGTTGAGCGATGGGACCATGTCTGACCGTATAATCCGCCCATGATGACCCATCGCCGCGATGTCTTGCGCGCGGGCGCGGCTGCGCCTTTCGGTTTGCTCGCTCTCGTCGGTGACGAAGCCACGGCGGCGTCACCGGCAGCGCCGCCACCGTACACGCTGTCCATCAACATCGAGATCATGTTCAACGCCGGGCGGGGGAATCCGCCGATGCCGCGGGCAGATCGGATCCGCGCCGTGGCTGCGAACGGATTCAAGGCGTATAGCTACTGGAATGCTCCGCCGGATGAACGGAAGGCCATGATTCAGGCGCAGCAGCAGACGGGGCTCAAGTGCGTCAGCCTGGTTGGCACCGGCAATGCCGGCGGCACGACCGGCTTCACCAAGCCTGGCGCTCAGGATGCGCTGCTCGCAGAAATCAAGGAACGCGTCGAAATTGCGAAGGAGTTCGGCACGCAGCCGGATCTCATCTCGTTTGTCGGCATCATCCAACCGGATGTGCCGTGGGAGACGCAGCGAAGCCAGATCGTCGATGGATTGAAGCGCGCCGGCGACATCGCGGCGGCGGCGGGCGTCACGATCGCGGTCGAGCCGCTCAGCGTGAATCCGAACCAGGCGCGCCGGGCGCTCGATCGGTGCGTGGAAGCCTTCCCTGTCATCAAAGACGTCAACCACCCGAATGTGAAGATCTGCTTCGACCTGTACCACCTGCAACGCACCGAGGGCAATCTCGTCGTCAACCTGCGCAACGGCCTGCAGGACAAGCTGATCAAGCTCGTGCAGGTCGGCGATGTTCCCGGGCGACTGGAGCCCGGCACCGGCGAGATCAACTATCCGTTCATCTTCAAGGAACTCCGTCGTCTCAACTGGACCGGTTACGTCGATACTGAACATGGGACGTCGAGCACCGCCGAATATGCGATGAACGTCGTGAGAAAGATGGCGGAGGAGAACTAAAGGCCGTCGGCCTGCTGGGACACGTGACACGCTGCGCAGCCGCGCGCCGAAACCATGGCCGACCCGCTCGATTCGCAAGCCGCGGCGTTCGCACAGTTGCTCAAGCTCTCCGGCGATCCCGATGCAGCCTTCACAACTGCGGTCGCATTGGCCGAGGGACTCTTCCCTCACCAGATCGAAGGGGTGGCGTTCCTGCTCGGACGGCGGCGCGCCATCCTCGCCGACGACATGGGCCTCGGCAAGACGCGACAATCGATCGTCTCGCTGCGCCACCTCGCGGCCGACGGACCCCGCCTGGTGGTCTGTCCAGCGTCGGTCAAGCAAAACTGGGCGCGCGAGATCGCCATCGTCGCGGCGGACGCTTCTGTCCTGGTGATTGAAGGAACTGTTCCGGTCTCACTGACGGCCGAGTGGACTGTCATCAACTACGACATCCTCGGACGCCATATCGACAACCTGTTGCGTGTGCGGTGGGACGCGCTCGTGTTCGATGAAGCGCACTACCTGAAGAACCACACCAGCGCGCGGAGCAAGCTCGCGCGCCAGTTGACGATGGCAGCGGCTGCGACAACGCCGAGGCTCGCCGTGCAGCTTCTGACCGGCACCCCACTGACCAGCCGGCCGCGAGATCTTTTCGTGTTGCTGCAACTGGCGGCCCATCCGCTCGGCCGCAGCTTTCTTTCGTTCGCGAAACGCTACTGCGCCGCGGAAAAAGGAGAGTACGGCTGGAAGACGGGCGGAGCCTCGAACATCGAGGAGCTGACTGTGCAGCTTCACGGCATCATGCTTCGGCGCTCGAAGGACGACGTGCTCGCGCTGCCGCCGAAGCTGCGGACGTGGCTGCCGGTCACCGTCGCTCCGGGAACCGGAGCGCGGGCAATCAAGAAGGTCTTCGAGTTGCTCGCAGGGAAAGACAGCCGGCCGCCCCGCTCGCGAGATGTCGAGTTGCGGACGCGCGGCAAGCTGCTCGCGTTTCTGGTGGAGGCACGGCAGGCGCTCGCATTCGCCAAGGTGAGCTCGACGCTCGACTTCGTCAAGGGGGCCATCGATCAGGGCGAAAAGGTGATCGTCTTTTCGTGCTTCGAAGATCCAGTTCAGAAGTTCGCAAAGGAGCTCGGCTCTACGGCGGTCGTCGTCACCGGCAAGACGCCCGCCTCGATGCGTCAGACGCTGGTCGATCGGTTCCAGAACGACGCCGAGGTCCGCGTGTTCATCGCCAATATCATCGCCGGTGGAACGGGACTGAACCTGACCGCGGCGACGCAGGTCGTGTTCAACGATCTCGACTGGGTGCCCACCAATCACTGGCAGGCGGAGGATCGGGCGTACCGGATCGGTCAGGCGCGTACGGTCAACGTCACCTACTTCGTCGCGCGCGACACCATCGACGACTTCGTCCAGGCCGTCCTCGAAACAAAAGCAGCGCTCGTCAGCGCCATCGTCGACGGCGAAGCCCTTGCTCCCGGGACGGGGGGCGACGTCCTCGACGAGTTGCAACACGTCTTGCACTCGATCTCCGGCGGCGCTACAGACGCGATAAGCGAAGACGATCAGTTGATCGGCGAGCTCTTGCGTCGCGCCTCCGACGAGTTTCGCGACACACATCACGTCGATGCTGGTAGTCCGGCCAGAATGCGCGGCGTGCGGGAAACCGAGGCGCTTGCACGTGCGCTCGAGGCATTGGTCAAGGTCCTGTCGGGGCCGTCTGCCCGTCGGTTCCGGATCTCGAGCGCGTCACACAAAGGGGTCGACTACGAGATCGTCGCCGTCGACGCGGACGTCACGTGCAGTTGCCCTGGGTTCGAGTACCGCGGGCAGTGCCGTCACGCGCGAGACGTCAAGACGGCACTCGCGGCGGGGCAACCGGTGCCGGCACAGTATTCGGAATTGAGTGACGGTTGAATGGGCGGACCGGAGCTTTCAATCGAACTCGCCAGGTTGGATCAGAAGATGAACTCGCGCGTGTTATAACTGGATCCAGGGTGTAGGAGGCGCCCTCGAAAGAGCCCACGTGGGCGTTACATTGAAGCTCGCCAGTAGAACTCGCATCGACGCCCTCACCTCCACCCGTCTACAACCTCTGCTCATTACCTTCGTGCTGGTCTCGCTCGGACTGATTTACAAGCTCGATGAGTCGACCGGAGCGGCACCGATTCAGCATCTGTACTACTTGCCGATTGCGATCGCCGGACTGTGGCTGCCACGGCACGCCGGTCTTCTCGCCGGGCTGGCGGCAGTGGTTCTGTATCACGTCGCCAATCCGATACTGCTCCCTTCCCACTATCGTGAATCGGACATCGTCCAAATCGTGTTGTTTGTCGGCGTTGGAGTGATCACGGCAAAGCTTGCCGACGATCGCCGGCAACTCCATCGGCTTTCCATCACCGACGACTTGACGGGCCTCTACAATCTGCGCGGATTCGACGCGAGGCTGCTACCGATCATCCGAACTGCCAGCCAGGCGAGCACGCCCATCACCCTCGTCGTGCTCGACGTCGATCGGTTGAAATCGATCAACGACACGCACGGTCATCGGGCGGGCGCGGACGCAGTCCGGAGCGTTGGGCAGCTCATTGGCGCGTGGCTTCCGGACGGAGCGTTTGGCTGCCGGTTCGGTGGGGACGAGTTCGTTGTCGCTCTCCCCGGCCGTGATATTTCCGCCGCAAGCGAGATCGCGGAAGCCTTACGCGCGTCGGTGCACGCCGCCGCACCTGCGCTCGCGGGCGTAGCATTTCCGCCCGGGACGTTGTCGATCAGTATGGGTCTTGCCTGCCGAGGCCGCTTTGACGGACAGTCGCGCGCGCCCGAGCTGCATACCGAGATGGCCGAATCACTCTTTCATGCCGCCGATCAGGCGCTGTATGTGGCCAAGACTGCTGGCCGGAATCAGATCCATGCCGCACTTGTCAGTGGCGCGACTCCGAATTTCAGATCAGCGTCGCGGCCTCGTCGCTGAAATGAACCCTGCTTGATTCGGCATCTTGACCTTGGGAAGAGACGTCGCATCCATCACATCGTCGGCACCGATGATGCCGTTAAGGTGCAGGAGGTAGGCGGTGACGGCATACGCCTCGGCATCGGTCAGTGAATGTGGCGCGGGGTACGGCATCGCCCGCCGCACGTAGTCGAATACGGTCGTTGCGTACGGCCAGTAGCTTCCGATCGTCTTGACCGGGGTCGCGGTCGTGAGCGTGCCTTGCCCGCCGACGAGGCGATCGTTCACTCCATTCGCGCCGTCGGGACCGTGACAGACGATGCACTTCGCGGCGAACACGGCAGCGCCCTGCTTCGACGTTCCAGAGCCGGGCGGCAAACCAGCGCCGTCGGGTCCCACGCTGATGTCCATCGCCGCGATCTCTTCGGTACTGACCGGTGTGCCAAGCGCCGGCCCTTTCGGCGGCGCAGGAGGCGTCGAGGCCTGCCGCTCCGGTGCGGATGGCGACGACGGTTTCTGATCCGCGTGACTGATGCCAAGCATGGTGAGAGCGGCAACAACGACTCCACAAAGGCGGCGTGTGTTCGAGCTAGACGTAGACATTCCGCACCTCGCCGGTTGCCGACACGCCCCAGCTCTGAAGGGCGTGAAAGTGATAGCGATACGCAGCGCCCCGTTTTCCGAGCAAGGCGTCGCGCGTCGGTTGAACCGTTCCGGTCTCGTCGAGCGCCCGGCTCATCAGAACGGCCGGCTCGCCATTCCATCGCCACGCCATGCGGAAACGTGTCAGCGCTTTCGGCAGCACGGGCGCGGACAGTGCAGCGGGTGCCCACGTCTTGCCGCCATCGGCGGACACGTCAACCCTGCGAATCCGGCTCACGCCAGACCACGCGATCCCGCTGATCTGATAGAGACCTGGTCCCTGCATCTGGAGTCCACCGCTCGGCGATGTGATGACCGACTTGACCCCCATTGGAAAGGTGAACTGCATGGCTTTGCCGTCGGGCAGCAAGTCGGTGTATTTCGACGTCTCGTCCTTCGTCATCAGCGGTTCGGCAGTGACCTTCAGCCGTCGCAGCCACTTCACGTTCGTGTTGCCCTCCCACCCCGGCAGCAGCAAACGCATCGGATACCCGTTCTCGGGCCGCAACCGCTCGCCGTTCTGGTAGATGGCAACGATCGCGTCATCGCGAGCCTTGTCCATCGGGATACTGCGGCTCATGGCGGCAGCATCGGCACCTTCGGCGAGCAGCCACTTTCCTGCTGGAAGCGCACCCGCTTCGTCCAACAGCGTGCCGAGCGGCACGCCGGTCCATTCAGCACAAGACAGGAGCCCGTGCAGCACACCCGCTCCACCTGGAGCCGGCCGCGCGGCATACAACGCGGTGCTGTTGCCCGAACACTCGACAAAGTGAATGCGCGAGACGAGCGGATACCGAGAAAGCCGTTCAAGATCGAAGGCCAACGGCCGTCGCACGAGTCCGTGAATGACCAACCGATGCTGCGCCGGAGGGATGTCAGGCACGCCGCTGTGATTGCGCTCGAAGTGAAGCGAGTTCGGCGTAATCATTCCCTCGAGCGACTCGAGGGGCGTGCGTGACGATCCACTGCCGTCTGTCCCCGGCATCGGGCCAACGATGCGCTGCACGCTCGATTCGTGCGACGACCGTTCGCCGTAGGGCCGCAACGGTGCGCCGGGCGCTTTCATCCACGCGGGCACGTTTTGTTGCGCTGAAAGCGAGACGGCTCGCAGCAGCGGCAACGCCGCAATGCCGCTGGTTAGAAAGATGCGGCGATGCAGCAGCCCATTGCCTGCGACCGGCTCGAGTTCATCCCGTTCGAGTTTCGACATGTTCGCGTCCTTCTCGGAGAGATACTACCTCTTGGAGACTGGAGCTGAGGTCGGGCGGTCACCAATTCGTGCGTCGAGGCACGGAACTGTTAAACCGCGAGCGGACAGCACCTCTAACCTGTTGACCGATCAACACCTTTTGCTGGCGTAGAACTGGCACCGCGACAGCCGTTCCGGAGGAGCCAGATGCCGTCCTTGCTGCGCCTGTCGTTAGCCACGCTCGTGCTGATGACGGTGACTCTCATCACGCCTGTCGCCGCCGTGCGGCAGCAGCCGCCCCCCAATCGCGTGCTTCCCGACTTCGACGTTCGCGAGGGGCGTCCGCCGCAGGGGCCGTCGCCCCAAGCGGAAGCGGAGGCGCAGCGCGCAAGGGACGCTGGCCGACCTCGGGTTCGCGTGCATCCCTTCACAGGCGGCGTCCACATCCTGGAACGACCCGGCGTAAGCGTGCCGCGCGCGATGGCTGCGCCGGCGTTGCGGAATGTCGTCGCATCGCTTGCCGAACGTCTAGGCCTGGAGACTGGCGACCTCGCGTCGCTGACGGTCCTTCGCGACTACCTCACACGATCGAACGGAATCCGGACCGTTGCCTTCGCCCAGAACGTTGACGGTGTGTCCGTGTTCGACGCTGTGGTCACCGTGCATCTGGCTGGATCGGGTGAAATCGTTCGAATTACATCGAGCGCCGGACGAACCACCGGGCGGCAGCGGGACGTTCGAGTTGCCGCGGAACAGGCAGCCACGGCGGCCGCCGCGAATGTCCGCCCTGAGCTGCAGTTCCTCCCGACGCGAGTCGGTGATCCGTCGGGCGCGGCTCGATTTGCGCGCGGCGAGTTCCGCCGGGATCTGATCGCATCGCTGACGTGGCTTCCGGTGGACGGCGTTCTTCGCCTCGCCTGGCAGGTCAACGTCGAACCCGAAAGCGACTCCGAAGCGTACGACGTTCTGATCGACGCGATGACGGGTGACGTGCTGTTGCGACGGAACCGTGTGCACTTCGCCGACGGGTCGGGTCGCATCATGCAGTCGGCGGCGATGCGCGCGCTCGATCCGCGCCGGCTCGACCCGCTGCCCATCGGCCAGCCAGGCTCGGACTGTCCGCCACCCTCGAATTATCTCGTGCGCAGTCTCAACGCTCCCTTCCGCGATCCGTCGTCGACTCTCTTTGGGACCGGGCGTCTCTCAGGCAACAACGCACACGTCTTCCGCCGGAACACCTTGACGGAAGGCGCGCTCGGGACATTCGACGGCACGAAGTGGAACTTTGATTTTCCATTCAACTCGCCCGACTCTGCCGAGACCGCACTCTTCTTCGCGTTGAACTTCGCGCATGACTTCTTCTACGACCTGGGGTTCGACGAAGCGGCCGGAAATTTCCAGCAGGACAACTTCAACCGCGGTGGCAGCGGCGGCGATCCAGTCAAAGGCGCGGCCCGCGCGGAGGGCCGAAACAACGCGACCTACAAGAACGCCGCGGATGGATCGAGCCCGACGATCAGCATGTTCCTCTGGGATGGCAGCAACTGCTGGGCCGAGGACGTGGACTTCGACGGCGCAGCGGACATCGACGGCGACTACGACTTCGATATCGTGCTCCACGAATACCATCACGGCGTAAGTCTTCGGCTGAGTCCCTCGTTCACTGGAGTCGAGGCCGGCGCGATGGGTGAAGGCGGGGGCGATTTTTTTGCCTACAGCGTCAACGGCAACACCCTGCTCGCCGAGTACGCGCGGCCAGGCGGGTTGCGCGCGGTCAACTCGAGAACGTACGCGGACTGGACGTGCCAATTCGGCTTTATCTGCGACGTCCACGACAATGGCGAGATCTGGGCCAACGTACTCTGGGACCTGCGCGAGCGATTCCGGATCGATCGGGTTCGCGGAAGTGAGGAATCTGGCATCAACGAAGCTCACCAGCTCTACATCGATGCTCTCAAACTATCGCCGCCGGCGCCGACCATGCTCGACATGCGGGACACGATGCTCGTCGACGACGGGCTGCGCAATCCGGGCGGAACGCGGAGCGCGAATTTCTGCCGGCTCTGGGAGTCGTTCGCAGGCCGCGGCATGGGCGCTGCCGCGATCGACACGCGCGATCACGGGCTGAATTCTGTCGTCGCCGACTTCACCGTCCCCGCCGGATGCGTTACTCCACCATCCCTGTCGGTCGTCACGGTCACGGCCGACGTCGCGACCGCGAGTGAAGTCGGACCAGTGTCCGGTGCCTTCCGCTTCACTCGAGACACGGTGTCGAGCGATCCGGTGACGGTTCGCTTTTCGATTGGCGGAACGGCGTTGAACGGAACGGATTACACATCCGTACCGCTGTTGGCGACGATTCCGCCCGGCGCAGCCGACGTCGTCGTTCCGATTGTGCCGATCGATGACCCGTTGATCGAAACAAACGAGACCGTCACGCTGACGATGCGCAGCGGCGGTCCCTACGTCATCGGTACGCCTTCGTCCGCCACGGTGACCATCGTGAGCGACGATGTGGCACCGGACCTCGCGATTTCGAGCCTGACGGTGCCAGCGCAGGGCGCCGCAGGCGGCGTGATCCAGGTGACCGAGACGACCAAGAATTTTGGCACGGGTACAGCTGCGTCTTCGACGACCACCTTCTACCTGTCGAGCAATTCTTTGCTCGAGACCTCCGACCCGGTAGTTGGAACACGAACCGTTCCGGAGCTGGGGGTAAATGCGTCGAACACGGCGACGACCTCGATCACCCTGCCTGAATCTCTGGCACCCGGGGCGTACGCTCTCATTGCGAAGGCTGACGGTCCAGGCGCCTTGTTCGAAACGAACGAGTTCAATAACACACGCTTGTGGTTCATGCAGATCGGCCCAGACCTCGCGGTTACGGCGCTCTCGGCGCCCGCCACCGCCGGTGCCGGAAGCACGATCCTGATCTCTGATACAACCGCAAATCAGGGACTGGGCGCGACAGCGGCGTCGGTCACTCGTTTCTATCTGTCGGCAGACTTCTCGCTCGATGTGAACGACGTGGCACTTCAAGGCCGCAGTGTGGCGGTCCTGACCGGCAGCACGTCGAGCAGCGGTACGACCAGCGTCACTATTCCGGCGAACACTGCGGACGGCTCTTACTTCCTGATCGCCAAAGCTGATGCGACGGAGCTCGTCGCTGAGTCCAACGAAACCAACAACACCAGGAGCGTCACTCTACGCATCGGCCCGGATCTCGCGGTGACGTCAGCGACAGCGCCGCCGAGAGCGGCGGCGGGATCGTCGATCGATATCACCGAGACCACGCAGAACATCGGCACCGGCACCGCGAGCGCGTCCGTGACAGGCTTCTACCTGTCGACCAACGCGCTCCTCGATGCTTCAGACATCCCGATCGGATCGCGAACCGTGCCGGCGCTCACACCGGGCACTTCGAACGTGCGAACGACGACCCTGACGATCCCGGCTGTGGCCGCCGGCACCTGGTTCCTGCTCGCCAATGCAGACGATGGCCGCTCGATCGCCGAGACGCAGGAAACCAACAACACGCGCAACGTGACGATCCTGATAGGACCGGATCTCAGCGTCTCCACGTTCACCACGCCGTTCAGCATGCCGGCCGGTTCCACCGTCACGTTCACCTACTCGGTGAAGAATGGCGGCGCTGGTGATGCCGGGCCGTCCGTGATTCGGTTCTATCTCTCGACGGATGTGCTGTTCAGCACAAACGATCAGTTGCTTGGCGGCCAGAATGTCCCTGCGGTGGCCTCGGGACTGACCAGTAGCGGCTCGGCGTCGATCGCGATCCCTGTGGGGGTGTCGGGAACGTACTACCTTTTCGCCGTGGCGGACGGAACGTCAGTGGTACCCGAGGCATCGGAGGGCAACAACACGTTCCTGCGGGTGATCACGATTACGCAATGACCCTGTGGCGCCGATGCAGTCCGCCTGGACGAGAGTGATGTTGCGGTGGCGTTACATCGGCGCTTGACAGCATGGCTGAGCCTGCCAGAGGATTTCACCATCGCCCCTGCGACTCCTTTCACCACAAAACGGACGACACGTGGCCAAAACCGCGAAACCGCTTCCACGAATCCGCAAAGCAAGACGGTTGAGTGGCTCTCCTCTGAGCCGAATGGACGTCACACGCGGAGAGTACAACCGCATCATCGACACGCTGAATGAGCGGACGACTATTCTCAACGAGTTTCGCAACGCCATCGGCGCTCTGCAACAGGCCAGCGATGTGCAGTTCAAACGCATCGCGCAACTCCAGGCCGAGGTCGATCACATGAAGCGAGCGTGGTCGCGGATGAAGTCGTCACAATAGCAGCCAGAACATGAAACACATTCTGGTCGTCGACATCGGCGGCACCAACGTCAAGGTTTGCATGGCAGGGCGCAGGACGCCGTTGAAGATTCCGTCGGGCGCATCAATGACCGCCGCGCGTATGGCTGCCGACGTCCGCAAGGCAGTCGAAGGCTGGAAGTACGACGCCGTCTCTATCGGGTATCCGGGCGTGGTCAAAGACGGCAGACCGGCGCATGAACCCCACAACCTCGGCGGCGGCTGGAGGCGGTTCAACTACGAGAAGGCCTTCGGCGTGCCGGTGAAAATCATCAACGACGCAGCCATGCAGGCGCTCGGTGCGTACGAGGGCGGACGCATGCTGTTCCTGGGACTTGGGACAGGCCTCGGATCGGCCATGGTCGCCAGCGGGGTTCTCATGCCGCTCGAGCTCGCGCACATGCCGTATCGCAACGGCCGCACGTACGAAGACTATGTTGGTGTTCGTGGCCTCGTACGACTCGGGCGCAAGAAATGGACGCACCACGTCCACGAGGTTGTCGCCGTATTACAGGCCGGGTTGCAAGCCGACTACGTCGTGCTTGGTGGAGGGCAGACGAAGAAACTCAAGGCAATGCCGCGAGGCGTTCGCATCAGCGATAATCGGAGCGCGATTCGCGGTGGCTTGCGGCTCTGGGACCCCCGCAGGTAAACAGCGAGCGCACATGAAGCAGGAGGCGGGCGATGTTCAATCGTATAGTTCTGGCCGCGGCGCTGGCGCTGTTGGCGATTCCCTCAATCAGCCTCGCGCAAGAACGCGCGATCCTTACGTTACGCTCGGGCGAGACGCTCCGAGGTGAGCTGATGGACCTGAGTAACGCCGGCTTCACCGTGAAAGTGAACGGAACCGAGCGGCAGATTCCGGCCAATGACGTCGCGGTCATCGATTTCGGTGCGGCGGCACTCCGCGATGCCGACTGGGAGAAGATCCCCAGGGGACGACCGGTCGTGATCTTGAAAAACGGCGAGAACGTCTTCGGCCGGCTCGTCGATATCGGCGGCAGCTCTCCGTTGCGGATGACGATCGCGACGGCGTCTGGCGATCGCAACATCCCCTCGAACGAGATTGCTCGTGTCGTCCTCGCGCGGCCCTCGAATGTGCCCGCCGGTTCGGACTCGGGGAACTCAGGAAACTCGCCCAACTCCGGTTTGGCGCCAGCAACGGGGAGCGGCCTCCAGGTGTCGCCGAAGCAGGCATGGACCGCCACGGGTATTTCGGTCAAGAAGGATGAACTCGTGAGCTTCAATGCAAACGGCGAGATTCAGCTGAGCGCGGACGGGAATGATGTGGCCACTCCGTTTGGTTCGAAGTCCGGCCGCAAGGCTGCACACTCCCCGCTCCCGAACGTCCTCGCGGGTGCGTTGATCGGCCGCATCGGCAGCACGGGGCAGCCGTTTGCGATCGGAAGCGGCGTCACCATCAAGATGCCTGCAGACGGTTATCTGTTTCTCGGCGTCAACGACGACGGTTTCGCAGACAACGCCGGAGAGTTTCGCGTCGACATCGGGCGCCGGACCCGTCGATAGTCCCCGCGCCGTGTCGAGCGGCCGGTCTTCGGCCACCACCATCAGGGCAGGTGCCGGGCACGCCACTCTTCGCGTGTCTGACCCCACAGGTCGACGGCGTCGTTCTGATAGGGCGGCGGTAGTTTTCCGGGACCGAGATTGCGGGATCCAAGTTTCTGCGCGACTCGCTGGGACGCCCGGTTCTCGGGCGCAATCGAGTGAATGATGTTGACCCATCCCAAGGTGTCGAACGCCCAATTGGTGGCGCGGATGGCGCCTTCAGAGGCATAGCCTCGACCCCAGCGATCGCGCACGAGCGCCCATCCAATTTCAGTCCCGGGCCAGCCCTCCGGCTGCCAGGGTCCGAGCCGGCCGATCCAGCGTCCGGTCTCCCTTTCGATGATCGAGAACATCGCGAATCCGTGCGAGTGCCAGGCGCCGATCATCGTCATCAATTGGCGCCAACACACGGCTCGGGGTGCGACGCCGCCAATGAACCGCGCTGCGATCTCGTCGCTCATCATCTCGCTCAAGGCATCCAGGTCCTCGAGCCGGGGCACGCGCAAAATCAGGCGCGGTGTTTCGAGTTGTAAATCGTTCAGTGAGCGCATCGGCTGGTTTTGGGGTAGGGCATCTCCTCGCGTGCTTCCGCCTCTTCTCGCGTGGCTTCCGCCTCTTCTCGCGTGGCTTCCGCCTTCAGGCGGAAGTCGCGC
>Ga0075425_100004269_pt1 | contig 14702 bp, 10 predicted proteins | sample SoiMethybrSBSTD4_FD_75300 | JGI IMG/M metagenome (GOLD analysis project Ga0075425, IMG submission 75300) | Bulk soil microbial communities from a Populus tree surrounding site in Tennessee, USA - Soil MetaG P. TD hybrid SBSTD4 | ecosystem: Environmental > Terrestrial > Soil > Tree plantation...
GCCCAATGGCGGCCAGGATTTTCGACGAATCATCCTCCGCTACAACGGCACAGACAGGACAATGCTTCAGTTGATCCAGGGCAGGAATAAGGCGCAGGGCAAGACGCCGGCCACGCGCTCCGACCTGCGGTTAGCGATGGGACCCGACAGTCAGGTTCTGCTGCTCAATAAAGGCGACGGCACGATTCGTCAGCTGGTGCGATAACGAAAAACCAACAATGAGAAAAACTGCAGGCGAGCACGTAGTCGCGTGGCTTTAGCCCGCGTTCCAGCACAATACCGAGGGACACTCTGTTGGAAACCTGACGCGGGCTAAAGCCACGCGACTACGTGCTCGCCTGCAAGCCGAACAAAAGATTTGTTTGGGTTCAGGAAAAAACGCGGAACAGGATGGCGATGCAAAGCGCGATTAATGTGCCTAACATCCAGCTATGCAACCTTAGAATAGAACGAATATCACTCATCTCAGATTCGTACCTGGCAATTGCCCTGGCGGCAGCTCGGGCTTTATCCTCACTGGCACCGGCTTCGATCAGCGCATCGTAGATTTCTTCGATGATCATATCACGTGGCCCTCGAGCTGGCCCGTGCACATCGAGCTCGACTATTTTCCCCGTTAATTGCGCGACTCTCAAGCAAGAAACCGCATCTACCGCGATCGATCACCGGCCCGCAGCTTCGCCGCGGCGGTGCAATCCTGGACCACAGTGAAATAACGCGCGACGGCGTCCTTGCCGACATCATAGGGATTGGGTTCGCCGGGGTTACGATTCGCGGCGGCATGGGCTCGGAAGAAGCCGTTGTCAAACTCCGTATGGTTCGACATCAGCGCGGTCGCGCCGAAATCCGCAGCCGCTTTCGCCATCTTCCTCGATGACGCGATGTAGCCGTCGTAGTACGCGGCATCGGCGTTGAACGGAATCGCGGTACCGCCGACATAGGCAACTCGCAATGGCTTGCCGTTATCCTTCACCTCAAAAAGAAACGATAGTGTGCCGGGAGTGTGGCCGGGCGTTGTGACGATCTGGACGGAAGCGTCGCCGACGGAGATCTTCATTCCATCGGCGCCTACCATGTCATGCTTCGGCTTGCCGCCCGCATGATTCGCAGACTTGTCGATGGCTTCCCAATCCTCGGCGCCGTAGACGAGGTGCACGCCCGGAATCGTGTCCTGAAGCAGCTTCGCGCCGCCATCGTGGTCGGCGTGCGCATGCGAAAGGATGACGTACTTGACCTTGTTGATGTCGAGCCCCAGCTTCTTCATGCCGCCAATGATCTCGTCCGCGGCAGCGTAGTCGTACAGAGCTTCGAGGACGATAATGCCCCCATTGCCAACAATCGCCCATGCGTTATGGATCTTCGTGCCGAGGAAATAAAGATTGTCGGCGACTTTGGCTGGTTCTGCATGCCATGTGTCGCGTGGAGGCGGACCCGACCCAGCCGCAGCGCCCCCCGCAGCCGGCGGAACGCAGAGCCGAAGAAAGGTTCCGGACCAGTCCAGACCGGCCGCAATCTTGGCCGATCCGAGGAGTCCATCAATCGTGGCGGGTCGGTTCTGCGCCTGCCCGATGCCGGTGCCCGCCGTTAAAACGAGTGCGATACCAAAGCTGATTGCAATTTGCCTCATTTTGATTTCTCCCTAACGCACGCTCTGGAAGACGGTGCCGTTCTTCATCACAAACCGCACGCGCCGTGTGGCAGATATGTCTCGCGTGGGATCGCCATCGACGGCAATCAGATCAGCGAGCAAGCCTTCCTTCACCCTTCCTATCCGGTTTTCCATGTGAAGCACTCGCGCATTGACCGTTGTAGCGGATCGAACCGCATCGAGCGCCGACATCCCGAAATCGACCATGGCTTCAAGCTCGCGTGCGTTCTCGCCGTGAGCGAAGACGCCGGCGTCACTGCCGCTCGCGATGGTTACTCCTGCGGCCAGTGCGGCTTTGAAGCTGGCGCGCTTGCCGTCGAGATTGCTGGAGTAGAAAGTCAGCGAAGCGGTCAGGGTTGGGCAGAGCGCCACGTTGCGCTCCTTCATCAGACGAAAGACCTCGGCAGTTCCACCATCCCCGTGCTCAACGGTTTCGACGCCGGCCAGAATCGCCCGACGCATTCCCTCTGGTGTTGAAGCATGAGCCGCGACAGCGCGTCCGCTGCTTTTCGCCGTGTCGACGATCAGTTTGAGCTCATCCAGCGAGAACGTGGGCTCCGCTTCGCCGTTCGGTCCCCAGCCGAAATCAGCGTAGACCTTGATCCAGTCGGCGCCCCTGCCGATTTGATCACGAACAACGCGCGTCAAGCTGTCGACTCCATCGGCTTCTTCGGCGCCTTGAGGAACGCGCCACTCGGGAGCAAAACCCTTCGGGGCATAGCTGCCCGTTGCCACGATGGCGCGCGTGACGGCGAGCATGCGCGGACCAGGAATGATGCCTTGCGCGATGGCGTCCCGCAGCCCCACGTCGGCATATCCAGCGCCCTCCGTCCCAAGATCGCGAATGGTTGTGAAACCGGCCAGCAGCGTGCTGCGCAGATGGTTCGTCGCTCGTGCCACACGCAATGCAAGCGGCTCGCGGGCCACCTGATCGTCCCAGGCGGTTTCGCTGTACGGATGCAGCAGGACATGCGAGTGGGCTTCGATGAGGCCTGGCAGCAACATCATTCCCGGCAATTCCATCACGCGGGCCTCAGCGGGAATATTGACGTTTCCTGCGGCACCGACGCGTTCGATTTTGTCGCCGCGCACAACGACTATCCAGTTGTCGTGTATGGTGTCGCCATCGAATATACGAGTGGGCCGGAGGACAGTTACCTGCGCAGCGGGTGATTGACCCAGGGACACGGCAGTAAACGCGACGAGACAAATGCACAAAGACACCCCAAAAAGCTTCATGCCTGCTAAATGTATAACCACTCATCGGTGAAAGACATTTCAAAACGCTACAACCGAGCTCGCGATCTTAAACATCCCGACTTAACGTCGGCTTGCCTTTGACAAGGCGGTCCGACAGTTATATAAGCTTCGATAACTTTCACAGAATAAACCAATTCACCAAACGTTTCGGACACTCGAAAAACCGAAAGGAAGACGGATGAGTAAGAAACCAGGCAAGCCTTCGAGGAGAGAGTTCATTCGTGTATCCGCAGTCACCGGAATTGCGTCAACTGGGATTACGTCGCTCGCCCAGCCTGCTTCGGCGGCCGCGCAAGCGCCCGCCACCAATCCCCAAAACGCGTTACCCAAGATCGAACCAATACGGATGTACGAGGGAACGGCTGCGGGTGCGGTGATTGAACAGTTACGGACCGCCGGTGTGAAGACTATTTTCCACACGAACACGAGCGGTTTCTCGCCGCTCTGGGATGCGATCTACTCTTCCGGGGATGTCCAGATCATCATGGTAACGCATGAAGGACAAGGCGTCGCCACGGCCGCCGGATATGCGATGGCGAGCAACAACCTCGGCTTCTTCGTCGGCAGCGGGGTCGGAATTGGCAACGCAATGAGCAATATTTATTGCGCATGGAAGGACCGCGTTCCCCTGCTCGCAACGTTTTCTCACGGTGACCTCGAGAGCCAGGGAAAGGACGCCGCCGAAAACTGGGACGGCAATCTCACGCCTACGGAGACCTTCACAAACTGGACCGGAAGTTTTCTGACGAACTCGATGACCGATGTGCTTCGCCGCGCGATCCATTTTGCATATGGCCCGCCGAGCGGTCCCGTCACGCTGGATTGGGGTAATGCGCGGCAGGGAGAGAAGGTGAAGCTGCCGATCTTCAACATCGATCTTAAAAATGCCCGGGCGTCCTTCCACGCAAAGCCGGACCAGATTCAAAAGGCCGCACAGTGGCTCGTCGAAGCGCAGAATCCTTTGTTGCTTGTTGGCCCCGACATCACGCAGGAAGGTGCGACGGAAGAATTCCGTGTGTTCGCTGAAAAGCTGGCCATACCTGTCGCTGTGTTGGGCTGGCCGAATGAACTGTATGCCAACTTCCCGACCGATCATCCTTTGTTCCTGGGCGAATACAGTCCGGTCAATCGGTTCCCTCGAAACGTCGATCTGTTCGTGAACTTCGGTGAAAAATTTGCCGAACGCCCACCTCAAGGCGCCGCGACGGTTCACATCACTCACGATCCGGGTCTGCTTAATAGAGTCTTTCCGGTGGATCTCCCGATTGCTTCCGACCTTCGAACGGCGATTCGCGACCTTTCGGACGCTCTGGACAGCATGCTGACGAAAGATCGCATCAACAAGATTCGCGCTACAAGAATGGAAGCGGTTGCAACCTTCACGAACAAGTTGAAGGAGGCGCGCCAGATGGCTTTGCGCGGCCGTTTCGATGCGAGCCCGTTGTCGTGGGAACGCGTGGGCTATGAACTCGAACAAGCACTCGACAAGGACGCAGTGATCGTGCCGGAGGTCGGGACGCAAAGCCAGAAGCTTCTCAGCCAACTCAAATTTGGAAACGGAAATAAGTTGCGAATCGGGCGTACTACAGGTTCCGCTCTGGGCTGGGGTGTTGCCGCTGCGCTTGGCGTGAACATTGCACTGCCGGAGCGGCAGGTCGTCTCGATACAGGGCGATGGCGGATTCCTTTTTGGTCAGACGGAAAACCTGTGGAGCATCTCACGATACGAAGCGCCGATGCTCATTGTCGTCATGAACAACCACGTTTATAACGACAGCCGCGTCCGCAACATGATGGACGGTGGCACACTCTTCCAGGCAGGCCGAGATTTAACAGGCCACCTTGGAAATCCCTTCGTCGATTTCACGAAGATTGCGGAAGCCTACAGCCTCAAGGGCGAAAAGGTGAAAACGCCCGCAGAACTCGCTCCTGCCCTGCAGCGCAGCATTCGAAGCATGCGCGACGGGAAGGCCGTTGTCCTCGACATCGAAATTGCGCCCGACGGCCAGCCGTTAAGTGACGCCAACTGGTACCAGCGTCATTCCATTTCGGAGATCCGAAACAGGAGAAGGGGATGATGAAAGCAATTTTCCTCAGCGCATGGATTTCGATCGGCGTGGTTGCCTACGGTGCGCAGAGCAAGGAACAGGCCGACGTCGAGAAAGGCCGAGTGGCACTGGGGCAGGCCTGCGTTCAGTGCCACAACCTGAGAGGCATCCAGAGTCAAAGGAAGACGCAGCAACAGTGGCGCGATACGGTCTACTCGATGATCGGGCGCGGAGGCATGATTCTTCCCGACGAAATCGAGCCCATCACCGCCTATCTCACAGCGAATTACGGGCCGAATTCACCTAGGCCCTCGGAGGGAACTGCTCAACAACAGCTGCCGGCCAGCGAAGGCCGAGCCATACTCCAGCGCAGTTGCACGCAGTGTCACGATCTTCAAACGGCAATTGGAAAAACCGCGTCGCGGGAGGAATGGAACGACATCATCGCGAGAATGGTTAGTGGCGGTGCAAGCATCACCCCGTCGGAGCAACAGACGCTCATTCAATATCTCACCACGCTTGTGCGGTGATTATTGAGGGACGCAGCCGGAATGAAATTCGGGGACAGACGTATAAATCACCTAATTAGACCAAAATCGTTTTCGAATCTAATTAGGTGATTTATACGTCTGTCCCCGAATTTCATTCCGGCTGCGTCCCTCAAATGGGAGGAGGAACGGTGAATCGAATATTCTTCACGATAGTCGCAGGAATGTTCGCTTTCGTTGTCATGTGCGGGGACGTGAACGCGCAGGCAACGGCTGAGATCAGCGGAACCGCAAGAGATCAGAGCGGAGCGGTGCTGCCTGGCGTTGAAGTGACAGTCACGCAGACCAACACAGGTGTTGCAAGAAGTACGGTCACGAATGAGACCGGATCGTACGTTCTACCGAACCTCGCGATCGGTCCGTATCGCCTGGAGGCGTCCTTGCCGGGATTCCGGACGTACGTTCAATCCGGAATTGTGTTGCAGGTCAACAGCAGTCCGGCGATCAACGTTGTTCTGGAAGTGGGGCAGGTGGCCGAGACCGTTGAGGTTCAAGCGAACGCGGCTCTTGTGGAAACGCGCAACGCTGGTGTGGGACAGGTCGTCGAGAACGAAAGAATTCTGGAACTCCCGCTCAACGGACGTAATGTCACCGAATTGATCGCCCTTGCCGGAGCGGCGACCCCGTCGACTGAGGGCGTAAACGACAGGAACCCGTTTGCGAAGACGACGATTTCCCTCGCGGGCGGCTTATCGTCAGGTCTGGGTTACACGCTCGACGGCGCCAATCACAACAGTCCTTTCACGAATACCTATTTTTCAATTCCATTTCCGGACGCGCTCCAGGAGTTCAAGGTTGAAACGAGTGCGACGACGGCGCAGAACGGTTTGAAGTCCGCCGGAAACGTCAGTCTTGTGACCAAGTCGGGCACCAACGAATTTCACGGAGATCTTTTTGAGTTTGTCAGAAACGGAACCTTCAACGCCCGAAACGCGTTTGCCGCGAAGCGCGACACGATCAAGCGGAACCAGTTCGGCGGAACGGTCGGCGGGCCGATCAAAAAGAACAAGCTGTTCTTCTTCGCCGGATACCAGGGCACGACACTTCGTCAGGATCCATCGGACCTTCAAGCCTTCGTGCCCACCCAGGCGATGTTGGCGGGCGACTTCACTTCGTTCGCATCACCCGCATGCAATTCAGGCCGGCAGATCACGCTGAGAGCACCCTTTGTGAACAATCGCATTGATCCGGCGCTCTTCAGCAAAGCGGCAGTAGCGTACGCGAGCAAGCTTCCATCCACATCGGATCCGTGCGGAAAGATCCTTTACGGCAACAGATTTCTTGAAAACGATCACATGGCGATCGGAAAAATCGATTACCAGTGGACGCCCAAACATTCGCTGTTCGGGAGGTATGTCATCGACACTGTCCACAATCCAACTCCGTACAGTTTCACAAAGAACCTGCTGAGCGCTGCTGTGGTTGGGGCCGAGGGAATGAGCCAGATGTTCACACTCGGCGACACGTATCTCTTCGGCTCCAACATCGTGAATTCGATTCGGCTGACAGCGAATCGCCTCGCCGCCGACAAGACAGGCAATGATTTCTTTGGTCTGACGGATCTGGGTATCAAGGCCTTCACCTATTACAACAAGAGAATTGCCGTAAATGTGACGGGCGGATTCAATGTCAGCCCCAGCGGAGGTCCACAGAAGCTCGCATTTTTCGCTGCCAGCGATGATTTGAGTGTTGTCCGTGGAAACCACCAGCTCGCCTTTGGTGGCCAGGCGGCGACGACGCAGGCGAATGGGTACTCCATTTTTTATGCATACGGGAGAACGACGTTCAACGGCCAGGTCACAGGTCTGGGCATGGGCGACTTCTTCACCGGAAACGTATTCGAATGGACGATGGGCACTCCCGGCGATCAGAACAAGCGGCAGAAATATGGTGCAGTGTATGCATCCGACACGTGGAAGGTCTCACCAAGGTTCACCTTGAACTATGGATTGCGATGGGAACCGTACTTCCCGTTGATCAACGATGACGGGAGTTCCATTCATTTCGACGCCGATGCTTTGAGAAAAGGAGTACGTACGAGCCGGTTCATCAACGTCCCTCCCGGACTTTTCTTCGACGGCGATCCCGGTTTTCCAACGAAGAAAGGGCTGTACAACCAATGGGCGAATTTTTCACCACGCCTGGGAATGGCATGGGATGTTTCGGGTGATGGCCGCACGTCACTTCGTGCATCGGCGGGAACGTTCTATGACTATCCGCCCATCTACTACCAGGTCGGTTTGAGCAACTCACCGCCGTGGAACCCCCGCATTGTGACCAACAATGTGAAGTTGGATGATCCGTGGGCCAACTGGCCTGGCGGCGATCCCTTCCCGATGGCATATGGCCGGAACGTTGCGAGAAATGTACCGTGGCCGCTTTTCGGGATTGTGACCGCAATGGACTATGACACACCGAACATGCAGGTCATGCAGTGGAACCTGAGCCTGCAGCGGCAAGTAGGAACGGACTGGTTGGTCTCGGCCAGCTACATGGGAAGCGAGACCTCTCACCTCTGGTCCATACAACACATCAATCCCGCGGTTTACATTCCGGGTGGCCCTTGCACGATCGCCGCCGCGACTTATAATCCATGCTCTTCGACTTCGAATACAAATCAGCGCCGCCGTTTACATCTCGAAAATTCCCAAACCGGCCAGTATTTCGGTTACGTGAACAAGATCGACAGCGGCGGTACCGCGAGTTACAACGGTCTGCTGCTCGCGGTTCAACGTCGTGCAAGTCGGGGAGTGACGGTGAATGCAAATTACACGTGGTCGCATTGCATCAGCGATCCGTTCCAGTCCACCGCCAACTCCGGTTCGGGTAATGCCGGCAACACGCACCCGGACAACCGCCGGTTCGACCGCGGCAATTGCACGGCGTCGCAAACGGATCGGCGTCACAATTTCAATCTATCGGCCGTTGCGGAGACGCCGCAGTTTGCCAATCCGACGCTGCGCATTATTGGTTCCGGCTGGCGCGTTTCACCGATCTTGAAAATCCTTTCCGGCGGGTTCCTGTCCGTGACGACAAGTTCGGACATCGCGCTGACCGGCATCACGGGCCAGCATGTCAATCAGGTCCTCGGCGAACCCTATGGCGACAAATCCGTTGCGCGGTTCCTCAATCCTGCGGCTTTCGTACTGCCGGCGACGGGAACATACGGAAATGCCGGTTCGGGCAGCATTGCAGGGCCCGGGACCTGGCAATTCGATATGTCGCTCTCGAGGACATTTCAGTTCCGTGAAGCGCAGCGAATGGAATTTCGAGCGGAAGCTTTCAACGTTACGAACGCTTTTCGCATGAAAGATGTGAGCACCAATTTGAACGCGAATACTTTCGGTCAGGTTACTTCCGCGTACGATCCGAGGATCATGCAGTTCGCGCTGAAGTATTTCTTCTAGCCGCTAATGCGCGGCGCGGATATCCCTACATGATCGGAAGCAGGCTCGCGAATTACGAGATCACGAGTCACCTCGGCTCCGGCGGCATGGGCGAGGTCTACCGAGCGCGTGACGCCCATTTGAACCGCGACGTTGCCGTCAAGATCCTGCCCGAACGCTTTTGAACTGGAAGCCACGGCCGTAGGACGAGTCGAGCCCTAAATTGCTCGCTTTTCCCGATTGATATATGCTGCCGAAAAACATTTTTGGGGAAAATCTATGAAATTTCTCGTGGCCATTTTTACGTTGGTTGCGCTGATGGCGCCCTTTGTTTACGGACAAACGGTCGGAGCAAATGTTCAAGGATCCGTCACTGATGCAAGCGGCGGTGTCCTGCCCGGTGTTCAGATCACCGCGAAGAATTTGGGAACCGCAGCGATTCATGAAACAGCCAGCGATGAGCGCGGACGTTATTACATCCCGCTGCTGTCGCCTGGTGAATACGAGGTTCAGGCAGCGTTGCCCGGCTTCACGACCGTAACGCACCGAGGCGTTCACTTGACCGTAGGTCAGACCGCGGTCATCGATGTCCGGCTCGAGGTTGGTGCGATAAATCAGGAAGTGAGTGTTGTGGCAGAGGCGAGTCCGATCAACCTCACATCCGCGGCGATCACCGGTCTTGTAACCGACAGGCAAATTCGAGATCTTCCACTGAACGGACGCTCTTTCCAGCAGTTGGCGCTTCTTCAACCAGGAGTCACAGCCGCATTGGCCGCAGGCAACGACGTGGTCGGCGGCCGAACCCCGAAAATTACGATCAACGGCGCGCGGCCCGAGCAGAATAACTTCCTCCTCGACGGTACCGACATCAACAACGTCTACAACAAGACGCCCGGATCCGTTGGCGGCGTGCTTCTCGGCGTCGACGCCGTCCTCGAGTTCCAGGTTCTCACCAATTCTTACTCCGCGGAATTCGGCCGGTCGGCCGGTGGTGTGATCAACGCGGTTACCAGATCGGGTGAAAATACGGTTCACGGCTCGGCATTTGAATTCCTTCGCAACTCCGCGCTTGATGCCAAGAATTTTTTCGATGCCGCGAACAAGCCGATACCGCCGTTCAAACGGAATCAGTTCGGCGGGGCTTTCGGAGGCCCGATCCGTCGTGACAAAACGTTTTTCTTCGGCGCCTACGAAGGCCTGATTGAACGGCTCGGAATTACCGGCCTCACGTCAGTACCGGATCTCGATGCCCGCCAGGGCATTCTGCCGGGAAGACCGCGCGTGACGCTGCATCCTGCCATTCCGGCCTACATGAACCTGTTTCTTCCCGAGCCCAATGGCCGCAATCTCGGCGGAGGCATTGCAGAATACCTGTTCTCGCAAACGCAGCCGACCGACGAGCATTTTGTACAGGGCCGAGTCGATCACAATTTTTCGAATAGCGACCGGCTGTTCGTTCGCTACACGATCGATAACGGTAAGGTGAAACGCACGCCTCCGAATAAACCGCCGGTGACCTATACGCAGGAACGGTCACGCAACCAGTACGTGACGATCGACTATCAGCACACGTTTTCGCCGTCTCTGATTAACGAATTTCGATTTGGTTTCAATCGTTCGACGTCGCTGGCCGACAACATAAGGACCGTTAACATTCCTCCCTCGATGTCCTGGATACCGGGCGAGCCTTTCGGTTACTTCACCATTCAAGGTGTAGTCACCGAAGCTGTGGGGGATTACCGGCTGCCGCGCAACGACCGGCTCAACAATTTTTCGCTCCTCAATGACGTTCTGGTGACGCGCGGGCGCCACCAGATGAAATTCGGGTTCCAGGGCCAGCGGATCCAGTTCAATCAAAACACAACGAGTCAGCGGGGCGGCATCGTCGTATTCAGCAACCTTGAGAATTTCCTGACGGGCACAGCGCAGAACGTAGACTTTGCAGTGAAGGGCCTGATCGATCCCGACCGTGGATACAGGCAGTCCTTGTTTGCGTTCTACGGGCAGGACGACGTGCGTCTGAAACAAAACCTGACGCTCAACTTGGGCATGCGTTATGAATTCATAACGGTGCCGACCGAAGTGAATGGAAAGATCTCGAATCTTCGTAATCCGACGGATTCCACCATCACGATTGGCGGATCATGGCACAACAATCCATCGCTAAAAAACTTTGCGCCGCGGCTCGGACTTGCGTGGGATCCGTTCCGGACGGGAAGGACTTCGGTGCGTGCAGGCTTCGGACTGTTCTTCGATCAGATCCTGCCCAAATACTACTTCTTTTCCGGAAGTTTGAATCCGCCGTTCACAACGAGAACAACCATTCTGAATCCGCCCTTTCCGAATGTTGTCGCGAATTTCGATCCCAACGCTTATATCGTGGCGCAATTGCAATCGGTGAACTTCAACCTGCAGACGCCGTATATCATCCAATACAACTTGAGTGTTCAACGCGAACTGCCCGGCAATGTGGATGTGACTCTGGGATATGCGGGCTCGCGGGGTGTTCACTTGTTCCGGCTTGGCGACGCCAACCTGGCGCCGGAGACGATCGTCAACGGCCGGAAGGTTTACCAGCCCCAACTGGGAAGGCGCAATCCGAAGTTTGCCGGCATCTGGCATCGTGTGACCGATGCACAATCTTTTTATAATGCGTTTCAGCTGAGCGCGGTCCGGCGCTTCGCCAATGGATTCCGCGCGCAAACGTCATACACATTCTCCCGTTCGATCGACGATGCGAGCGGAATCAACTCGCAGGACTTTTCCAACGTTGTGCAGTATGGGCTGGATTGGTATGACAGAACCATTGACCGTGGCTTGTCGGCGTTCCACGCCAAGCACAATCTGTCGTTCAACTGGACGTATAATCTGCCGTTCGGCAGCGGTCTGTCCGGCGTTCCCCATGCGCTGCTGGCTGGGTGGCAGCTGAACAACATCACAACGATAACGTCAGGACATCCGTTCACGGTGCGGCTTGGCTTCAATCGGTCCGGCAATCTCAACACGACGAGCTTCTCGATGCACGAGCGGCCAAACCTGAAACCCGGCGCTTCGAATAATCCTGTGCTTGGAAGTCCTGATCGCTACTGGGACATCAATGCGTTCGAGCTGCCTCCGGTAAACGAGCGTGGGAATGTCGGGCGAAATACGCTCATCGGACCGCGTCTTGTGAACCTCGATTTTTCGCTCGGCAAATCATTTATTGTCAGCGGAGAGCGAACGTTGCAATTTCGCTTGGAAGTCTTCAACGCTCCCAACCACCCGAATTTTGCCGTGCCTTCGGGCGTCATTGCATTCACGAATGGAGCCGGCGCAGTTTCCCCGACGTGGGGACGCATTACTTCGACTGTGACCACGGCAAGGCAGATTCAATTCGGATTGAAGTTCACGTATTAACTAACAGAGAGGTAACTGTGACTCGTACTTCAACATGGATATTGATCGCGGCATTAACCGGGCTCATGGCATTCGCGCAGGCGCCCGCAGGTTCCGGTGTCGTTGCTCTTACCGGAACTCGAATCATCGACGGCACCGGCCGCACCCCGGTCCAGAACGGAACGATCGTCATCAACAATGGGCACATCGAAGCCGTCGGCACTGCGGCGAGCGTGAAGATTCCTGCGGGAGCTACTCGGGTCGATCTTGCCGGAAAGACTGTTATTCCGGGTCTCATCAATGCCCACGCTCACTTGAATGTCGATCCAGGGTCGAAGATGCCCGTTCGCCAAGACCTCATGCGCCGGCTCAAGACGTATGCAACGTATGGCGTCACGAGCATTGTGAGTCTTGGTTCAACACAGGCCGACGAAATGGAAGGTCTCAAGCTGCGGGATGAACAGACGCGCACCAAGCTCGATCGCACCCGTGTCTACACGGGTGGTCTCAATGCGGTCGGCAAGACACCGGATGAAGCGAGGAAAAGTGTCGATCGGCTGGCGAACTTGAAAGTCGATGTGATCAAGTATCACATCAACGGCATCCCTAACGACATGACGCCCGACATTTACGGCGCACTGGTAGACGAGTCGAAAAAGAAAAACCTCAGGACGTTTGTGCATATCTTCTATTTAAAGGATGCAAAGAGCGCCGTTGAAAAAGGAACGGATGTCCTGGCGCACAGTATCCGCGACCAGGATGTCGATCCGGCATTCGTGGCCGAAATGAAACGAAAAAACATCGGCTACATTCCCACGTTGACCCGGGATCTCTCGGTCTTTGTCTACGAGACAAAGCCGGCATTCTTTGATGAAGCGTTTTTCCGGAGGGGCATCGGGCTTTACCAGGAGCAAGTGAATCTGCTCGTCAATCCTGCGGCTCAGGAAAAGGTTCGAAACGACAAGGAAGCGCAGTCGATCAAGAAAGCACTCGAACAGGCCAACCGCAACTTGAAGATTCTTTCCGATGCAGGAATCGCGATAGCCATGGGCACCGACAGCGGCGCATCGGGTAATCCCGGACGCTGGCAGGGTTACTTCGAGCACGTTGAAATGGAGATCATGGCCAAGGCCGGCATGACGCCGATGCAGGTCATCGTTGCTGCAACCGGCGGCGCCGCACGCGTGACCAAAGTCGATCCGCAGATCGGCACGATCGAGCCGGGAAAGTGGGCCGACCTGCTCGTGCTGAATGCAAATCCTCTCGACGACATCCGGAATACACGGCAGATCCATTCGGTGTGGATCGGAGGCCAACGGCAATGAATCGGACCAGGAACAAGCTCGGGCTTCGGCTTGCCGTCGCCGCGAGTGTGCTCGCGTGTTCTTTTGCAGCTGCGCAATCTGCAAACCAGGCGGTGTTACGCCTTGACCCGGCGCTCGATGCACTCGTGTCCTCGGATGCGCGAGTTGAACTAGTTAAGGGCGGTTTCGGTTTTACCGAAGGGCCGGTTTGGGTACAGCAGGGCAAACAAGGTCATCTGCTGTTCACCGACATGCCGGGAAATGTCGTTTGGAAACTCACGCCGGATGGCGCGGCATCGGTGTATCTCGAGCACGTCGGGTACAACGGCCCGGAGGTGTGGCGGTGGGGCGGCATTCAGAACAATGGATTCGACAAGGCTGATCCGCGTTACGAAGAATTCGCGATGATCGGCGCGGACGGCCTCACGCTTGACCGGCAGGGTCGTCTGATCCTCGCGACCTTCGCGGGTCGTTCGCTGATGCGTGTGGAAACGAACGGTAAACGGACCATCCTGGCCGACCGCTGGGAAGGCAAGCGCTTCGGTGGTCCGAACGACGTTGTCGTCAAGAGCGACGGTGCAATCTATTTCACCGATACGTATGGCGCGTTTCGGCTGCGCGACAAGGATCCCCGCAAGGAACTCGATTTCAACGCGGTGTACATGTGGAAGGACGGGAAGCTCTCGCTGCTGAACAAGGACATGCCGAATTGCAACGGCCTCGCCTTCTCGCCGGACGAAAAATATCTCTACGTCAACGGCAGCCGTGACAACTACGTCAATCGCTACGAGGTGCGCGCCGACGGCAGCCTCGCCAACGGAAAGCTGTTTATCGACATGCGGAAGGAGACAGGTCTCGGCGTGACCGATGGGTTGCGCGTCGACACGAAAGGAAACCTTTACGAGACAGCTCCAGGTGGCGTGTGGATCATCTCACCCGAGGGGGAACATCTCGGCACTATTCGCGCTCCGGAAATTTCCACTAATGTCGGCTTCGGCGATGCCGACAAAAAGACGCTCTACATTGCCGCGCGCACCAGTATCTACAAGATCCGGGTGAACACGCCCGGAATATAAGGCGACCGGCAGGCAGGCTGCTATTCCCCTCGTTTAGAGGAGGGGTGCTGCGCGATCA
>Ga0075425_100004270_pt1 | contig 14700 bp, 18 predicted proteins | sample SoiMethybrSBSTD4_FD_75300 | JGI IMG/M metagenome (GOLD analysis project Ga0075425, IMG submission 75300) | Bulk soil microbial communities from a Populus tree surrounding site in Tennessee, USA - Soil MetaG P. TD hybrid SBSTD4 | ecosystem: Environmental > Terrestrial > Soil > Tree plantation...
TAGTGGATCGGGTCGATCTCGGCGAGGTCGACGAAGTCGGTGATGTCGATGCGCTTCGTCGCTTCGGGGACGAACTGCTCGAGCTCCTTCGGATCGATGACGACGTATTCGCCGTCGTCGACCTCGTAGCCCTTCGCGATCCGCTCGAAGGGAACCTCGCGGCCGGTCTTCTCGGACACGCGCTTGTACTTGATGCGCGAGCCGGACGCCTCATCGATCTGATGGAACGCGACGTCCTTCGACTTGACCGCGCTGAAGAGCTTCACGGGGACGCTGACGAGGCCGAACGAGATCGACCCACTCCATACCGGACGCGGCACCGCTCCTCCCCTCCTTTAGCCGGCGCGGTCGCGCAACTCGCGTCGGCCGAGCAGACGCGCGCACGCGGCGCAGCAGTAGACGACGCCGTCGGCCTCCACGCCGTGCCCGATGATCCGGCATCCGCAGTGCGCACACTGGGGCGCAAGCGCGTGAACCGCGCATTCGAAGCTGTCGAAGGTATGGCGCTGCTCGCGCCCGTCGGTCTCGATGACGATGTCGAACGCTTTGTCGTACTCGTTGCCGCAGACTTCGCACATCTTCGGCGGCTTCTCCTTGGGCTGCTCCTCTTCTTCCGCAGCGACTTCCAAAGATTTCTTCTTGGTCTTCGTGGCGGCCATAACCGGGCACCTCCGATCGCCGGTGGTCCTTGTTCAGCCTTTACCCATCTGGGAGACGGCACCAAGGCGAGCACGGTTTGCGGTGATTCCACTCGGAGAACGGGCGTATCTTTCAGGGCCGATGACCACGATCGACGCCGTGCGCGCCGTGGCCTCGACGTTGCCGCGGAGCTATGAGGTTCTCGTCCGCGACCGGGTGAAGTTCCGCGTCGGACGGATCGTGTACCTCGCGTTCTCGCGAGATGAGCAACAGATGGGGTTCGCGTTCCCGAAAGAAGAGCGCGCAGCGCTGGTCGCATCCGAGCCGGACAAGTTCTTGATGCCACGCCCGTCGGACATGCGCTGGCACTGGGTCGAGGTGCGGCTCGATGCGATCGACGACGTCGAGATGCGTGAGATCGTGGTGGACGCGTGGCGGATGGTCGTCCCGAAACGCGTCGCGGCGACCGTCCCGGACTGATCTTTCAAGCCGCCGTTACGCGGCGCTCTTCTTCTGCTCCTTCAACAGCGCCATCCGGTCTCCGAGGTCGCGCAACTCTTGCTCGTCGAAGATCTGCCGCGCCTTCTTGAACAGCTCGCCCTCCTCTTCCTCGATGTGATGCTCGATGTTCTCCTTGATCACGGTGAACTTCGCAGCCCAGTTCTCGTCCTCGAACGGAACCGAGTGCAGCTCCTCGACGAGCATGTCGACCGCGTGGTGTTCGGCGTACGCCTCGAGCACGATGTCCTTCGCCTTCTCGTGCTCCCGCAGCGCCGGGTAGAGGACCTCTTCCTCGATCCGTTCGTGGATCGTGAGCTCCGTCTTCATCTTGTCCAAAAGCTGCTGGCGCGTCTTCACGGCACGCTCGGTCGTGTCGTCGAGTTGCGACATCAGCTTCTTCAACTCTTTGTGGTCTTCCTTGAGTAGCGCGATGGCGTCCTTCGGCGGCATCGGCATCACCTCCTGATGACTTTTGTGCTCCGCGGCGTCGCGGGGCAAACGTCGCGTCGTCCGATTCGTCCCTCCGTCGGTTTGGTGGGGCGAAGCTCCCGGTCGTACAACGGCATCAGCAGACGCGGCCAAGGGGAGGTGCACCGGCCGGCAACCGGATTCGGGGCACGTGCGTTGAGGTGAAGGATCGAAACGGGGTGATCGATTTGGCTCGATACCTGTTGCGCGCGTCGTACACGAGCGAAGGAATCAAGGGGGTCCTCAAGGAGGGCGGCACCGGCCGGCAGGATGCGGTCGGCAAGCTGCTCGCCGATCTCGGAGGATCGGTGGAGTCGTTCTACTTCGCGTTCGGCGAAGACGACGTCTACGTCACCTGCGAGATCCCCGACAACGTGACCGCCGCGGCGATCGGGATGGCGGTGGCGGCGACCGGCGCGGTCCGCGTGAACACGGTCGTGCTGCTCACGCCGGAGGAGATCGACCGCGCCATACACACCACGGTTCACTACCGGGCACCGGGGAAGTAGCGCGGCGGCACGTTCGGTAAGCAGAGAAGTCGAGGACGGGACGGGATCCCGTCCTCGACTGATTCGCATGGAAAGAGCAGACTAGGAGCCGATGCCTCCTGAAGAAGTTGACCCCGCGGGCAAGAAGTACGAGGGCGACGGCGTCACCGTGTGGTTCGACGCGACCAGGTGCGACCACTTCGCCGAATGCGTCCACGGCCACCCCGAGGTCTTCCAGCCCGGCCGCAAGCCGTGGATCCGCGTGGATCTCGGCGAGGCGGAGGAGATCGCCGCCGTCGTCCGGCGCTGCCCAACGGGGGCGTTGCACTACCGCCTGGAGGCCGGCCCGCCCGAGGACCCGAAGGCACCTACGAGCGTCCTTCCCCTGAAGGCCGGTCCTTTGCTGATGCGCGGCGACCTTCGGATCAAGACGCCGGCCGGCTACGTGCGCGACACGCGCGCGGCGCTGTGCGGGTGCGGGGCGACGGCGAACCTTCCCTTCTGCGACGGCGCGTGCGGCATCAATCAGCCGCTCGGCGACCGAGACTAGCGATCACCGCGAACCCTGCGGCCGGCGCGGATACATGACGACGTTGCACCACGTGCTGGGGATCGGCGTCGTGGTCGCGCTCGGAGCCTTGGTCGTGTGGGCGATCGTCGCGCGGGTAGCGCGCCGGGACCCGGGAGCGGCGTTCAGTCGCGCGGCGCTGGCGGCCGGTGTGCTCGTCGTGCTCCAGGTTGCGATCGGCTTTGTGTTGCTGGGCGCAGGGCACAAGCGCCCGGCGCTCCATTACCTCTACGGCGTGCTGGCGCTCGGCGTGCTCGGCGTCGGGATCGTGCTCGGCCGCTCGCTCACCAGAGACCGCTGGGTTCCGATCGCGATCGCGGTTGCCGTTGCGCTCGGGCTCGCGGCTCGCGCTCTCGTCACCGGTCTCCGCTGAGCCGCGGTCGCAAGAAGGATCGGAGCGGAACCTTCGAGAACGCCTCCGCGCCGCTGGTCTGAAACGCCTTCATCGCCCGATGCACCGCCAACCCGACAACGACCGGAGCGACGACGACGAGCACGCGGAACACCCACGTGATCGTGGTCACCGGCGTCGAGAGCCATCGCGCCAGCAGATCGTTGGACCCTGCGAGGAACAACACCATGTAGAAGGTGAGCGCGGCGGCGCCGAGCGCGGTGCGCCCGGGCCGGTCGCGCGGCCGCTCGAGCAGATGGTGCGGTTCGCGGTCGCCGCCGAAGCGCCGGTCGATGATCGGCCACAGGTAGAGCAGCGCGAACGTGATGCCCGGTAAGAGGACGGCCGGGAAGAACGGGTTCGCGATCACGAAACCGTGGAAGCGGATCTCCCACGACGGGAAGATGCGCAGCGCTCCCTCCGTCCACCCGAGGTACCAGTCCGGCTGTGCCGGCGACGTCACGGTCTCCGGGCGGAACGGCCCGTAGAGCCAGATCGGATTGATCTGCGCCAAGCCGCCGAGCGCCGTGAGTACCGACGCGACCCCGAGGAACAACGCGGTCGACTTCGCGGCGTAGGTCGGCCAGAACTTCACGCCCTCGACGTTGCGGTCGGTGCGAGCTCCGCCGGGGAACTGCGTGTGCTTCTGCCGCCACACGATCGCGAGGTGAACGGCGATCAGAGCCGTGATCAACGCCGGCACGATGAAGACGTGCGTGGTGAACAGCCTGCTGATGATCCGGTCCGAGGGGAACTCCCCTCCGAACACAAGGAAGGCCATCCAGGTCCCGATGAACGGGATCGATAACGCGATCGAATAGGCGATCCGCAACCCCGTCCCCGACAGCAGATCGTCCAGCATCGAGTAGCCGGTGAAGCCGTTGAACAGCGCGAGCACCAGAAGCGTGAGCCCGATCCACCAGTTGATCTCGCGCGGCTTGCGGAACGCCCCGGTGAAGAAGATGCGGCACAGGTGGACGACGATCGCGGCGACGAACACGTCGGCGGCCCAGTGGTGGGTCTGCCGCATCACCAGACCCGCGCGAACGCCGAAGCTCAGGTTCAGCGCCGAGTCGTATGCGGCGGACACGTGCGCCCCATGCAAGGGCGCGTACCCGCCCGTGTAAACCTTCTGTGCGAGACTCGGCTGGAAGAAATACGCGAGGAAGATCCCCGTGACCACGAGGACGACGAACGCGTACAGCGCGATCTCGCCGAACAGGAACGACCAGTGATCAGGGAAGACCTTGTTGAGGCTCTCGCGGACGAAGCCGGTCGCGCCGACGCGTTCGTCGAGCCAGCGGACGGTGGCTTTGATCACGGACGCCGCCCCAGACGCCAGAACGCCGGGCCGACCGGCTCGTGGAAGTCGCTCTGCGCCACCACGAATCCCTCGGCGTCGATCGCGAGCGGAAGTTGCGGGAGCGGACGCGTCGCGGGGCCGCTCGTCGGCACCGCGCCGTCGGGAACGTAGAACACCGATTGGTGGCACGGGCAATACAGGTCGGCCGTCTGCGCTTGGTACAGCCCGACCGGACAGCCGGCGTGCGTGCAGATCTTCGAGAAGCCGACGATGCGCTCGGGACTCCAGTCCTCACGGCCCGGCAGCGTCTTGAAGGCTCCGGCGGGAACCTTGATCAGCACAACCTGCGAGTCGGCCTGGTCGGTTTTGCCTTCCGGGAACACCGTCAGGAACGCGTTATCCACGAGTCCGTCGGCTCGCACCGGAGCACCATCCGGTGTCACCGCGCGCGCGCCGCGTCGCCACGCCGTCTTGTACAGCGCCGAACCCGGCCGGCTTCCGAGCGAGCGGATCGGAAACAGCAACGTGAAGCCGAACGCGGCGACCGCTGCGCCGAGCAATCTTCCGAGGAACTTCCTCCGGGCGATCTCGCTCATGCCCGCCGCGAACGCACGCTCCGCCTGCTCTTCGTCGCGCTGGTCCCACGGGAGCAACGCGCGATCTTCGAGGTCCGGGCCTTGCGGCATGAGCCAGTGAGACCAAAGGACCAACCCGATCGCCAGGCCGCCGAGCGACAGGAACAGCAGCGCACCCTCGAGCTGCACCTGGCCGCCGAGGGTGTACACGATCGCGAGCCCAACCGAGCCGCAAAAGCTCAAGAAGAACGCCCATGCGATCGCGCCGCCGGAGAACCTGTGTTGTGTGTCTCGACGCTCATCCATCGTCGCGCACGCTCCTTCCGATCCGTCGTGCGAGCAGCAAGATCACGCCGAGCCCGAAGACCCAGGCGACGAAGCCTTCCGCGACCGGCCCGATGCCGCCGAGGTCGAGCCCCCCACGGTTGTCCGGGTGGCGCAGGTACTGCACGTACCTCGCGATCGAGTCGACGTCTGGATCCGGGAAGGTCTTGTCGTCGAACACCGGCATCGCGCCGGGCCCGGTGCGCATCGCCTCGGCGACGTCGAGCGAGGTGGCCGCCTTCAGGCCGGGGATCACGACGTCGGAGCGCGAGGCGACGCCGCCGCGCACGCCGGGCGGGCTGCCTTGCGTCAGCGTGCCGCCGACACCGGTGACCGAGTGACAGGAGGCACAGTTCGTCTGGTACAGCTCCTCGCCGTGCCGCACATCGCCGGACAACGCATCCACGGCCGGGACGCCGGGGCCCGGCCCGCCGAGCGTCGACACGTACGCAACGATCTGCTTGATCAACGCCGGCGTGTACGCGGGCGGATGGCGGCGCGCGAGCTGCGCCGGATCCTGCAGCGGCATCCGCCCCGTCCGGAGCATGAAGTCCGTGATCGCGCCGCCGTCGCGGTCGCCGAGCAACGACGGGCCGTACCTCGTTCCTTGCCCCGCGTTGCCGTGACACCAGGCGCAGTCGCGTGCGAAGACGTCCTGGCCCGACGCGGGAACCGCGACGCTCTGGATCCCGCGCGGCTCGTACCGTCGCGCCGGTCCCGCGTAGGTGCACGCGGCCGCCGCGGCCAGCACCGCGCACCCGAGGAGCGCTCGTCTGTTCACGGCTGCACCGTCGCCGGCCGGGTCGCGTGCCGGGATTCGAGCTCGCGGAACCACCGCACGAAGAGCACGCCGAAGACGACCAGGTACAGGATCGCCGGGGGGATCCACATGATCGCGCCGGCGAGCTGCTGATCCGCCAGCGCGTTGACGTGCCACACGGCGGCGCTGCGCTCGTAGGCCGGATATGCGATGCCGCCGAAGGTCAGCAGCGCCGCGAGCCACGTGCTTTGCAGCATCGTCCCCAGAACAAGCGCCATCGAAGGCACGTACGCGATCCGGCGGCGCGGTCCGGTGCGCGTCACGCCGGCCCAGAACGCCATCGATATCGCGAGGAAGGAGAGGTGCTCGAAGCCGTGGATCGTCCGGTCGCGCAGGGCCGCTTGGTACGGCCCCGGCAGATGCCACAGCCACAGGACGGCGGTGTAGAGGAGCAGGATCGTGAGCGGGTTGCGGAGCAGGCGCGTCGCGATCGCGACCGGCCGCGTGAGCGGGTTGCGGAGCAGGCGCGTCGCGATCGCGACCGGCCGCGTGCGCGCGAGGGTCCAGCTCGCGCGCCGCGCGCGCACCGGGAAGGCCAATCCCATCACCAACCCCGGTCGTCCTGCGACCAGCAGCGGCGCCGCGATGAACATGAGCACGACGTGCTGGACCATGTGCGACGACAGCGTCGCGATCGCCGCCGCGCCGAGCGGCGACAGCAACGCCAGCAACGCCGTGACGAGCCCCGCGCCGAACGCCGCCGCGCGCGCGGGGCGTACCGCTTTGATCCCGGTCGCGTAGTAGCCGGCGCCGTACCACACCGCCGCGACGAACGCGGTCGCGATGACGGCGGGCTCGGCCTGCCAGGCGGACCAGATCTCCGACCGCGGAACGATCGCCGCGAGGATGCTCATAGCGACGCGCATGGGCTCAGGAAGATGGGCGAGGCGAACGTCAGCACGATGGCCATCAGGAACAGCCCGCTGATGAACATCCCCGCGGCGGCCATCCACCGGGCACGGAAGCCCGGCGATCCATCGCCGTCGCTGAGCCTGCGGTACGCGCGGAAGGAAACCGCGAACGCGAGCAGGGCCAGCACGGTTGCGACGACGTTCGTGATCTGGATCACCGTCTCGATCCCGGCGCCGTGGATCGAACCGCGATGCCGGTTCCCGGGCGCGCACGCGATCATCTCGTCGAGGCCGTAGTCGATCAGGAGCTGCGCGGCCCACACGATCGGTCCGGCGAGCACGCCGAACCACATCCCGGCCGACCCGCTCGTCTCGGCGCGGGTGACGTCGTTGCGCTCGACGGATGCCATCAGCCGAGATGCGGCGCCAGGTAGATCGTGGCAAGCACGAACACCCACACCGTGTCGACGAAGTGCCAGTACCACGCGAAGTTCTGCACGCTGACGTGCCGCCCTGCCGAGAACGCGCCGCGCCACGCGCGGACCTGGACCCACAGGCTGATCAACAATCCGACTGCGACGTGCATCCCGTGCAAGCCGGTGAGGCTGAAGAACAACGTCCCGTACGCGCCGGAGGACGGCGGGCTCACCTTCAACGCGTGCGGGTACTCGGCGACGATCTGCAGAAGAAGGAACGTGAGCCCGAGCAGGAACCCGATCAGGAGCCCGGCACGCATCCGGGTGCGATCGCCCTTCCGGATCGCGCGCTCGGCGATGTGGACCGGGATCGACGACGACCACAGGATCGCCGACATGATCAGCGGCAGCTTGAGCGACGGCGCTTCGATGCCGTTCGGCGGCCAGACCGGTCCGCTGCGGAAACGCAGGTACCAGTAGCTCAGGATCAGCAGCCCGAACAGCGTCGCCTCGGTGGCGATGAACAGGACCATCCCCCACCACGAGATCGAACGCGCGCCCGACGCCTCGTTCGGAAGGAGCTCTCCGGGCTTCCCGGTCGCGACGAGATCCAGCACATCTCCTGTGTCTGCCCGCGCGGCCAGACCCACGCGACGACCGACACGGCCGACAGCAGTCCGCCGGCCGCCGCGAGCAGCCCGATACGCGTGAGCGCGCCGTAGAAGAAGCCCATCAGCCCGACCGTGAGCCACACCGGCCACAGCGATTCTTTGGGAAGATCGACGATCGCTTCCGGCGTCGCGTCCAGCAACGACGTGGCGAGCACGCGATGGTGTTGCGCGAGCGAACGACCTCCGGCTTCCGGCGGCTGTTTCCCATCACGCAGCTCCGGCTGGTCCCAAGTCGGATGGAGGCTGCGCACCTCCGGGATCCGCTCGAAGTCGTAGTCCGGCGGCGGCGACGAGGTCGCCCATTCGAGCGTGTCGCTCCCCCACGGATCGTTGCCGGCGCGCTCGCCGCGGCGGAGGCTCCAGACCCAATTGATCGCCGTCGCCAGGATGCCGAGCGCCATCACGAACGTGCCGATGGTTTCGAGCAGGTTGAGCCAGTCCCACCCGAGCCCGGCTTGGTAGGTGTAGATCCGCCGCGGCATCCCCATCAGCCCGAGGATGTGCATCGGGAAGAAGGCGAGGTTGAAGCCGACGAAGATGAGCCAGAACGAGACCTTGCCCCAGCCCTCGTGGAGCATGCGGCCCCAGATCTTCGGGCCCCAGTAGTAGATCGCGCCGAACGTCGGGAAGAGCGCCGCGCCGGCCATGATGTAGTGGAAGTGCGCCACGACGAAGTACGTGTCGGTCGTCGCTTGATCGAACGGCACCGACGCCGCCATCACCCCGCTCACGCCGCCGATCACGAAGATCACCATGAAGCCGAGGATGAACAACATCGGCGTCTTCAGGACCGGCTTGCCCGAGACGATCGTTGCCAGCCACGCGAAGACCTGGATGCCCGATGGGATCGCAACCATGAAGCTCGCGATCGAGATGAAGCTCAGCGCGGTGGACGGCAGGCCGGTCGCGAACATGTGGTGGACCCAGACGCCGAAGCCGATGAACGCCGTCGCCATCTCGGCGAGCACGACCCAGGTGTAGCCGACCATCGACCGCCGCGTGAACGTCGGCAGGATCGTCGAGAAGATCCCGAGCGCCGGGAGCAAGATGATGTAGACGAGCGGGTGGCCGAAGATCCAGAACAGGTGCTGCCACAGGATGTTGTCGCCGCCGGCGCCGGGGTCGAAGAAGTGGAAGTGCCAGTGGCGCTGGAGCATCAGCATCACGCTCGCGAGCGTGAGCGCCGGCTGCGCGAACAGCAGCGAGAGCTGCATCGCGAGCTCGCCCCACACGAAGATCGGCATGCGGTTGAGCGTCATCCCCGGCGCGCGCATCTTGAGGATCGTGGTGATGAAGTTGATCGCGGCGCCGGTCACGGCCATCCCGAGGAAGATCAGCCCGAGCGCGTAGAAATCGACGTTGACCCCCGGCGTGAACGTGGCGTCGGACAGCGGCGTGTAGTTGAACCACCCCGCGTCGGGCGCCTTCGCGATCAGGAACGAGGAGTACATGAAGATCCCCGCTGCGACGAACGCCCAATAGGTGAAGGAGTTGAGTCGCGGGAACGCCATCTCGCGCGTCCCGATCATCAGCGGGACCATGTAGACGCCGAACCCGGAGAACACCGGCACGGCGAACAGGAACACCATCGTGATGCCGTGCATGGTGAAGAGCTGGTTGAACGTCTCGGGATCGACGAGCTTGAGGTTCGAGTGCGCGAGCTGCGTGCGCATGATCATCGCCTCGACGCCGCCGATGAACAGGAAGATCAGCGCCGTGTACAGGTACTTCTTCGCGATGCGCTTGTGGTCGGCCGTGCTCAGCCAGGTGCCCAGGCCCGGCTCCTCGTGCCAGAGCTCCTCGAGCGGTTCTTCGGCGACCTTCACGGCGTGCTCCCGAACCCGAGGCTCAACAAGTAGGCGACGATCGCGCGCACCTGATCCGGCGCGAGGTCGGCCGGCGGCATCGTCACGCCGGGCTTGATCGACTGCGGATCGAGGATCCACTCGGTGAGCGTCTCGGGCGAGACGGCGAGCGTCCCGGCGGCGAGGGTGCGGCGCGTCGCGAAGTGCGTGAGGTCGGGGCCGAGCTCACCGGTCGCATCCGTACCGCGGATCGCGTGGCATCCGGCGCAGGACTGTCCGAGGAAGAGCGCGCGGCCCTCTTGCGCGAGCGGGTCCGACGGATCCACGGCCGGCACGGCCATCGCACGCATCCACCGGTCGAACGCGCCCGGCGGATCGGCGACGACGAAGAAGATCATGTGCGCGTGCTGCAGGCCGCAGTACTCGGCGCATTGCCCGCGGTACTGGCCGGGCTTGTCCGCCTCGAGCCAGAGATGGTTGAGCCGGCCGGGGATGAGGTCGATCTTCGGCGCGAGCTGCGGAACCCAGAGACTGTGGATCACGTCGTCCGAGCGCAGCCGCAACGAGACCCGCTGCCCCGCCGGGACGTGGATCTCGTTCGCGGTCACCGCGCCGTTCGGGTAGCGGGCCTCCCACCACCAGTCGTGCCCGGTGATGTCGATCGTGAGCGCCGTCGAGCGGCCCTGCTTGTCCAGCGACGCCATCGCGCGCACCGAGACGAGGAAGAACGCCGCGAGGATGACGCCCGTCACGCCGAGCCCGGCGATGAGGACGAAGCGTTCGCCCCACGGGACGTCGCGTTCGATCGAGGCCTCGTCGCGGTGGCGTCCCCGCATGATGCCGACGGCGCCCATGACGACGACGAACAGGGTGACGGCCGTCCCCACCGCGAGCATCGACCACCACAAGCCGGTGACGTGGCGCTCGGCCTGACCTCGGGCGTCTGTCACCCAAGGGCTCGATCGGCCACATGCCGTCGCCGTCAGGAGAGACGCGAGCAGCAACCACCGCCCGAGGCGATGGAGGCGAGGCAGGCGCGACGCTGCCGGGCGGGCCACCGCGGCGTTCATCCCCCCCGACGGAGCAAGCTAAACGGGTGAACAGTTGGTGAATTGAGGGTGTTGGGCCTGGACGTTCGGGCCGGTGTCGTACCATCGTCACCTGGTTCGAAGGGGGACTGCGATGACCACTGTTACGACACTGTTCAAGAACCAGGCCGGGGGCAAGACGCTCGCGGAGGGTGAGACGATCTTCTCCGCGGGCGACCCCGCCGATCACCTGTTCATCGTCCAGCTGGGCCGCATCGACATCCGCGTCGGTCGTCAGGTCGTGGAGTCGGTCGAGCCCGGCGGGATCTTCGGAGAGATGGCGATGATCGACGGCTCGACGCGCAGCGCCGACGCGGTCGCCGCCGAGGAGTCGGTCGTCCTTCCGATCGGCAACCAACAGTTCGACTTCCTGATCACCGAGACCCCGCACTTCGCACGGCTGGTGATGAAGGTGCTCGTCGAGCGCTTGCGCGCCGCGAACAGCTCCTGCACGTAACGCGCTACGCCGGCGGCTTGTGACACACGGGCTCGAGCATGAACCCGTGCGGGTCGTGCCAGAACGCGGAGTAGTAGTGCTCGTGGTACTCGGGCCAAAGCTTCGGCGCGTATATGACATCGCTGCCGAGCTCGACCGCCTTCTCGTAGGCGCGATCAACCTCGGGCCGGGTGCGGAGCCGGAACGATAGGTGCTGCAGCCCCGCGCGGTGCCGTGAGTAATCGCCGGGTTCGAGCGCGCTGTAGAAGAAGAGGCGCGTGCCGGGCTTGTTTCCCTCCGGGCGGTACGAGAACTCTCCCTCGTTGAAGAAGAACGTCTCGAAGCCGAGCAGGGGCATCATCTCGTCGTAGTACGCCTTGGCGGCGACGAGATCCGGAACGTTCAATCCGAGGTGATCGAGCACGGCACTCACCATACCGGCTGTTAGCTGACTTACCCATCGGACTAATATCCGTTCGCTGCTACGTCAGACACCGAAGGGAGTCGCGATGGGTGACACGAGCGAGCTGGACCGCGTTATCGAGGAGTACCACGGTGCAGATCGCGCGATCATCCGAGGCGACTCGGGTCCTTACAAGACCCTGTATTCGCACCGACCCGACGCGACCCTCGCGAATCCCTTCGGGGGTGTGTGGCGCGGGTGGGACGAGATCAGTCCGGCGTTGGATCGCGCCGCATCCGCCTACAGAGAAGGCGAGCTAACGACAGAACAAGTGGCAATGCACGCAACCCAAGACCTCGCCTACCTGGTGGAGATCGAACGCATCACTGCAAAGCTTCCCGGTAGCGAGGACGTGGCTGAAGTCGCGCTCAGGACGACGAGCATCCTTCGACGTGAAGAAGGTGGCTGGAAGGTTTCGCATCGCCACGCCGACCCGCGCGTCGCCATGCAACCGGCAGAATCAGCGCCGACGATCTTGCGTTCGTAACGAAGAGATCAAAGAAACTCACGTCCAGTGTGCGTGTCGTTGCACTCAGCGTTCGACGCGTGGCCGGGCAGGTTTGACGTGCCGACCGCCGGGTAGCGATTCGTCGGCATGGATGAGCTGAAGAGGTCGATGTCGCCTCAGAAAACGATGATGGCCGTCGGATCGGTCATCGTGGCCGCGATGCTCCTTGTGGCCTTCCCCGCCTCAGCTTCGAGCGTGACGCCGACGCAGTTCCAAGGAACGGCCGCGTGCAGCAACTTCTCAGACCGCTGGACCGAAGTGAAGGCAGCGCCTCACGACGGGACCTACTCGGATGGGACGCTGACGGCGACGATCACCAATTTCAACGGAACATCCTTCGACTGGTCCTCGAACATCACCCTCGACGCCGTGCTTGTAAGCGGCGCCGATGGCGCGGGCAACTTCTACCGGTACGAGCCCGACGAGTCCTCGGATTCGGGGATGCGAGCCCCAGCCGCTTCGAATGGAGATGCGGTCACGATCACGGATGTCGTCTTCTGTTACGGGCCGTCTAACGTCCCGAAACCGAGTCCGAGCCCGACCGCGACCCCGACGGTCGGTCCATCCCCCTCCGTGTTGCCGACGTCGACATCTCGCGCCGAGGCGCCGAGCACAGAGGTCAAAGGAGAACAGCTCCTTGCCGCCTCGGGCTCAGACGTTTCCGGTCTCGTGTTCGCCGGGTTGGCGTTGCTATTGATGGGCGCCGCGTCCCGCGTGATCGCTGCTCGATCAGTCGCCCACGAGCACCAGTAATTCCTAAGCACGCTTCCGAAGAGGTCGGAGACGTTTAGCGATCCACGTCAGTCCCAGACGCTCAACCCATCTCTGCCAGTCAGTTCTCCGACGCTTCCAACGTCGCCGTCTTGGATCAACTCGATCGGCCCGCCCCCGGCCGGCGTTCGACGCGCCGCTGATCGTCGAGGCAGAGCCGCGCGGCGGGTTGAACCTCGAGTCGCTCCGGCGAGATGGGCATGCCACACGCTTCGCAAGTCCCGTACGTCCCCTTGTCGAGCATCCTCATCGCTCGATCGACGTCTTCGAGCTCGGCAGAGGTCGCGTCTCGGTTCGACGAGCTCCGCGAGCTAGACGGATTACGTTTCGAACGCTGATGAAGGTCAGCGCGCCGTTCTTGAAGAGTTGCACGGATGGCTACCTCGTCCACGCAAACGACTCTATCGCCTTAGGACCCCGTCACGTCAGGCTCGCTGTCCATGATGGCGAGGACGCAATGCACGCTCCTCCTCATCCTGATGTGCGGGCGAGAGGAATTGAACAGTTTGCGTCAGCTGCAAGAAGTTACGGATGGACTTAGCCCGCTTGCCTTCGGCGGGTGAAGCGAAGAGCAGTTTCATCATCGGCGAACCCAGCGTTCACGGCCCGACGAAAATCGGCAAGTTTTTGCCTCTCGCAAGGGGACGAACGGCCCCCTCATCGCAGGACGGCAATTTTGACTAGTCGTACATCCCTTCTCGTGAGTCGCCTCGAGGGGGCCGACCAATTACTCACCTGGACCCCAAGGCCGTCAGTCCCTCAAATCGAAGGTCCTTCGGCAGTGCCAGATCATCGCCATCTGGCCGACGATCACACCGAAAGACTCCTAGCGGGATGGGCATGAGGCGCACCAAGGAGAGATCGTGGCACCAGAGTGGATCAGCAAGAAGCGCAGCACGCGCACGGCCGGAATTATCGGAGCGCTAATCGGGGCAGTGATCCTCGCGACGACGGTTGGAGTGACTGCATGGGGAGTCGCAAGTAATCGCGTGTCCAGGTCGTCGCTCGCAAGTCCTCCAACCAAGAGATGAAGCGTCCTTGCTTCTTTTCTCTGCTTGGTCTCGTCGTGATAGTTGCTTTGATTTGCGTGGTCTCATCCTCTGCGAAGGCGCAGCAAGCAAAAGACCGAAATCGTGAAGCGCAGAGTGAGCTGGGATCTTTGCCAGGAGAGAACGAAAGATCAAAGACCTTGATCACCGTTTCCGTGATGCGATCGTTTTATGTCAGCCCGTCTGCAGGGAATGGAGTCGAAGTCCGCACTAATAGTGGAGCCGGCTACACAAGACGGTTGTCCGAGATCCGTCGAGTCTGCAATCCTTCCCGTTCTGTCCCTGAGACTCTCCTTCTCGTTTACGTGGTGACGCCCGACTATTGATCCCCCCGTTGCCAGCCTCATAGACGGCAAGACACCTGGTCGGCGAACGGTCTGCCCGAATGTTGCGGGTTCCTGCGCGGGTTCCAACGAGAGAAGGGCCGGACGCGACACCCGGCCCTTCGTCATTCACGCTGGTTGTTTGGGGTGCGGGCGAGAGGACTTGAACCTCCACGTCCTTGCGGACACATGGCCCTCAACCATGCCTGTCTGCCTATTCCAGCACGCCCGCGCGCTGCGGA
>Ga0075425_100004271_pt1 | contig 14700 bp, 15 predicted proteins | sample SoiMethybrSBSTD4_FD_75300 | JGI IMG/M metagenome (GOLD analysis project Ga0075425, IMG submission 75300) | Bulk soil microbial communities from a Populus tree surrounding site in Tennessee, USA - Soil MetaG P. TD hybrid SBSTD4 | ecosystem: Environmental > Terrestrial > Soil > Tree plantation...
CAGCGCTAATTCTTGGAAGTGTCGACAAGGCGGTTCCTCCTGATCCACGGCATCATTTCGCGCAGCCGGCCGCCGACCTTCTCGATCGGCAGCTCGGCAGTCATGCGCCGGCGCGACAGCAGCGTCGGCGCCCCAGCGCGGTTCTCCAGCACGAACTCCTTGGCGTATTCGCCCGACTGGATGCGCGCCAGCACCTCTTTCATGCGCTCGCGCGTGCCCTTGTCGATGATCTTCGGCCCGCTGGTGTACTCGCCATACTCGGCATTGTTGGAAATCGAGTAGTTCATGGTGCCGATGCCGCCCTCGTACATCAGGTCGACGATCAGCTTGAGCTCGTGCAGGCACTCGAAATAGGCCATCTCCGGCGCATAGCCCGCCTCGACCAGCGTGTCGAAGCCCGCCTTCACCAGTTCGACGCAGCCGCCGCACAGCACGGTCTGCTCGCCGAACAGATCGGTCTCGGTCTCCTCGCGGAAATTGGTCTCGATGATGCCGGCCTTGCCGCCGCCGATCGCCGCGGCGTAGGACAGCGCCACGTCGCGCGCCTTGCGCGAGGGATTGCGGTGCACGGCGATCAGCATCGGCACGCCGCCGCCGCCGGCGTAGGTCGAGCGCACGGTGTGGCCGGGCGCCTTGGGCGCCACCATCCACACGTCGAGGTCGGCGCGCGGCTGGATCAGGCCGTAGTGGATGTTGAAGCCGTGCGCGAAGGCGAGCGAGGCGCCCTTCTTGATGTTGGGCTCGATGAATTCCTTGTACACCTGCGCGTGGTGCTCGTCGGGCAGCAGCACCATGACGATGTCGGCGCCCTTGATCGCCTCGGCCATCTCGGCGACCTTGATCTTGCTCTTCTTCGCCTTGTCCCAGGAGGCGCCGCCCTTGCGCAGCGCCACCGTGACCTTGACCCCGGAATCCTGCAGGTTCTGCGCGTGCGCGTGGCCCTGCGAGCCGTAGCCGAGGATGGTGACTTTCTTGCCCTTGACGAGGGAAAGATCCGCGTCCTTGTCGTAGTAAACCTTCATGGTGACCCCCGAAGAACTAGCCGCGAAGTATCCGGCTGCCGCGGCCGATGCCGCTTGCGCCGGTACGCACTGTCTCGATGATACTGCCCTGGTCGAGCGACTTGATGAATGCGTCGAGCTTGGCGCCGTCGCCCGTGAGCTCGATGGTGTAGGTGTTGTCGGAGACGTCGATGATGCGGCCGCGGAAGATGTCGGCGGCGCGCTTCATCTCGTCGCGCTCCTTGGCGCCGGCGCGCACCTTGATCAGCATCAGCTCGCGCTCGATGTGCTCGGCCTCCGACAGGTCGACCACCTTCACCACCTCGATCAGCTTGTTGAGCTGCTTGGTGATCTGCTCGACCACGTCGTCGGAGCCGCTGGTGACCACCGTCATGCGCGACATCGACGCGTCTTCGGTCGGCGCCACGGTCAGCGACTCGATGTTGTAGCCGCGCGCCGAGAACAGGCCCGCGATGCGCGACAGCGCGCCGGCCTCGTTCTCGACAAGAATCGAGATGATGTGCCGCATCCGCCGCTAGGTCACAGGTCTTCGGACAGGATGATCTCGGTGATGCCCTTGCCGCCCGGGATCATCGGGTACACGTTCTCGGTCTGGTCGGTGAGGAAGTCGAGGAACACCAGCTCGCTCTTGCGGGCGAACGCGTCCTTCAGCGCCGGCTCCACGTCCGCCGGATTCTCGATCAGCACGCCGCGGTGGCCGTAGGCCTCGGCGAGCTTGACGAAGTCGGGCAGCGCGTCCATGTAGGACTCGGAGTAGCGGTTGCCGTGGAAGAACTGCTGCCACTGGCGCACCATGCCCATGTACTTGTTGTTGAGGTTGACGATCTTGATCGGCAGCCGGTACTGCTTGCAGGTGGAGAGCTCCTGCAGGCACATCTGGATCGAGGATTCGCCGGTGACGCAGGCCACCGTGGCGCCGGGATTGGCCATCTGCACGCCCATCGCCGCCGGCAGGCCGAAGCCCATGGTGCCGAGGCCGCCGGAGTTGATCCAGCGCCGCGGCTGGTTGAACTTGTAGAACTGCGCCGCCCACATCTGGTGCTGGCCGACGTCCGAGGTAACGAAGGCCTCGCCTTTCGTCACCTCGTAGAGCTTCTCCAGCACGTACTGCGGCTTGATGATCTTCGACTTGCGGTCGTACTTGAGGCAGTCCTTGGCGCGCCACTGGTCGATCTGCTTCCACCACGGCTTGATGTCCTGCGGCCTGGCATCCTGCAACAGGCTCAGGAAATCGGCCAGCACGTCCGGAATGTTGCCGACGATGGGCACGTCGACCTTGACGCGCTTGGAGATCGACGACGGGTCGATGTCGATGTGGATGATCTTGCGCGGGTTCTGCGCGAAGTTGGCCGGGTCGCCGATGACGCGGTCGTCGAAGCGCGCGCCGACGGCGAGCAGCACGTCGCAGTTCTGCATCGCCAGGTTGGCCTCGTAGGTGCCGTGCATGCCGAGCATGCCGAGGAACTGCGGGTCGGTCGCCGGATAGGCGCCGAGGCCCATCAGCGTGTTGGTGCACGGAAACCCGAGCAGCCTGACCAATTCCGTCAATTGCCCGGAAGAATCGGAAAGCACGACGCCGCCGCCGGTGTAGATCAGCGGCCGCTTCGCCTCGAGCAGCAGCTGCACCGCCTTCTTCAGCTGGCCGGCATGGCCCCTGCGCGCCGGGTTGTACGAGCGCAGCGACACCGACTCGGGATAGTGGAACTCGCAGGTCGCGGTCGTGACGTCCTTCGGGATATCCACCACCACCGGCCCGGGACGCCCGGTGGTGGCGATGTGGAAGGCCTTCTTGATGCTCGAAGCGAGGTCCTTCACGTCCTTGACCAGCATGTTGTGCTTGACGATCGGCCGCGTGATGCCGACGGTGTCGCACTCCTGGAAAGCGTCGAGGCCGATGGCGTGCGTCGGCACCTGGCCGGTGAGCACCACCATCGGGATTGAATCCATGTAGGCGGTGGCGATCCCGGTCACGGCGTTGGTGACGCCCGGCCCGGAAGTCACCAGGCACACGCCGACCTTCTGCGACGAGCGCGAGTAGCCGTCGGCCGCGTGCGCCGCGCCCTGCTCGTGGCGCACCAGCACGTGGCGCACCTTGTCCTGCTTGAACAGCTCGTCGTAGATGAACAGCACCGCGCCGCCGGGATAGCCGAAGACGTACTCGACGCCCTCCTCCTGGAGGCAGCGCACGACGATTTCGGCGCCGGTGATGGCGGTGGTCTTGACGCGGTCCATGAAAGCCAAAAAGCGTTGAAAACCATGATGGTAACATCGTCGGCACCAAATCAGCCCCGCAGAGGGTCCACTGGCTTCGCGCAGCGAGCTTTCGGCATTCCTGGAGGGGGTCGAACGGCGGGCGTTCAAGCAGGCGGTGTTCGCCGTTCGCGACGAGGAAGCGGCGCTCGACATCGTGCAGGACGCGATGCTGCGACTCTCGGAAAAGTACGGCCAGCGCCCTGCGGCCGAACTGCCGCTGCTGTTTCACCGCATCATGCAGAACGCGATCCGCGACTGGTTCCGGCGGCAAAAGGTGCGCTCGCTGTGGACCACGCTGCTTTCGTCGCTTGCGCCCGGCCGCGGCGAGGACGAAGATCAGGATCCGCTGGACACGCTGCAGCCGGCGGATGGGGCCATCGTCGAAGAAGCGCCGGGCGTCCAGCTGGAGCGCACGCAAGTACTTGAAATAATTGAACAAGAGCTTGCGCGCTTGCCAGCCCGTCAACGACAGGCTTTCATCATGCGTTACTGGGAGGAATTGGACGTCGCCGAGACCGCCAAGGCCATGGGTTGCTCCGAGGGTAGCGTGAAAACGCATTGCTCCCGGGCGACGCACGCGTTGGCCGCGGCACTCAAGGCGCGCGGCATCACGCTATGAACGAATCCTACTTCGGCAACAAGGTCCGCCAGCTCCTCAACCAGGGGCTGTCGCTCGACCGCGGCATTACCGACCGGCTGCGCGCGGCGCGCGAACAAGCGCTCGCCCGCCAGCGCGGCGAGCTGACGCCGGTGCTCGCCTGGGCCGACAACGTCCTCAGCGACTTCGGCGGCTGGTCCGGCCTGTCGCTGCGCCTGCTGGCGCCATTCGTCGCGCTCGCCATCGGCGCCTCGGCGGTCTACACCTGGCAGCAGAAGCAACTGCTGGCCGAGGTCGAGGAAATCGACGCGCAGCTGCTCACCGACGAGCTGCCGATCGACGCCTACCTCGACCGCAATTTCCAGAGCTGGCTGAAGAAGCGCCTGGCGGAAGAATGAGGCGCGGCCTGCTCGCCATCCTGGTGCTGTGCCTCGCGGCCGGCGCCGCGCTGGCGCAGCCGAAGAAGGCACCGGCCAGCGCATCGCGCCCGGCCTGGGGCGAACTGACGGTCGACCAGCAGAAAGTCCTCGAGCCGCTCAAGCCGGACTGGGACGCGCTCGATCGCGCGCGCAAGCTCAAATGGGTCGGCATCGCCAAGCGCTACCCGGCGATGAAGCCGCAGGAGCAGGCGCGCGTGCAGCGGCGCATGCAGGCCTGGGCCAAGCTCACGCCGCAGCAGCGGCGCCAGGCGCGCGAGACCTACAAGCAGCTCGCCAAGCAGCCGCCCGGGGAGCGCGACAAGCTGCGCAACAAGTGGGCCGAGTACCAGCGCCAGCAGAGCGCAGTCGCCACCGGCGACGCGCCGGCGGACCAGGCCGAATCGCAGGAAGCCGCCGGCGAGGACAAGCCGGCGGAAGCGTCCATCCCCGCCTCGCCTTCGCACTAGACCCGCGCCGTGACGCCCGGCCTCGCGCGTCGCCTCGCGTCCATGCTGTACGAAGCGCTGCTCCTGGCCGCGGTCGCCTTCTTCGCTGCATCGCTGTTCCTCTTCGCCAGCGGCGCGCACGACGCCACGTCGGGCTGGTACCGCTTCGCCCTGCAGGCCTTTCTCCTGCTGACGTTCGCCGCCTACTTCCTGTGGTGCTGGCTGCGCGGCGGGCAGACCCTGCCGATGAAGGCCTGGAAAATCCGCCTGGAGGAGATCACGCCGAGGAAAGCGCTGTTGCGGCTCGTCTATGCGGCGCTGCTCGTGCCGAGCGGGATTTCGCTCGTCTGGGCGCTGTTCGACAAGGACCGGCAATTCCTGCACGACCGGCTCGCCGGCACGCGGCTTACCGCCGTTCGACCCACCACATCATGAGCAGGGCCGAGAGCAGGAACGCCCCGCTCGGCACCGCAGCGGCGGCCACCGGCGGCCAGTTCTGCAGCAGGCCGATATGCGAGAACAGGTTGTTCAGCATGTGGAAGAAGATGCCGAGCATGATGCCGAGGAACACCTTGACGCCGACCATGCCGGCGCGCGCCTGCATGTAGGCGAAGGGCAGCGCCAGCGCCATCATCACCAGCGTGGCGATCGGGTAGAAGATCTTCTTCCACAGCGCGATCTCGTAGCGCTCGGTTTTCTGCCGGTTGCCGGCCAGGTGCTGCACGTAGGTATAGAGCGCCCACACCGACATGCGATCGGGGCGCACCACCAGCGCGTCGAGCAGCTCCGGGTTGACGCGCGAGCGCCATTCGGACTTCGCGTGGCGCGTGGTGTGCGGGCCGTCGGCGTCATAGCGCGTCTGCACCACGCCAAACAGCGTCCAGACGCCCTTGCCGGCGTAATCGGCGGACTGGGCGGAGGTGAGCTGGCGCAGCCGGTATTCCGGGTCGAAGTCGTAGATCAGGATGCCGTCGAGGTGGTCGGAGCGCTGCGCGGCGCGCGCATTGACGAACGCGCCCTCGTCCTTCAGCCACAAGCCGGAGCTCAGGTCCTGGCCGATCATCGTGCTGAGGGCGCGCTGGCGGATCTTCTGCCCGGTCTCCTCCGCGATCGGCGCGCCCCACTCGCCGATGACGAAGGTCGCGACGGCGAAGATCAGGCCGATCTTCGCCAGCGCCGCCGCGGCGCGCGCCGGAGACAGCCCCGAGGCGCGCATCACGGTGTACTCCGAGTTGCTGGCGAGGTGCGCCAGCACGTAGAGCGTGCCGATCAGCACCACCACCGGGAACAGCTCGTAGGCGTGCGCCGGGATCGACAGCAGCACCACCATGAACACCTGCTTCAGCTGGTACTCGCCGCGCCCGAGCTCGGCAAGCTCGCCGATCAGGTCGAAGAAGGCAAACAGCGCGAGAAAGCCCAGCAGCACGAAGCCGACCGCGGCGAAGATCTGGCGGCCGAGATAGCGCTCGAGGGTGCGCAGCCGTTGCATCGCGCGCGCCCTAGCGGCGCCGCCACAGGCGCAGCAGCTGCATGCGCTGCGCGAACATGGCCACCAGCAGCGCGGCCATGCCCGCGTGCACCAGCCACCAGCCGACGTCGAAGTCGAGCTTGCCGATCGAGACGCGCGCCTGGCTCACCGACAGCAGGTTGGAATAGACCACGTAGGTCAGCAGCGCGAACAGCAGGTTGGTCGAGGCGCCGGCACGCGGATTGACGAAGCTCATCGGGATGGCGAGCATCACCAGCACCAGCGACGAAATCGGCACGCCGAAGCGCCACACCAGCTCGCCGAGGTTCTGCGGCGTCGGGTTGGCGAGCAGCGCCAGCGTCGGCAGGTTGCGATTGGTGGCCGCCGGCTCGCCGCCCTCGCGCGTCTCGATGCGCGCGGCGAAGCGCTCGAACTCGGTGACGCGGTATTGCGGGTCCCCCGGCGCGCCGTCGTAGCGCCGGCCGCGCTCCAGCACCAGGAAGCGGTCGCCGTTCGGCGCCGACTCGGTGCGCCCGCTGCGGCTCATGCTCACGCCCTGCTTGCCCTGGTGCGCCGAGCTGACGAACACGTTCTGCACGCTCGACTCGTCGCCCGACACCGATTCGACGAAGAACACGCGCTGGCGGTTGGAGGTCTCGCCGAACACGCCCGGGCTGACGCGCGACACGTCGTCGCGCGCATCGATGCGCGAGGCGTACTGCGCGCCCATCTGCGCCGCCCACGGCGAGATGAACAGCGACAGCGCCGTGATCACCGCGATCAGCGGCGCGGCGAAGATCAGCACCGGCTTGAGCCAGGCGGTGAGCGGCAGCCCGGCGCCGAACCAGATCACCATCTCCGAGTCGCGCCAGCTGCGCGTCAGCGTCATCAGCACCGAGATGAACATGGTGAGCGACAGCAGCACCGGCAGCGCGCCGAGGGCGAAGAAGCCGAGGAAGGCGAACACCGCGTCGCTGGGAATCTTGCCGCCGGCCGCCTGGCCGAGCAGGCGGATCAGGCGCACCGTGAGCGCGATGGCGAACAGCGCCATGAACACCGCGCCGGCCAATCCGGCGAACTCTCGCAGCAGCGCGCGGTGAAAGATCATGCGATACTTTCGCGATGGAATTTAGCATAAAGACGCAGTCACCCGAGGCTGCCAGGACCGGCGTCATCGTCGCCGGCGTCTACTCCGGAAACGAACTCACGCCTGCCGCCGCCCGCATCGACCGCGCCGCGCGCGGCGCGCTGCGCAAGGCGCTCGGCGACCTGTCGGGCAAGCCCGGCTCGAGCCTGTTGCTGCGCGCGCTGCCCGGCGTCGCCGCCGAGCGCGTGCTGCTGGTCGGCCTCGGCGCGCGCGGCGAGCTCAACGAAACGCACTACCGCGAGGCGCTGCGCGGCGCCGGCGGAGCGCTGCGCGAGATCGGTGCGCGCGAGGCGCTGTTCGCCCTCGTCGACCTGCGCGTGCGGCAGCGCACGCTCGCGTGGAACCTGCGCCACGCGGTGCTCGGGCTGCGCGAGAGCTTCTACCGCTTCGACCAGCTCAAGACGCAGAAGAAGGCGCCGGCCGCCGCGTTGCAGCACGTCGTGTTTCCGCTGGTCGCGAGCGCCGAGCTGCGCCTGGCCCTGGGCGAATCGGTCGCCACCGCCGACGGCGTCGAGCTCGCCAAGACGCTCGGCAACCTGCCCCCCAACCTGTGCACGCCGTCCTACCTCGCCGAGGAGGCGAAGAAGCTCGCCCGCCAGTACAAGCTGGGCGTCGAGGTCCTCGAGCGTCGCGACATGGAGAAGCTCGGCATGGGGGCGCTGCTCGCCGTCACCAGCGCCTCGGCGCAGCCGCCCAAGCTGATCGTGCTTCGCTATACGGGCAGTAAAAATAAAAGCCCTCTCGTTCTGGTCGGCAAGGGGATTACCTTCGATACGGGAGGCATCTCCCTCAAGCCGGCGGGCGAGATGGACGAGATGAAATTCGACATGTCCGGCGCCGGCAGCGTGCTCGGCACGCTGCGCGCGCTCGCCGGCATGAAAGCGCCGGTCAACGTCGTCGGCATCATCCCGACCTGCGAGAACATGCCCGGCGGCCGCGCCACGCGCCCCGGCGACATCGTGACGACGCTGTCCGGCCAGACCGTCGAGATCCTCAATACCGACGCCGAGGGACGCCTGATCCTGTGCGACGCGCTGACCTACGCCGAGCGCTTCGAGCCGGACGCGGTGGTGGACATCGCCACGCTCACCGGCGCCTGCGTCATCGCCCTCGGCCACGTGGTGAGCGGGCTGTTCGCCAACGACCAGAAGCTCGCCAACGAAGTCGCCGCGGCGGGCGACGACGCCTGGGACCGCGTCTGGCAGATGCCGATGCTGGAGGATTACCAGGAGCAGCTGCGCTCGAATTTCGCCGACATGGCCAATATCGGCGGTCGCCCGGCGGGCTCGATCACCGCGGCGAGCTACCTGGCGCGCTTCACCCGCAAGCTGCGCTGGGCGCACCTCGACGTCGCCGGCACGGCGTGGAAGAGCGGGCGCGAGAAGGGCTCCACCGGCCGCCCGGTGCCGCTGCTGGTGCGCCTCGCCCTGCGCCGCGCCGGACGCAAATGACTTCGATCGACTTTTATTTCAATGCAGACGACCGTCTGCAGGTCGCCTGCCGCCTCGCCGGCAAGGCGATGGCGCAGAACAAGCGCGTGCTGATCTACGCCCCCGCCGCCGAGACCGCGAGCCGCATCGACCGCATGTTGTGGACCTGGCCGGCGACCGGCTTCGTGCCGCATTGCGCGGCGGGCGACCCGCTGGCGGCCGAGACCCCGGTGCTGATCGCCGCCGACGCCGAGGCGCCGGCCGGCTGCGAGGTGCTGCTCAACCTGGCCGAGGAATGCCCGCCGCATTTCGAGCGCTTCGAGCGCCTGCTCGAGGTGGTCGGCGCCGGCGACGCCGAGCGCCAGTCCGGGCGCGGCCGCTACAAGTTCTACCGCGACCGCGGCTACGCCATCGCCAACCACGACCTCGCCGCTGCCACGCCCGACCATGGCTGAGCCCGATCCCAAGGACCCCAATCCGCTGGTGCGCCGGGTGGACGCCCTGCTGCGCCGCCGCCGCGAACCGGGACGCGAAGGCCAGGTGCCGGTGCTTACCGAGATCGTGCAGGACGAGGTGCGTCGCGCGCGGGGCGTCGATCCGGCAGCGCTGGAGGCCCTGGCGCGGGAGCTCGAGCGCGCCGTGCTTGCACGGCTCGGGCCGGAAGTCGAGCGCGTCATCCAGGAACGCCTCGGTCGCACGCTGAGCGAGGTGCTGACGAAGGCGCTCGAAGGCGCGCGCGCCGAACTCACCGGCAACGTGACGCAGATGGTGCGCGAGGCGGTCGCCGCCTCGGTGGCGCACGCACTCGCCCCGCCGAAGCAAGACTGAAGGTGCTGGACAAGAGCTTCGACCCCGCGGCGATCGAGCAGCGCTGGTATCAGCGCTGGGAGTCGGCCGGGTGGTTCCGGCACCAGGGCGACGCCAAGCCCGCTTACTGCATCCAGCTGCCGCCGCCGAACGTCACCGGCACCCTGCACATGGGGCATGCCTTCCAGCAGACGCTGATGGACGCGCTGGTGCGCTATCACCGCATGCGCGGCTTCAATACCAACTGGGTCGCCGGCACCGACCACGCCGGCATCGCCACCGAAATCGTCGTCGCGCGGCAGCTCGAGGAACAAGGGATGACCAAGCGCGACGTGGGCCGCGAGGAATTCGTCCGCCGCGTGCGGGCGTGGCGGCAGGAATCGGGATCGAGCATCACGCGCCAGATGCGCCGCCTGGGCGCATCGGCCAATTGGGAATACGCCGACAACGAAGGGCTGAAGGCCGGCTACTTCACGATGGACGCGCCGATGTCGCGGGCGGTGACCGAAGTCTTCGTCCGCCTGCACGAGGAAGGCCTGGTCTACCGCGGCAAGCGCCTGGCGAACTGGGACCCGGTGCTGCAGACGGTGGTCTCGGATCTCGAGGTGGATACCGAGGAGACGATGGGCACCATGTGGCAGATCGTCTACCCCTTCGTCGATGGCCCGCAGGAGACGCCGGGCGGCCCGCTGCGCGGCATGACCATCGCCACCACGCGCCCGGAGACGATGCTCGCCGACGGCGCCGTCGCGGTGCACCCCGACGATCCGCGCTACCGGCACCTGGTCGGCAAGCGCGTCATCCTGCCGCTGTGCGACCGCAACATCCCGATCGTCGCCGACGCCATGGTCGAGCGCGACTTCGGCACCGGCTGCGTGAAGATCACCGGCGCGCACGATTTCAACGACTACGAGGCGGCGCTGCGCCACCGGCTGCCGATGATCGTGATCTTCACGCTCGACGCCAGGGTCAACGAGAACGGGCCGCAGCAGTTCCAGGGCATGGATCGCTACGTCGCGCGCAAGGCGGTGGTGGCGCAGCTCGAGCGCGAGAACTACCTGGTGGACGCCAAGCCGCACAAGATGCCGCTGCCCCGCTCCGGCCGCTCGGGCGCGGTGGTCGAGCCGATGCTCACCGACCAGTGGTTCCTGAAGATGGACGCCCTGGCGCGCGACGGCCTCGAGGTGGTGGCGCGCGGCGAGGTGAAGTTCATTCCCGAGCACTGGACCGCGACCTACAACCACTGGCTGAAGAACATCCGCGACTGGCCGATCTCGCGCCAGTTGTGGTGGGGCCACCAGATTCCCGCCTGGTATGACGAAGGCGGAAAGGTCTATGTCGGCAGAACCGAAGAGGAAGTGAGAAAAAAATACCACATCACTTCGCCTTTGAAGCGCGACCCCGACGTCTTCGATACCTGGTTTTCCTCCCAGCTGGTGCCGTTCAGCTCGCTCGGCTGGCCGGAGAAGACGCCGGACCAGGAGGCCTTCCTGCCGTCCTCGGTGCTGGTCACCGGCAATGACATCATCTTCTTCTGGGTGGCGCGCATGATCATGATGACGCGCCATTTCACCGGCAAGGTGCCGTTCCGCGACGTCTATATCAACGCCATCGTGCGCGACGCCGAGGGCGAGAAAATGTCGAAGTCCAAGGGCAACACCCTCGACCCGCTGGACCTGCTGGACGGCATCGGCCTCGACGGGCTGCTGAAGAAATCCACCACCGGGCTGCTCAAGGCCGAGCACCGCAAGAAAATCGAGTCGTACGTGCGCAGCCACTACCCAAACGGCATCCAGGCCTACGGCGCGGACGCCGTGCGCTTCACCTTCGCCTCGCTCGCCAGCTTCTCGATCACGCTCAATTTCGACCTCGGCCGCTGCGAGGGCTACCGCAATTTCTGCAACAAGCTGTGGAACGCCACGCGCTTCGTGCTGATGAACGTCGAGGGCAAGGACTGCGGCCTCGACGAAAAGGCGCCGGTCGAGCTCTCGGTGTGGGACCGCTGGATCATCAGCACGCTGCAGCGTGCCGAGGCCGAGGTCGAGCGCGGCTTCGCCGAATACCGCTTCGACCACCTCGCCGCCACCCTCTACCGCTTCGTCTGGGACGAATACTGCGACTGGTACGTGGAGATCGCCAAGGACCAGCTCGCCAGGGGCAACGAGGCCCAGCAGCGAGGCACGCGCCGCACGCTGGTGCGCGTGCTGGAAACGGCGCTGCGCCTCGCCCATCCGGTGATCCCGTTCATCACCGAGGAGCTGTGGCAGACGGTCGCGCCGCTGGCGGGGAAAAAGGGCGAGACCATCATGCTCGCGCCCTTCCCGAAGAGCCAGCCGGAAAAGATCGACGCGGCCGCGGAGCGCGAGGTGGCGCTGGCCAAGGAGCTGGTGAACGCCGGGCGCAACCTGCGCAGCGCCATGAAGGTGCCGCCGAAGGACCGCATCACGCTGTACGCCACCGGCGAGATCAACGCCACCAGCAGCGTCGCCCTGACGACCTTGCTCCGCGTCTCGGAACTCAAGCGCGTGGCGGAGCTGCCCAGCACCAACTCTCCCGTAGCCGTGGTCGGGCCGCACCGGCTGATGCCGCACATCGAAATCGATCCGCAGGCCGAGCGCGCGCGCCTGCAGAAGGAGATCGCCCGCCTGGACGGCGAGATCGGCAAGGCGAAGGCCAAGCTCGGCAACGCCGCGTTCGTGGAACGCGCGCCGGCCAAGGTCGTCGAACAGGAACAGCAGCGCCTGAGCGGTTTCGAGGCCACCCTGGACAAACTCAAGCAGCAGCTCGGCAAGCTCTGAACCTTCCCCCGGCCCTGCGGTGCCTCGGCTACCGCGACTTCCGCCTGTTCTTCCTCGGCCAGGGCGTCTCGCAGCTCGGCACCTGGCTGCAGCTCATCGCCACCAGCTGGCTGGTCTACCACCTGTCGGGCTCGACGCTGATGCTGGGCCTCGCCGCCTTCGCGCTGCAGATCCCGTTCCTGGTGCTGGCGCCGCTCGCCGGCGTGCTGGTGGACCGCTATGACCGGCGCCGCGTGCTGCTCGCCACCAACTCGATCGCGGCGGTCCAGGCGGTCGCCATGTTCTCGGTGGTGGCGCTCGGCGTGGTCCAGCCCTGGCACCTGGTGGCGGGCAACCTGGTGCTCGGCATCGTCAACGCCTGCGACGCGCCGGCGCGCCAGTCGATCCTGATCCAGCTGGTGGGCGGGCGCCAGAACCTGCCCAACGCCATCGCGCTCAACTCGGTGATGATGAACGGCGCGCGCTTCATCGGCCCGACCCTGGGCGGCCTGCTGATCGGCGCCTTCGGCGAAAAATGGGGCTTCGGCCTCAACGTGCTGTCGTATTTCGGCATGCTTCTCGCCCTGTCGCGCATTCCAAGCGTGGCGCGGCCATCGGTGCCGCGCGAAGGCGGGCTGTTCGAGCAGCTGGCCGACGGCGCCCGCTACGCCTATGGCTTCCTGCCGGTGCGTGCGGCGCTGCTGCTGGTCTCCGCGACCAGCCTGACGGTCGGCTCCTACGTGACCCTGATGCCCTGGTTCGCGCGCGAAATGTTCCACGGCGATTCGCGCACGCTCGGGCTGCTGCTCGGCGCCGCCGGATTCGGCGCGGTCTGCGGCATGGCCTACCTGGCGCTGCGCCCCAGCGTGCGCGGCCTGTTCCGCGTCGTGGGCTGGTCGGCGGCCACCGGCGGCGCGGCGCTGGTGGCATTCGCCCTGTCGAAAAGCCTGTGGCTCGCGCTGCCGGCGCTGCTGTTCATCGGCATGGGCCTGATCCTCACCGCCGCCTCGACCAACACGGTGCTGCAGTCGATCGTGCCCGACGAGCTGCGCGGGCGCGTCGCCGCGCTCTATGTCATGTCGTTCATCGGCGTGGCGCCGCTCGGCGCCCTCGCCACCGGCTGGCTCAGCGAGCATTTCGGCCCGCCGGCGACGCTCGCCGGCTGCGGCATGGCCGCGCTTGCCGCCGCCGCAGCCTACGCCGCGGCGCTGCCCGCGATCCGGCGCGAGATCCGCCCGCTTTACGAGAAGATCGGCATCTAGTGGTTACAATCGCCTGAGAAAGGGAGAGCCATGAACAAGATCCTCGCCGTCGTCCTCCTTCTTGCGCTCGCGGCCGGCTGCAGCAGCGGGCGGCAGGACAGCGATGACGGCCCCTCGATGAAGCCCGCGGTCGGCGATGCGTACGCGCCGCCGATGGATCCGAAGCGCAAGGTCAGCGAGCAGGACTGCAGCCAGGCGGTCGATACCGGCGGCGGCAACCTGATGTGCCGCGAGGTCACGGCGGCCGAGCGCCGCGCCAAGGCCGAGGAAGAAGCACGGCTGGCCAGGGCCCGGAAGGAAGCCGAGGAGCGCGCCGCGCGCGAGCGCCTCGCGCGTGAGCGCGCCGAGCAGCTGGCCCGCGAAGAGGCCGCCCGCAAGGCGCTGGCTGCCGAGCAGGAGCGGCTCGCGGCGGAGCGCCGCCGGATGGAGGAGGAAGCCGCGCGCAAGGCCCAGGAAGAGCGCGAGCGCCAGGAGCGGGCGGAAGCGGAAGCCCGCGCCCGCGAGCGCGCCGAGCGGGAAGCGCGCGAGGCCGCCGAGCGCGAGCGCCAGCGTCTCGAGCAGGAATGGCTCGCCGGCCGCGCGCAACTCGAGAGCTTCGTCGCCACCTACGGCAAGGTCGAGAAATTCAAGGACGTGGCCGAGCAGATCAAGGCGTTCCTCGACAAGACCCGCTAGTGAGGTGAAGCGAGGCTAGGTCAGCGCGAACTCGACGCGCTCTCGCGCCGTCGGCCACGAGTGGTCGAACTGCCAGCCATGCTGCGCCTCGAGGCGTAGCCGGAACGCTTCTTCCAAGGGCGCCGAGCGCATCGGACGCCGCGAGTCCGGAAAGCAGGCGAGAAAGCTCGACCGCACCAGCACGCACTCGCCGATTTCGCAGGCGCTGGCCTCGGCAATGCGCTCGCCATGCAGGAGGATGCCGGCTTCGTCCAGGCACGCGCGCAGCCCGAACTGCCGGTAGGTGGCGACGGCGGGCGCGAGGCCCCAGGACAGCCAGCGGTCGCTGCGCCCCGGCGCGCGGATGCGCGGCGCGATGACCGCGAACAGAAACCGCGATTCCGCCTGCGCCCAGGC
>Ga0075425_100004273_pt1 | contig 14698 bp, 10 predicted proteins | sample SoiMethybrSBSTD4_FD_75300 | JGI IMG/M metagenome (GOLD analysis project Ga0075425, IMG submission 75300) | Bulk soil microbial communities from a Populus tree surrounding site in Tennessee, USA - Soil MetaG P. TD hybrid SBSTD4 | ecosystem: Environmental > Terrestrial > Soil > Tree plantation...
CGCCGCGTGGGTGGACCCGCGCGTCCGGCAGAGCGCATGAGCCGGCTGCTTCGCGACCGGCGCGCTGCGTTCGGCGGCTCCGTCCTGCTGATTGTGTTGATCTGCGCCGCGCTGGCGCCGGTCGTGACAAACGGCGATCCGTTGTCGCAGCACGACATCGTCGCCACGCGGTTCGTTGCGCCGCTCTCCTCCGACCCGCACGGCGTGTTTCATCCGCTGGGAACCGATCGTTTTGGTCGAGACGTGTGGACCCGACTGGTGTACGGCGCGCGCATCTCGATGGGGATCGGATTGCTGGCGGTGCTCGTATCGCTCGTGATGGGCGTCGTGATCGGTGCGCTGGCGGGGTACTGGCGCGGCCCGGTATCGCTCGCGTTGCTCGGCCTCACCGACTTTGCACTCGCCGTGCCGCGCGTGGTGTTGCTCTTGCTGCTGGCGGCGCTGTGGCAGCCGAGTACGCTGCTGGTGATTGCCGTGCTGGGACTGACCGGCTGGATGGGCATCGCCCGGCTGGTGCACGGCGAAGTGCGCTCGCTCGCCGCCAGACCCTTTGTCGAAGGCGCCGTCGCTCTCGGCGCGCGGCGGCTGCGCGTCCTGGCGCGCCACATTCTGCCGAACGCCCTCACGCCCGTGATCGTGGCTGCCGCGCTCGGCGTCGGCAATGCGATCTCGCTCGAGGCCGGTCTCTCCTACCTTGGCCTCGGCGTGCAGCCGCCGACGCCGTCGTGGGGCAATATGATCCAGTCGGGACGCGATACGCTCGTGAATGCGCCGTGGGTCGCAACGGCGCCCGGTGTCGCCCTGGTGCTCGTGGTTATCGCGTGCACCCTGCTGGGCGATGCGTTGCGCGACGTGCTAGACCCGAGGACCCGCCAGTCGTAACAGCGTCGGCGCGTCGATCTCGTGCCCACCATCAAACGACGTCAGTTCGTACCGAATCCCGTGCTCCTGTAACCGCCGCTCACTGGCCGCAACGATTTTCGGGGTGAAGTACTGGTCCCGCGTTCCATACACCAATCGCAGCTCAGCCACGCGCAGTCGCTTCAGGTCCAGATCGGGCGGCACTTCCCCACCCCACAGGATCAGGCGGTCCACGTGACTCGACCCGAGCGCGGCCCAGCGTGCGACGGTCGCGGTGCCTTGCGAGAATCCGAGCGCGGTGATCGTCGCCTTCTGGGGCGCGACACTCGAATACACCGCGTCGAGATAGCGCACATAGTCATCGATTTCGTGCAGTCGGTCTTCGCGCGTCATCCACGCCGCGCCGACGCGACGCTCCGCGGGAGCCTCGGTCAGATAAAACCGCGACAGACCCTCGGGCGCGACGACGCATCGTCCCCCGGCCTCGATCGGCCGGAAGCGCTCGAGAAAGCGCGCGGCGAGCTGCGCATAGCCGTGACACACGAACCAGATCTCGCCGGCATTTTCGGGTGCGCCCAGCGTGAAGTAGCGTGCCGTGCGCGCCGTGGTAATGAAGTGCTCGCGCATCAGGTCACCATAATCGAAACAATCTCATGCGGTTCGGCGACAAAGCGCACGACATTGCCACGTTGCTCGAGCACGAGCGCAACCGCTTCTCGTTCGTCGGCGCGCACGCGATGCGCGGTCTTCACGCCCTGCTCAAAGCGCCACGCGCCCGCCGTCTTGCGATTCGTCGCGTTGTAGCAGCGCAGCACCATCGGCGAGCCGACCTGTGCCGGCTTCAGCGACGAGAACACGAGTCCCGTGCCCTCCAGTCGAATGTCATGGCGCGCGGGCGTCAGCGCAGGCGCGTCCCGCAACCAGAGCGGCTGCAATGGAAGAAATGCCTCTTCCCATAACTGTGGCACGACGTCACCGCGCTCAATGTCGGCGGCGCTGATCGGTGCGAGCCCGAAATCGATCCGCGTGACGCCGAGGCATTGCGCGGCTTGAATGGTGGTCGGCCACCCGGCGTGACCTGGACGGGTCGGCAAGTCGCTCCGCGACAAATCGCCGATCGCGCGGAGCAGCGTGAGCAGCAGATCCCCGTCCGACGTCCACTCATACTCGAAGAACGCCGGCGCGAGCACTGCCACGCCTCGTTCGCCGCGCGTGGCCGCGACGAACCGCTGCGCCGGCGCGGTTCGCACCGGCGTCTCGCGCGGGTAGGCCGCCGGATCGACCTTCACGGCGTCGCGCTCGACCGTTCCGAACGCGGCACCGGCGACGGCCGGCACGCCTGCCAGGCCGGTGGCGCATCGCGCGCGCAGGCGGTGATACCGATTGCGATTATCGAGCTCGAACGTCGCGCGGACGATCGGACTGTCGGCAAAGAGCTGGATGACCAGACGCACGTCAATTCCTCGAACGAGCTCCCAGCGCGCTTCGAGAGCGGCTACGAGTGGGCCAGTCACGAGACTCCGGACAGACACGCGGCCACTCTTTTGCCTCACGCGATTACGAGCCGGGGGGCAGTAGGTGTACGCATCGCCGACGTCGCCGGCATCTTCGAGCTCGAGTAGCGCGTCATAGCGCTCGTTACGGCGCCGATCCAGCAACGTGAGGGCGCCATTCGATTCGAGCGTCACCTGTACAAAGCGATTGACGAGCGTGCGACCGCGGACGCGGGCCTCCTCCGCCCGCGGGAACGGCACGGCGCTGCCGACGGTGAGCGCACCGAGACCGAGGCCGGGCAGCACAGGTGCGCGGAACGCGACGCGGACCTGATCGACTTCGTCCTGGTCGGGATAATGGCGCCTCGCATCGCGTCGCTCTTGCTCCGGACGGACAGCGAGGACCTGCACGGGAACAGCCTTTCCGTCGGGGCCGGAGAGCGAGAAGGGGCGATACCCTGTTCCTTGCCGCGGCAGGCGTCCCGGCGCGGGTGGACCGACGAGCACATCGCTACGAAAGAACGTGACGTCCGCGACAGTCACCCCGCCGCGTGGGCGAGCGGCCGGGTTCCACAGCACGAGCGTGGGCTCCGAGCCTTCACGTCGCTCGCGCGCGAGGTCGGGATCGTACCGAGCCAGGTCATGCAGCGCGCCGCGGGTCAGCTCATCCGCATATGCCGCCACGGCAGTGAGCCGCTGCTCCGCCGCGCGCGTCACCGTGTCTGATGTCGTTCCGGCAATCGTGTCGTGGAACTGCGTGCGCACCAGTGTACGCCACGCTGTTTCGAGAATCGGCCGGCGGTCGCGCACACCACCAGACGCGTCCGTGTAGCGCGACAGCGCGACCAGCGGTTCCACAATTCTCTCCAGCCACAACTCGACCTGACCGTGGCGACGCTTCAGGGGCGCTCGCGTACCGTGGACTCCCTGCAATGTCCACGTGTAGCCGTACGACCAACGCAGCTCACCGGCGATCGGCTTCGCCGTGGTGCTCTCGGCGGCCTGGAAAAACTCATCCAGCCTCGACACGCGGAATGCGCTGTCCGGCTCGAGCTCGGCCAGAAGGTCACGAAGCCGCGGCAGCGCGGGATGCGGCGCATGATGATCGGCTCCGATGAACACCGGGATGTGCTTGCCGGCGGCGCGTTGCGTCAGGGTGGTGCGAACCTGCGCCCAGAGGTCGGGCAGTCGCGCGCCTGCGCCCGGCAACGCGGCGCCGATCTCGTAACCCTCGGGCGGCAGGTGCCACACGAGGATTTCGCGGTTCCCCGTACCCCGCCAGCGAAAGCAATCCAGCTCTTGGCCGGGCTCACCGCCCAGCCCGCGCCACACCACGCCGTATTTCATGCCGAACTCGCGGCCGAGCGTCGGCAAGATGCCTGGATGACCGAACGCATCGGGCGAATACATCACGTCGAGTCGCCCGCCGAGCCGCTCCGCATCGGCCGCGCCGAGCAAGAGATTCCGAATCAAGGACTCGCCGGAGGGAATGAGCTCGTCGGCCAACACGTACCATGGACCAATCTGCAATCGGCCCGTCTTCACCAGCGCCTTGATGTCATTCTCGCGCTCGGGCCGGACGCGCAGATAGTCCTCGACGAGCACGGTCTGCCCATCGAGCAGGAAAGTGCGGAAGGCCGGATCACTCTGTAGCCGCTCGATCAGCTCGTCGAGCATCTCGACCAGGCGCGCGTGAAACGCCGCACGCGGTAGGAACCATTCGCGGTCCCAGTGCGTGTGCGGGATCAGATGGAAGATGTACGCCGTCACGGAGGGGGAGGGGGACTGAGCCGTGAGATCTCCGCGGTGCTCGAAAGGTGAACGTGCGCGACACGCCGGCCGCGCGCGAGCAGCGCGCGGATGTCGCCGCGCGCCTGCGCACGGTGCAGCTGGCCAAACGTCCAGCCCATTTCTGGAATCTCGAAGTCTTCAGCCGGATCGGCCGTGACGACGAGAAACAGGCCGCTCGCCGGTCCGCCTTTGTGCAGCTGCCCCGTCGAATGCAGATAGCGCGGCCCGATGCCGAGCGTCGTCGCGCACGTGAGCGTCTTTCCCCACCCGGCGCGGACCTGCTGCAACGCTTTGAAGATCGCCGGCGTGGGCGGGACGTACGCGAGCATCGCGAAGTAGTCTCCCGGACGATAGGCGGCCCGGAGCTGTGTCGGCGAGAGCGTCCGCAGCGGCGCAGCATCCGTTGCGCCGCCCGTCAATTCCGCGCGCGCAAGTCGTTTCGCTTCCTCGACGTCCGGCTGGTCGAAGGCATTCACGCCGAGACGCTCGCACAGCGCCGCCGTCGCATACTCCCAGCGCAGGAACTCGACTCCCAGATCGAGCGGATCATCGGAAAACGTCTCAGGAGCGGCCGTCTGAGAGTCCGGCAGGGCGCCGCCACTCGGATCCTGCACCACCGGCACGACGCCGCGTCCATCCTTGCCGGAGCTTTCGGCAATCAGTTGCTCGATCCAATAAGCCAGTGCCGCAACGCGCTGTGGGGGATTCACGCACAACTTGTCGCGTCCCTGGAGCGCGCGCTCCGCAATCGCGACGCCCATGGCGCGCGCGGCCGGCACATCGACACGACGGGTCCGCTCGAGCAATGCACGGCCGTCGATGCCGGCGAGGGCTGCGGGAACCATGCCGATCGCCGTGAGGGCCGAGTAGCGACCGCCCACGCCGGGCGGATGCGGAATCGCGGCACGAAATCCCCGTTGGCGCGCGATGTGATCCAGCGGACTGCCGACTTCCGTGATCACGATGAATTGCTCGGGGCGCGCCCGGGCAAGGAAGTAGTGACAGAATGCGAGGGTTTCGACGGTGTTGCCGGATTTGCTCGAAATGACGAACAGCGTGCGCGCGAGATCGGCAGGACTGCCCGCCGCGCGAACCGCGTCCGGATTCGTGCTGTCCAGAACGTGCAGGTCGCGGGCGGCACCGAATGTTTCAGCGAGCACATCGGCGACCAGGCTCGACCCGCCCATCCCGCAGACGAGCGTGCGCGTGAACCGGTCCGCATCGATCGCGGCGGCCAGCGCGACGTGGTCGTCCCACTGTTCGAGCGACTCCTCCGGCGCGCGCATCCATCCGAGCAGATTCATTGGCGGGCAAACATAATGCGGATAATTTAGGCGCGGAGTGTACCCTCCCGTGCCGCTGAGCCGTCGCGCTCGCGTGCTGGCCAGCATCGCCGTCGCGTCACTCGCGGCGATGGTGCTGGCCTACACCATTCCCGCCTTTGATTCGCGAGCCAGGCACGTCATCGCCGACGCGTGTTGGACCTGGGCGGCCGCGTTCGCCACATATTGTTGCCTCAGCGCCGCGCGCCGGATGACGCCCGCGCAGCAACGCGCCTGGCGCTGGATTGGCGCCGGTTGCGCCTCATTTCTGGTGGGCCAACTGATCTGGATGTCATACGAGCTGGTGCGAGGTCGCGCGCCATCCTACCCCTCGCTCGCCGATGTCGGCTTTCTGGGCATCTACGTGTGCTTCCTGGTCGGGCTCCTGACGCTCGCGCGGCAGGCTTCCGTCCGACCTGCCGATCCCGAGCTGGCGCTCGACACCATCCTCGTGACGTTCACCGTCGGCGCGCTCACCTACGAATATTTGCTCGAGCCGCTGCTCACGCGGGCGAGTGGGACGCCGCCATCCGCGGCGGGGCTCGTGGCCAGTCTTGCCTGGGCGATCGGCGCGGTCTCCGTGCTCTGGATCCTGCTCGTGCAGATGTTGCGGCGTCCTGTCTTCCCGCCTCCCACCACCGGGCTGGTTCTCATCGGCGTCATCGCCCTGGCGGTCGTCAACCTCGTGTATGCCGTCGCGGCGTTGCGCGGGACGTCGCAGGCGGGCACGCCGCTCGATCTCATCTGGGACTTCGGACTCCTCGCCATCGCCGCAGGCGCGAGCGTCGCGCCCGATTACATGATCCAGCTCCAGCGGGGCGCGGGCGCGCTGACCGAAGGACTGGGGTCACGGCTCATGGCGCTGGTCATCGGACTCGCCGGCATGACGGCCCTGGCGATCGTTGCTCTGATGCGGCCGACCCGCGACGCCGCCGACGCGATCGTGATCGGCATCGGCCTCGCAATCGTCGCCGCGCGCATTCTCTACTCACTCGGCGTCGACCGGCGGTACGCCCGAGTGCTCGAGAATGAAGTCGCCACACAGACCGGCTCCCTCATGAGCTCACTCAGCGCAACCGCGTCCGCCGAGCGCAATCTGCGCCTGCTGATGGAGGCGGTCCCCGACGCCATCGCCGTGATCGACCACGACGGCTACGTTCTCGATGACAACATTGCCGGTCGCACGCTCATCGGTGTTTTTCCCGAAGACGGCACGGCGACGGCGGGGCGACGCGCGGCGTTCGGCTGGCTTCAGGGGACCGCGGCACGTATCGCGCGCGAGAATCTGCTTGCCGCGTTCGACGGCGAGCAGCGGCGATTCGAAGTGCCGTACCAGCGCAGCGACGGCTCGGACGGGACGGGCCAGGTGTTGCTCGCACCGGTGCGTGAAGGCGGCCGGATCCCCAGAGTCCTCGCGCTGATCCGCGACGTCAGCGACCAGCGTCGCACGCAAACTCAGCTCCAGCAAGCCGAGAAGCTCGCGGCCATGGGCCAGCTGGTCAGCGGTGTCGCGCACGAGGTCAACAATCCCGCCGCGATCATCTCCGGATTCGCGCAGACGCTGCTGCTCGACGAGCTCTCGCCGGAACATCGCGAGACCGTGCAGATGATTTACGATGAGGCGACCCGCATCGGCCGAATCACGTCCAATCTCCTGGCATTCGCTCGCGCGGGCAGCAAAGACCGCACGCTGGTCGAGCTCAACGAAATCGTCCGTCGCACGTTCGCGCTCCGTTCCTACCACCTGACCACGCTCAACATCACCGTGAATCTCGACCTGGACGACTCGAATCCCAAAGCGTGGGCGAACGGCGCCGAGATCCAGCAGATGCTGCTCAACCTGCTCATCAACGCCGAACAGGCGCTCACGGCGTCCCAGGGTCGCAGGACGATCACGATTCGCACGGCGGCCGCCGGCGATGATGGCATCCGGCTGCAGGTCGCCGATACGGGCCCCGGCATTCCGCTGGACATTCAGGAGAAGATCTTCGATCCGTTTTTCACGACGAAGCCCGAAGGAGCGGGCACAGGACTGGGCCTCTCGATCTGCTACGGAATTGCGAACGACCACGGCGGCCGCATCTCCGTCCATTCGGTGCCCGGTCACGGCGCAACGTTCACGATCGCGTTGCCCCGGGATGCACGCGTCCGCCAGCGCGCGCAATCGCCGCTCGAACTTCCACGCGCAGCATTGAAGGGCAGCGTTGAGCAAGATGGACTCGCCATCCTGCTGGTCGACGATGAGGAAGGGCTCCGGCGCGCGCTCGTGAACTTCCTGAAACGGCGCGGCATGGAGGTCACCGCGGTCGAAGATGGCGGCGATGCGCTGCGGGTCCTGCGGCGGCGGTCATTCGACGTCATCGTCTCGGACGTCCGGATGCCCGGCATGAGCGGCGGCGAGTTCCTGGAGCGGCTGCGCCGCGAGCATCCCCGCATGGTGCAGCGGCTCATTTTTACGACCGGAGACACGTTCGCAACCGACACGTCAACTCTGCTGCGCGATGCCGGCGTTCCCTCGCTGGTGAAACCCTACGATTTCTCCAAACTGGAAAGCGTCGTACGCGAAGTCGCGGCCGCGGCTAAAACCTCGGCTTGAGCCGCAGCTCGAGATCGGAGCGACCGATCCCGTTTGGTGTGGGCGTCAGGCTGAAGCGCAGCGGCTCCGCGTCCGACGCGAGCGCGTCCAGCACCTGCGGGGCGACAAGCAGCTCGTAGTCGCCGGGCTTCACCCCCATCAGATAGAAAGCACCATCATTGAACGTGACGAGCGTGCGCCGCGTCCGGGTACGCTGCTCGATGAGTATCAGCGTCACGCCGCCGACCCCGCGATCGTTTCGCACGACGCGACCTTCGATGATGCCGGCTGCGACGACCGGGATGTCGAGACTGCGAAAGCGATTGGGGCCGGGCACGATGCTGGTCCGCGCAAACATCGGCACGAGCAGCGGGGACTCGAGGGAGAGAGAGTCGAGACTCACGAGTACGGGCTCGAACGGCACGAGATCCCAGACATGGTAGGCGCCATTCGAATCGGTCTGTGCCGACAGCGAGCCGACGAGTATGCGGGCGTTGCGCAGCGCCGGTTCGCCCAGATCGCGGATGCCGTTGGCGTTCTGGTCCAGGAACACATACCCCGAGAGACCGGAACGCTCGAGCGAAGGTCCCGGAGCGACGCCGAGCCGTTCCCTCCGCCGATCCCAGAGCACCGATCCTTGCACGAATTGGGTGCCACCCACCGGTTGGCCCGGGGGGGCGAGGAGCGACGTCACCGCACGCAGCGCCGAGAAGTACGAGGTCAGTGTAAGCGAGTACGTGACCCCTTGGCCGCGCAACCAAGCCCCCCCGATCTCGAGACGCATGCCCGACGCGACCGGATGTGACGCAAAAGCCGACCACGATGCGAGCCCACTCTCGCGCTCCACCTCAACGGTCGTGCGGAGCAGCGTCTGGCTCGCGAAGACGCCCCAACTGCCGGGCGGCATGATGAACGTGGCGAGGCCGGCAAACTCCTGGTTCGCGGCCAAGGCTTTCCCATACTCTGTACGCAAGTACGGCAGCAGTCGCACGGTATTCGTTTGGATCGAGGCCCCAACACGCGCGCGGGTCATGCCCCCCGCGTCCGTGCTGATGTGCTCGAATCGGCCGTCGAAGAAAAAGAAGCCACCTGTCGTCCTAGGACGCAGAAAACCGGTGAGCGTCAGCTGCGCGCGCATGCCTGGCACGACGAAGACCGACGTCGAATCGTGTGCGAAGTGGACGTACTCGCTTTCCAACCGCAGATCCACGGATGGCTCATAGGTCAACGCGCCCCGCGCCAGTGCGTGCCCGACGAGTTCGCCGGAGATCGCCCAGTCGTTGCTGGGATTGCCGGCGACTGTCGCGTAGGGATGTGTGCGGTCAGCGAGTGAATCCCGCCAGAATTGCTCGACCCCTCCCTGAACCGTCCATCGGCGCGTCGCCCCGTAACGCAGATCCAGGTTGCCGGTCGCGGTGCAGATGAACGACGGCTGCGGACAGCGACCGCCCGACAGACCATACTCGAACCGTCCCACGGGGAGCAGCTCGTTCTGGACGCGATAGGTCCTGTTGAATTCGCGAATCTCACCGAACGGGCCGTAGGCAACGAAGTCCACAGGGTTCTCGCCGTAGCGCACCGGCAGATCGATCGAGAAGCCGCCCGAGGGATCGGCCGAGTCGTAGGCCACGAGCTCGCCGCCGCGGTAGGCTTCGACCGACCATCCGGGCTCGAGCCTGCCGGCGTAACGCAGCGCGCCGACCAGTGAAGGCCGCACAAACGGCGCATTGGTGATCGCCGCGCCCTCGAGCGCGCGGCCGCGAGGCCCCGTAGACGACACATCGCCCACGCGGAGCTGCTTCACCCAGCGGTTCTCGCGCCAGACACCGGTCCACGACGCATCGATATGAACCTGCCCGAGCTCCGCCGGACCAACGCTCTGCCCCAAAACTTCGAGCGAGCCACCGCCCACGTCTGCGCCGAGTCCGAATCCGTAGCGTGATCCTGCGACCAGGTCGTCGAACGGTGCGAACAACGAATAATCCGCGACCACGCCGTCCCAGGACGGGTGCTGCAACCCGATCAGCACGTCGGGACGCACGCCATCGCTTCCGCGCAGGTACGCTTCGCGCGCGGCTTCCCGGCGTAAGCGATGGGCGACCGGCAGGCTATCGGCATCCACCACCGTGGCTGACAGATCCGACCAATCGACGACGACCATGATGCCGAGCAGATCGCTCAAGCGTTCGCTGCCAAGGTAGAGCTCGGGCGGGTTCGATTCCACGCGGAAAAAATCGCGCGGGAGGCGGACGCGACGGTCACCGTACTCCATCGAATCCCGCTGCGGATCGATCACGATGCGGACGTTGCCGGGATCGACGACGGCCTCGAGTCGTCCCTCGGGCGTAATCCGATGCCGGATCTCCGCGAGCTGAAAGAACTGCGACAGCGGCAACAGAAGCTCCGAACCCACACGATACGCCTGGACCGTGGACCCGGTGATCCGGCCGATCCGTAGCTCGATGACGACCTGTTCGGCAGGAGGTGCAGCGGTATCCTGAACAACTGGGGAGGGCATCGCGTGCAGCGCCGCCATCACGGCGAGCGCGGTGCCGAGCGTTGCCACGGCCTACTGGTAAATCAGCGAAACGATGACGTTGCCTTGATAAATCCCGGGCTTCGCCGTCGCGGCAGGATTCACGGTGCCGCCCAGCCAGATGTACAGGTTCGGATTGGCCGGCGGGCCGAGCCGGCCCACTGCGCCGGTCGCGGGATTGAAGGGGGTGCCGGCGGCGGCGTTGTTGTTGGCGCGATTCCAGCGCGCGGACGTCGCATTGAAGGAGATCGGCATCGTCGAGCCGGGCAACGCCTGAATGTTCGTCAGCTGCGTCGGCAGTGTGAAGCTGATAACGACGAAGGCATTCCCGCCTCCGGTGACCTGCAACGTGCCCGCCGACGCGGCCGTCGGCTGCACCGTGGTCGCGACACCCTTGATCACGGTCCCGAAGTTGAGATCCTGCAGCGTGGCGAGTGTCATGCCGGTCGTGACAACCACAGCATTTGCCGCCACGGTGGAGCTCGCCTGCCCCGCAACCGCAGCGGGCAGTCCAAGCAGAGCGGCGCACAACGGCGCACGTCTCACGGAACGATCACCTGGACCGAGTCACGCACGGCGGGGGCGTTCAGCACCACTTTCGGATCGAGATCGTCCCGCTCGGCGACAACTTCGTACCGCAGCCAGTAGCGGCCGCGCGACAATCCCGGCTTGGCGAGCGCGCTCGCGAGGCGCGGCTCCATCGTCTTGTAGACACCGACCGGCGATTCATAGGTCGCGACGAGAGAGTCGCCAAGCCGCTGATCGCGCACGGCGCCGGTCGAATCGACGAGCGTTTCGCGAATCGTACCGATGAATGCGGCGTTGCCGCGCCGCTCGATTCGGGCGCGCGTGATCAGCGAGTCACCCGTGACCTGTGCGTGGATGTTCGACAGCGTGACGCCCGTGGTCACAGGACCCTTGCGATAGTTCACACCAATGATGGTGCGCACCTCGAGCGTGAGGCCGATCCGAATCGCCGTGGTGTCCGCGACGCCGCTGATCGGAACGCGGCCCGCCTGGGCCGCGATGACGAGACGTAACCAGTACTCCCCATCGGCGAGTCCCGCCGGCGGCTGGGCGAGCAGGCGGATGGTCTGGCGCTCACGTGGCCCGACCGTCAACCGCCGCGGAAACGCGTGGATCCAGGCGAGCGCCGAGACCGAGGAATCCGCGGAGAGCGTGTCGAGCCGGATCGCGCCGGTCGAGTCCGTAACCGGATAGCCAAAGATCGTCGAGATCGCGACCTCGACCGGCTGCGTGCCCGGATTGTAGAGCAGCACAGATCCACTGCGTTGCGCGTGATCGATGAAGACCGCGTGCGGCGCAACCATCACGCCCTGGGCATCGAGGGCGCTTGCGACCAGGGACAGCACCAGGACCGTCGCGCGCGCCCGCATCACAGCACCGTGACGGTGAGAATGATGGTGGCCGTGTACGCGCCGGCGCGCTGGTTCGTCGCTGGATTCGCGGTGGCACCGACGAACACCGACGCACGGCCGTTATTGGGCAAGGTCGCGGTGAACGGCTGCTTCGGATCGAATCCCACCTGACTCCCTATCGCTTGGGTCGCGGAATAGCCGGCATCACTGGCGCCAAACGTGATCGGCATGCGCGCGCCGGCCGGACCGGTCATGCTCACCGGCAAGACGAACGTCAGCAACACGGGACCCTTCGAGCCTCGGATGTCAATCTGGCCGCTGTTCGCGGGATCGGTCCGCAGGACGGCGCGAGGCACGCCTGGCAATACCGCCCCGAATGTCACACCGCGGACACCGGTGACGGTGAGCGGCTTGCCCTGCGCCGCAAGCGGGCCGGCGGTGCCGAGCAGCAGCGTTCCCATAACCGTGAGGAATTCGCGCTTCATATCGCGCTACATAGTGCATTGGGCGTCTCCCTTACGACAGCGCCGGCAGAGGAATCTGCATCCCCTGCCGGCACGCCATCAGCTCGACACCACTCTGCAGCTGCTTAGTAGACCACCGTCATCGTGATCGAACCCGTGTAGATACCAGCCGCCTGGTTCGTCGCCGGCTGCACCTGGGCCCCTATCCACACCCAGAGAGCACCAATGCCGCTCAACGTCGGCGTCGCGCCACTCGCCGGTGCAAAGGCGGTGCCCGGCGTTTGCGCGCTGTTCTGCGCATACACGCCCGTGTAGCTCACGATCGGCATGGTATTAGCGCCGAACGAAAGCGTCGCAGGGAGCGTGAAGGACAACGTGACCGGGGTGTTCACCTGGCCGGTGACGTCAAAACGGCCGGAGTTCACCAAGTCCGTCGCCGCAACCGTCTTGTTTACGCCCGGGAAGACGTTGCCGAAGTCCAACTGCTGAGCGCCAACGACATCGATCGGCGTCTGGACGCTGGCCGTCGCGGTGATGCTGGCGTTGTTCGTCTGGGCCTGGAGCGCCGTACCCGTGAGGGTCAGGGCGGCAACAACCAGGGAGAGCTTCGCGATGCGCATGTCGTGCTCCTCGTGGTGTCAAGCTTTTGGTCAGTTCGAGTGCCATTCGGCATCTCGACGCTTCCGAACACACGCCAAAAGCAAAGCTTATGCCAACAGCCCTTTGCAGCGTTACTGTCAAAGTTTTTGACGACTTGAGCCAAAAGCGGACGCCAAGATACGGGTGGCGGGGACCGAATGCAATAGAAAAGCGAGGCTCATGGCACGCCGCGAGTCGCAGCACGCCTCACGACGCGGATTCTGCCATCGAGAGTCGGCAGACTGTCGCGACGGTGGCTGAAAGTGTGCATCCTCTACGAATGGATAATCTGGCCCACGCGCTCGTTGGCGCGGCGCTCGGTCGCGCAATTGCCGACCGTCACGTTCCCCGCGCCGCCCTCATTGGCGCGGTGGCGGCGAACGTACCGGATCTCGCGGAAATGTTCACAGGGTATCTCGGATGGTCGCGAGCGGACTTCCTGCTCAATCACCGCGGCATCACGCATTCGCTTCTCGGGGCGGCCGTCGAAATCGTCGTAGTGACGTTGATCATCGGCTTCATCGTCCGGCCCGCGCCCTGGCGTTGGGTCACGGCTCTCATCGCAGTCACGCTGCTCAGTCATCTGTTCATGGACTGGCAAGGGTCCTACGGGTGGCGCCCGTTTCTTCCGTGGAAAGGCACCTGGTACTACCTCGACTGGGTCGCGATCGCTGATCCGTTCTTCTGGCTCGTACCGCTGATTGCCCTGGCGTGGGGCGCAAACCGCCATTGGCGACCGCTGCTGGTGATCCTGTGCACCACCGGCCTGATCGCGCTGGTCATCGGGCGCTACGTCGAGAGCGGCGGTACGGTCTCGAGCTGGGTGCTGCCGCTGTGCGGCCTGTCCATCGTGCTTGCAGCCATCGGCTGGATTCGATTTTGGTTTGGACCCGTGTTACGGCAGCGAGTCGCGATGGGTGCTGTTGTGGTCCTGGCGCTCTATGCGATCGCGCAGGGCGTTGCGGCTCAGGAGCGGAAGGGCGTGATCCGGCGCGAGGCGTTACAGCGCTTTGGAGCCGACGCGCAGTGGGCGATTCTCACAAATGTCGGCGAGCCGTTCACGTGGGAGCCCATGTATGCGAGCGCCGACACCGTCGTTGGGCATGGCTGGCAAGTGCCGCGAAATTTGCGCCTGCCGCCGGTCATGCACGCACTCGAGACTCCGGAGGGACGCGCGATCGCGCGATTCGCCCGCTTCCTCACCGCCCGCGTCGATACGACGGGACGAGAAGTGTATTTGTGGGATTCGCGCTACTGGCGTGGCGTCGGCAAGGGCGGATGGGCGGCGGTGCAGCTCAGGATTGAATCGGCTCGTTGAACGTGAGCCCCGAGCCGCGGCGGTCGCGCAGCTTGCGACGGGGCGTCAGTCCGCGCCGCTCGATGCGGCTGCGCCGATCCATCTTGCCGCGTCGCTCCACCAGCACCGTGAGGTCGCGTTGGCGCCGGTCGGTAATTCGCCGGTCGAGTCCCGAGCGCCGCTCCGGCCGCACGCGGCGCTCTACCTGATGACGGATCGGCCGACGCTCCACGTCCATCCCGATCAATCTGCGACGCGCCGGGTATTCGTGCCAGCCGAAATGAGCGACTACATTACTCCGCCGTGACCACGCCCGATCGGCGCTCTCCCACACATGTGAC
>Ga0075425_100004275_pt1 | contig 14695 bp, 12 predicted proteins | sample SoiMethybrSBSTD4_FD_75300 | JGI IMG/M metagenome (GOLD analysis project Ga0075425, IMG submission 75300) | Bulk soil microbial communities from a Populus tree surrounding site in Tennessee, USA - Soil MetaG P. TD hybrid SBSTD4 | ecosystem: Environmental > Terrestrial > Soil > Tree plantation...
CAGGAGAATTCTTGTGATTATCACCTCAGCGGATGCTTTGAGCAGGCACCTGAAACCACTTTGCTCCCGCGACAACCATTTAATGAAGTACGAATCAGGTGGCTCTAAGGCAAATACCGGGGACCGAGCCTCGTACCATTGCGGCCTCACGGGTTGCAGCGTTCGATACAGTTCAACCGACGGATATTACATGCTCATTGGAATGCCTGACCACGCGAACGCGGTCGACGAGCCTGGCATAAACATTGCTAGGTGCCCTATACATGGCCGCTGGTTGTATCGTCGAAAGGACATTGATGCGGAGGCGGATGTTCGTTGGCTTTGTGGTGTAGAAGGTTGCGACTATCGTTACAGTGCGAATACAAAGGCCGATCGCGTCAGGACCTAGTAAAGGTATTTGTTCACAAAATGAGAGCCCACACACCGAGGAGATCGGAGTGCGAATTGTACTCCGTAGCGCCGCATTTCCTCCAACGGGACATCATGGGCGTCTTGCTGGTGGCAAGGGGATTTGCCAATCGCTAGCCCTGGAGCATTGATTTCGTGTTTTTGCCTACCGCTACCAACATAGTCACGCTCTTGTCCTGGGCGTGGGGAGAAAAGAACTGGATCACTTCATCGTCGTAAAACGTCAAACCCGTGGCACTTAAGTGTTGGGCGTAAGCGGCAAGGTACAGCTTGCCGCTCAAGATGCCAGCTTCGAGCTGCACCGCGCGGTATCCGCGATTGCCGAAGCGCTTCAATATCATCTGTAAATCCACCAGGAAGAAGATGTCCGCGGCGGCTTCAGCCGGCAATTGCTGGTCCAGCCCCAGATGACCAGCCTGAGCGCGGAAGTTTCCTGCCTTCAGGCATTCGAGCACATGGCGGCCACGGTGGTATGCGTAGGCCCCGGGATCGAGACCTTCGACTGCGTTCACAATTAAGTACACCTCGTTCAGCTGCGCCCCTTGGGGATCCAGGAAGTCCGCTGGGATACCACGAGTAGCCCGGTCCAGCAGGGTCGAGAGCTGCCGCTGCTTGATCGGTACTTGGGCAAATTTACGTGCGGAACCCCGTCGAAGGATGACTGGTTCGAGCGGATCCCGAGGCATTTCCATATCCGAATAAGGGTAGAGTTGAATGACCGGTCCCGTTGGCGACGGCAGGTTCGCCAATGGCGCTTTACCACGCCAAATCTCAACCTCTGCGAGCGAATAAAGCGAAGAGGCAGTGTGAATCTCGTGCATGGCTGGGTACACAGTTTCGTTTCGAGAGAGCGGAACGGTTTCCAAGTGGAGAGCAGAGAGCTTGGAAGGTGGTTGCTGCACCAAAGCTGCGACATGGCCGAGGGCTACGAGAGAAAAGGCAACCTCACGCTCGGGATCGACATCCAGCAATCGGTTCACATCTGCGTCCATGAATCCGCAGATCAACTTGGCAGGCATTCCAAGAGCCGTGGCGACCGCGAGCAAGTTGGCGAGAAGAGTGCCATTATCCCAGCCAAAGTGTCGATAGGTACGGGCCTGATATTTCCAGGCATTGCGCCAGTAGGTGCAGGTACAAATGATGGTGAGTGGGGCATGGACAATTGCTGTTTCATTCCCGGTAGCCTCACTCAGCCCACTGCGATAGTCTCCATCCCTCAGTTTGCGTAGGGCGAACTCGGCGGGAGCAAAGTGATACACGCCTGCTTCCAAATCGACTAGATTTCCACACACAACGTAGACCTCAACTTCGTAGAGTGCTCCGGTGCAGGCTGCGGCGCGAAAATAAATATCGCCGCCAGGATGCTTCCGATGCCGAGTGATCCCAGCGGTTAGATACAGCAATTGGGCCAGCGCCTCCAAGTCTGGAACAACCTTAGCCTCCCGGTGGATGCTCTCAGCGATCGCGGAAAGGGCAGCGATGCCGGTTTGGCGTACCTCTCGGGGCAGCGGCAACGGCTCTAGAGTGGTGTAAGCCTTGAATGGCAATGGTTGATTCGCCCAATCCAGGAAATGAGGGTTGTTATGGACGCTGGCGTAAGAATGCTTGGTAGTGTTGTGATACTTCCAAGCAGCTTCAAGATTACTGTTGACGGTCATTCGTGAGAAGGCCAGCCTGTCACTAGCATATTCCGAAACCCTTACTTGTACTCAGATTTCTCCGTCAGAATTACTCCGTTGACTCACCGGGCCGCGAATGGGGAAAATGTCGGAATGAGCAAAAGCATCGTTGAGGAGACTGTGTATGTGTTCCTTTTCCGATGTGGCGCCACCGCAGTTGTTTCGTCCTCTAATTGCCAACCGCCTGATTGATAGTGAGCGCCGCGAATTGCCCGAACGCATCTCGCCTTGTCATCGACGACTCGGATACCGATGAGAGCTGCCATCTTGTATCTTTCGACCATTCGCCATAGCCGATCAAGTCCTTTGTAGACCTTCAATTCACAGGAGGAAATATCTCCTCAAGCTGACCTCTCAACGGTCGAAATTGATCAAGTGAGAGGATTGCTTTAGGTGTTTGCCGGATCGGTCGGCGCGGAAGTTTGGACTTCAAAATGGGATTGTGGGCGATGTATCCCCAGTCCTCAGCACTCGACAACGTCCTGCCCAACACGCCGCGAATGTGTTTCACGGTCGCGCGTAGAAGTCGTAAATCGGACAACAAAAAGGGGAGGAGGAACACCCCGCTCCCCTTGGGTAGCTAACGTTGATTCTCTTTGGGTTAGGGCTTGAACACCTCGTTGGCTGCGGTCGAACTGCCAAACACAGGCTGGGCACCCCCGACAACGTAAATCCTGCCGCTGTGGGAATTGACACCAGCCTCTTGTCGAGCTGTTGGCATTGGCGTGTTAGTAGACCAGGAGTTGCTGGGGATATCGTACACCTCGTTCGCATTCGATGCCGAAACCCCATCCGTTCCGCCGATGGCGTATACCTGGTTGCCCGAGTGGCCTGCAACAAGACTGGCGCGCGGCGTCGGCATGGACGCCAGTCCAGTTGTCCAAGTGTTCGTCTGCGGGTCGTACATATCGACTTCGTTCGTGACGCTGGGAGCGGAGGCGGTGCCTGTACATCCCCCAAAGACGAATATTTTGCCTCCGTGGGCGACAGCAGCCAAGTCAGAACGCGGGTTTGGCAGAGGCGCAACGGTGCTCCATGTGTCGGTATCAATGTCGTACTTTTCTACTGCCCCCGAGTAGGGTCCCCCGCCGCATGGGCCACCGGTACTTTGTCGGCCTCCAATGACGAAGATGCCGTCATCAATCACCGCAGCTGCCGCTCCAGCGCGTGGCGTGGGCATCGAGGTGAGGGTTGTCCATGTATCCGTCACTGGGTCGTAGCGTTGAAGATCGGATAAAACACCAGCGGAATTGTCCCCGCCGATCACGTATAGAAACCCGCCATGAGTGGTATCGCCATAAGCTCCCTCAGCGCGAGCCGGCAAAGGAGCCGGAGATCCCGCGCTCCATGAGTCCGAGCTAATGGTGTACAGCCTCGTTTGGTTGGTATACGCCCCAGAAGTGGAGGAGAATCCATAGGCGCCTACGATAACTTGCCCAACTCCTCCCACGGTCATTCCCTCCGTGGGGGTAGGGGAGACGGGTGCAAGCGTTGTCCAAATGCCTTGTACGTATGCTGCTTGTGCTGCGGTGAGTGCTCCCAGGGACCCAGCTGCAATAGCCAGAAACCATTTTCTTCCCTTGCAGAAGCGATTGAACATGTCTCTTTTCTCCTTTTGGAGTTATTGGTTTATTGGGGAATTGGTATGGAAAGCTGCCGCTGAAAGGCAGCCAAGGGCAACGCAAGCCCATATATCGAGGCGGACTTGCACTCCAGTGCAGCCGGTCAGTTTGCTTTCCTGTTGCGGGTGATCTTCATCTGCGAAATGGGGACACTATCAACGCAGAACGGGCGAAGTTCAGCCTCCGCAAGCGAGGTCGGCTTTGCGCGTAGACACGTGTCCCCTCGCCGCAGCCGACGATCTAGTTTCCGTGGCCTGAAACGGTGGCGTGCCTAATGGGGTGCCACCCGTAAGTGCCCTGAGCGACTCGCGGCTCTGCGTCCGCTTGGTGCTCCGTTGAGGTTGCTATTTCTGGGAAAACGTCATCTCACGCTAGGGGGAAGGCGCAAGAAACGAGGCGGAATTATCATTTCCGGGTGGAGAGACTACTCCGTCCCGATCGTGAAACCCCGCTGGAATAGTGGCTGGATTGCACTATAAGCAGGAGCTAACCTAAGAAAAACAGACACTTCATGCAAGCAAGTGAATACCGGAGACAGAGGTCAGGTAAACTATGCAGCAACAGTGCGGGCTTTTGGCACACCAGCACATGCGAGCCGCTGCGGAACCAACCTTGCGGACTGTCGGAGAAGCCGTCCTAATCCTCACCCAGAATAACATTCGAGGTTTCGGAAGCGACTTGGCCGCCGGCGCCCCAGACCACGCTGGTACCCCAGACCACGCTGAAGCCAGCGTCGGTGTTGGTGCCCCAGCAAACGCTGCCGCCCCAGACCACGGACGAGCCGTTCACGAAAACGTTCGTTCCCCAAACTACGGAACTGCCCCACAGAACAGAACTGCCCCACGTGGAGCCAGCGGCGTTCACCAGATAGACCGAATTCGTAGTGGAGTCATAGACAGCCGTGGGAGAAAGAGTATTACCCGTGACTAGGTCAGTGTTCGCGAGAGCTGCGCCAATGTCCAAATATCCGGCTCCGACAGTGAAAATGTCGTACTCGCTGACATAGGTTATACCCGTGCCGGATCTACGGTAGTGCTGGAGACGGGGAACGATTTATAGGCGGTCTTCATCAACCGCGCTTTCACCTGGTCAGGCGTAATCTTCGGCTGGGCCTGCACCAAGAGCGCAGCCGCTCCGCTTACCACCGGCGTGGCCATGCTGGTTCCGCTCAGAAAGTACAAGTAATTGGAATAGCCCAGGCTGTTACTCCCGTCGTAATAAGAGTAAGACACCAAATTCTGGGGATATTCTTGGGGAAGAGCTTCAGTGTTATATGTTCCAGTAGCAGAGTTCCAGACGCTTGGTGCATACAAGGAAACAACCCGATTTCCAGGCGCCACGATGTCCGGCTTGACGACGTGGTCCAGTAGCGTGGGTCCCTTCGAGCTGTAGCTGGCGATCTGAGAATTGGATCGCAGCGGGCTGCCTTCGGTCTTCATGGCGCCCACGGTGATGACGTAAGGATCGTTGCCCGGGGAAGTGATAGTCGCGTAGCCGCTGGTGCCCATGGAGTTGTCCCGGCCATAGTTGCCAGCTGCGGCCACCACAACGATGCCCGCTTTCCAGGCGGCCTCGACGGCCTGGCACAAGGGGTCCTGTGTATAGCTCTCGAACACCTGGCGTCCGAGCGAAAGGTTCATGACCCGAATGTGCAATTTGCCCGTGAGGTTGATGGCCACTTGAATTGCGGAGATCACCGCGCTGTCGGTGCCCTGGCCGTTTTGATCCAGGACGCGAAGATTGACTAAGTTTACGTTGGGCGCGATGCCTTTGAAAGTCCGCTTGTAGGTCGAATAATTGGTACTCTTCCCGCTCCCCGCGATGATTCCGGCGATGTGTATGCCGTGCCCGTAAAAGTCGTACGTGCCTCCGCCGACGAAATCCTGGTTGTAAACGATACGGCACTTGCCACCTCCGCCACCGGTGCTATACAGGTCGGTATGGCAGGCCATGCCGCTGTCAATCACCGCGACGGCTATTCCCGTGCCGTCCCAGCCGGCTTGCCAGGCGGCCTGGGCGTTCACCGCGGCTGCAGTTTGGTCGAGTGCGCCGCTCAATCGGCGGTCGGGGGAGATGTAAACGACGTCAGGGTCGTCCGCAAGGGCGTCCAGAGATTCAACCGGCACGGAGTAATGCGCACCCTTAATAAAGTCCAGCTTCGTTTTCAGGACCCCGCCTTTGCTCTGTACCTTCTGATGGTGAGCATCAGTCGGTGTTTGATTGAATTGGATAATTACATCCACTGTGGCGCCGTTGTGGCCTTCTTTGAGAGCGCTAAGGTCGTTCGACAGCTTGTGCTTGTTGCTATCGGCAAGGCATAGTCCGGCAACCAGCAGTGTGATCAGAGTCAAAAGGGCGAGCCGCGCACCCCATGTCGTTGTATGGAGGACGCTGTCGTTAGAGGATTGTCTCGTTTCCGGTCTAGCGAACATGGGCTGGGCCTCCCAACTGACTTGAATAGCCAAGGAGGAGAAGTGGTCCGAAGTCTTGGTAGTCAGTTCCAGAAGTATCAGTTCCGGGATAGGAAGCGGTCGATAGTACAAGTGGGGCCTAGTCGTAGTACCCAAGGGCAGCTGGCCTTCGTCGCGGTCGGGAAGAGCTTGGGTCACTCCTTAGAGATGTTTTTTCTTGACCCCGCCTCCGAGTGCGGGCGAGACGCGAAGGGCATTATCCTTTTCAATACACCCTCGCGCCGTACTATTCCCAATCCCCAGTTTTACGCCAAGATTTGCTTATTAGGAGCCGCGCTCTGCGCTCTACGGAGCCTCGGAGCGGTGAGAATTACCCCGGGTTCATTCTAGCTAGGGAACGGCCTGTTCGTTGGGCTGTCCATTTGGAGTGCTTGGGCGCTCCTTAATCCGGTTAGAGCACTACAGAAGTCAATCAGCAGAGGGCAGGAATGCGTGTCGTAGCAGTTGCTGCGAAGAATTACTGGAACAGTATCTTGGGTGACGTCAAGTCACTCGGGACTCCTGCCCTCGTGTTTGTATTGACTCAGCTGATTGGAGGGCTACCATTATTGGTTTACGCCCTAGTGCGCTGGCACTCGGACGACTTTTTCCGATACACCTGCTTTTTAATAGTTGCTTTGTTTTCATCCATCCTCAAGGTGAACTTACCCGGCATTGGGGCCACGATGTCGGCGAATTTCCTCTTTATTCTGGTCGGCATCCTTGACCTCTCCTATTCCGAGACAGTCCTGATGGGGTGTCTCGGTGGCCTTGTGCAGACCTTGTGGCACCCCCAGCGTCCCCGCCCGATTCAATGGCTTTTTAATCTGGCAAACCTCGCCCTATCCATCAGCGCTGCGGAACTCGTTTTTCATAGCAAAGTTGCCGCCGGCGTCGGATTTCGCTGGCCACTCTTGCTGGCCGCGGCGGCAACAACCTACTTCGCCTTCAATACCATCTCGGTCTCTGGCATCATTGCCGCGGCGGAAGGACGCAACCCTGTCCAGGTATGGAGGGAATGCTATTTGTGGGCTTTCCCCTATTATTTGCTTGGCGCGCTGATTGCTTGTGGCGTTAGCGCCATCAATCGGCTGGTTGGCTGGCAGTTCGGTCTTCTCGCCTTCCCCGTCGTTTATTTGATCTACCGCTCCTATCGAACCTACTTGAACCGCCTCGAAGCACAAAAGAAGCACGCCGAGGCACAAAAGAAACACGCCGAGGAAATTGCTGCGCTTCATTTGCGCACCATTGAAGCTCTCTCCCTGGCAATCGAAGCGAAAGATCACACCACACACGACCATCTACGACGAGTCCAAGTTTACGCGGTCGAAATTGCCAAGGAGCTTGGCCTGAACCAGGATCATTTAAGCGCTGTTCGCGCCGCCGCGATGCTCCACGACATTGGCAAGCTCGCGGTCCCTGAGCACATTCTTTCCAAGCCAGGGAAGCTCACTCCGGAAGAGTTCGAGAAAATGAAAATTCACCCTATAGTGGGCGCGGAGATACTGGATCGCGTCCAATTCCCGTATCCAGTCGTGCCCGTCGTGCGCTCGCACCATGAGAAATGGGACGGCTCTGGTTATCCGGACGGCCTGAAAAGTGAAGCCATCCCAATCGGAGCGAGGATCCTTTCGGCCGTCGATTTCTTCGATGCGCTTGCTTCAGAGCGGCCCTACCGGCAAGCAATGACTCCCCAAGAGGCCATGAAGGCACTGAAAGCGGAGAAAGGTCAGAGTTTCGATCCGTGCGTTGTCGAGGTCATGGAACGCCGCTATCTCGAATTAGAGGAAATGGTTAACACCACTGAAACCGCTAGGAAGCGCTTGGACACTGCGCCAAGTGTGCCTCTTCCGGCAGCGCCTTCCTCGGGTTTTGTGGAGGTTGCGAATGACGCGGAAGTCCAGGCAACCTCCTTTGTCGCTTCGATTATCTCGGCGCGCCAGGAGGCTCAGCTCCTCTTTGAACTTGCCCAAACGCTCGCGAACTCCGTGAGCTTAAAGGAAACTCTCTCGGTGGTTGCGATCCGCTTGAAGCAAATGATTCCCCACGACTCCATCGCCTTCTACGTTTGCCAGGAAGGTATGCTCATTCCTGAATATGTGCACGGTGTGGATTACGACCTCTTCTCTTCGCTCCGAATTCCATTGGGACAGGGCGTTTCCGGCTGGGTGGCGCGAAATGAGAAGCCGATAACGAACGGCAATCCCTCTGCGGAAGGTTCCCATCTCGGAGAATCCTCTTGCGAAACGGCTTTGCAATCGGCGCTATGCGTCCCACTTCGCGGCCGAGAGGGCGTTGCAGGTGTGCTGACGCTCTATCGCTGCGAAAAGAACAGCTTTACCACAGAACACCTCCGCATGCTTCTGGCTGCCAGCTCCAAGCTCGGCGTCTCCATCGAGAATGCCCTCCAATACGAGAAAGCGCAAAGCACGGCCAGTACTGATTTTCTCACTGGCTTGCCCAACGCCAGATCGATTTGTCTGCATCTTGATACAGAACTCGCCCGCGTCCGGCGCTCCAAGGGATCTCTGGCAGTACTGCTTTGCGACCTGGATGGGTTTAAAGCGGTCAACGACAAATACGGGCACTTGACGGGAAACAGATTACTTCAGGAAGTGGCCACGAAGTTTAAATCTTCCTGCCGCGAATACGACCAGGTTGGCCGGTTGGGTGGAGATGAATTCGTCTTTGTTCTCTCTGAAGTGACCAAGGATCTCGTTGCAGAGATGGAAGAACGGCTCACGTGCGCTGTGCAGGAGGCGAGCCACAGTGTTTGCGGTGAAACGGTCGTCTCCGTCAGCGTAGGCAGCGCCTTCTATCCGAACGACGGCGTTTCAGCGGAAGAACTTCTTTCGGAAGCGGACCGCAGCATGTACCAGATCAAAGAGAAACACTATTCGAATCTCCAATCGGCATCTTAATCGGGTCTAGGCTAGGAACCCTTTTCTTGTGAGCGTGCAAAGTGACCGCCTCAAAAATCTCCGAATTTGTGAATCCGTCCGGTGAATCCCGGATTGTTTATGTTCCGGGAAAACCCTGTTTGCAGGTCAAGTTGTTTGGGCGAGAGGGAACGGTCAATCCGGGATTTCCGATTTCAACTAGGGGTCTCTGATGAGGCGACGTTGGTTGTGATGTTGTCATCTACTGTCTCAGAGTAATCTCAAGAACGAAACGAGGGAAACGGGATCTCATTCGAAGGGTTCGAGGAAACGTACACATTTCGCTGCGGGACAGGGAATTCAATCCCCTCGTCACGAAAGCGCTTGTAAATGCGTTTTCGCAATTCATGTTGGACCACATACTGATCAACGTAGTTGCCAACGCTGCAAATGAGCGTGAAATCGAGTGAGAATTGCCCGAAACCGGGAATGAATCGAACGAAAGGCGCCGAATCTCGAAGCAATCCGGGAACGGTTTCCAATGCCTTTGAAGCCTCATCGACCAAGATCTCTTCCACTCTGTTTGGGTCAGAATTCAAGTTGACGCTGACAGGAATCAGGAGAGAGATGTGCGGATCGGGGAGCGAAAAATTAGTCACGATGGTCGACGCAAGCTTTGCGTTCGGGACCACAATTGTGTTGTTTGAAAGCGCCTTGATCCGAGTTGACCTCCAGCCACGCTCAACCACAAAGCCCTCCTCGCCGCTCTCCAGTTTGATGTAATCCCTTAGCCGCACAGGGTGGTCCAACCGGAGATAAACACCAGCAAAGAAATTCGAGAGCGTGTCCTGCAAGGCCAATGCGATGGCTACACTGCCAACGCCCAGCGTGGTCCATACCGCCGTGAGGGATATGCCCAGTTTTCAAGCACGATCATTGTTCCGAATGCGCCAAAGACGACACGAACCACGAATTGAGCGGGCTCACGAAGACTTTCGCGTCCCTCACTGCTTTCAATCCACTGGTTTATGAGAATCAGCACAGCTTTTGCCACGCAGTAAATGCCAATGGCGAGAACAGCGACATAGAAAGACCGATTCAGTATGGTCAGAAGTCTGCCTGACAACGGAAAGAGGTTGAAGCCCGCCGATACGACAGCAATCACGAGGATCGGCGTGATCATGCGCTCGACGAGGGCAACCAGGAAGTGTTTATGTCTCCAATTCAGAAGCATTGTCCAGCGCTTGAACAGACGTAGGGTCACGACTCGCAATACGGCTGCTCCCACTGTGAGCAAGGTGATTTCGAGCACATATTTTATCCATGCGTGCTGCGCGAGCAGCTGACTCAATTGCAAGATTAGATCTTTCATCGGCCTCCAAGTTGCGCTCTGTAGCAACAGCCCACGTGCTTCGGCCTCGCCGATGAGAAGGGGCTGGGCGTGGACTGCCTGGTGATGCATCTACCCTGGCAAATACTCAGCCCGGCCTCCTTGCAACCGACTGTTAAGGCTTTTCCTTCGGCTTGGGCGGATTCTGGCGCGGCGGCGGCTGGCGCTGCTGGAGCTTCTGTTGTTGCTGGGCGTGTTTTTGCTCCAATTGCTGAGTCTGTTGCTGGTGCTCTTGCTCCAGCTGCTGCTTTCTCGCTTCGTCCGCCTTCTGTTGTGTCATTCGTTGATGGTCCTGGTCCTGTTTCTGCTGGAGCTTCTGGCGTTCCTGCTCCTGTTTGGCGTTTAGCTTTTCCTGCTCCTGTTGGTATTTCTTGTCCACATTCGGGCTCCCCGCGCTGGAAGGCGTTGGGCGCGTGGCCCGCGGAAGCTCGTTCGGGTGGACCGCCGTGGGTGGGCGATCCGCGTTGTGCTCCGAGCGGGCCGGCGGGTTCACGGCAGCCCCGGGACGAGCGGCGCTGGTCTCCGACCGCGGAGGCGGATTGTAGCGTCCCTGTTTGGCCGGCACGATTCCGCGATCATTCAACGCTCCTGGCCGAGGGGTAGCAGCGACCGGGGGCTTGCCAAGATTCGCGGAAGCCCGCAGCGCCTGGTCTGCGCGCGCGGCCTGAACGTGCTGCATTTGAGCGGATACGGGCGAGATATGTTTCTCGCGCGCGGCAGCCTCTTCCTGGGGCGTGGGACGCTCGTTGATCCCACCGTTGCCGCCATTGTAGCTGACGCGAGTCACCGTCGTGTTGTTGATCACCGTGGTGTTATAAACGTTGTGAATCTCGGTGATGTTGACGTTGTTCACGGAACGGTTGTAATAAAAGCGTCCGTTGTCCCAACGACCCCCTTCATAACCGTGGCCAAAGTAACCGTAGCCATAGTTGATTCCGCCATAAAAACCTACAACGGGGCCCCAATAGCCCTCGTAAAAAACGAAACCGGCACCGTCCCAAGCCCAATAGCCCGGGGTCCAGAAGAAACCGACTTCTGGAACTAAAACCCATGTGCCCGGCACCCAGTAGTAGTCGTCACCGTCAACGTCCCAGGCCCAATAACCGGGTGTCCAGATATAACCTTCGCCCGGGCAAGGAGGCTGCTCGTAGACAGGCAGCTCCGGAGGACCAATCCGAACGGAGATGCCCACAGCAACTTGGGCGTGGGATGGAGCCGGGATGGCCAGGATTCCCACGGGGAGCAACAAGGAACAAATGAAGCGAGCGATACGCATGATTCCCACCTTTCTGGCGTTCGCTGGGCGTGCTTGTGGATTGAGAATGTGCGGCCGATTGCCACATCGGCCGCGTATCATGGTGTAAGTCATTCCTACCAAGACAAAGAATAGTCCAGGCTGGTTCCAGTAAGAATTATTGACGCTTGAGTTGAGGGGAAGAGTTTTGCAGGGCTGCGATCAGGTCATGCGCTGCGTCTGGAGCAGGGACATCCGATTCCAGAATGATTTTTGCGGCGCTCGTCGATTTGCCGTACAGCTTACGATTGGCTTCCTCGTCGGGCCGGAGGGTAGAGCCATCGAGGGAAATGCCGGCAAAGACACCTCTTGCGCGGGAATAGCTGAGAATCTCCGCGCGCATGTAAGCGTCCGTGTCGGCGGAAGCTGAACGGCCCTTGGGTCCGGCCGCGGCAGATGCATCCGCGCCCAGCCTCACTTTTGTATGAAGCAGGCTACCTGCGCCGCGGTCATTCATGATTAGAAAGACAAAGTCCGTGGCTTCGCCACCAATCTGCAAGCCAAAGCTGCCGCCTTCAAGAGCATACATGGCGGGGGCTCCCCAAGAACCGGTGAAGTCCTTACCGGTGCGGCACACCATGGCGCCGCGGCCGTAGCTGCCGCCAACAACAAATGCGGCTTTCAACACCGACGGCATCACGACAACGCAACGGGCCTTGTCGATCAGGTCTTGCGGAATGTCGTCAGGAACCTTGAGGATCTCTTGCATGACCGTTCCCGCGTTTTGAAGACGATCGTGCTCAGCCTTTGCTTCGCCCGGATTCTTTGCAGGCGACAATGGTCCCAAAGTCAGCAGGCCCGCCACTAAGACGATGCAGCCCTTTGTGAAGTTCATTCGAAGCGCCTCCTTTAAGCGCCGTTTGTTTCTCCATACACTGTGGTTTTCTCTTTTGAGCGGGCTGACGCTCTAAGAGCTTTTGGTCCCATGATTCGAAGCGCAACCTCGCTTCCAGACTCGCTTTGGATTGGTAATAGGCTTAAGATTCAATCACCTAGAACAGTCTCAGGTGGCAATAAGTGGTGAGACTCGAAATGCGCGGTGTGTAGAAAGTACAAACAAGAAAGAGGAAGTAGTCGGTTTCTGGGTACTGGAACCCATGCCCAGGAACACTGCCTAAGCTCACAAAATCCCTAAAACTCGTGACTTATATTGTTGGCGAACGACGTGCACCAGCCTCAGTGAAGGGAGAGAGAAATGAGCAACCAAGTCTCCGTCGAGACGGCGATATGTACAGAACATCAAACGCTGCTTGCAGAGTGTCAACGGGCCTTGGAAACCTGGAACGAGCACCGGGCCGAGTTTTGTCAGTATCGTTTCATCCGGAGGGAAGCAGGCGACGAACTCCTGCGATTGCAAGCGAAGTATGCTCGGGCTTACACAGTGTTACAAAACCACAAACGTAACTGCTCACTCTGTCAACTGGGGTCAAGAATCGAAGGGCGAGATTCTGAAGACAGTTCGGACATCCTCTCCGACTACGAAGTATGCACTTGAGCGGTGCCCTTCCCGTGAGGGGCCAGCAGGAGGCCGTGACACGACCAGAATATCCTTCGGGACATAGCCTATTCGCAAAAGGAGAATTTCATGAACAATTCCGGACGCACGACCGTTACCTTTCTCACAGGCCTTGGAATCGGAGCCGCAATCGCCGTTCTGTTTGCTCCTCGGTCGGGTGAAGAGACACGAGAATGGATCGCCGATACGACGGAACAGAAATTTAAGGCCTTGCGCCGCGTGGGCCGCCGGTCGCTCAGACAGCTACAAAACGCGGTAGCTGAAGGGGAAGATAAGGTCACAGAGGTTTTGAGAAATGGGAAGAAGGCGCTTGGATCGGTTGCTGCCAAGTTGGATTAACGAAACATCGATAATCCGAGCGCCTGTTCATTTGAGATCAAGCGAAATTGATGAGTTGCAAGTGCTCAAGGGAATCACTCACCGTTGGCGGACGGAAAGCCTGTGAAAGTTCAAGGGGGGCCGAAAGACTCGTTGCAACGGCCTCAAGTATGGTTCGCTCAGGGCGGGAGCTATTCGCGAATTCTTATTTGATGGGGTTTCAGCAGGATGCGCCGCTAACGTCCCAGGCTTGATGGCCGAACTGCAACGATTGAGTAGCTACTCGCCGTAGGGGACCCAAATGTTCTTGATTTGCACGGTGTGATCGAGGAACCAGCGGCCTTCGCCCTGCTTTGCGTCGAACCAGTCGATAGCGCGGCCTTCGTTGGTGAATACCTGCTTCAAATTTCCAATGGACAGCGCCTTCGCAGCGGCGGCGCTGGCCTCATCGGTGAAGCTCCAAATCGCGTCCACGTCGTCGTGCTCCGCCAGCGTCTTCAGGAGCTCCGCAGCGCGGCCCGTGACGACATTCACTACGCCGCCGGGCAGGTCGCTGGTTTCAAAAACCTGGTACATATCGCCAGTAACAAGCGGATATTTCTCTGAAGGAATCGCAATCACCGTGTTGCCCATACAGATCGCAGGCATCACCAGCGAGAGAAAACCAAGCAACGGCGTGTCCGCAGGGCAGAGGATACCGACCGTGCCGACGGGCTCTTTCATGGCCAGGCTGACATTTCGAAACGGCGGATTGTGTACCGCGCCGTCAAATTTGTCGGCCCACGCGGCATAAGCGAAAATCCGCTCAATGCCAACGCTGACTTCCGCCTCAGCCTGTTTTCTCCCCACAACAGCAGCCAAGCGCGTAGCAATTTCTTCTCGGCGTTGCGACAGATTCTCCGCAATGTAGTAGAGCACCTGCGCGCGATTGTGCGCTGTAGTCTTTCCCCAGCCTTCCGCTTTGCGCGCCGCCTCGACGGCATTGCGAATATCCTTGCGATTACCAAGCGGCGCCTCGCCAAGCAGCCGGCCATCCGCACCCAGCACTGCCATGCTGCAGCCGGAATCCGGCCGCGCCTGTTTCCCGCCAATATAAAGTTTCACCGTGCGGTCAATCGCCGGCTCCTGCGAATCCGTCG
>Ga0075425_100004276_pt1 | contig 14693 bp, 3 predicted proteins | sample SoiMethybrSBSTD4_FD_75300 | JGI IMG/M metagenome (GOLD analysis project Ga0075425, IMG submission 75300) | Bulk soil microbial communities from a Populus tree surrounding site in Tennessee, USA - Soil MetaG P. TD hybrid SBSTD4 | ecosystem: Environmental > Terrestrial > Soil > Tree plantation...
GCAGATGCTCGCCGCCGGCGGCAAGGACCCGGCGTTCGACCAGGCGCGCACCTCGCTGCGGTCGATCTACGAGCGCGCCGGCGCGTGGCAGAAGCTCGCCAGGGTACGCGAGGGAGACATCCCGCGCGCGCCCGACGCGCGCGCGCGCAACCTCGTCCGCCTCGACCTCGCCGACATCTGCTTCACGCGCCTCGGGCGGCCGGGGCTGGCGGCGACCTGGATCGTCGAAGCGGTGAAGGAGGAGCCCGAGGCGACGGCGCCGCTCGACTGGGCGCGGCTGCGCTTCGCGCGGCGGGGCGACTGGGCGACGTACCTGGACATCCTGGAGCGGTCCCTCGACGCGGCGGCCTGGCGGCCGGAAGTGGCGCTGGAGCGGAAGGTCGCGCGCCTGGAGGAGATGGCGCTCATCGCCGAGAAGCGGCTCCACGATCCGCAGAAGGCGCTGGCGATCTGGCGGCGCATCCACGAGATGGTGCCGGCGGACCCGATCGCGAAGCGGACGCTCGGACGGCTGAGCGCGCCGCCGGCGCCGGACGATCCGGTGCGGCGGATGGAGCGCGAGGCGCAGAACGCGGCGACGGCGTCGGCGAAGGTGGCGGCCCTGCACGCGCTCGGGCGCGCCTGGGAGAAGCGCGACGCGCGGCGCGCGATCGCCGCGTACGAGGAAGTGCTGACGATCGAGGAGAAGGACGACGGCGCGCTGGAGGCGCTGGACCGGCTCTACACCTCGGTCAACGAGTTCGGGCAGCTGGCCTCGACGTTGCGCGCGCGCAACGTGAACAGCGAGGAAGCGGCGGCGAAGGCGCGGTTCCTGGCGCGGCTCGCCGAGCTTCGCTACGACCGGCTGGGCGACTCCGAGACGGCGCTGGCCGCCTGCCGCGAGCTCTTGCGCATCGATCCGCGCAACGAGACCGCCGTCACCTTGCGGCGGCGCATCTACGAGGAGACCGACAACGCCGAGGGGCTGATGGGCGTGCTCGCCCACCGCGCGCAGTACGCGACCGATCCCGAGACCCGCGCAGAGGTGTACGCCGAGATGGCGGTGCTGGCGGCGGAGAAGCTCGCGCAGGACGAGCGCGCCGGGCAGCTCTGGGAGCAGGTGCTCGAGGTCCATCCGTCCGACCCGCGCGCGCTGAAGACGCTCTCCGGGATCTACGAGCGGCTCGAGCGCTGGGAGGACCTGGCGAAGGTGCTCTACCGGCTGGCGCGCGAGGCGGCGCCGGGATCGGCGGAGCGGGCGGAGCTGTGGCGGCGGCTCGCGTATCTCGTGTCGCAGGAGCTGGACGCGCCGGAGCGCGAGCTGGAGGCGTGGCGCGAGCTGGCGCAGGTGCGGCCGCTCGACGCGCAGGCATGGGAAGGGCAGGCGGAGATCCTGGCGAAGCTGGAACGCTGGGAGGAATGGGCGCCGGTGGCGGCGCGGCTGGTGCCGCTCATCCGCGACCGCGAGCGGGCCAAGGAGGTCGCGCGCAACGCCGCCGGGATCCTCGAGCACAAGCTGAAGCGGCCGGCGGAGGCCGCGGCGATCCTGCAGTCCTTCATCGACCGGCACACCGGCCGCGACGGCGAGATCGCCGCCGAGCTGGGGCGGCTGCAAGAGCGGCGGCAAGACTGGCGGGCGGCGCTGTCGGCGTACGAGATCGAGATCTTCGGCTCGGGCGCGAAGGCGGACCGCGCGGCGATGGCGACGCACATCGCCGACGTGTGGCGCGAGAAGATCACGGTGCCGGGGCCGGCGATCCTCGCGTACCAGCGGGTTCAGGCGTTCAACAAGGCGGCGACGGCGGGCTGGGAGCCGCTGGCGCAGCTCGCCCAGCAGAAGGGCGACTTCCGCAACCTGGCGGTGGTGCGGGAGTTCCAGCTGGCGCAGGAGCAGGACCCGAAGCGGCGCGCGGCGGTGCTGCTCGAGACCGCCGACCTCTACGAGTCGCGCGGCGGCGACGTGGACCGCGCGGTAGGGCTCTTGCGCCAGGCGGCACGCGAGTTCCCCGACGCGCGCGAGCCGATCGCGGCACTGGAGAAGCTCGCCGGCCGGCACGGGCGCTGGGACGCGCTCCTGGCGGTGTACGAGGACCGCGCGAAGGGCGCCGCGCCGGAGGAGCGCGTGCGGATCCTTCACGAGGTCGCGGACGTCTGCGCGACGCGGCTCGACGACGTGGACGGCGCCATCGCCGCCTACCGCCGCGCCTACGTGCTGCACCCCGAGGTGGAGTCGGCGCTGCCGGCGCTGGTCGCCGCGGTGGAGAAGCACGACCGCTGGCCGACGCTGGTCGAGGCGTACCTGTCGCGCGCGCGCGCCGCCCAGCCGGCCGAGGCGGTCGAGCTGCAGCGCCGCGCCGCGCACGTGTACCTGGAGCGCACGCACGACACCGACGCGGCGATGCAGATCCTCCGCCGCGCCGCCGAGCGGTATCCGGAGGTGCCCGAGGCGCTGGCGGCGCTGCGCGAAGCGGTGCGCATGAACGGGCGGTGGGCGGATCTCATCGCCTACTACGAAGGACGTATCGCGGAGTCCGAGGGCGCGCCACGCGTGAAGCTGCTGCACGAGATCGCGCGCATCCAGGACGTGGAGCTCGGCAAGGTGGACGAGGCGCTGGCGACGCTGCGCCGCGCCTACGACCTCGACCCCGGCGAGCCCGAGGCGCTCGCGGTGCTCGATTCGACGCTCATCCAGAAGAAGCGCTGGGAGGACCTGCTCGAGCTCCTCGACGAGCGCGCCAAGGTCGCGCTGCCGGCCGACCGCGTGGACATGCTGCACCGCGCGGCGCGCATCTGCATCGAGGAGCTGTCGGACGCCGACCGCCAGATCTCGATGCTGAAGCGCGCGCTGCAGCTCGCGCCCGGCGAGCCGCGCGCGCTCGACGCCTACCGCGAGGCGCTGCTGGCCGACAAGCGCTGGCCTGAGCTGGTCGAGCTTCACCGCGCACTGGCGAACCGCGCCGGCGAGGACGAGGCGCTCAAGCGCAAGCACCTCGCCGAGTGCGTGCGCATCCTGCGCCACGAGCTGAAGGACTTCGCCACCGCGTTCCGCATCACCCGGAATCTCTTCGACGTGGAGAAGCCAGACGCCGAGGCGCTCGCCGAGATCGAGCAGATCGCCGCCGAGGGCTCGGAGTGGGAAGGGCTGGGGCAGCTGTACCAGGCCATCGCCGACAAGGCGGACGACGGCTCGGAGATTCGCTTCCAGATCCTGTGCAAGCTGGCGGCGCTGCTCGAGGAGAAGCTGGCCTCGCCGGACCCGGCCTACGCGCGCTACCTCAAGGCGTTCGCGGGGCGGCCGGGCGATCCGTCCACGATCGAGAACATCCGCCGTCTGGCGGAGAAGACGCAGCGCTGGGAGCCGCTGCTGGGCGTGCACCGCACGCTCGCGCAGCTCACCGGCGACCCCGAAGAGAAGGTGCTGCTCCTGCGGCGCAACGCCACCATCCAGGAGAATCAGCTCAAGGACGAGGACGGCGCGTTCGAGACGCTGCTCGAGGCCTTCGGCTACGACCCGGAGGACGAGGAGGTGCGCCAGGAGGTCTGGCGGCTCGCCGCGCTGGACGCGGAGCGCGAGAAGGTGGAGCGCGCCGGCGCCGCGCCGGAGGTGCGCGAGGACGGCTCGGTGCTGCCGCCGCGCCGCTGGGGGCGGCTCATCCAGGTGTACGAGGCGCGCATCCAGGACTCGGAGGACGTGTCGGATCGCGTGCGTTACCTGCGCCGCATCGGGCGCGTGTTCGCGATGCCGCTGGGCGACGTCGAGTCGGCGTTCAAGGTTCTGGCGCTGGCGGCGAAGCTGTCGCCGCGGGATCCGGCGCCGCTCGACGACATCGAGGACTACGGCAAGCGCGGGCAGGTGTGGGACCGCGTGCTGGAGACGTTCCGCCATCAGATCGAGGACGCGGACGACCACGCGGTGTCGGTCGTCCTCTTCAACCGGATGGCGCGCATCGCCGAAGACGAGATCCAGGACATGACGCGCGCCGAGGAGTACTCGAAGCGCACGCTGGCGATGCAGCCGGACGATGCGGACGCCCAGGCGCGGCTCAAGCGCATCCTGCGGCGCGGCGCGCGCTCGAGCGACCTGGCGACGGCGCTGGAGCGCGAGGCGGGCGAGGCGAAGGGCGACGATCGGCGGCGGCTGCTGCTGGAGCTGGCGAGCCTGTGGGAGGGCGAGCTCTCCAACCCGCGCGAGGCGGCGCTCATCTACGAGAAGATCCTGGCGGCGAGTCCGGACGACCGCGAGGTGCTGGGCAAGCTCATCAAGCTGTACGAGGAGACGCACGACACGCGGAAGCTGGCCGACGCCTACAAGCGCGCCGCGGCGAAGGAGACCGACAAGATCGCCGCCGCGGAGTGGCGGAAGAAGGTCGCGCACCTGTACATGGACATTCTCCAGGAGCCGAAGCAGGCGCTGGAGATCTTCCGCACGGTGTTCGAGGAGGCGGCGGCGGACAAGCGGGTGGACCACGAGGCGCTCGACGCGCTCGACACGCTGTACGAGCGGCTGCACCGCTGGGACGAGGTGCTGGTGCTGGCGAAGGTGCGGGCGCAGGTCGTCGAGGGCGACGCGAAGATCGCGACGCTGGTGCGGCAGGCGCGCATCCTCGAGGAGCACAAGAAGCAGCCTGAAGCGGCGGCGGAGATCCTGCGCGGCGTGCTGGCGACCGCGCCGGGCAACGCCGATGCGCGCGCGGCCATGATCCGCAACCTGCGCGGTGCGGGCGACTGGACGGGGCTCATCACGTTCTGCGAGAGCATCCTCCCCGGCACCGAGGGGACCGTCGCGGCGCAGATCCACGCCGAGCTGGGCGACGCGAACTTCCGGCTCGGACACCACGAGCTGGCGGCGGCGGCGTTCGAGCGGGCGCTGGCGATCGATCCGGTCTACCGGCCGGCGCTGTCGGGGCTGCGCGCGATTCGCGAGTGGCGCGAAGAGTGGGCCGAGGCGGTGGCGATCGCGGAGCGCGAGGCGCAGCTCGCCGAGGGCGGCGACAAGGTGGAGCTGTACCGGCACGCGGCGGAGATCCGCCGCGACAAGCTGGCCGACCCGGACGGTGCGCGGACGCTGCTGCGTGCGGCGCTGGACCAGCAGCCAGACTCGGCGGAGGTGGCGCGCGCGCTGGTCGGGTTCGCCGCCGGTGCGGACGACTGGCGGCGCATCCTGCGCGCGCTGCAGGCCCGGCTCGAGACCGCCGACAACAAGGCGGAGAAGGTCGCGCTCAACATCGAGATCGGGCGCACGCACGCGCGCGGGTTCGGAAACCGCGGCGAGGCGCTGGCGGCGTTCGAGCGCGCGCTGGACCTGAGGCCGGGGAGCCCGGGGGCGCTGGTGGCGATGGCGGAGCTGTTCGACGCGGCGGGCGAGCTGGAGGACGAGGGTGTCGCCCGCAAGCTCGAAGGCGAGCTGTCCGAGGCGATGCTGGCGAGCGAGCTGGCGAAGGACTCGGTCGAGACGGGGCGGCTCTTCCTCTACTACGCGAAGGTGCTGCTCGCGCAGGGCAAGACGGAGCAGGCGATCACGGCGCTGCGGCGCGCGCGCGACAAGTACCCGCGGCTCCTGCACGTGGCGCTGGGGCTGGGCGAGGCGCTGTACCGGGCGGTGCGCTTCTCCGAGGCGGACCCGCACTACCGGTTCGTCGCCGAGCACGTGACGATCCACGACTACCCCGACGAAGGGGCGGAGGCGCTGTACCGCCTCGGGCTGATCGCCCGCGGGCGGAACGAGCTGGAGAAGGCGCTGAACTTCGTGGAGCGCGCGGCGCTGCATCCGGCGCGCGCCGGCGAGGCGCTGCTGTCGGCGGCCGAGGTGGCGCGCGACCTGAAGCAGCCGGAGCGCGAGATCGAGTACCTCGACCGGCTGGTGCCGCTGCTGACGAGCCCGGGCGACCGCGCGGTGGTGCGGGCGCGGCTGGGCCAGATCTGGTCGGACGAGCTGGAGAGCCCTGATAAGGCAATTACAGTATACCGCCTGGCGATGGCCGACCAGGTGGCGGCGCAGGCAGCGAACGAGGGGCCGCTGACGTGGGACGTGGCGGGGCGGCTGCTCGAGCTCTGCCTGCAGCAGGACGCGCTGGCCGAGGCGAAGGAAGTGGCCGAGCGCATCGCTGCCGTCAGCGACTGGGGGGACGAGGCGGCGGCGGTGGCGCTGAAGCTCGGCGAGGCGTTCGAGCGGCTGCGCGAGCCGGAGGAGGCGCGGCATCACATCTGGCGCGCGGTGGCACTGGACCCGAAGAGCGAGGCCGCGTTCAGCGCGCAGGTGCGCTGGCTGAACCGGCGCGAAGACTGGCGCTCGCTCGCCGAGCTGCTGGAGGCGCGGCTCGGAAGCCTCGGGGCGACCGGCTGGGAGGCGGCCGGCGCGGAGAAGCGTGCGGGGCTGCTGGTGGAGCTGGCGCGGGTGTACGTGCGCGGGCTCGACCAGCCGCAGAAGGCGGTGCCGCTGCTCGACGAGGCGGCGGCACTCCGGCCGGACGACCGGGCGATCACTCGCGTGCAGATCGAGCTGCTGAGCGAGGGCTGGAAACGGCCGGACGAGCTGGTCGAGCTGCACCGCGCCGTGCTGGAGCGCGAGCCGTGGAACGTCGAGTCGATCCGCGCGGTGATCCCGCTGTTGCGGCGGCTCGACGCCACCAAGCGGAGCTACTGGCCGGCGGCGATCCTCGACTACTTCGGGCTCGCCACCGCGGAGGAGAAGCAGGTCGCGGAGTACCACCGGCCGTCCGACGTCCGCCGCGGCGGGCAGGTGATGGACCCGGAGATGTTCCTGGTGCTGTCGCCGGGAGACGCGCGGCTGCTGGAGGAAGTGTTCCGGCTGGTGTGGGAGGGCGCGGGCGACCTCTTCATGGAGACGCTCGACGGCGCGGGGCTGAAGAACGACGATCGCGTGTCGCCGCTGGCGGAAGTGCCGGCGGCGAAGGCGTTCAAGTACGTCTCGCGGCTCATGGGCACGCGCGTGCTGGGCCTGTTCGCGAAGCCGGCCGACCAGGGCGACGCGCGGATCTCGGTGGTGCTGACGAAGCCGCCGGCGCTGGTCGCGCGTGGCGTGGAGAACCACAACGAGCGGTCGCTGATGTTCCGCTTCGGGCGCGCGCTGCAGGCGTGCCGCGCCGAGTACGTGGCGTTCGTGGCGCCGGAGAACGATGCCGACGCACGGGTGCTGTACGACGCCGTGATGGGCGCGTTCCACCCCGGCGTGAAGCCGAAGGACATCCCCGAGGCGGCGCGCGACATGGCGAAGCAGCTGCGGCGCAAGCTCGGCATCCGCACCCGCGAGAAGATCGCGGAGCTGATGAAGGTGTACCAGGAGAGGTTCGGAGCGCCCGACTTCGCGCGCTGGAATCGCGCGGTGTGGGGCGCGGTGAACCGCTCCGGCATCCTGATGTGCGGCGACGTCGAGCTGGCGCTCGACATCATGCTGAAGGTCGGGCCGGGGACGCGGCCGCAGGGGCCGGAGGGGTTGCGCCACACCTGCGAGGAGCGGCAGGACGTCGCCGACCTCCTCACGTTCGTCCTCAGCGGCGACTTCTTCTGGCTGCGCGGGAAGCTCGGCTTCCAGACCGGCTGGACGGGGAAGACGTCGCTCGAGGCGATCCAGGCCGAAGTGCGCGACGCGGCGAAGCGCGCCGCGGTCGTCGCGAGGGCCGCGCCGCCGGCCGAGGCCGCGTCGGGATCGGAAGCCGTGGCGGCGGAGGCGCCGGCGCCGGAGGCGACGCTGAGCGACAGCACCGAGACGGCGCTCGCGCCCGAGCCCACACCGCCGCCGGCGGTGACCGACGCGCCGACCGCGGCCGAGCCCGCGCCGCCGGGCGAGGCGGCGGGACCGGCGGAGCCCGCGCCGTCGGGTGAGACCCCGCCGCCGGCCGACGTGGCCGGCGCCGCGGAGGAGACGAACCCGTTCGCGCCGCCACCGAACGGCGAGGGCGAGGCCACCGGGGCGGGGGAGGGTGCGCCGGAGGCGAACCCGTTTGCGATGCAGGAGGGGGACGGCGGCGCGGGGATCGAAGGCAATGACGGCGGCGGGGGCGACGGCGGCGGCGGCGGCGGCGAGAGCGCCGGACCGGGCGGCGCGCCGCTCGTCGCCACGCCGCCTGGAAACGCCGACGTGGAGCTGCCGTTCGTCGGCGATGACGGGGCCGCACCGAAGGCGTCCGACGAGGACGAAGGGGTCACGTCGTGATGGTGCAGGTACGGGACTTCAGCGCGCTCGCGCCGATGTTGCTGGTGAAGGACGTGGACGTCGCCCTCGCGTTCTACGAGAACGTGCTGCACTTCACGGTGCTGGCGAAGAGCGCCGACAAGAGCGGGCAGACGGCGTTCGCCGAGGCGGTGTTCTCGGCGGGGCGGGCGGTGCCGCATCAGCCGCAAAGCCCGTTCATGGTGATGTTCGCGCGCGTGAATGCCACCACGACCACCGACAAGACCTGGGCGCGCATCGCCGAGGCCGGCCCGCGCGGGCGCGGGCTGGTGCACTACGTGTACGTCGACGACGTCGACGCGTTTCACGACGCGTCCGTCGCCGCGGGCGGAAAGCCGGCGGTCGCGCTGATGGTGACCGACTGGGGCGATCGGATCTTCTCGATCGACGACCCGGACGGCTACCGCTGGACGTTCGCGACGAACGTCCAGCCGTACTGACACGGGCCAGCCCGCTCGATCCACCCGTCGCGGTATGCTCCTCGCCGTGGAGCCGGGCACGGTCATCGCCGAGCGGTTCGAGATCGAGCGCCGGGTGGGCTCGGGCGGGATGGGGAGCGTGTATCACGCGCTCGATCGCGTGCTCGGCGGCGCGGTCGCGCTGAAGGTCCTCGACACCGACGACGAGGGCGCGGCGCAGCGCTTCGAGCGCGAGGCGCGGGCGCTCGCGGAGATGCAGCACGCGGCGGTCGTGCGCTACGTGGCCCACGGAGTCACGCCGGCGCGCCGGCCGTGGCTGGCGATGGAGTGGCTCGACGGCGAGGACCTCGACGCACGGCTCGCGCGTGGCGCGCTCGGCGTCAGCGACAGCGTGGCGCTGGGCGCGCGGGTGGCCGACGCGCTGGGCGCGGCGCACGCGGCGGGCATCGTCCACCGCGACGTGAAGCCGACGAACCTCTTCCTGCCGCGCGGCGACGTGCGCCGGGTGACGGTGCTCGACTTCGGCATCGCCCTGGTGCGCGCTCCCGCGCACTGGGTGACGGCCAGCGGCGCGGTCGTCGGCACGCCCGGGTTCATGTCGCCCGAGCAGGCGAAGGGCGACCGCGACATCGACGCGCGCAGCGACGTGTTCGCGCTCGGGTGCGTGCTGTTCGAGTGCCTCGCCGGACGTCCCGCGTTCGGGGGCGATCAGCCGATCGCGGTTCTCGCCAAGGTGCTCTTCGACGAGGTGCCCCCGCTCGACGCCGTCCGTCCCGGGGTGCCGCGCGCTCTGGCGGCGCTGGTGACGCGCATGCTGTCGAAGGAGCGCACCGACCGGCCGGCCGACGGCCGGGAAGTGGCGATCGCGCTGGAGGCGATCGGCGAGATCGACACGGTGGCGGCGGGCGCGCCGCCACGTTCCGCCGCTCCGGGGCTCGCCGGGGAGCAGCGCTTCGTCTGCGTCGTGCTCGCCGGGCCGCGGGTGGGGCTCGACGTCGCGCGCGCCGCCGCGGCGGCGCACGGGGCGCGGCTCGAGGCGCTGGTCGACGGCGCGCGGGTGATCGTCCTCGACGGGCTGGGCGTGGCCACCGACCTGGCCGCGCGCGCCGCGCGATGCGCGCTGGCGATTCGCGCCGCGCAGTCCGATGCGGCGGTGGTGGTGGCGACCGGACGCGCGGTGCTGGGCGGGCCGTCCCCGGTCGGCGACGCCATCGACCGTGCCGCGCGCCTCCTGCGCGAGGGGAGCGCGATGTCGGGCGGCGGCCCGGCCGGCGCCGTCCTCACCGAGGAGGTCACCGACGGCCTGCTCGACGCACGCTTCGAGCGCACCGGGCGTCCCGGGCCGCTGGCGCTGCGGGGCGAGCGGCCGGCCGACGAGGTGCGCACCGTGCTGGGGCGCTCGGCGCCGTTCGTCGGCCGCGACCGCGAGATGGCGTTGCTCCTGGGCGCGTACGACGAGTGCGTCGCCGAGCCGCTGGCGCGGGTCGTGCTCGTCACCGCGCCCGCGGGGTTCGGGAAGTCGCGCTTGCGGCTCGAGTTCGTGCGCGCCCTGCGCGCCCGCGACACGCACGCCGAGATCTGGACCGGGCGCGGCGATCCGATGAGTGCCGGGTCGGCGTTCGCGCTGGCGGCCTCGGCGCTGCGTACCGCGTGTGGCATGCGTGACGGCGAGCCCCTCGAGGCGCGCTGCCGGAAGCTCGCCGAGCGCGGCGCGCGCCACGCGCCCACCGTCGAGGCCCGGCGCATCGCCGAGTTCCTCGGCGAGCTGTCGCGCACGCCCTTCGACGATTCCGGCTCGGTGCAGCTCCGCGCCGCCCGCGGCGACCCGCTGCTGATGGGCGACCAGATCATGCGCGCGTGGTGTGACTGGATCGACGCGGAGTCCACCGCGCATCCGGTGGTGATGCTGCTCGAGGACTTGCAGTGGGGGGATCTGCCGTCGGTGAAGCTGGTCGACGCGGTGCTGCGCCGGCTCCCCGAGCGGCCGCTCCTGGTGGTGGCGTTCGCGCGCCCCGAGGTCGAGTCGGTCTTCTCCGGGCTGTGGGCGGAGCGGCGGCTGCAGCCGCTGCCGCTCGAGCCGCTCACGCGGCGGGCCAGCGCGCGTCTCGTACGTGCGGTGCTCGGGGAGAGCGCGGACGACCCGACGGTCGACCGCATCGTGGATCGCGCCGGCGGCCACGCGTTCTACGTCGAGGAGCTGATCCGCGCGCACGCCGAAGGGCGCGGCGACCGGCTCCCGGAGACCGTGCTGGCGATGGTGCATGCGCGCCTCGCCGAGCTGCCGGCGGCGTCGCGGCGCGTGCTGCGCGCGGGGGCGGTGTTCGGCCAGACGTTCTGGCGCAACGGCCTGCTGGCCCTCCTCGCCGACGAGTCGGCCGCCGGCGATCTCGACGCCTGGCTGATCCACCTGGCCGAGCGAGAGTGGGTGCTGCCGCGCTCCGACAGCCGCTTTCCCGGCGAGCCGGAGCACGGGTTCGCCCACGCCCTCGTCCGCGAGGCGGCCTATGCGACGCTGACCGCCGGCGACCTCGCCCCGGCGCACCGCGCCGCCGGCACCTGGCTGGAGGCGCGCGGCGAGAGCGACGCGCTCGTCCTCGCCGAGCACTTCGAGCGCGGCGGCGAGCCCGGTCGCGCCGTCGACTGGTACCGGCGGGCCGCCGAGCAGGCGCTCGAGGGCAACGACTTGGCCGGCGCGCTCGAGCGCGCCGAGCGCGGCGTCCGCTGCGGAGCCGCCGGGCAGGCGCTGGGCGCGCTCCGCCTCGTGCAGGCCGAGGCGCACGTCTGGCGCGGGGAGCTGGTGGAGGCGGAGGTGTGCGGCCGCTCGGCGATGGACGCGTTGCCGGCGGGCAGCGCCGCCTGGTACGCGGCGGCGGCGGAGGTCGCGCACGCCGCCGGGGCGCGCGCGAACCGCCCGCGGCTGGTCGAGCTCGTGGCCGCGCTCGAAGCGGCCGCCGGGCCGGACGTCTCGGGCGCCGAGATCGCGGCGTGCGCGCGGCTCGCCCGCCAGCTTCTCTTCGCGGGGCGCCCGGATCTCGCGCGCCGGTTGCGCGAACGGATCGCCGGTGCGCCGGCGGCGACGCTGGAGCGGGATCCGGTCGCCGCGGGCCGCATCCGTTACACCGGCGGACTGGTCGCGCTGTTCGCCGGCGACCCGGCGCACTACCTGCGCGAGTGCGAGGCGGCGCTCGGCCTGTTCGAGCTGGGCGGCGACCTGCGCAACGCCTGCGCGCAGCAGTCGTTCGTCGGCTACGGCCTGATGGAGGTCGGGCGCTACGCCGACGCGGAGCGCCGGCTGCGCGACACGGTCCAGCGCGCCGACCGCATGGGCCTGCCGCCGGTGGCGGCGCACGCGCGCCACAATCTCGGGCTCGTGCTGCACCGGCTGGGCGCGGACGACGAGGCGCGCCGCGTCGAAGAGGAGGCCGTCGTCGAGCTGGCACGGCAGGGCGACATGCGGCTGGCGGGGTTTGCGCGCGTCTACCTCGCGCGCATTCTCGCCGCGTCCGGCGATCTGGGCGGCGCGGAGCGTGAGGCGCGCGCTGCGCTGCGCGTGCTCGAGGCGGTGCCGTCCGTGCGACCCGCGGCGCTGGCGGTTCTCGGGCACGTGTTGGCCGCGGCCGGTCGCGGCGCCGAAGCGGCCGAGGCCGCCGACGAGGCGATCCTCATGATGACGAGCGCCGGCGTCGAGGAGGGCGAGGCGCTGGTGCGGCTCGTCCAGGCCGAGTCGCTCCACGCGCGCGGACTGAACCAGGCGGCGCTGGCGGCGATCACGGCGGCGCGCGCGCAGCTCCTGGCGCGGGCCGCGCTCATCAGCGACGACGCACTGAAACGGAGCTTCCTGGAGAGCGTGCCGGAGCACGTGCGTACCCTGCGGCTCGCCGAGGAGTGGAAGGGTGCGTGAGGAGGCCGGCGGCGGACGGGCTCAGTTTTCCACGGTGACTGCGACCTCGTCGGTCGCCGTCCCGCCGGTCGCGTCGTGCGCGACGGCGCCCAGCATCCGCGGACCGTTCGCGAGCCAGGGCACGCTGATGCCGAGGACGCGCTCGGCGATGAGCGCGTGCGCCACTTTCAGCTCCGGGTGATCGTGCGTGCCCCCCGGGCGCCCGTAGGAGAACATCGTCACCGCCAGCACGCGCGGGTCGTCGCGGAAGAGGTCGTAGCTGGCGAGCTGCAGGTCGTAGAGCGTCGCCAGGTTCGTCCAGCCGCCGTTGCGGTCGTAGGCCATCATGATGAGGACCAGCGACTTGTCTGCCGGGACCCGCGCCTTCGCGCTCGCCACGTACGCGGCCAGCGCCGCCACGTCGTCGGCGGAGACGTCGCTGCCCGGCGGATCGACGTACGCCTCGATGCCGACCCAATCGAGCCCGGCGGCGAAGATGGCGTCTTCGGTCAGTACCTGGGTGGCCGTGCAGGTGATGCCAATCGGCGGCGGGGCGAGCCCTCGCGCTGCCAGCTCGGCGCGCAGCGCGGCGACGTTGGCCTCGGTCTCGGCCATCGTCCAGCCTGGCTCGTCGGCCATCTCGATGCGCCGGACCCATGCCCACCAGGGCGTTGCGCGGTCGAGCGCCTCGGTCCAGTACTGCATTTCCTGTAGGTTGAGGTGGATGCGCCGGTCCTCGCCGGCCGCGTTGGCCAGCGAGGTTGAGAAGGCGTCGCCCCAGGGAGCGTCGGTCGGGTAGTTCCGCCAGGCCCAGGCGTAGTACAGGTTCGTGTATCCGTTCACCTCGCTACGGAAATCGCCGTAGCGGCCGTCGACGAAGTAATAGCCGAGGTCCGGCGCGGCGGTTGCCGCCGGCAGCGGATTCGCGTGCGCGGTCGTGTCCCAGACCAGCTCCCAGGGCGGTCCGTCGTCGGTCGCGAGGAGAGTCCCGTCCAGGAAGAAGTCCACCGCGACCGCGTCGCCGCCGGTGGAAGCGGTGACGAGCACGGCGTCGCCGGCGACCACCCCACCCGCCGCCGGCGCGGTGATGCTCACCGCCAGCGTCCCCGGCCCGCCACCGTCGCCTCCGTCGGGGCCGCCGGCGCCGCCGTCGGCGCCGGCGCCCACGCGCCCGCTGCACGACGGCAGGAAGGCGATTCCTGCCGCGACGCCCGCCGTCAGAACGCGTGCCGTCGCGCGCTGCATGCTGCCTCCGCGACGGTCATCCTAGCAGCCTGGCCGGGGCGGCGGCGCGGGATGCCGCGGACGCGTGGTACGTTCGGCCGGTGCGCCCCGGCGACACCATCCGCGAGCGCTTCCGCCTCGACGCTCCCGCCGGTTCGGGCGGGATGGGCACGGTCTGGCGCGCGTTCGACCTGATCGAAGGCGCGCCGGTCGCACTGAAAGTCCTGCGCGCGGAGTTTCCGGTGGCCGAGGAACGTTTCGTCCGGGAGGCGACGTTGCTCGCGCGCGTGCGCCATCCGGGAATCGTGCGCTACGTGGCGCACGGCGTGGAGCCGGGCGGCACACCCTGGCTGGCGATGGAATGGCTCGAGGGAGTGGACCTCGCCGGTCATCTCGCGCGCCACCTCCCGACGATCCAGCAGAGCGTGGACCTCGTGGAACGCGTGGCCGACGCACTCGCCCAGGTTCACGCGCTGGGCGTCGTGCACCGGGACGTGAAGCCGCAGAACATCTTTCTGGAAGGGGGCGACCCGTCGCGGCCGAAGCTCCTCGACCTCGGCATCGCGCGTGCCACCGCGGGCCGCAGCACGCTCACCCGCACGGGCGCGGTCATCGGCACCGTCGGCTACATGTCGCCCGAGCAGGCGGCGGGAGACGGCGACATCGATGCCCGCGCCGACGTCTTCTCGCTCGGCTGCGTGCTCTGGGAGTGCTTGACCGGCGCGGCGGTCTTTCCGGGCGAGAACGCGCTCGCCGTGCTCGCCAAGGTCATTCTCGAGCCGCCGCGACGGTTGCGCGAGCTCCTCCCGGCGGCGCCGGCCGCGCTCGAGGACGTCCTGGCGCGCATGCTCGACAAGGATCGCGACGGACGGCCGGCCGACGGTGCCGCGGTGGCGGCGGCGCTCGGCACGCTGGGCCCACTCGGCGAGATCGGCGACCACTCCGGGCCGCGCGCCGCCGAGCCGCGGGCGCCCTCGTCGCTCGGCGATTCGGAGCAGCG
>Ga0075425_100004279_pt1 | contig 14690 bp, 8 predicted proteins | sample SoiMethybrSBSTD4_FD_75300 | JGI IMG/M metagenome (GOLD analysis project Ga0075425, IMG submission 75300) | Bulk soil microbial communities from a Populus tree surrounding site in Tennessee, USA - Soil MetaG P. TD hybrid SBSTD4 | ecosystem: Environmental > Terrestrial > Soil > Tree plantation...
TCGCCCGGATCGCGGTCGAGGTCGAACAGGCGGTCGCGGCCCGATTCGAGGTCGCCGATGAACTTCATCGGGCCGTCCCGCAAGCCGATCAGCGGTCGGGAGTAGTCCGCGAGGAAGAACGCCAGATGCGGCTCGGCGTCGAGCGCCGAGCGGCCCAGGTATTCGCGCGGCGCCTCGATGCCCAGGAGGTCGAGCAGAGTCGGGGCGACGTCGACCAGGCTTACCGTGCGGGCGCTGCGCATCGCCCGCGTCCATCCCGGCGCGGCGACGACCAGCGGCACATGGACATTCTCGTCGTACAGCTGGAACGTGTGCCCGAAGTTGCCCTCGTGCTGCCCGAAGGCTTCGCCGTGATCGCCGATCACGATCCACAGAGTGCGATCGGCAAGTCCGCGCGCGGCGAGGCCCTCGACGAGCGTGGCGAGTGCGGCGTCGCCGTAGTGCAGCGCGTTCCTGTACCGGCCGCGATCGTCCGCCTCTGGAAACGGTCCGCCGTCCGGCGTGTCGTACGGGTGATGGCCCGCGATCGGCAGATACGCGACGAAGAACCGCTCATCACGCGGCAGTCCGTCGATCCACCTCAGGATGTGCGCGACGGTCGAGGGTTCGTCGACGCCGAAGCTCGACTCCCTCGCGGCGCCGAGATCGCCGGCATCGTCGAGAACGTCGAACCCGCGATTGCGGACGACGCTCTCCATGCCGAGGTACGCGAATCGGCCGGAATGAAAGAGCGCGGTTCGAAAGCCGCGCTCGCGCAGAACGGCGGCGATCGACCGACACGGCGCGCCCGCATACAGCTCGACGTCGACGTCGAGCGCAGGATACGTCGAGCAGAGCGTCGAAAGCAGTCCCTTGATGCTTTCGGGATAGACCGCGTACGCGTTGTCGAACACGATGCCCGATCGCGAGAGGCGCGACAGGTTCGGCGTCGGATCCGGCCGGGCGCCGAAGAGACCGAGATACTGAGCTCCTGTCGATTCGAGGCTGACGAAGATCACGTTGCGCCCGGAAGCGGCGCCGCGGAACGCCGCGAGGTCGTCGTCGCGACGACGGTCGAATCCGACGGTCCGCCAGCTGTCCCGCGCGCCGGCCGTCGCATCCGCGCGCGGCAGCGCCGTCGTCGCGATCGTCAGAAGAGCGTTGCGCTCGAGGCCGATCGTATCGACGCGGGAAACGGCCGATGGTCCGAGGACTGCGAAGAGCAGCAGCGCCGCGTAGAAAAGACAGCGCCGCCGTGGCGGCGTCCCGCGTCCGGCCCTTCCGAGCGCGATTGCCGCAATCGCGCACACCCCGGCAATCATCGTCAGGCTCGCCGGCGTGACATACACGCGGATCGAATCGGCGAGCGGACCGCGCGCCGCGCGCCACATGGCCCAGGTCATCGGTGTGGACAGCAACCGCGCGACTGGAACGTTGATCGCCGTATACACCGTCGCGGCGGCGTACACAGGCGTCGCGAGTTTCGGCGCCGCGGCGGCGACGATCGCGAATCCCAGGACGACGGCAGCGTCCTCCCACAGATACGCAATCGGCACCCACCACGAGAACGCCACGTGATGACCGGCGATGGCCATCGCTTTCGCGGCGACGAACACGATCAGCAGGGCGGCTGCGGGCATCGTTGTTCAATCCGGGGGCCCCTGCCCCCCGGAGTCGGTTCAATCCGGGGGGCCTTGACCTCCGGAGTCGGTTCAATCCGGGGGCCCTTGACCTCCGGACTCGGTTCAATCCGGAGGCCCCTGACCTCCGGATTCTGTTCGACGAGATTGATGCGCTTCAGCAGCGCGAACGAGACGACCGCGCTTTGTCCGCGGCGCCGCCACAGCCAGTCATGCGCCGCGACCAGCGGCGCCGGCGGCTGCTCGTACACCGCCGGACGCGTCCCGTCGAATGCCAGCGGCAGCACAACGAGGTCGTATGGGACCGCGCGGCCGTCGAACATTTCCTCCCTGCAGTCGACGTCATCGGGCAGAAGCCGTCTGGCCATCGCGAGGTGCCGAGGATTGACGTCCATGACGGTCAGCCGTGCCCGTGGCAGCAGCCGGCGCAGGACGATCGCCGTCCGCGGAAACAGGCCGCCGCCGACGATGAGCACCGTCGAGGGTATTGAGGGGAAGAACGGGCACAGCGATCGAAAGGCGCGCTCGTGGACGTGCAGCACCCAGCGCTGCAAAAGCGGTGAGCGGAGGACGATCGATTCCAGACGCGCGAGTCCGACGAGCTCGATCCATCGGAGCGGCGCCGGCCATGCGCTGGTGCGCGCGGATTCGATGCGGCGCGCCGGCAGATCGCGCCAGTGAGCGGATGGAAACATGTGGTGCTCCACGTGATAGCCGTCGTTGAACAGCAGACGGTTGTAGAGCCGTCCGTAGTGGCTCGTCGTCCCGCCCGTGTGCTCGAAATGCCCGTGGATCGCGCACAGCAGGAGACCGGCACAGTATCCGGGCACGTACGCGGTCGCAAAGAACGACGGCGCGCGTTCGATCATCGCCGCCCAGACCGCCAGCACGATAACGACCTGCATGGCGAGCTCGCCGGTCAGCCGAACGCGCAGCGCGCGTCCGGCATGATGCGCGAGATGGCGATCGCGCCATGCGGCCTGCGGGATCCCGGTCGCCGCCGACAGCACCGCCGCGAACGCACGGTTCACGGCGCGCCGCCGGAACGGCGGCCGATGGATGGCGTGGTGGGCAATCGTGTTCGACGTCCACCAGACGCCGACGGCGACGAGAATCGACGGCAGCATATCGCTCGCCGGCGGCCGTGAAAGGGCCGCCCTACTTGAAATCCCGCAGGGCTTTGATCGGCGCGAACGTCGCGTTGGCGGCGTTGATCTTCCGGATGCCGACGTTGAGCGTGAATTCATCCGGCGACGAAGGCGTCTCGCCGGTCTTGTGCAGCGTGGGGATGCCCTTCCACTGCGCGCCGAACGCGTAGATCTCGTTGTCGCCGGCGACGGCCTTCAAATCCTTCCACTCGTTCAGCGCGGTGCGGCGGTTCAACTCCGGCGTCGACGGCGCGACGCCGGTCGTCGGCAGGCTGTAATAGAGGTAGCCGCGCGCGGGCGCCGAGAAGCTGTTCGTGTTCGTGGCGCTGCCGAGCGAAAACACGCCAAAGACCTGAACCCGCTCGGGCGCCTGCTCGTTCGGCTCCATGACGACCCGGTCGATCTTCGCGTAGACGGCAATCGGTCCGCTGGCGTGGGCTACAATGCCGGTCGCCAGCGCGACGGCTGCGGCCGCTGACAGTCTCAACACCTTCATCGGCGTCCTCCTCGAGCACAAGACGGGCGCGGCCATCGTTTGTTAACCGGAGTTCCATGAGAGTTCTCAAGTTCGGCGGCTCGTCCCTGTCCACACCGGCGATGGTGCGCCGCGTCGCGGATATCCTCGTCCAGTCGGCCCGCGAAGAGCCGGTCGTCGCCGTCGTGTCGGCCTTTCAGGGCGTCACGAATCAGCTGATCGATTGCGCCCGCCGCGCCGAGCGATCCGACGCGTCATACCGCGCCGCTCTCGATCGCATCGCAAAGCGGCATCGGAACGCGACCGAGAGCCTCGTGGGGCTCGGCCGCACGCGCGCGCGCGTTCAGGTCGACGCGATGCTGGACGAGCTGTCGAGCACGCTGCAGGGCATCCATCTCCTGCGTCACTGTCCGCCGCGCGCGCTCGACATGACGGCGAGCTTCGGCGAACGGCTGTCTGCCCTCATCGTTTCCGCCCATCTCAATCGACGGCGGCCCGCCGTCTACGTCGATTCCCGCGCGTTCGTCGTCACCGACGATCAGTTCACGCGCGCCGCCATCAACTTCCGGAAGACGAATCTCCGCGGGCGGCGGATCCTGACCGCTGCCGCCAGGCGCGGGCGCATCATTCCGGTCGTCACCGGCTTCATCGGCGCGACCGAGGACGGTCAGACGACGACGATCGGCAGGAACGGCTCGGACTACTCGGCTGCCATCGTCGGCGCGGCGATCGACGCCTCGGTCATCGAAATCTGGACCGACGTCAGCGGCGTATTGAGCGCCGACCCGCGGGTCGTCCCGTCGGCGTTCGTGCTGCCGCAGATGACGTACGAAGAGGCGATGGAGCTCTCGTATTTCGGCGCGAAAGTCATCCATTCGGCGGCGATCGCGCCCGCGGTCGCGAAGAAGATTCCGATCGTCATCAAGAACACGTTCGCGCCCGGGGAGCCTGGCACGGCGATTTCCACGACGGCCGAAGACGACGGGCGCCTGGCGAAAGGGATGACGTCGGTCGGCGATCTGTCGCTGCTGACGTTACGAGGACCGGGCATGGTCGGCGTGCCCGGCGTCGCCGAGCGGCTCTTCCGCGCGCTCGCCGCGCAGAAAGTCAGCGTGGTTCTCATCTCGCAGGCGTCCTCCGAGCACACGATCTGTTTTGCGGTGCAGTCCGCGGACGCGTCGCACGCCGTCGCCGCCATCAATCGCGAGTTCAAAAACGAAATGCGCGACGGCCTGATGCTGGTCGACGAGAAGCCTGACCAGGCGATCCTCGCCGTCGTCGGAGACGGGATGAAAGGGCGGCCAGGCGTCGCGGGCAAGATGTTCGAGTCGCTCGGGCGTCAGAACATCAACATCAGCGCCATCGCGCAGGGCGCGTCCGAGCGCAACATCTCGTGCGTGATCGACAGCGCGCAGCAGGTGCGCGCGCTGAACGCGATCCATCAGGCGTTTTTCGAGAAGCGCACGAAGCTGGCGCTGGCGTGCATCGGCGTCGGCAACGTCGGCGGCGCCGTGCTGCGGCAGCTGCACCAGCAGCGCGCGTACCTCCTCTCGAAGGGCTTCGACGTCACGGTCGTCGGGCTCGCGAACAGCCGCACGTTCGTCGTCGATCCGGCCGGGGTCGATCTCGGGCGGTGGAAGGAGGCGCTCGAGAAGTCGTCGAACCGGATGGAGCCGCGCGCCTTCGCGCGGACACTCGCCGCGATGGAGCTGACCAACGCGGCGCTCGTGGACTGCACGGTCGGACCGGCCATCGTCGACGCGTACCCCGCGTTCATCGACGCGAACATGCACGTCGTGACGCCGAACAAGTGGGCGAACGCGCTGCCGTGGAAGCGCTACACCGCTTTCCTCGAGCTGCTGGAGCGGCGCCACAAGCACTTTCTCTTCGAGGCCAACGTCGGCGCGGGGCTGCCCGTGGTGTCGACGCTCCGCGATCTCATCGCGAGCGGCGACGAGATCATCCGCATCGACGGGATCCTGTCGGGGACGCTGAGTTACCTGTTCAACACGTTCGATGCCAGCGAGCCGTTCAGCGACCTGGTAGCCGACGCGTACCGCACCGGGCTGACCGAGCCGGATCCGCGCGAGGATCTCTCAGGCAGCGACGTCGCGCGGAAGCTCCTCATCCTCGCGCGGATGATCGGTCTGCAGATGGAGCTCGGCGACGTCGACGTCGACAGCCTCGTCCCGGCGCGCCTCGCGGGCGGCAAGTTTTCGCCGCAGTTCTTCGCGGCGTACGCGCGCGAGGACGCGCGGATGCGCGACCGGTTCACGCGCGCGGCCGCCCGCGGCAACGTGCTGCGCTACGTCGGATCGCTCGAGAAAGGGCGCGCGCGCGCGGGGCTCAAGGAGTTTCCGAAGGCGCATCCGGTCGCATCGGCGAAAGGCAGCGACAACGTCATCGCGTTCACGACGAAGCGCTATGCAACGACGCCGCTCGTCGTGCAGGGGCCGGGCGCGGGCGCGGACGTCACGGCGATGGGCGTCTTCTCGGACATTCTGAAGCTGCTGCATTACCTGCCGCGCTGACCCACGACAACGCGCTCCGTCAGGGTGCCTTCGGCGGCGGCGGCGGATTCTTCCACGTCACCACGATTGACGCCGTTGTCGTCGTGTCGGTGTTCTTCAGCCCGGGCAGGGGGACGTTGACCCAGCGAACGAGATAGCCGAGCTTGAGCGCGATCCGCTGGCTCATCGCCGCCTGCGCGGTAATCTCGGCTTCGACCCGCGTGCCGTCGTAATTCGTGAGATCGGGATACCAGGTGAAGCGCTGTGTCGTGCTGCTCGACGCGTTGAACGGCACCTTGCTCAGAAGCTCGAGTACGCCGACCGCGTGGTTCGTCGTCGGTACCGTCGCCTCCAGCGATTCCACCGGATGCTCGTGATTCCACCCGACTGCGGTAATGCCGTCGAGCGTCCAGCCTGGCTGTCGGACCAGCTTCCACGCCAGACCGCCGTCAATAATCGAACGCAAGTCGATGCCGGCGTTGGGATCGTGTTCGAGCTTCTGACCGGCGGTTGCCGCGATGATCGGGGTCAGGTCGCGCTTGACGCGCGTGCTCTCGATGTCGCGGTCGATCGCCTGGACGTTGTCGCCGGAGGTGTGGACCGTGCTGGCTGCCGCATCGAACCGCCACGGGGCCTGCCGGTAACTCATTGAGAAATCGGCGCCGAGCGTCTGGCTGTCGGCGTTGCCCCGGACGCCGACGAAGCTTCCCCCGATCTGGACGTCGGTGCCTGGCGCGTCTTCGGGCTTTGGAGGCTGGGCCAGGACGGAGCGCGAGGCGGCTCCATTAATAAGGAGAAAGAGAAAGCAGACGAGTCGTCGGTTCATGAACGCCCGGCGCCAGCAAAAGTCCTGCCGCGGCAGGTCTACAATCCGGCGCCACGCGACAGCGCATATTCCAGGCTGTCGACGAGGGCCTGGAGGCTGGCTTCAACGATGTTCTCGTTGACCCCAATCGTGCCCCACTCGCTCACGCCGTCGCTCGACTCGATCAGCACCCGCGTTGTCGCCGCAGTGCCGGATCCCGAGTCGATGATGCGGACCTTGTAGTCGGTGAGCCGGACCGATTGCAGCCGCGGATAAAACGTCGCAAGGGCCGATCGGAGCGCCGCGTCGAGCGCGTTGACCGGGCCGTCTCCGTCCGCGACGGTGTGCGCGGTGCCGCCCGCGACGCTGACTTTCACCGTCGCCTCGCATACCGACGAATGCCCGTCCGACCGCATCGACACGTGATAGGCGTCGACGGTGAACGGCGCCGGCGCTGCCTCGAGGAACCGCCGGATCAGCAACGTGAGCGATCCATCGGCGGCCTCGAACTCGTACCCCGCATGTTCGAGGTCCTTGATCTTCTTGAGCATCGCGGCGAGATGCGGCGTCCCCGACGAGAGATCGAAGCCGAGCTCCTTCGCTTTCATCACGATGTTGCTGCGGCCGGCGAGATCGCTGACGAGCACGTGCCGCGTGTTGCCGATCTTCGCCGGGTCGATGTGCTCGTAGCTGCTCAGCACCTTCTGCACGGCGTTCACGTGCGTGCCGCCCTTGTGCGAAAACGCCGCGGCGCCGACCCACGGCAGCCGCGGATTGGGCCGCAGGTTTGCCGTCTCGTCGACGAACTGCGACAGCTCCGTCAGCCGCGCGAGCGATTCGTCGGGCACCGACGACAGCCGCATCTTGAAATGCAGGTTCGGGATCACCGACGTCAGGTTGCAGTTCCCGGTGCGCTCGCCGTAGCCGTTGATCGTTCCCTGCACGTGCGTCGCGCCTGCGGCGATCGACGCCAGGGCGTTGGCGACGCCGAGTCCGATGTCGTCGTGCGTGTGGATGCCGAGTCGCGCCTTCAGCGCCGCGCGCGCGGCCCGCGTGATCTCCGCGACGTCTTCGGGCAGCGATCCGCCGTTCGTGTCGCAGAGGACGACGACGTCCGCGCCCGCGTGTTCGGCCGCCTGAAGCGTGCACGTCGCGTACGCGGGGTCTTCCTTGAAACCGTCGAAGCAGTGCTCCGCGTCGTACACGACGAACAGGCCGTGCGTCTTCAGATGGCGCACCGTGTCGCCGATCATCGCGAGGTTTTCGTCCGGCGTCGTCTGCAGCACTTCGCGCACATGGAGCAGCGACGTCTTCCCGAAGATGGTCACGACCGGCGTCGCCGCGTCGACGAGCAGCTTCACCTGATCGTCGCTCTCGACGCGGACGTCCTTGCGGCGCGTCGAGCCGAACGCCGCGAGCTTCGCGCGGGCGAACGTGCGCCCCTTCGCTTCGGCGAAGAACTCGATGTCGCGCGGATTCGATCCGGGCCAGCCGCCTTCGATGAACTGCACGCCGAACGCATCGAGACGCTCCGCTATCCGCAGCTTGTCGGCGACGGAAAACGTAACGCCGGTGCCCTGCGTGCCGTCGCGCAGCGTCGTGTCGTAAATGTCAATCTCGGCCATTCAGGTGAGTGTCGCACGAAAGCCGTACTGTCGAGCGTCTGTGAAGAGATGGGCAGACCGATTGCAGCGGCGAAGTCTGCCGTATGCGTGCTCGACCGCATCCTCTCGCCGCGTTCGCAGCGTCTGTTGCGCTCGCGCTGATTGCGGCCTCATGCACGAGCGAGTCAACCATCTCCTCGACCGCTCCCAGCGCGGCGAAATGCCAGGTCTCGGCCGCGAGCTCGATGTCGACCGCGCCGTCCGCGGGCGCAAACGGCTCAGTAACCGTGACGACGACGCGCGACTGTACGTGGGATGCGGCGAGCGGAGTGAACTGGATTGCCCTGACGTCGGCAGCCAACGGGCAAGGAAATGGAACCGTTTCCTATCGTGTCGACCCCAACGGCGTGCCCGCGTCGCGGAAGGGAACGATCGACGTCAACGGTACGTCAATCACCGTCACGCAGGAGGCGGCGCCGTGCCGCTTCACCGTATCGCCGCTCAACTCGTCGGTATCCGCGTCCGCCTCGAATGTTTCACTCACCGTCGAAACGCTGACCGGCTGCTCCTGGACGGCCGCGACCCAGACGCCGTGGATTCACGTCGCGAGCGGCGGAAGCGCCAGCGCCTCGGGCCCGGTCGCGATCGCGATCGACGCAAACGCGGGCGGCGCGCGCAGCGGGACGCTGACGGTTGCCGGCGAGACGGTGACGATCAATCAGGCGGAAGCCGCGCCAGGGCCGCCGACGCCAGCGCCGTGCAGCTATGGAATCAATCCGACCGGCTATTCCGCGCCCGCAGGCGGCGCGACGGGATCCATCGCGGTGACGACGGCGCCGACGTGCACGTGGACCGCGACGTCGAACGCGAGCTGGATCGCGTTCACGAGCGTGCCGTCGTCGACCGGCAGCGGCACCCTCGGATTCAGCGTCGCCGCGAACGCAGGCCCCGCGCGCAGCGGCACGGCGACGATCGCGGGCCAGACGTTCACCGTCGCACAGGCGCCCGCGGGCTGCGCGTACAGCATCTCACCCGCGATTCAGTCATTCGACAGCGGCGGCGGCCCAGGCAGCTTGAGCGTCACCAGTTCGAGCTGGTGCTCGTGGACGGCGTCCGCCGGCGCGTCGTGGGTTTCGATGGCGAGCGGCGGATCGGGAACCGGCAACGGAACGATCGCGTTCAACGTCGCCGCGAACACGGGCGCCGCGCGCAACAGCACGATCACGGTCGGCGGCCAGACATTCACCATCACGCAGGCGGCAGCGGCGTGCACGTACGGCATTTCGCCGGCGAGCCAGTCGGTCGACGGCGGCGGCGGGTCGGGCAGCTTCGCCGTCACCACTTCGACCTGGTGCGCGTGGACGGCGTCTGCCGGCGCGTCGTGGATTTCGATCACGAGCGGTGGATCGGGGACCGGCAACGGCACCGTCGCGTTCAGCGTGGGCGCGAACGCCGGCGCCGCTCGCACGGGCACGATCACCGCCGGCGGCCAGACGTTCACGATCTCGGAAGCCGCTGCGCCGCCGTGCACGTACTCGATTGCGCCCGGAAGTCAGTCCGTCGACTACGTCGGCGGAAGCGGAACCGTCGCCGTGACCGCGAGCAGCGCGACGTGCGCGTGGACGGCCGCGTCGAACAACACCGACTGGATGACGGTGACGTCGGGTGCGTCAGGAACGGGTAACGGATCGGTCGCCTTCAGCGCGGCTGCCAACAGCGGAGCGGCGAGGACCGGAACCATCACCATCGCCGGCCAGACGTTCACGGTCTCGCAGGCCGCGGCGCCGCCGCCGTGCACGTACTCGATTGCGCCGGCGAGTCAGGATTTCGCGGCCGCCGGCGGCAGCGGTTCGGTGACGGTCACCGCGAGCGGCGCCGGCTGTTCCTGGACGGCGGTCTCGAATGCCGCGTGGCTGACGATTACCAGCGCGGCGTCGGGAACCGGCAGCGGCAGCATCACGTTTACCGCCGCCGTGAACGGCGATGGCGTTCCGAGGACGGGAACGCTCACCGTCGCGGGCCAGACCTTCACCGTGAATCAGTCGAACTGAAAACTCGAAGCGCAAAACCCTGAAACTCAGAACTTCGGGTCCTGGCTTTCCGTTTTGAGTTTCGAGCTTTGAGTGTGGCGCTCCGCGACCATCTTCTGAAACTCCGCGTCGTCGAGATACACCATGTCGAGCCACACCTGAAGCATGTCGTCCACGCTGCGCTCGCCGAATCCGACCCACATGTTCGGATCCGGATTGCGGCGGTTCGCCTGCGTGTTGTCGTGGACGCCGATCAGATGCAGGACCGTCCCCGCGGGCAGCAGCGGCGCTTCGTCGTCCGCGTACACGTAGTTGATGTGCCAGTTGAAATCGAAGTGATCGACCGAGCTCAGGATCGTCGTCCGGTTGTTCGTCGGATCGATGGCTTCGACCGTCAACCCGCGGCCGCGCATGTGCATGTGCGGCTGGAACGCGTCGACGCGCGCGTTGCGCGGGAGGCGGAAGTAGCCGTCGGTGCGGATCATCGTGCTCGGCGGCACTTCGAGATCGTCGTTCGGGATGTTGCGGATCGCGTACGACCGCACCTGATACTTCGGCACGGCGCCTTTCGGGTAGAACTTGAACGCGATCGTCGTCTTGTTGTGCTGCTCCGAGCCGATTGCGAAGTAATGCATGTCGAAGCGCAGCTTCGTGCCTTTCTTCAGCAGGCGGCCCGTGTTCTCGCCGAAGATGTCGCCGTACTTGCCGACGGCGTACTCGTGCAGCTGGATACCGGTTTCCGGCGTGCCCTCCGGCGCGTCGGGCTCGATCGCGTAGATGACGGCGTGATGCACGATCTTCGGGTTGCTCGGCTTGATCTCCATCGACTTGATCCAGCGATCTTCGTCGAGCGTCACGTCGGCGAACTGATCGATCCACCAGTCCGGCCCTTTGGCGTACATCGTGAAGTCGTTCGGCGTCGTGACTTTCAGATCCGGCTCGCCGATGAACCAGTCCGCTTCCGATCGGAATGTCAGGGCCTTCGGCATGTCGCCGGGATTGCCCTGTGGCGCGCCGGCATCCACCCAGCGCACGATGGTGTCGATTTCGTCGTCGCGCAGCGAGCGATCGTTCTTGTAATGGCGGATGCCGACGGTCTTGTCGATATGCCACGGCGGCATGTCGCGGCTCGCGACGCGCTGCTTGATCGATCGCGCGTACGGGCGGACCTCGTCGAACGTGACGAGCGACATCGGCGCCGATGTGCCCGCGTGATGACACGTCTGACACGCCTTCTGGAAAATCGGCGCCACGTCTTTGGCAAACGTCGGCGCCATTGCCGATTTCGGATTTCGGGTTTCGGACGTTCGCGGCGCACCCTTTACCGAAATCTTCATCTGCGCGTTCGTCCAGCAGCAGTGATAGCCGAACTGGCCCGCGGTTTCGCCCGAGCCGTCGTCGACGACCGCCTGGAGGATGTATTCGCCCGGTTCGTCGAAGGTGGCGGTCGTGGCGGCTTTGCCGTTCACGAGCTTCGCCCGATCGGCGCTGAACACGACGTCGCCGGGACCGCGGTATTTGGTCCACAGCACGGTCATGCCGACCGGCTGGCCGCGGCGGGCGGGCAGCCCATCGTCGGTCGCGGACAGCGTCAGGGTCGTCGATTGACCCGCGCCGGCGACGGTCGCGGCCGCGGGCTGAACGTCCACCTTCGGCGGCGTGTTCGAATCGATCTTTTCGCTGTTGCCGCCGCGCGTCGCGCGCTCGTGATCGATCTGCCAGACGGGATTCAGCGTGCCGGCGACCTTCTCGGTCTGCCCGTGCGCGGTGAGCGTCCACACCAGCTGGCCGTCCTTCGGGAAGTCCCTCGCGACGACGACCTTGAAGACGTCTTTGTGGCGGCGCGGGACGAAATGCGTCGGCTGCCCGCGGTCGGCGCCGCCCGCGAAAGAATTGTCCGGGCCGATCGGCACGTCGAGCGCTTCCTCGTAGTTGCGGTTCATGTAGCCGAACCACATGTTGAAGGAGCCGTCGGCGTTGATGTCGAAGCCCTCGTAGACCGGCGAGACGCCCTGACCGGTCCAGTGTTTCGTCTGCATCATCTGGGAGACGGTCGGCGACTGTGACTGGGCGAGAAGAGGAAGCGCCGAGATCGCGGCGAGAACGACGGACAGCCGGAGCGACTTCGTCATGACGGGCCTCCGCAAACCGGGATCAGAAAGTCGCGATCGGATTGAGCGGGAAGCCGGTGCCGCCGAGAACGGGGACCGGCGCCGCGGTGACGAGAAACTCCCATCGGCGCAGCTTCGCCGCCTGGTCTGCGACCGCTTCGAGATCCATGACGTCGATGAGCGGCAGCCCCATGGCGACGATCGCAAGTTGATGAATCGGACGGCCGACGCCGTCGATGCCTGACGGCTGCACGTCGTTGACGGCGTCGTTGCCGAGGAGCGCGATGTCGCGGGACTTCAACCACGGCATCAGCGCCGCGTGCTCGCCGGCGGCGCTGGCCGCGACGTTCCACGCGCCTTTCTGCGCGCGCTGCGCCCAGCGACCCGTGCGGATGAACACCGCGTCGCCGCTGCCGATCTTCACGCCGGCGAATTTCTCCCACGCTTCGAGATCCGACGGATAGATCGCGGTGCCGGGCTCGAGATAGGCGACATTCTTCAGGCGCGGCATGTCGACGAGAATGCCGCGCGTCATGATGCCGCTCTTCTGGTTCTCGACGCCGTTCTGCGGGCAGCCGACGCCCTCCGCAATCTTCGACCGATCGAAGCCGTTGTACAGCCTGTTTTCGAAGGAGTAATGGCACAGCGAATCGATGTGCGTGATGACGGAGCCGTGGTACCAGATCGTGTAGAGATCCATGGCATGTCCGCCCGCGTCGAGCGTCATCGCCTGCTGCAGCGGACGCGGCGCGTCGGGAGCGCGCTCCTTGTCGACGGAGTGCGCGAGCGACACGGCGATGCCGTCTCTGACGATCTTGAGCGCCTGCTTCCGCTTCTCGGGCGTGATGAGATTCAAGGTCCCGCGCTGATCGTCCTTGCCCCAGCGTCCCCAGTTGGACAAATCCGTCATCCATTTCGTGACGTCGGCTTTGGTGACGGTTGGATCCGGTGCAGGGCGGCCCTTCAGGGCCGCCGATTCGGCGGGGCCGAAGCCGCGCCCTGCAGCGACGACGACCACTGCGGCGACGAGAACGCTCTTGTTCATTGTCCGCTCGAGCTCGTTGATCGGTTGGAGCGCTCCGGCAGCGCGAAGACGTACAGCGCGTTGCCGGTCGCCGGCTGACGCACTTCCGGAATGATCGTCCGCGGCACGACGCGCGGGCTCCCGCCGCCTTGAGCGCCCGTCGTCACCGCGATGTATTCGCGGCCGCCGACGCTGAACGCCACGGGATAACCCATCACCGTGGTGCCGAGGCGCGACTGCCACAGCGTCTCGCCGGTCTTGACGTCGAACGCCTTGAACGTGCGATCGAGATCGCCGACGAACCCGATGCCGCCGGCCGTCGTCAGCACCGCGGTCAGGAACGGCGACCGCTGCTCGCGGCTCCACAGCTCTTTCATCGTTTTCACGTCGTAGGCGGCGAGCCGGCCGACGTTGCCGTCGGTGCCCGGCATCTCGAAGAAGCGGCGGTCGGCGCCGGTGCCGCCCGATCCGTTCGCCGCCTCGATGACGCGGCCGCGCATCTCCATGCACGACTGGCTGAGCGGAATGATCAGCGTCTGCGTCGCGGGGTGATAGCTCATCGCCTGCCAGTTGTGTCCGCCTTCGGTGCTCGGACACGACTGGACCCACTCGCCGGTCTTCTGCTCGAGGATGTCCGCGCGGTACAGCGGTGCCCCGCTTCTGGGATCGATCGATTCGAAAACGTTCTGAAACAGCGTCTCCTTGTACCCGATGAACTGTCCCGTGCGGCGATCGAGCTTCCAGAGAATGCCGGCCTTGCCGATCGTGAAGACGACTTTCTGATCGCCGATGTCGACGAGCACGCGTTCGAAGACCTCGTCGAGATCGAGCGATTCGCCCGGCGCGTGCTGGTAGTGCCACGCCAGCGTACCGTCCTTCGGCCGCAGCGCCAGCGTCGAGCTCGTGTAGAGCGCGTTGTCGAAATTCGTCGTCCCGCGGCTCGCGCGCATCCACGGCTTCGCCTGCGCGGTACCCCAGTAGGTGAGGTCGAGGTCGGGATCGTAGCTGCCGGCGATCCAAGACTCGCCGCCGATGCGCAGGTTGTCCGCGAGCTTGCCCCAGGTTTCCGCGCCCGGCTGACCGGTCCGCGCGATCGTGTTGAAGCGCCACAGCTCCCGGCCGGTCGCCGCGTCATGGCCGCTGATCCAGCATCCGTCGTTACCGTAGCGATCGCAGCCGACGAGACCGTTCACCACCACACCCTTGATGACGATCGGACCGGCGGTGTTCGCATAGCCTTTGCTGCGGTCGGCAATCGCGACGTCCCACGCGGTTCTGCCGGTCCTCGCGTCGAGCGCGACGAGGCGCGCATCGGTCGTGGCGACGTACACCTTGTCCTGATAGATCGCCATGTTGCGCATCGC
>Ga0075425_100004280_pt1 | contig 14689 bp, 16 predicted proteins | sample SoiMethybrSBSTD4_FD_75300 | JGI IMG/M metagenome (GOLD analysis project Ga0075425, IMG submission 75300) | Bulk soil microbial communities from a Populus tree surrounding site in Tennessee, USA - Soil MetaG P. TD hybrid SBSTD4 | ecosystem: Environmental > Terrestrial > Soil > Tree plantation...
AATTTGAACTGTTTCCGTTAGGCGCCCGGAGCCGTTGGACGCGGGAGGCTTGCCGAGGGGGCAAACCGCTGGGAACAGAATTATGGTACCGCTCCCGGCTGCAGTGCGCAAGTGCGAAGAAACCTGATTTTTACACAGAGGTAACGTTAGTGAAACTCGACCTTATGAAGATTTGGAGCCATTCCGGATGGCTGCTTGTCCAAAATTAAAGTGAGTGTCTCTACGGAACTGATATAGAATTTTCGCACCATCGAAGCCACTCACTCCTTTCGCGGGGAAAATCAAATGAAAATTCGACGCTGGCTGGCGGCCTGTTGCACGCTGTCCGCTGTGCTTTGTATCAATGCCTATGCCCAAACAAAACAACATCAACCAAGCGAGAAAACAACGTCGACAGGAAAAGTGCGCACCTACTATCTCTGCGCCGAAGAAGTCGATTGGGACTACACCCCGGACGGAAAAGACGTAATGATGGCGAGCGAGTTTGATGGGTACGCGAAAAAATTTACCGAGCATACCGCAGAGCGCATTGGACGCACTTACCGCAAAGCCGTGTTCCACGAATACACGGATGCAACGTTCAGCACGCCGAAGCCGAGGCCAGCGGAACTAGCACATATGGGACTCCTCGGCCCAGTGATTCGCGCCGAAGTAGGCGACACCATCAAAGTGACTTTGCGCAACAACACAGGATTTCCGGTCAGCTTGCATCCGCACGGTGTAGCCTACGCCAGGGACTCGGAAGGCGCGATGTACGCCGAGGGCATGGAGCATCCTGAAGCCAATGGGCTTGTGCCTCCCGGCAAAACTCACACGTACACCTGGCTGGTTCGCGAGGAGGCTGGGCCTGGGCCGCAGGACGGCAGCTCGATCGCATGGCTCTATCACTCGCACAACTACGAGCCCAAAGATGTAAACGCCGGATTAATTGGCGCGATTGTGATTACGCGGAAGGGAATGGCACGCGCTGATGGCTCACCAAAGGACATCGCGCGGGAAATCTTTTCGCTGTTCATGATTATCGACGAGAACCAGAGCCGGTATCTCAGCCACAACATCACGGCGAATCTCGCCGACCCCGCAAAGGTCAACCTGGGCGAGTATATTCCCGTTGATCCGGAAGGGAACGGCGATATCTCACTAGGGACTGGATTTGGAATCAGCAACATGAAAAATTCCATCAACGGCTACATGTTCAGCAACGGCCCAATGATCACCGTGCGGAAAGGCGAGCATGTGCGATGGTACTTAATGACCATGGGCATCGGCTTCAACTTCCACACGCCGCACTGGCACGGGAATGTGGTGAGCGTGCGCGGGCAATACATGGACGTGCTGCCCACCATCGGGCCAGCGCAAGTGGTCACGGCAGACATGGTTCCCGACATGGTGGGCACTTGGATGTTTCATTGCCACGTGGACGACCACATGAAAGGCGGGATGCAGACGCTGTACCGTGTGCTTGACAAGAACGAGCCGATTCAGAGCGCGGCCGCTGCGCCGGTTTCAGCGCAAAAGCTGCACTGAAATTTGCCGGATTATCAGCTCCGCCACGAGCCAACTGGCGGTCAGCCGATGATGGTTGGAGACTAAGCAAACCCAGGCGACCTGAATCTGGCGCGCCCACTGCATAGCCTGCCAGTAGGCTTGGGATACTTCGCTGTCGCTGAGTCCGAGTTGGCGGGTGCAATTTGTCATGCCGTCCCAGTCTCCGGACTCGCGAGCAATCATCAGATCGTAGAGTGGACGCAGCTTGCTGTTGCCACCGAGGAGCACGGTTTTCGTGTCCTGGTCCACGGGAATGTTTTCGAGGACACGCATCATGGGGACTTCCATGATGGCATCGATCATTGAGAGCAGGCCCATCAGGAAGAGATCGGAGTCGCGATGTGGGACTTTGGGCGATAGCAGCTCGCAAAAGCGCGCTCGAACCATGGCGGAGACCAGTAGCTCGCTCGATCGCTTCTCGCCCGCAGTCAACGTGGCAACCAAACGAACCCAGCGCCGAACCTCGCGCTCTCCGAGCAGAGTCAGGGCGTGACGAATCGAATGGACCTCGTTTTGAATGGCGAATGCGGCCGAGTTCAAATAACGCAGTAAGCGATAGCAGACAGACGCTTCCTGCTTGATGATGGCTTCGAGGTCGCGCATATTGACTTCCGGCTCGGAGACGGTTTTTAAGAGCCGTAAACAATTCAGGCGGTTTGCCGGTATTTCCCTGGCGTGCAGGACTTCAGGCTGGCGGAAAAAGAATCCCTGGAAGTAAACCAAGCCGGCGGCTTTAGCAGCGGCAAACTCCTCGCGAGTCTCAAGCTTTTCCGCCAGAAGCCGGCAACGCCAGGATGTCTGCGATCTCGGTCAACGGGGTACGCGGATCGTCGCCGCCGAAATCATCTAGCGCGATCAGATAGCCGGCTTCTTTCAAGCGCTTGAGGGCGGCAATGACCAGATCGTCGGCAGGGACTGATTCGAGAACCTCTACGACGGCAAGAGGAGAAGGCAACAGCGTCATGTAGTCCTTGAGCAGGACTTCGCGACTGCAGTTCACAAAACCGCGGCGGCCATCGCAGAGAGTTTCGAGGCCAATTTGGAGCGAAGTGTTGAGCGTGTGACGAGAGGCCGAATCCTGGTCGCTCTCGCGAAAGCAGTTCTCGACGCCGTCACGGAACAGGAGTTCATAGCCGAAGACCTTTTCGTCGGCAGTGAGGATGGGTTGACGCGCAACGAAGCGCATCCGCCCGCCCGATTCGGCATCGGCAGAGACAGCGACGGCTTTGGATGCGGTCACTCTGTAGCTATCGGCAGGGCGAAGGGTTACTTGAGGTAACTGAGGCACTCACTCGGCAGTAACTATTGGACCGTAAAACTGATGTTCGCCGTGTGCGAGGTTGAGTTGCTGGTTCCGGTAACGGTCACTATGTAAGTGCCGGCTGGAGTGCCGTTGCTGTTATGCGAGCTGCCGCCACCCCCGCCGCAGCTAAGCAGAAGGGTAATCATGATCAGCCCGAAGCCGAGCATCAGCCATCGGCGGCGCCGGGAAGGAACTCCTCCGAGAATAACTACTGCAAATACGCCACCACCTGTCGCAATCCACAAGCCGCGCGTCCGTCTGCCGAAAGGCAGTTGCAGATCTGCAACGGTGGTGATTGTGAGCGCTGAGGTTTGTATCCTTCCTGCACTTAAATCAACGCTCGTCGGATTCAGGGAGCAGGAGATATGGACGGTGGTGGAGGCTGGGGCGCAGGTCAAACTAACCGTTTGCGAAAACCCGTTCAGCGCCGTGACGGTTACGGTTGAAGTGCCTTGTGCGCCGGGAGCCGAAGCGGTGCTGACTAATCCTTCCATGGCAAAGTCAGGAGACGGCGTGGCTGCGACCCACGCGTTGATCAGGTTCGTGACATTCGGAGAGCCAAGGCCTGTGACCTGATCGTACCCAGTTCCAGCGCTGAAGCCGATGCTGGTGGTTCCACTTGGGCAATTCTTGGTTCCCGCGGTACACGGTACCTTGTTGCTGCCGGTGGTGATGTCGTGAAACACACCGGAGGTTGCGGCCAATTGGTAAAGCATCGGGTTCACATTGCCCAATCCATGCGAGCCGGTGGCTTGATTAATCAGGGCCAAAATGCCGGCGAATGTTGGAGCCCCGGCAGAGGTGCCGCCGATGCCTTGTAGTGCCTGCCCATCGCTGGCGCGGAACCCGGTTGTGCAGCTGGTGAGGTTAACCGGGGGAGTTGCGCTGTCAAAAGCATCTTGCGAACAGATCAAGTAGGGATCGTGGCCGCTCGAGCCGTTCAGGGCAATATCTGGAACATCGCGCTTGCCATCACTCGGTACACCGGTTCCGGTCTGCCAAGACGGTTTCGAGAAGACTTTGCTGGCACCGCCGCCTCCGACTGAGAATCCGCCTGACACCACTCCGTCGTTCCAAGTTGTTTCGGGAATGTAGGTCAGTGCTGACGCGCCGCTCGTTGGACTACATGAACCACTCCAATATGTGGTCGCCAAATGGCACGAACCGTTGTTCGGATCTAAAGCTCCTGCGGGATCCTGACTGGCATTGAACTCGGTTCCGCCAACTCCGGTGACCTCCGGTATGCTGGCGGGAACGTCAACTACGAGTCCGTTCGTAGCGGAAGCTACGTTGGCATCGCAATCTGCGGCTCCATCGTCCCCGCTTGGGCCGCTGATGGTTTGACCTTGCGAGTTCGCCTGCTGTGCCCACTGCTGCATGGTTTGGACAAATGAGCCGAGATTGGCTTCGCAGTTCCCGTAGCTGATACTGATGACGGGCGCGACGTTGTTATTAATGGCAAACTGCAAGGCATCAAAGGCATTCTTGGTCCTGCCTCCGGTTTTATTTCCACAGTTAGTGCCTGTGCCCAATCCCGCATAAACGTATTTGATGGTTGCGTTCTTTGCTACCGCTTGCGACCATTCCAGATCGAGATCCGCTTCCGTCTCATCACCTAAGCAATGAATGGCCGTTCCGGTTCCAGACACTTGTATCTGTTGGAAGTTGGCGGCGGTGCGAGCAGGCAAACCTGCTGCGCTTCGGAAATTATCGATGTCGGTTGTACTGATCAGCGTTTGGCCCATGACTGCGATGGCCTGTCCGCTTCCGTCGACATTGCCTGGCACGTTGTAAATGGTCGCAAAGTCACCCGGGATAAGGAAGTGGTTCCCGGAAATGCTTGAAGTGAATCGCGGCGCCGCAGGGCGAACTCGTGGCTTGGGCTGAAAGTTGTTTAGCCCTCTGACGTCGAGAACTTCGCGCGAGAAAGCCGCGGGCAACCCGACGTCGGTCGCGTTCGCGAAATGCAGTTCGCCATTGATCGAATAGTTATGAAGCTCGGTCTTGAACGCGTATTCGACCTGTCCCACGGCTCCGCCGAACGAAACCTCGTTGCGGTTATGGGAGATACCTTCGAAGGTTAGTCCCTGGGATTGCAACCAGGTGGTGACCTTCGTCAGATCGTTCTGAGTCATTCCGAAACGGCTCGCGTACTGATCGGGAGTTAGCCAGCGGTGGTAGTTAGGTGATAAACGATCCTGCTGGTCTTGCAGAAGCTGATTCAAATCAGCTTGCTGGGCCTGCGACAAGCGGAAAACCAGAGTCACGCCGCTAAGCTGCTGGAAGGGGCTGACTCGCCCCCGATCGAAGCGCGCCTGTGCCAGCGGATGGGCTGTGCCGCGAACGACCGCCACATTGGCATCGTCGATGGGGGCGACGATGCGATTTCGCTGAGCGGTCTGGGTGTCTCCAGGAGCGGACAAAGAAATAAGAAGAGCAGTCAGAAAAACCACACGAACGCTTGTCGGTCGCATACGGCCCTTAGTCCTTTTGCTTTTCATTATTCCCGCGGAAATTCGAAGCTTGGTCGCAAGGATAGATTCAAAATACTCCAGTAAAGGATGTATTCCCAATAGGTTTCCGCGTAAAAGTTTGTTTACAACAAAGGTGATTTTGGTTTTAGCCGTCCAACTGCGCCGGATGACATACACTAATGCTCAATCGAAACTGCTATGAAGCTTTCGGTTGTCATGCCGGTGTACAACGAACGCGCCACGCTGCAAACGGTGGTTGAGCGCGTGCTTGGAGTGCCGCTCGAAATCGAACTGCTTTGCGTTGATGATGGATCGCAGGATGGCTCGCGGGAGATACTCGCGGAACTTCAGGGCGCATTCCCTCAGATCAAAGTTTTTCTGCAGCCGCAGAACATGGGCAAGGGAGCTGCGCTGCGCCGAGGGATTCAGGAAGCTACTGGCGATTACGTCATTATTCAGGACGCAGACCTCGAGTACGACCCCACCGAATACGAAACTTTGCTTGAGCCACTCATTGAAGGGAAAGCAGACGTGGTTTACGGTTCACGATTTCTCGGCTCCGGGCCGCACCGTGTGCTGTACTTCTGGCATTCGGTGGGAAATTCGGTCCTGACGTTGCTTTCGAACTGTCTTACCAACATCAATCTCAGCGACATGGAAACTTGTTACAAGGCGTTCCGTCGGGAAGTGATCCAGTCGATTCCTCTCGAAGAAAACCGCTTTGGCTTCGAGCCGGAGATCACGGTCAAGGTGGCAAAGCGCAGGCTTCGGATTTACGAAGTGGGCATCAGTTACTGGGGCCGCACTTACGAAGAAGGAAAGAAAATCGGATGGAAAGATGGCGTGCGGGCGCTGTGGTGCCTGGTGAAGTATGCAATTACAGAATCGACTTCCCCTGCCGCCGTACAAGCGCAATCGCGTAAGGTTGTGGAAACGGAGAAGTCGCGCGAGGAAGTTCCTAACCGGTAGTCGCTAGGCCAGTCTCCCGCCGCCCACGAAGTGAACGATTTCGAGCTTGTCGCCGTCTGCGAGATGAGTCTGTGCCCAGTGATCGCGAGAGATGAGCTCGCGATTAAGTTCTACAGCCACGCGGTCGGACTTGAGGCCCAGTTGAGCGAGGAGATCGGAGAGAGCGAAAACGGAGTTAAAGTCTCGTTCCTCGCCATTGATCACCAGTTTCATTCAGCTGCGAGGCGCCAGCGGACGATGTGTTCGCGCGAATCGCGCCAGGCAATTACGCTGCTCCACGGTTTCGGGTACGGCGATGCCTCTCGCCCAACTAATAGAAGAGAGTGAGTCTTCGAGATCCTCCCCCTGGAAGGCAAGCAAAGCTGGCGAGAGGAGTGAGGAGCGGCCAATACCTTGCCTGCAATGCACCGCGATGCTCCTGCCACGCTGGATTTCGGAGGCGAGTTTTGCAATGAGTTCCTCAAATTTGCCAGACGACTGAGGAACATTGCGGTCTTCAATGGGAAACGAAATAAACTGGATACCTTTGGTCTTTGATTCCGCGGCTTCGGATTGAAGGTCGAACTCCTTGTTCTCAGCGGGAGTTAAGAGCGAAACTGCAATATCAATACCCTGCTTACGCCAGCCTTCGATCTCATCTTCGAGCCAGTCGCCGCCTCGGGGTCGCGCAGAAATAGTAATTTTCCCCGGCGATGAAGTTGGTATCCAGTACAACGTTGGGTTCAACTGAGCTCCTCTAAACCTTTGTCTTTGACGATTATCTCACGCGGTAGCGAGTCAACATCGACTCCCCTCGATCTAAGGACTGCGATGCGGTGATGTCCATCCAGAATCGTTCCATCCGGCCGAGCTTTAAGTGAGTGTTGCTGTCCAACCTGAAGGGAGGTCTTTAATCTTCGGTGGAGAGCTTTCCGAAGTAGTCTAATTTCGATTTCACTAAGTCAGCATCGGAGTGGAGCGGCGTCACGGGTAAGTCGGACATCGCATCCAGACTACGCTTCGACGCGCCGCAGCTGAAACTTACGGGTGGCGGTCCTGCCGGCGGCGTTGACTTGTACCAAGATCGAGGCATCAGCCATTAATCCTTCTTCCACCAGCAACGCCAACTCGGCTTCACCTGTATCGCCGGTTGAGACCTGGGTATAGAAAGGATCTGCATTAGGCCGGGCAAAGCGAACGGTGAGGCGTGCGCCGGCAATTCCCTGTCCGGATTCCGTGGCACGCAGGCGCATGGAAAGTTGGTCCTGCGCATGGACGGAGTCAGAGTTCAGCCACTGGATGTCGAGTTCCTTCTCCGCGGCGAGGCTCTCGGGAGTTTCGCGTTTGTCGAATACCTGTTCGAGCTTTCCATCGCGGATGGCATCGAGAACGAGCCGATGCTGATCGCGCAGAATGCCTTCTTTCTTCTGGTCGGTGAAATCAAGGCTTTGGGCCTGATCGGAGTATGGAGTTGCGCGTTTACCGATACAGCGCCCCTTGACGAAGACCTGCGTCTGCAACAACAGGTCGGCTTCACGCGCCTCACTCTGTACGTGATAGACGGTGTCTTCGTGCTTGATGTCGGTATTGAAGCCAAAGATCATGCGGTTGCGAATAACAGTGTCGTCGAAAAGTTGATTGCGCGCAATCGTTACGGAAGTCTAAGGGGAAAACTCCCCATGTCTAGAGAACCGCGAGACGTGGGGCCACCGGTTTTGCCGGCATTCGATGCGTGACACAGAATTGACAAATCGGCGGCAACGTGCGCTTGAACGGCCCATGAGGCCGGGGTACCATGCTTGTCGCCGCCGCAACGTGTCCCAGGAGGGCTCCCCAATGCGACTCCGAATAATCGGCAGTCTTTTTATCGCCGCAATGCTTGCCTCAACTTTGGCGGCGCAGAACCAGAACGCAATCCCAGACAAATTCAACGAAGCCACTGTGGCACAACTGCAGGCCGCGATGGTTTCTGGTCAGCTCACATCTGAGGAACTGACGAGGTATTACCTGATACGCATCATCGGCCTGGACCAGAATGGCCCGGGCGTGAATGCGCTGATTGAGATCAATCCAGATGCCTTGGCAATGGCGAAGAATGCGGACATGTTAAGGCGCCGTGGCATCGTGCTGGGCCCGCTGCATGGCATTCCCGTTCTGCTGAAAGACAACATTGATACGGGCGACAAGATGCAGACCAGTGCCGGATCGTTCGCGCTGGTAGGCAGGCCCGCGCTGCAGGATTCAACCGTCGCCGCAAATCTGCGCGCCGGCGGAGCGGTGATTCTGGGAAAGACGAATCTTTCCGAGTGGGCGAACTTCCGCTCGTTTGAGTCCATCAGCGGATGGTCGGGACGAGGCGGGCAGACGAACAATCCTTATGGCATCGATCGCAACCCGTGCGGATCAAGCTCGGGATCGGGGGCGGCTGCATCCTCGAACTTTGCTGCGGTGTCCTTTGGTAGTGAGACCGACGGAAGCATCGTGTGTCCGGCGAATGCCAACGGAGTTGTCGGTATTAAGCCAACAGTCGGCCTTACCAGCCGTGCTGGTGTGGTTCCCATTTCGCATACTCAAGATACGGTCGGCCCGCATGGCCGGACGGTGGCTGATGCGGCCGCGGCGCTGGGAGTGATTCAAAGCAGGAGTTTCGACGGACGCGATCCTGCGACCGGCGGTGTGCCGCTGGGATGGCAAGGGACGGGCAAAACCCGGCCCAACAACATTCCCATGGACTACACGCAATTCGTAAACGCTAACGGGCTGCAGGGCGCGAAGCTTGGGATCACAAGAGCGGGACTCACCGGATTCGATCCGCTTGTGCCGACCCCTCAGAACGTTTTGGATGCGTTCGAGAACGCAGTCAATGCGCTGACAGCGGCTGGCGCGACGGTCATTGATCTTGACCAGGCAGGGTTCACCTTCCCTTCTGCCGACGGCGAGCTCTTCGTCCTGCTTTACGACTTCAAATTTGATGTGGCGAAGTATTTCGCTACACGCATCGGCGTGCCGGTCGCAGGTGGATCGCTCCAGACCGCAATCGATTTCGACAATACGCATGCCGATGTCGAGATGCCTTACTTCAATCAGGACATTTTCGATCTGGCGGAGACGATGAATCCTGATCCGAATTTCGTGGATTCCAGATTCACGTCCGCACAGTTCCCGAACGGCATGTCCTACAACGACGCGCTGATGATTGACCACAACGCCGGCGCGAACGGCATCGACGCGGCCATCAGTCAGTTCGGACTGGATGCTGTCGTTTCAGCAACGGACAATCCGGCGTGGGCGACTGATCTTATCTTTGGCGACCACTTTATTTTTGGGACGTCAGGCCTAGCAGCGCCCCCGGGATATCCAATCGTGCAAGTCCCGGCAGGCATGGTGTTCGGGACGCCGCTCGGAATGAGCTTCTTCGGAACGGCGTTCAGCGAGCCGACTCTAATTAAGCTGGCGTCAGGATTCGAGGCAGCCACTCAAGTCCGTGCCCACAACCTGCCAACGTTCGCGGCGACGGTGCCGTTCGACCATATCAAGGGAACGACACTGACACGGCCGCATCAGTCGGCAATCCCGGCGGCAAAGGTAAACAGCAAGGCGGCTCCGCGAAAGGCAACAACGCCGAGTGGGAAGGTGCCGCACAACATTTAACAATCTGCCAGGAAGTCAAAAGCCCGCTGCGCAAGCAGCGGGCTCTTTCAACCAGGAGGAAGGACAACTACGAAATCAGTGTTCGCGCGCGAAGTCGCGCGGCGCCGGTTGCGAGTGTGTCTCTTCTTCGACGAATTGGACCAGGCGATCAACCAGCCGTTTGCGGCCACCGATCATATGCAGGCCGCTTTCATGCTGATGTTCTTCTAATATGTTGTTCAGTTTGGTCTCGAGTTCCGTCATAGAGGCACCTCCGCAATAAACTCACCTGGAGCCTCGCGCCGGCCAGCGCTGAGCCTCAGGCTGATATCTCTAAGGTAGCAAGTTCTGCATGCGATCGGATATTGGAAATTCTGATGGCGTGGATTAGGAAAATGAATGAAGCGCCGTCGTGCGTGGTTGGTCGTACGTCGTTCGCTAGAACCGCTTCGACCCCGGTCGTTGGCGAGATTAACTCCCAGGTGAACGGTGAAATCCCACTTCTCGCAAAATCGGCGAGAAGTGGCACCCCTGCCTTTTAAATCCCTTCAACGATTCGAATCTCGCGTTCCACGGCCCCTTCCAAAAGCTTCTGCGCCGCCCGGTATTCGGGGCTTTCGATGGTCGAAATGGCCTTCTCTACGCTGTCGAATTCGATCAGCACCACGCGTTCTTTGAGACCACCTTCATAGCCTTTTGTCGCTACCGTGCGAGCGAGAATGCGGCCTCCGCCTCTCTCGATTGCCGGGCCGGCCAGCTTCGCGTACTCGGCGAGGGTGGCGGGATTCGAAACGGATCGGTAGAACGTTACCCAATAGCCTTTTGCCATTCAAGATGCTCCAGAATTATTTCGATGCCGCAAACTGCCTCACCGTGTTGATGAACGTGTCCGTGGCACGGGTAAGCGTGCGGTCACGGCGATACGCGACGCCAAGTTCCCGCCAGAGTTCCTCGCCTTTGATGGAAATCAGCTTCACGCGTCCGGCGAGGACCTGGTCTTTCGCAAAGCTGGCGCTGATGATCGAAACGCCGAGACCTGCAGCAACGAAGCTCTTGATCATGCCCACACTTGGGAGTTCCATGCGGACTTGCATTTTTCCTGCGTACGGGCGGAAGAGCTTGTCCATCACGCGCCGGCTAAATCCCGTTTTTGGCATCAAGATCGGATGTTTGGCGATCTCACTGACAGGAACAGTATCGAGTTTCGCGATTGGGTGCTGGGGGCTCACCATGAGCATGAGCTGATCGCGGAAAATTGGGTGGGCTTTCAGGCTCGAGCTCTTCACCGGCATGGTCACAATGCCGACGTCAATTGAGCCGTTTTCGAGTTTTTCGACAATCTTGTAGCTGAAGTTGCGATAAATGCTGATTTGCACGCCGGGATAAAGACTACAGAATTTTGCGAAGACATCGGGCAGCACGTAAAGACATGTGGCTTCATTAGCGCCGATGCTGATGGTTCCGCGCGGCATGTTGCCCTGGTCGGCAACGGCGAGCAGCGATTCGTCCTTGATCTGCAGCATGCGCTCGGCGTAGGCAAACAGCACGCGGCCGGCGGGAGTGAGGGTAACATCTTTGCCGGCGCGATCGAGCAGGCGGTCGCCGTATTCCTGTTCCAGTTGGCGGATTTGCGCACTCACGGCGGACTGCGAGCGGAAGATTTTCTGTCCGGCGCGGGAGAAGCTGCCGAGCTTGGCCACTTCCATGAAAGTGACGAGTTGGTCAAAGTCCATGGTTGCGGGAATTATACAGTTGCTAGTGGCTAGTGGTTAGTTGCTAGTGAAAACCACCGCCGGCATTGCCAGAAACTAGCAACTAATCGCCTTCTACACTCGCGGTGAGCTGCACCAACTCCGTGTTAGGCTGCGCTGCGGTGTGCAATCCGCATTCGGTTTTGCGGAAGCCGGACCAGCGGCCCGCTCGCGCATCTTCCCCAGGCTGAACGGCGCGGGTGCAATGGGTGCAGCCGATGCTGGGGTAGTTGCGGTCGTGCAACGGATTGTACGGGACATTGTGTTTGACGACGTAGCGCCAAACCGATTCTCGTCTCCAGTCGGCGAGCGGGCTGATTTTTACGAGGTTGAACTTCGCATCCCAATCGACCTTGCGGATTGTGGCACGGTTGCGAGTCTGGTCGCGGCGGATCGCTGTCATCCATGCATCGAGGGTTGAGAGTTTGCGGCGAAGCGGTTCAACCTTTCGCAGATTGCAGCACTGATCGGGATCACGCTCCCACAACGCCTTGCCGTAAAGCCGTTCTTGATCTTCCGGAGTGAGGTCTGAGTAGAGCCGCTCGATTTTGATTCCGTATTTTTCCTCGACGCGATCGATCAGGTCGTAGGTTTCAGGAAACAGAAACTCGGTGTCGCCAGTAAAGACTTTCACCCGCGGATTCATGCGATGCGCTACGTCGAGCAGCGCCATACCCTCGACGCCAAGGCCAGTTGCCAGTTCTACGTTGTCGCCGTATGTGGCAAAAACCCAGGCGAGCACCTCTTCGGCTTTCCAGTGTTCAGCAACCAGTTTGATTCGTTCCAGATCGATCGTCACTCGACGTTCTCCCCTACACTTGCTTCACGTTCGGTTGAAAAGTTGAAGCCGCTGAACTGGTGCTTATATTGATCGGCAAAATGGACGACTTCTCCCACCACCACTAAGCGCGGCGGCACCAAGCGGGGGGCGGTCGAAAGGCCTCGGACAGTGGTGATGTGAATCTGTTCAGATTCGGTGGTTGCGCCGGAGATGATCGCGCATGGTGTTTGAGCGGCTATTCCGCCGTGAAGCAAGCGTTCTTGCAGAACGGCAAAGTCGTGTCCGGGCATGTAAATGACAATGGTGGCGTTTGCAGGCAAAGGTTCGGGCCAAGCTGCTGCTTCGCTGGATCGTTTACTGCTGCCGGTAAGAAGAACCAGGCTAGAGGCGACTTCGCGATGGGTTAGAGGAATTTCATTTACGGCTGCTGCGCCGAGGGCTGCCGTGATTCCGGGAACCACCTCCACGTCGATTCCCACACTGCGGAGGGCTTCGAGTTCTTCGCCGCCACGACCGAAGATGAAAGGATCGCCGCCCTTGAGGCGAACCACGGTTCGGCCCATGAGCGCATACTCGAGGAGCAGACGATTCGTCTCTTCCTGGGGCACGCTCTTTTTTCCGCAACGCTTGCCGACGTTAACCAACTCAGCAGTCGCAGGGATCAGGCTCAGAATTTCGGCGCTCACCAGTTCGTCGTGAAGGACGACATCCGCCGAGCGCAGGACTTTCGCCGCTTTCAAGGTCAGCAGTTCGGGATCGCCCGGACCTGCTCCAACGAGGAAAACTTTGCCGGGCATCAGTTCTCACCTCGTTCTGATGTTCGGCTGTTGAATGCCTGGGAACTGGCCATCTCATGAAGCAGCTTGCGCCGGGCTTCGGTGTCGAGGTGATGAGTGTTCAAAAGATCGCGCGCTCTCCCCAGCTCCGCCACCCATGCCTCGTAGTCCGGCCCGAACTGCACTTCGAGTTCACGCCGCAGCCGCTGAGCAAGTGCCGGACTGCGGCCGCTGGTAGAGATCGCGATCTGCAGGTCGCCGCGATTTACGACCGCCGGGTAATAGAAATCGCAGTTCTGCGGGTCATCCACTGCATTGCAGAGAACAGTGCGCAGGCGGGCTTGCTTGAAAACCTCAGCATTCACCTCGGGGCTTGAAGTGGCGGCAACAACCATCGATACTTGATCGAGATCGGATGGCTCAAACCTGCGCGGCTTCCATCCAACTGCGCCTTCCCATGCCCATTTCTGAATTTGCCAGACAGCTTGAGGGGCGACGACTTCGACCCCAGCACCGGCCTCGAGCAGGCCGCGAATTTTGCCTTCAGCCACCTTGCCCGCGCCAACCACCAGGCACCGCTTGCCTTCGAGTTTTAGGAATATCGGGAACATGTTCGCTCAAAAGTAAAAAGCCCATCGCCAGCTGCACTGGCGATGGGCTTTTCTGTACCGGTGTTACTAAACTCTCAGGTCAGCAGCTTTCCCGCGCCAGTGTAGGCACACATACAACAACAAGAACAACACCGGCACCGCATTTGGCGGGAAAGACTCATTCAATTGCTTTAGATGTTAGAGATACGGTTTTGGACTGTCAATATTACGCAGGGCCGTAGCTATTCAAAATTTGGATTCCGGACATCGAAGAATCGTATGCGGCCTTCACAACACTGGCTTAATGTCGACCACGGGAGTACCGTCGATGGCTTCAATGGGGCCGATTCGAAGGCGTCTCCCAGCGATTCTGCGAATGATGACAGGGTGAAAGCCGAGGGGATCTGGGCGATCGGGAGATCGGGTGGCGAATACCCCGGTGATCGGACGGCTGGAATCGGAACGGGGATGAACTTTCAATACCTTGCGATCCGACTGATGCAGCCAGGTGATGACGATGATCTGGTCACCTGGGTGGAGGCCATGGAGCGCGTCTCGCGCGAATGCGTGAACTTCAAGCCATGCGTCGGGTGCGCCTTCGGTTCCCTGCATTGGAGCATTCTCGAGATGTTTCAGGCTGGACCGGATTACGCCGATCGGGCGAAGCAGTGCGTTTGGCCATCGATAAAGGCTTGTTTTTTCGAGGGATCGATTGTTTTTTCCTACCCATGGACTTTCAGATAGGAGGCCACATCCCAACTTCTCACAAAACCGGCGAGAAGTGGGGCACCCTATTTAGGCGGCCAATCTAAGCGGCCAATCGGCATATCTGCTATCACACGGGACAACGCTAGCCACACACAATGTTGTTCATTTCAAAGGCACTGG
>Ga0075425_100004281_pt1 | contig 14688 bp, 13 predicted proteins | sample SoiMethybrSBSTD4_FD_75300 | JGI IMG/M metagenome (GOLD analysis project Ga0075425, IMG submission 75300) | Bulk soil microbial communities from a Populus tree surrounding site in Tennessee, USA - Soil MetaG P. TD hybrid SBSTD4 | ecosystem: Environmental > Terrestrial > Soil > Tree plantation...
CCCGTCATAGCCCCAGCGCCGCGACTTCAAGATGGCCGGGCCGCCGAGAGCGACAAGCGCAGCTGCCACATCGGCCGGGCCATCGATACGGCGGAAGGGCGCAACCGGGATGCCGAGCTTGGCTATGAACTCCTTCTCGAGCAGGCGGTCCTGTGCCACTGCCAACGCCTTGGCATTCGGGCGCACTGGCACGTGGTCTGAAAGGTAACGCACGGCCTCCACCGCCACGTTTTCCGACTCGAAGGTGACGGCATCGACACTGTGCGCGAAGGCTGCCAGCGCCGCCCAATCCTCAAATCCGGCCCGGGTGGTTCGCGTTGCCACGTCGCAAGCAGGCCCGCTGTCGGCGCAAAAGACGTGCGTTTTAAGCCCGAGGCGCGAGGCCGCGACAGCGAGCATGCGCCCGAGCTGGCCGCTGCCCAAGATTCCTATGGTGGAGCCGGGAGGCAGGGGCGCAGGGCGCGGATCCTCAGGCATCGCCCTTCGGTGCCTCGGGAACGGAAGCCGATTGCCGAGCCCGAAATGCCTCCAGCCGCTTGGCTAGCTCGCCATCGTGCAGCGCCAAGATCTGCGCCGCCAGCAGGCCGGCATTCGTGGCACCGGGCTTGCCGATGGCCAGCGTACCCACCGGCACTCCGGCGGGCATCTGCACGATCGACAGCAGGCTGTCCTGTCCCGACAGTACCTCCCGGGCAATGGGCACGCCCAAGACCGGCAGATGGGTAATGGCGGCCGTCATGCCGGGCAGGTGCGCCGCCCCGCCAGCCCCGGCGATAATCACGGCAAGCCCCCGCGCCTTGGCCGTCTCGGCATATTCGTAAAGCCGCTTGGGAGTGCGGTGGGCCGACACGACCTTGGCCTCGTAAGCAATCCCCAGTTCGTCCAGCACATCCGCGGCACACTTCATCGTCGGCCAGTCCGAGAGACTGCCCATAATAATGCCAATCCTTGCCTGCCCAGCCATTACGTCCACCGCCCCGGCGAAAGCGCGCACTTAAAGAGAAGACAGATGCGACCGCAAGACCAAGCCATCGCGCTGCCGTGCACAACTCATGCGATGATGTCTGGCAGCAGCTGATCCTCGATGGCGGTGATGCGGTCTTTCAACGCCAACTTGCGCTTCTTGAGGCGTTTGATGAGCAACTGGTCGGCATGCGCCAATGCTTCCTCTGCCACGATCTGGGCATCCAAATCGCGGTGCTCGGACCTCAGCCGCGCCAATTGTTCGCGCAGCTCGCGCTCGTCCGATCGCTGCATCGGCCCTTTGGGCCCTCCGCCGAGAAGCCGCCTGCACTGCAGCCTATTACTATCGCCCCAGCGGGCCGCCGGCAAGCCCACTCAGGTTTCGCGGCAAGTGCTTACTACATAAGGCAAAAATCTGACTGGCGGTCCACAGAAAATCGTACACAGGTCGCCGCCTGCTGCGGTTGGACAAGGCGTCACTTTCGTGTCACACTTATCGTCCCTTCAACACCCAAACGGAGGGCAATATGACGCTTGCCGGACATCTCGCGGAGCTTTCCGAGAAGCACCGCGTACTGGAGGCGAGGATCCAAGAAGAGATGGCCCGACCTGGCGCCGATGATCTCCAGATCAGCCGGCTGAAGAAGGAAAAGCTTAGAATCAAGGACGAGATGATCAAGCTGCAAGGCAATGGCCAGCAGCACTGAGCTCGCGCAGCACTGAGGCAGACGCACTGAGGGATAAGTCTAATGGGTGCCACCCCCCGGCGGAGCCCAGGGGTGTTGGTTCGTTTATTTGTAAGCCTTTGATGCTGTTGGGCTTCCCCTCTAGGCAAGTGGATCTGACGCTGTAGATCACTGCTTTTCGTGTCCTCAGCTCGTCGCCGCCCGGCATTGCTCGTCAGCGGGTAGCGGATCACAGCCCTTGTCCTGGACGCATTGCTCCAGCGCCTGTGTCAGCTCCGGGCGCAAGTTGCCATCGATCTCACCGTTGTAAAGGCGCGCCTCCGTAAGCCCGCACTGATAAAGTTTGATCATGCGCGCACCGCCATGCCACATCGCCTTGTCGTAGTCTCGCAGCGCGCCCTGCGGGTCCCCCAGCGTCTGTCGGATATGGGCCCGTGTGTCGAGCGCGTGGGCGCTGGTGGGACTTAGCTGAAGCGACTTTTCCACATCGGGCAAACCCACCGCCGCCCGACCCCAGCGAAAATAGGCCCACGCGCGGTTGTTGAGCGCCACCGCGAAATCCGGCTTCATGGCAATGGCAGCATCATAGTCGCGGATGGCCGTGTCATAGCGTCCCTTGAGCGAGTAGGCCAAGGCACGCATGGCATACGCAAGGCTCAAATCCGCCATGCTCTCGTCGCGCCGCTCGATCAGCGCCGTGCATCCCTCGATCCGTCGCTCGATGTCTTCGCTGAAGCAGTCGGTGGCCGAATCGGCACGCACCCCACCTGCAGCCCCCGCGGCCAACGCCAGCACCACTGCAATGGCAACTAGACCTCTCATGATCCGCGTTCGTCGTTCATTTCGCGTTTATCGCCGCCCCGGAGCAGTGATCAGCCGCAACCACCTATCGCACGATATGGGTGGGGGTACCAGGGCCGGCTCAGCCCGGCCATTAGCCCAGAACGGCGCCTCGAATGTGGCAGAGGCCGCTCGCCCCCATCCGGCTTCAGGACGCCGCGGGGGCTGCAATCCGCGGCGTTGGCGGATCACTCGATCTCAAGCTCTAGGCGCCTGCGCATCTCCCCAAACATCGCGGACTTGAGCTCCACGCCGATCCCAGGCGTGTCATGGGGCCGGGCGTAGCCGTCAACAATCGGGCTTGCGTCGGCAAAGCCGCCGTAGGGTTCGAAGACGCCCGGATAGCTCTCGGAGCCGCCGAGTTCAAGTCCTGCTGCCATGTTGAGCGCGAACTGATGGCCCCCATGGGGAATAAAGCGCCGCCGCGACCAGCCCAGCCGCTTGGCCACATCGAGGAAGCGCAAATACTCGGTGAGCCCGTAGGCCAGAGCCGGGTCGAGCTGGACCCAGTCGCGGTCGGGCCGCAAACCGCCGTAACGCAAGAGGTTGCGACCGTCCGTGGCGGAGAACAGGTTTTCGCCCGTGGCGATGGCCCCGCCATACTGCTCCGCCAACACGGCATTGAGCCGGAAGTCGAGCGGGTCGCCAGGCTCCTCATACCAGCACAGGCCATAACCCTCGATGGCCCTCGCATAGCTGACGGCGGTTGCCAGATCGAAGCGGCCGTTGGCGTCCACGGCAACATTCTCTGCCCCGCCCGCCACGTCAATCACGGCCTCTATGCGCTTGCGGTCCGTGGCAAGATCGGCTCCGCCGATCTTCATCTTGACAATCTTGTAGCCCTGCGCCCGGTAACCGAGCATCTCGGCTCTCAGCGCCTCCAGCTCCTTGCCCGGGTAGTAGTAGCCCCCTCCCGGGTAGACCAATACCTTCTTGTCGTGGCGGCCGCCGTTGTAGCGCTCGGCCAGCAACTGCCACAGTGGTAGGCCAGCGATCTTGGCCACCGCATCCCATACGGCCATGTCGAGCGCGCCGGCCGCGTGTGCTCGGTCGCCGTGCCCGCCCGGTTTCTCGTCGGCCATGAACGCCTTCCACACGGCAAACGGGTCGATGTTGTCGTATCTCTCATCAATGAGCGACTTGGGATCAGCCGCGCTGATGCGGGGGATGAACCGCTCGCGCAGAATGCCACCTTGCGCGTAACGCCCGTTGGAGGAAAAACCGTAGCCCACCACCGGCTTGCCATCGCGAACCACATCCGTCTCCACCGCCACCAGGCTGATGGTCATGGTCGCAAAGGAGATGAAGGCGTTGCGGATCTCGGACGCGATCGGCGCGGTGGCCTCTCGGATGTGCTTTATCCTCATGGAGTGATCTCACTCCGCCGCCATGCGCATCGGCTCGGATCTACCGGTCAGTCGCTGCCGGACGAGATTGATGTGTCCGCGCAGATCGTAGAGCTGGTTGGAGTAGTAGGCCGGCACGCGCATCACCCGCACGTGCGAATCGATGCGGTCGAATTCGGCCTGCGCCGCGTCGGCATCATAACCGGCGTCGAGCTTTCGCTCGAGCGCCTTGAGATGCCGGTACCAGTAGACCAGCCGACGCCGAATGATCCACACGTATAGGGAAGGAATCGCCCGCGTCAGGGGAAGCACGATCGCCAACACGCCGATCGCGCCCAGCAGCGTCGCCACATGATCGCTGATGAAGGCCGTGTACGAGAAGGGCACGTGCAGGCTATGCGCCCGCGGGGCAACTGTCTTTAAGACCACGGGAAGCTCGCCCGATTTGTAGACGACGCGCGCATCGGGCGAGACCTCGAATTCGGGGTCGTTGACGGACGGGAATTCGCCCGCGCGATAAAACAGCACTGGATCGCCGTTCTTGTCGAAGCCTGGCTTGGGATTGTGCACGACCGCGTGTGCAAGCAGGGAAACAAGCGCCGGCTGCATGTCCGGGCGCACCACCAAGGCGACGCTGGTGGACAAAAGCGTGATGTCGGCGGACGGAATGAGCGGATCGAACTCGACCGCGCCCTGGCGCAGGATAACCTTGCTCAGTGCAGGAAAGCGATTGGTAAAGGCGTCGGCCTCGGGCGTAAAATCCATGAGGCGGATCCCGGGCACTCGCAACAGCGCCTGGATCTTGTCGCTGTCGGGGGCCACAACGATGATGGCGGCGTCAGCGGTGCCCGACAGGAGGGGGCTCGCATCGGCCATTAGATCCTCATCAAGGAAGATCGCATTGTCCTTGTCGATGACGTTATTGGCCCGCAATAGCAGTCTGGCGATGCCTCGCCCGCCGCTCTCGCGTGTACCAATCAGAATGCGTTTGCCCTTGAGGTCACGCAAAGTCGAAATTGGCAGATCGCCGCGTGTGAACACCCAGACCGGCTCGTGAAACAGGCGACCGACTGAGCGCAGCTTGGAGTACTCTGCGTGCCGGCCCTTCTGCTTCTCATTGGCCAATCGGCCCTGCAAACTGCCAACCAGTGCGCCCTTAACAAAGCCGGCCGTGACGCCGGAATCGTCATCGACCAACGCGCGCAATAGGATGCGACCCTCGAGCGGCCGCATGCGGCTGTGGCCTTCCTTGTCCTTGAAGCGGACCGTGCGGCGGATGTCGACTTGAACTCCGTACTGCCGCAGCTCCTCCTTGTATTGGCTCGCCAGCTCGTAATACTCCGCATTGCTGGCGCCAATCGCGATCTTGCCTTCATAATCAAGTTGCTGGGAATTGTGCAAAACCGCCAGGCCGCCGATCCCGAGACCCGCGGCAAGCACCGTCACTGCGCCGGCCTTGGCGACATTCTGATCCATGACAACCCCCCCCGTTTGCTTGGGCTCGCGCCCGCACCCATGCCAATGCGCAGAATTAGCAGATCATCCCCACCCATGTCGCCACAGCCTGATGGCAGTGCGGTGGCAGAGCGCGCAGGCCGTTGCCGAAGCCCTACCCACGCGCGGCAAGCGCAGCCTCCAGGCCCGGCACGTGGGAAGCGCCCTCGTTCGCCTCGAACTTGGCGCCAGCAAAATCGCCGCCGATGGGTTCGGCGCGACCGCCCAGGTGCGCCGCTAGGAACGCCTCGGCAATGGCGTAGAAGGAGATGCGGTTTTCCGGCACAGCGAAACCATGGCCCTCCTCGGGATAGAGCGTGTACGTGACCGGCAGATCCTTGGCGCGCATGGCGGCAATGATCTGATCGGATTCGGCCTGCTTGACGCGCGGATCGTTGGCGCCTTGGCCGATGAGCAGTGGCTTGGTTATAGTTCCCGCGGCATAAAGCGGCGAGCGTTCCCGCAACAGCGCACGCCCCCCTGGGGTGCGCGGGTCCCCCACCCGTCGTGCCAAATTCTCAAAAAACGCCGCCCAGTAGGGCGGGATCGTGGCCAAGAGCGTCTCCAGATTGGAGGGACCCACGATATCGACGCCGCAGCAGAATACGCTGGGTGTGAAGGCCAGGCCCACTAGCGTGGCATAGCCGCCGTAGGAGCCACCCATGATGGCAACGCGAGCAGGGTCGGCAATACCCTCCTTCACTGCCCAGCCCACCGCGTCGAGCAGATCGTGGTGCATCTTGCGACCCCATTCGAGGTCGCCGGCATTGACGAAGGCTTTGCCAAAACCCGTCGAGCCGCGAAAGTTGACCGAAAGCGTGGCCCAGCCGCGGTCCGCGAACCACTGATGGTGCGGGTTGAACCCGTACCCATCGCGCGCCCAGGGGCCGCCGTGCACCAGCAGCACCATCGGCAACGGCGCCTTTGGCCGCGGTCTCGCCTGCTCGGGGAGAGTGAGGTAGGACACCAGCTCTAGTCCGTCACGTGCAGAGATGGTCACGCCGCGCATGGGCGCTAGCCGATAGGCCTTGAGCGCCGGCCGGCTGGCGAAGAGCTCATCGATCCGACCGCTGCCGCGCTCGTAGAGGTGATAGGTCGTGGGTGCCTCAGCCGCCCCGGCGGCGATGATCCAGCGGCTGTCGTCGAGCGTGCGGTCGAGGACATCCACCTCGCCGGGCAACGCGCCCTGCAGGCGCTTGAGGTCGGTGGCGATGCCCTCATCGAGCGCAATCCAATCGAGCGCCAGATGCTGCGCGCCGACGGCCTCCACCGCGCGCGTTTGCGGGTTCGTTAGCACGCGGCTGATGTCGGCCTTGGGATGCTCAGCAAGCAGCCGATCGCTGCCTGACGGCCAATCCCTGGCCAGCAGGGCAGCCTTGTCTCGCCTCACCGAAGAGATCCAATAGAGCGTGGCCCCGTCTTGCGTAAAGCCTACGGGACGGGTCGTGAGATCGTCCTCGTGCTCCACGACCATGATCGGCTCCAGTTCGGTGCCGACGATCCGAAACACGACCTGCCCACCCTCCCGTTCGCGCGTCTTGAGGGCGAGCCGCGGGCGCAGCTGTCGATCAAGCACGATCTCTGAGAGCTCTGTGCTGTTCTCGTAGACGAGCTCGCGCCGGCCGGTCGCGATGTCAATGCGGTAGATGTCGTGCCAGGCCTTGTCGCGACCATTGAGGGCAACCGCGATCACGTTGGGCTCATCGAAGCCGAGCTCCTGGATGCGGGCGTTCACCCCTCGCAAGGGTGTCAGATCCCGTGCCGGACCGCCCGCAACCGGCACGGCATAGACGTGCCAATCCTCGGTGCCTCCCTCGTCCTGGATGTAGAGGACAAAGGCGCTGCTGTTGGCCCACGCATGGAAGCGGACACCTCGCTCCCGGTCGGCGGTGATGACCCGCGCGTCCCTCATATCCCCCACTGGCGCCACCCAAATGTTGAGCACGCCACGCTCTGGTGCGAGCCACGAAAGCCAGCGCCCGTCGGGCGAAATCTGGGCCTGCGCGCGGGTTGGGTTGCCGAAGAGCTGCGCGCGGGGAATGAAGGATGACGTCATCGACCTCTCCTAGCGGGAACGTTCGAGCGTGCCCCTTGACGGCCCTAGCACTGGGCTCGTCCAGCGACAACAACTCGGGCGGCGCACGCCCTCCTGCTCACCCACCACATGTGGGCTCGCTCGCAGTTACCTGGAGGCTTGGCATGGCGCCGCAAATTCCCGAGGTGAGGGCGCTAGCCCTCAGGAGTGCTCTTGTCCGTCTTATCCTGAACGCAACCTTGACTTGTGCAGCTTGAGGATTTCCACAGCGGGTGCAGCTTCGCGGGGCCGTTTTGTGCTAGGTTGTGGCCAGGGACGTGGCCCGCGCCGCGCGAGCCCTCGTGCGCGGCCCGCGCCGGATTGGGTGGAGGCCAGCATGGCACGTATCCTTCTCGCTGACGACGACGCGGCAACGCGGGACTTGGTGCAGCGCGCCTTGGGTCTCGACGGACACGATGTGGCCGCCACACAAGACGGCGCCGAGGCGCTCGAGAAACTGCAAGCGGCGAGTGCGCGCTTTGATGTGCTCATCACGGACGTACAAATGCCCGGGCTCGACGGCGTCGCCCTGATCGAAAGGGGCCTGGCCGTGGATCCCAAGCTGCGCGTGGTGCTGATGTCTGGCTTTGCCGATGAAATCGGCCGCGCCGCCCACCTCAAACCCAGGATTGCGCGCATCATTAGCAAGCCATTCACGCTCGAGCAGATCCGCTCGGCCGTGAAGGCGGCGCTGGGATGAACGGCCGTGGCAATGGCAGCTTGCCAGGAGCCCCCACAGCCACGAACGCGGGCGAGGGCGGCGCCCAGGCTCCCCGCCATGACCGTAAGGCCCGCCGGGGTGCCGAGGCTCGCTTTGCGGCGGACGTGGTCGGCGGCTCCTCGACGCCTAAAACGGGCGTTCATTCCGTCCGCGGGCGCCGCGCGCGCCAGCCCGGTCCCGGGCGGCATGCGGCAGCCGCAAGCCCGCCTTGCAACAGGTCCCAATATCACCCAAATTTCCGGGCAATCAGCGCCGGCTCATGCGGGCCCTTGCTCCCCAGGGGGGACCTAACGCCATGGCGATCACGATGGGCGCGCGCGCGGCGCCGATGGGTTCGGCCCGAAGGGTGGCGCCGGACGCGAGGGAGCGCGCCCGGGCTTTTCGCTTGGCGCGGCGGCACTCCCTGCTGGTCAAGATGCTCCGGGTGTTGCTGCCCGTCGGGGCCGCCAGCCTGAGCCTCTTGTACGCGCTCACCCTAGGCGTCAGCTGGCAGATGGGACCCGGCCGCCTCAGGGTTGGGGAGGTCAAGGTGAGCGCAGACGACCTGACCATGAAGAACCCGTCCTACTTCGGGTTGACCAAGGACGGTGGGCGCTACGAAGTACGCGCCAAGAAAGCCATCCTCGAGTTTGCCAAAGAGGCGCCGATCAAGCTCGTCGATGTCGACGGTGACCTCCTCCAGACCAACGACGTCACCACCAAGCTCAAAGCCAAGCACGGCCTGCTCGACAACGCCAAGGGAGAACTCGAGCTCTACGATGACATCGAGATCGACGCATCCAACGGCATGAAGGCGCGCCTGTCCCGCGCCACCGTCTACAACAAGGAAAATCGCATCGTCTCCAAAGAGCCCGTCGACTTGTGGCTGCCGACGGGCAGCGTGAAGGGCGCCTCCATGACCCTGCGCACCGACACACGCGAGGCCACCTTCGTTGGCAACGTGAAGGCCCATCTCGTTGCCGCAGAGCCGCCGGACCAGGCCTCCGCTCAGCCAGCGCCCTTCGGGCGCAATGCGAAGGAGCCGGTGGACGTCAGCGCCGACCAGCTCTACGTCAACGACAACGACAAGACGGCGCTGTTCATGGGCAAAGTCGTGGCGCTACAAGGTGCCTCCACGCTCAAGACGCCTGAGTTGCACATCACCTACGAAGGCAAGGCGGCCGTCGAGCAACTCACCGGCGCAGCCTCGCCAGAGCCCGCTCAAGGCTCGCAGCTATCGCGCCTGGTCGCCAAGAATGGCAGCGTCCTCACCATGGGAGCGGACCGGCGCGTTTCCAGCAACCGGGCCGAATTCGATGCCAAGGCGGACACGGCCCTGTTCTTAGGCGACGTCGTCGTGCACCAGCAAAAAAACGTCTTGCACGGGGCGCGCCTGTTCATAGATCGCAAGGCCGGCACCAGTCGGCTGGAGACGCCTGCCGAGGACGGCCAGCCAGCCGGCCGCATCGCTGCCACGTTTTACCAGGAGAGCGATGGCAAGGCGGCCAACCAGGCCAAGCGCAAGTCGCCCAACCCGGCCCCCACCTCCCCGGACGGCGTCATGGGGTCATTCAAACTTGATCCAACGGCGCCCATGGACATCGAGGCCGACACGCTTGATGTCTACGATGGGGAAAAGCGAGCCGTCTTTCACGGCAACGTCAAGTCCAAACAGGGCGATTTCGTCGTACGCACCGTCGAGTTGATCGCCTTCTACGCGGGTCAGACGGGCCTTCTAGCCACGACGGGCGAGGATGCCAACCGGGCCCAATCACAGCTCACCCGCGTAGAGTGCAAGCAAAAGGTACTCATCATTTCCAAAGAGGGGCAAAGCGCGACCGGCGACTGGGCCATCTTCGATACCAAGGCGAATACGGTGCTTCTGGGCGACGATGTCACGGTCTCGCGCGGCAAGGACGTTGCGCAGGGGCCCCGCCTCAAAATCGATCTCAACACCGGGATGTACCGCTTCGAGTTGGAGCAGGAGCCGGCGGTTGCCCAGGCGGCTCCCGCGGTCATCGCCTCTCCCCCACTGACCGCGCCAGCCGCCAATCCTGCCGAGCGCCCCTGCGCGCCAGGCCGGCAATGCCTGCTCGTCTATCCCAAGGACGCTATGGAACGGGCAAAGAAGAGCACGGACAAGGTCCTCCCCGAAGCTCCGGCAGCTAGGCCCGGGGGCTGGGAGCCCAGCACCAGCGCTAGTCCCCCGCAGCGGGCCGATTGAGGCCATGCGGCTCTTCCGCTCCAAAGCCAGGACGCGTGCGGCCAAGTTGGCAAGCCCGCCGCATCGTTTCAACGGTTACGCCGCTGAGATGGAAAATGAGCCAAACGTACCCTACGGCGGCGCAGGCTGGCTCACAGTCGTCGACGTGCAAAAGAGCTATCGCGGCCGCAAGGTGGTCAAGGGCGTGAGCCTGGAGACCGGCCGGGGAGAAGCGGTCGGCCTGCTCGGTCCCAATGGCGCCGGCAAGACCACCGTGTTCTATATGGTCACCGGTCTGGTGCCGGCCGATGCTGGCCAGGTCACCCTCGACGGTCGCGACGTGACGCGCCTACCCATGTATCGGCGTGCACGCCTCGGGATCGGCTACCTGCCGCAAGAAGCCTCGATCTTCAGGGGACTTACGGTCGAGCAAAACATCATGGCCGTCCTGGAGCTGGTGGAGCCTAAGCGCAGACGGCGCAAGGAGCAGCTCGACAGCCTGCTTGAGGAGTTCAGCATCACGCGGCTGAGGAAATCACCGTCGCTGGCTCTTTCCGGTGGCGAGCGTCGCCGCTGCGAAATCGCCCGGGCGCTCGCCAGCCGGCCGTCGTTTATGCTGCTCGACGAGCCGTTCGCCGGTATCGATCCGCTGGCCGTCGGCGACATCCAGCAGCTGGTGCGCCAACTCACCGCACGCGGCATCGGAGTGCTCATCACCGATCACAACGTCCGCGAAACGCTAAGCCTCGTCGATCGCGCTTACATCATCTACGACGGCCAGGTCTTAACGCATGGTAACCCTCGGGAAATCATCGCCAACGAAGACGTGCGGCGTGTCTACTTGGGGGATATGTTCAATTAATGCAGCGACCGTATAACTTGACCCCGTGACCCGTCCTAGCGACGATCAGGGGTAGCATGGCACTCGTGCCCAAATTGGAGCTTCGGCAGGGCCAGCAGCTGGTGATGACGCCCCAGCTGCAGCAGGCCATTCGCTTGCTGCAATTGTCCAATGTCGAGCTGTGCTCCTTCGTCGAGACGGAAGTGGAGCGCAACCCGCTCCTTGAGCGTGACGAAGTTGGCCCCGAGCCTGAGCCCGCGACGGCGCTCAAACGCCTCCAGGACCAGGGGGAGGCTGGCGCGGATTGGGGACAAAGCGATGCACCCTCTCCCGGTACCAACGCAGCACGCGAGGAGAGCGAGCCCAATGGTGCGCCCGCCAATGGCGCCGACCACGACGCCGCTGGTTGGGGCTCACTGCGCCCGCGCACACACAACTCCTTCGGCGGCGAGGATGCCAACCTCGAAGACTATGTCGCCGCCGGCCTGTCGCTCGCCGACTATTTGACCGAGCAACTCCACGTGGTCATCACCGATCCCGCCGAGCGGCTCATCGGCGCCCACCTGGTCCACGCCCTCGACGAAACGGGCTATCTGCGCCTCGACCTCGACGATCTCGCCGACAAGCTTGGCGCACCGACCGGCCTCATCACTAAGGTGCTCGATGTCCTGCAAGGATTCGATCCGCCCGGCGTGTTCGCCCGCGACCTGGCCGAGTGCCTCGCCCTGCAGCTCAAGGAACAGAACCGCTACGACCCCCAGATCGCCAAACTGCTCGACAACCTAGCGCTCCTCGGCGGCCACAATCTTGCAGCCCTGAAGCGCGCCATCGGAGTTGATGCCGAAGAGCTTGCCGACATGATCGCCGAGATCAAGCGTCTCAATCCCAAGCCTGGCTTGCAGTTTGGCACCGTGCAAATTCAGCCCGTGCTGCCCGACGTGATCGTGCGCCCAGCACGCGACGGCAGCTGGGTCGTGGAACTCAACAACGACACACTGCCACGCGTGCTCGTCAACCGCACGTACTACACGACGGTCAGCAAGTCTGCGCATTCGGAACGGGACCGCGGATATCTGCTCGAGTGCCTGCAGAGCGCCAACTGGCTGGTCAAGAGCCTTGACCAACGCGCCCGCACGATCCTGCGCGTGGCCGAGGAGATCGTGCGCCAGCAGGACGGCTTTCTCACCTATGGCATTGAGCACCTCAAGCCGCTCAATCTCAAGACCGTAGCGGATGCCATCTCGATGCACGAATCAACGGTGAGCCGCGTCACTTCGAACAAATATATGTCAACGCCACGCGGGGTATTCGAGCTCAAGTATTTCTTCACCTCAGCTATCGCCTCGGCAGACGGGGAAGAGGCACATTCCTCCGAGGCCGTCCGCCACCGCATCCGACAGCTGATCGAGGCCGAGATCGCGAGTGCGGTGCTCTCCGACGATAAGATCGTCGAACAGCTGAAACGGGATGGCATCGACATCGCGCGGCGCACGGTGGCCAAGTACCGCGAGGCTCTGCGCATCCCTTCCTCGGTGCAGAGGCGGCGCGAGAAGCAGATGGCGGCCCGGCTCGGCGCCGGCTGAGGCCGTGCCAATTTGAACCGCCGTGTTGCTAGAGCCCGTTTGACAGTGAGCAGCCGCTGATCTACGGTCCGCCCGCGTTGCAGATGCTCCCGATCGGTCGGGCGAGCCCTGCATGTACCGCCCAAAAGCGACTGAAGACCAACGCGGCCGAGAGCCGGGCGGGGTCGGGTGACGCTTTTTGCAGGGGATTTTTTGCGGTTCAACAACAAAGGGACGCACAAGACGCCCCGCGAACGATGTATCGTGATGCATATCCTCGGGGATATCCGACAGGTCGGACGGCGGTGTTGCTCGGCGCCGGCGGAGGGCTGGCTGCGGGTCCCCTCTAAGCAGTGCGGCCGATCCTAGGCACAAAAGCTGCATGAACTGGGGTGCGCAGGCAGGCGTTGAATCGTCCGGAGACAAGAGACGGACATGGACCTTGCTGATCTCATTGCACCGGAGGCGGTGTACCCGTCTCTGAAGGCAAAGAGCAAAAAACAAGCCCTCCAGGAGGTTGCCCAAAGGGCTGCCGTCCTGACGGGTCTTGAGGCGCGTAGCATTTTCGACACGCTGTTGCAGCGCGAGCGGCTCGGCTCAACCGGCGTCGGGCGCGGTATCGCCATACCCCACGGTCGCCTCGCGGCGCTGCCGAGAATCGTCAGTGTGTTCGCCCGGCTCGACGAACCGATCGAGTTTGAGGCCCTGGATGGCGAGCCGGTAGACTTGATCTTCCTGCTGCTGGCGCCCGAGCACGCCGGCGCCGATCATCTGAAGGCGCTGGCCCGCATCTCCCGCCTGCTGCGCGAGCCCTCCACCATCGAGAGGCTGAGAGCCTCCAAAGACCGTGCGGCCCTCTACTCGGTGCTCACGGAGCCCGCCGTGCACGCCGCTTGAAGACTTGTCGGCGCGACTCAGGCGGCGACCACCTCGCGGGCAGAACAGGCAACCACGCGCAGCCGCCCTTCCAGCGTCTCCACGATCGCCGTGCAACTCTCCACCCAGTCGCCGCAGTTGAGATAATGTGCACCTGCAAGCATCCGGTCGGCAGCATGATGGATGTGGCCGCAGATCACGCCTTCGACATCGCGCCGGTTGGCCTCGGTTGCCACCGCCTCCTCGAATGCCCCAATGAAGGCCACGGCCGACTTGACGCGATACTTGAGATAAGCCGAGAGCGACCAATAACCGAGCCCCAGGTGCCGGCGCACCCAGTTGAGCGGGTTATTCAGCCACAACGCCAATTCATAGCCTCGATCGCCCAGGCAGGCTAGCCACTTGGCAACGCGCACCACGACGTCGAATTCGTCGCCATGCAGCACGAGATAGCGGCGCCCGTCCGCAGTGGTGTGAATGATGTCGCGGTGGATCTCAATGCCGCCGAACCTCAGCCCAACAAAATCGCGCAAGCCCTCGTCATGGTTGCCGGGGATGTAGATGAGGCGCGTGCCCTTGCGCACCCGACGCAACAGTTTCTGCAGAACATCGTTGTGCGACTGTGCCCAATGCGGGCCGCGCCGAACCTTCCAGAAATCGATAATGTCACCCACCAAGTAGATGGTGTCGGCCTCATACGCCTTGAGAAACTCCAGGAGCCGCCCGGCCTGGGCGGTCCGGGTACCCAAGTGCACATCGGAAATGAAGAGGGCCCGGACACGCGTGCGGAACTTGTAGCGGACTGTCTCGTGGGCCAGCGGCGCGGTCATGGCGTCGACAGAAGCGGATTCGCATCACAGCCTTGTGACAAACTTGTCGTAGAGGCGCACCTGCGGTCTCTGCAGATAAGCCGAGCCCGTCGGGGGGCAGCATCGGCGGGCCCATCGGAACACATAGACGGTTGCAGCGGCATGGCACTGCGATGCCATGAAGCCATTGCTGCAACGCAGAAGCCGCCTCGATTGGCCCTATCCCCCAAGGTACGCACTGGGGGGACGCACTGGGGGGACGCACTGGGGGGACGCACTGGGGGGACGCACTGG
>Ga0075425_100004282_pt1 | contig 14687 bp, 10 predicted proteins | sample SoiMethybrSBSTD4_FD_75300 | JGI IMG/M metagenome (GOLD analysis project Ga0075425, IMG submission 75300) | Bulk soil microbial communities from a Populus tree surrounding site in Tennessee, USA - Soil MetaG P. TD hybrid SBSTD4 | ecosystem: Environmental > Terrestrial > Soil > Tree plantation...
AGGGGCCGCACCGGCCTCGGCGCAGTTGTTCTGGGACTGGGGCGGCGGAGGCACGATCGGCGGCAGCGGTCGCGAGAACGTGCGCTTCAGCCCGCAATTCAAGAAGGGCGAGATCGTCGTCAGCTTCGGCGATCGCCGGCTCTACTTTATTTCCAGGTCAGGTGAGGCAGTTAGCTATCCAATTGCCATCCCACGCGATGAGGACCGCTGGGAGGGGGAGACAACCGTCACCAACAAACGCATCAATCCGTCGTGGACGCCCACCCCGGCCATGATGGCCGAGAACCCACGCCTGCCGCGCTGGGTACCCGGCGGCCATCCCATGAACCCGCTGGGCGTGCGGGCGTTGTATCTGGGATCGAGTGCCTATCGCATCCACGGCACGGATGCCCCCTGGACGATCGGCACGGCCGTCTCGAAGGGCTGCATCCGCATGTACAATCAGGATGTGCTCGACCTTTATCCCCGGGTGGCGATTGGTGCGAAGGTGCTTGTCACCTGGCAGCGCTTTGGCGCTCAGCCGGGATTTGCCTCCACGCCGCCGCGCTCAGGGCCCCTGCTCCGGCCAGTGGACCGCGCCGATCTACCGCAGCGGTTTTAGGTACACACGACCGTGGCGAGGTGGCGTTGCGCAGGCCGCCGAACAGGCGCGCCGATCACACCCTCCGCGCGATTGCGTGGCCTGTCGGAAGTCCCAGCGAGTGCAAAGGGGCTCGGGTCACGAGGCCGCGGGGTGCCATGGGCTTTGTGAGTGCCACCCTTAGCTCGGAGCGACAGCCAACCCCACCCTTCCAGACCTGCAACTTGCGACTTTCGTAATTTGGATGGGCAGAAAGGCTCAGTCGCTCAACTCGACTGCTCTCAAGGGGGGCGTGGAGACCAAGCACCTCTTCACGCGAATCAAATCTGCATCAGAGCCATCACAGAAGCGCCGTCGCGACGCTTGTCGACGTCAGATCGCTCGCAAGCACCAGCGCGGCAAGTTGGAGACCGTTCACGACTGCCCGAATTGTCGGGCGTCGAGCGCTCAACTACCCCCTCCAGTTGGGAAAGTCAGGCAGCTAACTTTGCGCCCCCTAGAGATGAAAGCTTTTTGCCCCATCCGGACAGGGGCCATGCCTCGGCAGCTGCTCGACGAGGGGCTTGGCGGCCTTAACAAGACACGCAGGATGGGTTGTGCACTTGGCGGGACAGGGTCGCCCGTGCCAAAGGGTGCGTACCAACCGCGGCGCGCAGCCACTGAGAGAGGCAACATTGACCAAGTGGGGTGAGTTTCAGGGAAGGGTGGAGGACAGCCGGCTGGTAACGGGCCAAGGGTCCTATGTGGGGGACATCCGTTGCGAGGGGATGGCGCACGCCGTTCTCGTCCGCGCTCAAGTGGCGAGCGCCAACGTTGTTTCGATCGATACCGCTGCGGCGCTGGCCTCGCCTCTCGTACTGGCCGTCTACACAGGGAGGGACTTAGCTGAGGATGGTTTGGCGGACTTCCCCTGCGGCGTGGAGCTTGCGCGCCCTGATGGCCGCATGGCGCATCAGGCGCGGCGCCCCGTGCTTGCCCGGAACCGCATCCGTTGCGTGGGCGAGCCGATCGCCTTTGTCGTGGCCGAAACTCCGGATGCCGCGATGACGGCAGCCGAGCTCGTCCGCGTCGAGACGCAGGACACCCCCGCTGTCGCCACGCTGACAGCGGCGCGGGCCGCCGGCGCACCGGCCGTATGGGACGAGGTCCCTGACAACGTGGCCTTCGTGTGGAAGAAGGGCGACGCTCGTTCAGCCATCATGCAGGCGCCCCACGTCGCGCGGCTCTCCTCGCACGTGTCGCGGGTTGCCGCGCTCCCGCTCGAGCCCCGCGGCGCGCTCGGGCGTGTCGATGAGGCCGGCCGTCTGGTGCTCCATGCTTCGAACCAGAGCCCACACATCCTGAAGACGGCGCTTGCCAATCTGCTGCGGGTACCCACCGAGCAGGTCCGCGTCGTTGCCAAGGACGTCGGCGGCTCATTCGGCATGAAGAGCGGTGCCTATCCCGAGGACGTGCTTGTGCTCTACGCAGCGCGCAAACTCGGGCGTCCCGTCCGCTGGGTATCAGAGAGGAGGGAAAGCTTCCTTGCCGACGATCATGGCCGCGACGTCTCCTTCGATGCTCAGCTGGCGGTCGACGCCGATGGCCACTTTACGGGCCTGAAGGTCGAGTTCACAGTCAATGTTGGCTGTTATTTGTCCCGCCGCTCGCTCTTTCTCCTCAACAACATCGGCGGCATCGCCGGCGTCTATCGGATCCCGAGGATCGAGGCGAGCGTCACTGGCGTCTTCACCAACACCATGACCAACGCACCCTATCGCGGCGCCGGGCGGCCGGAGGCAACCTATGTCATCGAGCGTCTCATCGACCTAGCAGCGCGCGAGGCTGGCCTTGATCCCTTCGAGCTGCGCCTGCGCAACCTAGTGCCGGCATCGGCCATGCCGTACGACACCGGGTTCATCTTCAAGTATGACTGCGGCGAGTTCCAGGGCAACATGCTGGCTGTAGCCAAGCTTGCCGACCGCGCTGGCTTTGCGGCGCGCAGAGCCGAGGCTAGTCGGCGCGGCATGCTCCTGGGACTGGGCATAGCTAATCCGATCGAGGTTGCAGCCGGACCCTTCACCAAGCCGCGCAAGGACCTGACCCGGCTCAAAATCCATCCCGATGGTACGGCGACGCTTTACGCGGGATCGATGTCCACTGGGCAAGGCATCGAGACGGCGCTCACGGAGCTCGCTGCCGGGGCGCTCGGACTGCCGCGCGGTGCCGTCCGTTACGCGGCAGGTGACACCGACGATCTCCCGGACGGCCGTGGCAATGGTGGTTCGGGCGCAATCACGGTTGGGGGCAGTGCGACCTATCGCGCCGCGGAAAAGGTAATCGCGGCCGGCCGTGCGCTTGCGGCGGAGATGTTGAAGGCGAGCCCGGACGACATCGGCTTCGCAGACGGCCGCTTTCCGCTCCGGGGTAGCAACCATTCGCTCGGCCTCGCGGAGGTGGCCCGTCACGCCGAGGCTAAGGATCCCGTCGGCCTGTGCGCGACGGCCGAGTTCATGCCGCCTGCTGTCACATTTCCCAACGGTTGCCACATGGTCGAGGTCGAGATCGACCCGGAGACCGGCCTGGTCAGGATCGTGCGCTATACAATCGTCGAGGACATCGGCAACGTGCTCAATCCGACACTTGCGCACGGCCAAATTCAGGGCGGCATCGCGATGGGCATTGGGCAGGCGCTTGGCGAGGCGATCACCTACGACCCCGACTCGGGCCAGCTCATCAGCGGCTCGTTCATGGACTATCAGATACCGCGTGCCGACGATATTCCCTGCGTGCGCGTTGAGACACGCGCGGTGCCGACTGCAGCCAATCCGCTGGGCGTTAAAGGCGTCGGCGAAGCGGGCACGGTCGGCTCGTTGGTCGCCACCATCAACGCCGTGTGCGACGCGCTTTCGCCGCTGGGCATTCGACATTTCGAAATGCCGGCGACGCCGGCCCGCATCTGGGCTGCGATCCAACAGGTCAGGCCTGGAAACAACGGATCCGGATAGCGCCGCGATGGGACCTTTTGGCAGTGGGATCGCGCTTGCTCAGGTCCTTCAACGAGGCGGTCAATTGTCAGCCACGGACTTGCTCGCCTTTTGCAGCCTTGGGGCAGAGAGGTGTAGCGTTGATGGAGGCTTGCTCTGCGCTGGCCCGCGTCCTTGCGCGTGGGGGCATCGTCGAGCGGCTGAGCAGGGCACACGATGCGACCTCGTTTTTCTGGCGATGGCTTGGCGCAACGCGTGAGCTTGCTACCTTGCGCCGTCGTGCCAACCACAGGAGTTTGCGTTTTATGGCCGACAACGAACAACACCGTGCCACCCTGCGGGAACTCAACCGCAACTATGTCCGATCCGTCGATGAAGGCGATGTTGCCTGGTTTGAGGCCAACCTCGCGGCCGAGTTCTTCAACACCAATCCCGATGGCACCTTGATCGACCGCAGGGCATTTCTTGCCCAAATCGGGCGCGGCTCAGCAGTCAAGAATATTCGCGAGCACGACGTGCTGATCCGCATCCTTGGCGACTTCGCAATCATTCACGCGCGCACCAGCTATCAGAAGGCCGACGGCACACCGGGTGCTGGGCGTTACACCGACGATTGGCAGCTACGCGACGGGCGCTGGCAATGTGTCTCGGCCCATGTCACGCGTCTCTAGCGGCAGCAACGGAAATTTCCACGCCTGTCGTCATTGCACTTGCATCGGCAATGGCGGTTGTGACGCTGAGCGCTTCTCTCGGCTGACGGAGCGCTGCTGGGCGTCAACTTAAAACCCGCCCTGTCGCGATGTCGCTCTACCCCGGCGAGGCCTATAGTTCCTTCTCGGCGAGTTGGCGAAATTCGTCGGGCACCGAACGGGACATGCCGATCGCGACCGGCCCGTATCCCACCGCCTCCCAGCCGAAGCGATCGCGGATGGTGTCGATGGCCCGGTCGACTGCCGAGCGTGCGGCGCCCTGCCTGCTGCCCGGCCGTCGCTTCTCATCGGCAAGCGCAAGTGGGAGCTCCAGCTGCAGGACCTGCGGCTTCTCCAGATTCGACACCGAGACCGCCAGCAGTGAAATGATCTTCTCGTTGTCGTGCTTGGCCAGGACGCCGCGCACCAGCTCCTCCGCGATCTCGGCAAGCGTTGCCGTTGCCGAAACTGGTGCCGGCAGCGTCACGGAACGCGTGGTCGTGCGCAGGTCGGCAAACCGGACGCGCACCGTCACCGTTCTGCCCGGTCGCAATCCTGCGCGCAGTCGCGTTGCGACCCTATCGGCAAGATACCACAACGTCGGCCGGTAGATGCGCTCTGCTGCGGGCCGCCTGCCGAGCGCCGACTGCGCTCCCGCCGACTGGGCGCGAGGCCCAGTTTGGATTTCCCGCGCATCGCAATTCCAGGCGAGCGCCTCCAACTTGCGCCCCAAGGCTCGGCCCAGCAACCGCTCCAGCCAGCCTCCGGGCATCTGTGCGAGCTCGCCAATTCGGAGGATCCCTGCCTGCGCCAGGCGCGCTTTGGTCACCGGGCCCACGCCCCACATGAGTTCGACCGGAAGGTCGTGCAGGAATGCGAGCTCCCGTTCGGCATCGACCACCACGAGCCCGTCCGGTTTTGCCACTTGCGAGGCGATTTTTGCGAGGTGCTTGGTGCGCGCCACGCCAACGGAGATGGCAAGCCCCAGCTCCTCGCGCACGCGGTGGCGCACCGTCTTTGCGATTTCTGCTGGCGTGCCAAAGAGGCGCTCACATCCAGTCACGTCGGCAAACGCCTCGTCGATCGAGAGCCGTTCGACAGCCGGCGTGAAGTCGCCGAGGACCTCCATCACCGCATCACCCAGCCGCCGATATTCAGCGAAGTTGCCGCTGACAAAATGCAGCTGCGGGCACACGTCGCGGGCCTGTCGCGCCGCCATTCCGGCCCGTACCCCGAACGCCTTGGCCTCGTAGGATGCGGCGAGCACGACCCCGCCGCCGACGGCGATGGGTCTGCCGCGCAAGGAGGGGTCGAGGAGCTGTTCAACGGAGGCGTAAAACGCATCGAGATCGGCGTGCAGGATCGAGGCGGGTCGCATCTGCGTGACCTCTTCCAAAAAGCCGCTTGCGGCTTGTCTCAGGGCCCTTGGAAGCCAGAGTAATGTTCTAATGTTCCTGTTTTGTTCCCTTTCTACATCCCTCCCCGGCCCTGCGCAAGGTGGGCGGGCTCAACCCCTCGCGCCCTGGGCCCAGGCGAGCCGCTCATCTCAGGTGGCCGTTCGCTGCCCCCGCGCTCGGACGGCCCGCAGACGCCGGCGATGGCGTTGCCCCTCGCGCTAGGGTGCAAGGCCTGCGGTAGCAGGCCCCCGCCCCTCGCCTGACCACTCGCGCGCACAGCGTTCGAGATCCTTCAGATTTTGGCGCATCTGCTCGAGGGCAAACCCCAAAGCGAAGAAGCGTTCGGCAAGCTCCGCGTTGAGGGCGCGGGTGAGGCCTTCCCTGCGCAGATCGTTGATCAGCGCGGTATAGGCCTGGAGCGCGGTTTCGACCCCATCCCGTGGCGGTGGTTGACGCCGACTGCGAAGCGCATCAGCAACGGCGCTGATGTAGTCGGCAATCGCCGCCGCGGCGCCTTGGATGGGGACTTCTAAGCGCGGCTGGAGCGCTTTCGGGGGTGGCAGCTGTGCGGCCCTGCCGATCATCACCAAGTCGTGACGGAGCCTCAGGAGCGTTCGCATGAGCGGCGCCGTATCCGGATCCGAGGCGAGGCGTGCGGCGCGCTCGTGTTCAGCCTCCGCGCAGACGACGCCCAGACGCTCGAGGGATTGGCCAATGCCATCTTGCAGGCGGTGCAGTGCCTCAGTGTCCACACCTTGTGTCAAATCCGTCAGCAAAGTGCGCAGTGCCCGCGCCATATGGTCGAGCGTGCGCGCCGCCGCCTGGATCGTCTGTTCGTGCGCCGGGGAGGGTAGCAGAAGCGCTGACACCAAGAACCCCGTGATGCCACCCACCGCGACTTCGAACACGCGATCGATGGCTGAAGCCACGGGTGTCACATGCGTGAACGTCGGGACAAGGAGCACGATGATTGCCGTCACCGGGGCAACCCTCACCTTTGGATTGATGGCAGCGAGCAGGGCAAGTGGAGCTACCGCAAGCGCGAGGACAGCCAGCATTGCCCATTCACCGGGGTGGGGAATTAGGACGGCAATGGCGCCGCCATAGACAGCCCCGCCGATGGTACCAAGGAGGTAGTCGATAGTGGCCTTCAATGAGCCCCCGACGCTCACCTGCGTGACGACCACGGCTGTCAGCACGGCCCACAGCGGTAGGCGCAATCCAGCAAATTGGGCGACCGCGAGGGAGAGTGCCGCAGCAAAGGTGACGCGAATTGTGAGCCCAAGCTGCACGCGGTGGCGGTTGAGCCAAACGCGAATCAGTCTCCAGAAGGTCGTGATGCGATCCAAAGAAGAGCCTACGGGTGGCCCTGCCAAGCGGTGAAGCAACTTGGCAGGTTGAGAAGGCGTGCGGTGAGCTGGGCGCTGCCAGAATTTTTTGCGTCTTCACCCTAGCAAGGTTCACAGTCTCATGGGTAGCACGACCATCGGCATATCCCTCAAGTGAAGCTGACGCAGCAGCGTGAGCGCCGCTTCGCTGTGGAGCTGCCGGATGTACCAATTTTCGTGTTTGAGGATGAGTTTGCTCGTGAAGAAGATGCTGTCTGGGAAATCATGATGGACGACCTCGGCGAGCTTGGTTAGCTCCTCGATGGGATCGGTGCCGAAGGCGAGATAGGATTTCGCAGCGAGCCCGCAATGGTGACAATAGTTCACGAAGTAGGTGAGAGCCTGCGACGCCTGCGCACGCAGTCGTTCGATGTTTTCAGCGCCGCCGTAGCTCTGCGCGTCGACCGTGCGCACATTCATGAAGACGCAGTTCTTGAAGTGACCGGGGAATTCCCTGCGAACCCACTGCAGGGCATAGACGCCGCCGCTCCGGCTTGACCCGACAACGAAAACTGCCGTAGGCGCGCTAGCGTCGAGCTTGGGAGCATTAGCAACGGCCGGGTACTCCGCCCAGCTGAGAGCCTGGTCCGCGATCGAAATCTTGCGTTTGATGCCGGCGTAGTGGGCGTGATTGAAAAGACAAAAGGCGATCACCGTTCCGGTGATGACCACGGTCATCCAGCCTCCTTCCGTGAACTTCTCAACAAGGGTGACGAGGAGGATGCTTCCCGTCACAATCAAACCCAACACGGAGAGGGCAAGGCGGTGGCGCCAACGCGCATCCTTGCTCCTGGCTTGCCACCAGTAGAGGCACAGGCCGAGAAGGGACAACGAGAACGTCAGAAACACGTTGATGCTGTAGAGCACCACGAGGAGGGCGACCTTGCCACCCGTGGCGATGAGGATGGCGAGCGCCGTGACGCCCATGAGCAGGATACCGTTTTGCGTCACCAGGCGCGTGGAAAGATAGCGGTACATATGAGGGACCCAGGAGTCCGCCGCCATGTTGGCGAGCACGGCGGGGCCACCCAGAAAGCCGGTATTCGCGGCGACGAACAGAAGACCGCCTTCGAGCGCGAGAACGATCCACAGCAGCCCATTCTCCAGGAGCGGTGCGCGCCAGCCCGCGCTTTCGATGATCGCACGAAAGGTCACGGCATTGAGCGTCTGGCCTTCGACGGGCTGCACGTTCCACAGGAGATAGAGCAGGATGATGCCACCGGCCGTGAAGCTAAGGCTGACGGCCATGTAGAGCATGGTCCATTTGCCGGTGGCCACCCGTGGTTCGGCAAGGGACTGGACGTTATTGGAGACAGCCTCGATGCCGGTGTAGGTACCGCCGCCCAGGGAATAGGCACGCAAGAATAGCGAGGCCGCGAATAACCAGCCCACTTCGTGGGTCAGTTCGCGCGTTGCATTGAGGGTTTCGGGAACAAGGTCTGGCAGGTGAAATGCCTGCAGACCGACGCCGAAGCCGATGAGCAGCACATGGGTAATGAAGAAGCCAAGGAAGATCGGAAGCAGCACTTTGATGGATTCTCGCATACCGCGCAGATTGAGAAAGCACAGCACGATCACGAGGCTCAGTTCGGTAACGAGCTTGTAAGACGAGGCGCCGCGCGGCAATAAACTGAACACCGCATCGACCCCGCTGGCGACCGAGATGGCAATCGTCAGCATGTAGTCGACGATCAGGGCCGAACCCGAGACCAGGCCCGCGTACGGCCCGATCAAATTCGTGGCGACCTTGTACCCTCCCCCGCCCGATGGAAAGAGCTCGATGACTTGGTTGTAGGCAACGGCAATGATAAACACGGTGATGGCGGTCGCTGCCGCCATGTAGAGCCCAAGATGCGTGTGCCGGCCTAGCGCCAGGAAGGCCTCTTCCGGGCCATAGCAAGACGACGAGAGACCGTCCGCGCCAAGACCGATCCAAGCAAGGAAGGCGATGAGGGCAATGTGCTGGCGGGTCTGACTGCTGAACGGATCGAGCCGCTTGCCCAACAGGGTTTGCGAAATCTTCATGGGGACAACTCAGGAGGCTGTGACCCGCCCACGCTTTCCCAGGCTGACGTTCCTCGCGCAGAAAATCAAGCGGCTCAGTGGATTAACGCATGCTTCCCGCTGCGGGAGATTGACCTCGCGCGGGTCCCGACCGGTGAGCATGGGGAACGATCCGATCACCGGCGCAGCGGGGACGCCAGGCAGCGCTGCTTTGGCCGACGCACCGAGCGCGTCGCGGAAGCCTTTCTTCAGGGGCCTCTATTTTCAGGTGCTGTTGGCCATCGTGGCCGGTGTTTTACGATGATGGGTGTGCATCCACCAAGCGTCCAGCGGGGGACGTGTCTGTAGAGCGCGCGGGCCTTCCGCGCCTTGCTGTCGCCCATCTTGAAGGGTGGAGAAGGGTTGCCTAGTCGCCGCGCACAGCGCCGTTACAAAGGCGCCATCGATCTGGCAATTGAGCGCTTGCTCGACCAGCTCACACGTCGTGCCGGTCTTAAAGGTGAGTTCGACTGCGGGATTGGCTGCAACAAATTCGGCGAAGATCGGGGCCAGATGAACCGCCGCAGTCGGCTCGAGCGAGCCGATGACCAAAGCACCCGACGGCGTCCTGCCATCGGCCGCTGCTCGTTTGGCGTCCGCGAAAAGATGGAGGGCGCGCGTAGCAAAAGAGAGCAATCGCCGCCGGCTGGGGTGAGCACGGCTCCCCGACAATTGCGCTCAAACAGCTTGCCTCCAAGTTCGGCTTCCGGCGCCTGAATGCGGGCGGTCACATTGGACGAACCGTATGGAGCACGGCCGTCGCCTTATTCATGCTGCCCGTGCGGGCCACAGCTTCGCAGATTTTGAGATCCGCGGCATCCATGTTGCGTTTCCTGGCAACTCACCACCCCTCAATATTGATTGATCCGTTCGCTTCAAATGCAAGCTGCACCCTCCCACAACAGATCGCTTAGCCGCGACGCGCTCGGATGGGGCCAATAATAAGGCTTGCACACTGCGGGAACGATCCGCTGCCAGGAAATCCGCTTTGGCACGCTGCCGGTCTGGGCCTCACCGCGGCGTCGCAATGGCGGGGTGCTATGGCACTGGGTTGGATGGATCGGCGGGGGCCTCGAGCCTCGCTTGCGATGTTCCTTCACGGGGGGATTGGGCCGCAAGAGAGTGCCCGCAGGCGAAGTGCATGAGAGGCACACCGCCGCCGCGATCGGCTCCACGGCGGCCGCCGGGTCTGTCCCTTGAGCAAGTTGCATGTAACTCTCGGGGGCTAAAGGGTCACCCCGTTGGAAGGCGAAAGATGCGCGCGCTGGGCGTGTTGTTTATCCTCTTGGGATTGGCGGTCGCCGCGTTTGCCGTCCGCAGCACTGGCCCCGACGGGGCCATCGTCGCTGACGGCCACCCAGCCGGAGCACCAAACCCCAGTGCCGCAGCCGGCGTTGCACAGGTGGTTTACGTCGCGCCGACCCGGCCCGCCTCGGCGCCGACGGCGGTGGCAGTTCTGGGACCAGCGGGGGCGGCCAAAGGTGATCTCGTGAGTGCGCTCCAGCGTCAGCTCACGCGCGTCGGCTGCTATGGCGGAGAGATCAACGGCATCTGGTCGGCATCGACCAGGGGTGCGATGGAAGCCCTGATCCAGCGGGTCAATGCGAGGCTTCCGACCGCCCAACCGGACCCGGTGCATTTGGCCTTGGCACAGAGCCAGCGCGCAGGCATTTGTGAAGGGTGTCCGAAGGGGGAGGACAACAGCAAGTCTGACGGAAGATGTGTCAACCGAACTACCGTGGCGATGCTTGCGGCTACCGCTGCGCCGGTGCGAACTTCTGAACGCACGGGCGGCAAGGTACGGCAGCAATGGCAAATGCCGCGACCGAGGTTGGGGGCGAGAGGTCCGACCGAGGGTCGAATGGGCTTGAGCGTGAGCGGCAGCTCGATGGCCGCTGCAGCGCCCGGCGCCAGACGTCGCTCGGCCGATCAGGGGTCGCGCATCCATCATCGCGCCGGTCGACGACACCGCACCATCGTTGCGCATAAGCCGCCGCAGTACCTACGGCCAATGCGCTATGCCGACCGTCGCCCTTGGGGGGGCTTTTTTGCCGCACTGTTTGGTTGGTGATGCGCACGGCCCAGACCAGGCATCGATCGAGCGGGTACAGGGGCCTTGGATTGAGAGACACGGGGGGCGGCGCAGCACCGGCGAGAGTGGCCGCGCCACGTCGATGGCAAGGCAACGCTGGAATTCCTCGAGGCTTGCCAAGCTAGGATTGCCATCGCACGCGGCGATCAGAATGCGCAAATGGCCCCAGGTTTGGCTCGATCTTTGCGGGCTGGAATTGCCGATCAAATGACGTTGCGCTCCCTAAGTCCTAAGATCTCAGCCTCACTCAAGCCAAGGCTCGTCAGCACCTCGTTGTTATGCTGGCCGAGCTCGGGTGCAATGCCAAGGCTCGCCGGCGTTTCCGAAAACGACCACGGCGCGCCGTGCACTCTCAGTCGCTTGCCGTGCTTGGGATAGTCTACTTCGCTGACGTAGCCGTTGGCGAGCACATCTGGGTCGCTGGCCGCCTCAAGCATGGTGTTGATGGGCGCCGACACGATGTCGGCCGCTCTGAGCTTGGCCACCCAGTGGTCGCGCGTATTGGACGCAAAGAGCCGGTTCAGCAAGGCCAGCAGTTCGCCGCGCTTTTCTGCCGAGTCCATGGCGACGCCCAGCTGGCTCAATCCCCGTTGTTCGATCTCCTCGTAGAATCCGAGGCCAACCATCGCTTCCTTCCATTGGTCGCGAGCCAGCTGAAACACCATTGGCTTGCCATCCCGGTCGACGAAGCTCGCGGACATGGCGGGTCGCTCACGCGTGCCGGCGACGCGGGCTTGGCCGGTTACCGGATCGGTCCCGCGCCACATGGTGGTGGTGAATGTCCAGCCGAGCAAGCGAACGATGGCACCAAGGAGCGATAGCTCGACCTTCTGCCCGACACCGGTGGCGCGCGCGTGCGTCAAGGCAGCGAGTGCGCCGCCAAATGCGAGGATGGCGCATGTCTCGTCGGCAACGGAGGCGATCCCGGTGCGCATGGGTTGGCCCGGGGCCGCATAGGCCTGCGCGATTCCTCCAAGCGCCTGCGCCATGGAATCTGTGCCCGGCAAGTGGGCGTTGGGGCCCCTTGGGCCATAGCCGGAGATCGAGATGTAGACGAGCTTCGGGTTGACCTTCTTGAGCTCCTCGTAGCCGAAACCGTTCTTTTCTGCCGTGCCCGGGCGAAAATTCTGTCCGAAGATGTCCGCGCGGGCGACAAGTTTGTGCAGGATCTTTCGACCCTCGGGCGCCTTGAGATTGAGCGTCACGCTCTTCACCCCGCGGTTGTTGGTCTCGAAGAATGAGCTTGGATGTCCCGGCAGCACCGATGCGACACGCGAAGTATCACCGTCCCCTGGGGCCTCGATCTTGATGACCTCTGCGCCAAGATCGGCCATCAGCATGTAGGGCACGGTGCCGGCCTGGGCCGTGGAGCAGGCAACAACCTTCACGCCCCCTAAAGGGCCATTGGGTGTGGTCTTGGGTGTGGTCATGGGTTTCCCCCTGCTTGATCCTAAGTCTTCGACACCTCATCGCCTCCCTGTAGGAGGCTTTCGTCTGTCGCTGCGTACAAGTGACATGCCACGCGGTGACCCGGCGACACTTCCCGCAACGGAGGCTCCACCCTCGCGCAGCGCGGCATTTGCCATGGGGCAGCGCGTGTGGAACCGGCAACCGTCCGGCGGATTGAGCGGTGAAGGAACCTCTCCCGCCAAAACAATCTCCTCCGCCAGCTGAGCCGAGCGGGCGAGCAAGACAGCAGAGAACAGAGCCTTCGTATAGGGATGGCGCACCTCATCGCACAACACGCGGGTGGGCGCGTGCTCGACGATCTTGCCCAGATACATGACGAAAGTCTGGTCGGTCATGTGACGCACCGTTGCAAGGTCATGCGCGACGAGTAAGTAGGCGACTTTATTTTGTGCCTGGATCTGTTTCAGGAGGTTCATCATCTGCGCCCGGATCGATACATCGAGTGCCGAGATGGGCTCGGCGAGCACGATGAGTTTCGGCCGTGACGCCGGAGCGGCCGCCAGCGCGATGCGTTGGCGCGGGCCGCCGCTGAACTCGTGTGGGTAGAGCTGCGCCTGCTCGGGCTCGAGGCGCACCTGCCGCAACAGCTCCTCCACCCTGGTGGCGATCCTTGGCCTTTCCCAGCCGGCAACGATCAGACTTTCCGCGACGATGCGGCCAACCGTCATGCGTGGATTGAGCGAGGACCAGGGATCTTGAAACACGGCCTGCACGTCGGCGCGAAAAGCCGTGAGCGCTTCGCCCTTTAGGCCATGAATCGCACGCCCCTCGAGCAGCACGCGACCCTCCGTCGGCGCTTCCAGATTGAGAATGAGGCGGGCTGTCGTGGTCTGCCGCAGCCCGATTCGCCGACCCCTCCAAGGGTCTCGCCACTGCGGATCGTAAAGGAGATATCGTCGACGGCTTTGATTGAGCCGAGCGTCCGGGCGAGGAGAATACCCTTGTTGAACAGGTAGTATTTCCTGAGGTTTTGCACGCGAAGCAGTGGCTCGGGGTTTGCGAGCCGTCACGGCGGCCGGCCAGTGCCAGAGCGCTGGTGCTAGCGCGCCATGGGCGGCATGCGCGTGTGCCACTCCGTTGCGGCCTGCCACGCCCACCCTATGCGCAGCGCCGTCGCCTCATTGCCGCCGCGGCAGACGATCTGCAGGGCCAGTGGCAATCCCGAGGCGCCAGCACCATTGGGCACGGCCAGACCACACAGGTCGAGGAAGTTGACCCAGCGCGTGAAGAACGCCGGGGTCGTCTTCTGGTCGACATCGGCGAGCGGAATGGCGGATGTGATGGTCACGGGTGCCAACAGCGCATCGACGTGCTCGGTGGCTGCAGCGAACTCGAGCTTCAGACGTTCGCGCTCTGCCAGAGCTTCGAGGTATTCGCGCGAGGAGATGGCGGCACCCGCGCGGATGCGCGGCCGCACGGTCGCATCGACGGGAAGCGCGTCATCATCGACGATGCGGCTGAGCAGGGCGTAAGCCTCGGCCGCCATGATGCGCCCCGATGCGCTGCCGTAGTCGTGGAAGCTGCGCGGCAGCGAGAGCTCGACGATCTCGGCCCCCATACCCGCGAGCTGATCGATGGAGCGGTCGTAGGCGGCGAGCACCTCCTCGGCCACGCCCGTGCGTTCGGTTGCAGCCATGCGCGCGAGGCGCAAGCCTTTCACCCCACGGCGTAGCGCCGGCATGGGGTCTGCATCGCGCAGGGCGAGCGTGCGCGGGTCGTGGGGGTCAGCGCCCTGCATCACTTGGAGCAGCAAGGCCAGATCCTCCACATCGCGCGCCAGCGGTCCAGGCGTATCGAGCGTCGGGGTGAGTGGCAGGACGCCGTAGGTGCTGATGCGGCCGATCGTGGTCTTGAGGCCGGTGATGCCGCACCAGGACGCTGGCACGCGCACGGAGCCGCCCGTATCGGTGCCGATCGCGCCGGGGACTAACCGCGCGGCGACCGCCACGGCAGAGCCGCTGCTGGACCCGCCGGGCGTGCGGTGGATGGCGCCGTCCCAGGGATTCCACGGTGCGCCCAGATGCTGGTTGGTGCCCCAGCCGCCGAAGGCGAACTCCACCGT
>Ga0075425_100004283_pt1 | contig 14686 bp, 14 predicted proteins | sample SoiMethybrSBSTD4_FD_75300 | JGI IMG/M metagenome (GOLD analysis project Ga0075425, IMG submission 75300) | Bulk soil microbial communities from a Populus tree surrounding site in Tennessee, USA - Soil MetaG P. TD hybrid SBSTD4 | ecosystem: Environmental > Terrestrial > Soil > Tree plantation...
GAACGCTACCGGAGTGTCGATCACATGGAAACCTACACCTTGATTCACGTGGTGATCAGCTTGATCGCGATCGCCGCAGGCTTCGTCGTTCTGACTGGCTTGCTGAAGAACAGGCGGCTCGATGCCTGGACGGCGATCTTTCTCGTGACGACGATAGCCACGAGCGTGACGGGCTTCGGATTCCCGTTTGTGCGCCTCCTGCCGTCGCACATCGTCGGGGCGATTTCACTCGTCGTGCTCGCGATGGCGGTCCTGGCCCGCTACACCTACCACATGGCCCGCGGCTGGCGCGCGACCTACGTGATCACCGCGGTCTCAGCGCTTTATTTCAATGTCTTTGTTTTGATCGTACAAACGTTCCAGAAGGTCCCGGCGCTTGCGGCGTTGGCCCCGACACAGTCTGAACCCCCTTTTGCCGTCACACAGCTGATCGTGCTGGTGGCATTTCTGATCCTCGGATACCTCGCCGTGATCAGGTTTCGCGAGATGGCAGTTCCGACGGCTCGACAGTTTGTGTGATCTTCCGTTCGAAGTGTGTGAGGATGGTCGCCTGACTCGCGAGAATCTTGCGCGCGGCCGTCGCGAGATCGAACCAACCCGCGCGATCGACTTCGGGAAACGACCTCCGGTTGCCCGATCTGGGCGGCCATTCCATCTCGAAGAGATTGCTCGTGAGCGACGTGGCATCGAACTCGCTCTCCACGGCCCAGACGTGGACGATTTTTCCCCCGGTCTGATGCACCGGCGCGAGCGGAATGAACGGGCCAGACGGGCGGGCGCCCGTTTCTTCTTCCACTTCCCGGCGGGCAGCGGTCAGGGTGTCTTCATGCTCCTCGACCTCCCCCTTGGGGATCATCCACGCGCCCTCATCCTTTCGTGCCCACAGAGGACCGCCGGGGTGAACCAGCAGCACTTCGACAGAACCCGCCCGTCGTCGAAACAACAGCAGCCCGGCGCTTTGTTTACGGGACATTACGTACGCCCCGGCCATCGCCACAGGGCGACGAGGCCGATCACGCCCGCAAGGGCGGCGAGCGCAAGCACGGTGCGGCCGGCCAGCGCCTGAGCTGGTGGCTGTTGGGTGCCGGTCCATACCCAGCCCATGGCCGACACCCCGATCAGCACGAGGATGAAAAGCGAGGCGGCAAGCCGGATCGCGTTCACGAGCGTCGATTCTGGCTGGCTATGGATCCGGTGACCATAGTTGTTTTGTAGGATTGGGACCTGTCACGCAGCACCTCTATACTTTCGAAGTATCTGGCTTTTCCCTGGGCGCCAGCGCACTAGGCGCGAGGACGGCCGCCGGACCCTGAATCAGGAGCACTCACGCTTCATGAGCGTTGCCCACGCTGCCAGCGATCGCCACGACGGGTCCTTCCTGGATCGCCTCAACGGATCCCAACATGAAATCGCGTTGCGGCTGTTCATGGTGATCGTACTGGCCCATTGGGGCGAGCACCTGCTGCAGGCGTTCCAGATTTACGGGCTGGGCTGGCCGGTACCTGAAGCACGCGGACTGGTTGGTTACTTCTTCCCGTGGCTGATTCAGTCGGAAACGCTGCACTACGGCTACGCGGTCGTGATGCTTATCGGGCTGTGGACGTTGCGGCCCGGATTCGGTGGCGTCCTGGACCGCCGATGGTGGACCATCGCGCTCGCGATCCAGTTCTTCCATCACATCGAGCACCTGCTCCTCATCATCCAGGCGACGACGGGCCACAACCTGGGCGGAAGGCCGGTGCCGACGAGCCTCGTGCAGATATGGGTTCCGCGCGTCGAGCTCCATCTGTTCTACAACACCATCGTCTTCATCCCGATGGTCGTTGCGATGTACTACCACATGTTCCCAACGATGTCGGACGCCAGGGCTCAGAAGTGCACGTGCAATTGGGAGCACGGAGTGACCGCCTCGGTGTGACACGGTCAGTGCCATCGGACGTCCTGCGGTGGCGACTGGTCGGGCGTTTCCTGCGGTGGCGGTATGCCCGCACGGCGCTGCAGCTCGTGCTGTTGCTCGTCGCTTCTCTTCTCGTATTTCACGGCATCTTCGGTCCGCAGGTCGCGCCCGCGAATCTCGCGACGGTGCTGTCCTGGGTGCAGTATCGCGGATGGCTCCTTGTCGCGCTGCTGGCGGCAGGTAATGTGTTCTGCACCGGCTGTCCATTCATCCTTGTGCGCGACACCGGCCGTCGTCTCAGAATGCCGTCATGGCGATGGCCGCGATGGCTGCGTGTGAAGTGGATCGGCATCGCGCTGCTGGTCGCCGTGCTGTTCGTCTACGAGCTCTACGATCTCTGGGCACTCCCGCGCGCAACGGCGTGGCTCGTGGTCGCCTATTTCGCCGTCGCGCTCATCATCGACCTTCTGTTTACGGGAGCGAGTTTTTGTAAGTACGTTTGTCCAATCGGGCAGTTCAGCTTTGTTGCCTCGACGATGTCGCCGCTCGAAGTGCAGGTGAAGCAACCAGACACGTGCCGAACCTGCCGCACCGTCGACTGCATCAAGGGACGCCGCGACCGAGCGCTTCCAGCGCGCGTCGTCCGTCGCGGGTGTGAATTGGCTCTCTTCCTCCCTGCCAAGACCGGCAATCTCGATTGCACCTTCTGCCTCGATTGCGTTCATGCGTGCCCACACGACAACGTCGCGATCGCGACGCGCGTCCCCGGCCTCGAGCTGATCGATCCACGCCGGCGGTCCGGTATCGGGTGGTTGCCGCGGCGGCGCGACGTGGCCGCTCTCGCAGTCGTGTTCGTGTTTGGCGGGTTGATCAACGCACTCGGGATGACCGCCCCGGCACGGATCGCGGAAGCGAGTCTTGCGCGCCTGCTCGGCGCGCAGTCGGAGGGTCCGGCGTTGGCCGCGTTGTTCGCGATCGTGCTCGTTCTCGTCCCGTTGGCGCTGATGTCGGTTGCAGCCGCCGTTACCGCCGCGCTCACGGGTCAACGCCTGTCATCGACGCTCGACGTTGCGAGCCGCTATTCGTATGCCCTCGTCCCGCTCGGTTGTGGTGTGTGGCTCGCGCACTACGGCTTTCATCTGCTCACGGGTGTACTCACGATCATCCCTGTCACGCAGTCTGCCGCCATCGACCTTCTCGGTTGGGCGGCGCTCGGCACACCTCTCTGGCAGTTGACAGGGATACGACCGGGCCTGGTGTTTCCATTCGAGGTTGGTGTGATCCTGATGGGCGCGCTGGGATCGCTGGTGATCGCGTATCTGATTTCAGAACGAGATCATCGCGAGTTGCCGATCGCAGCCACGATCCCATGGCTGCTGGTGACGGTCACGGTGACAGTCGCCGCTCTGTGGATTACGTCGCAACCGATGGATATGCGGGCGGTGGCATTCCCCGGATGAGAGGCGCCCTCATCATCGCCTCGACGGCGTGCGTGCTGCTCGCGTCTCGCGCCGTCTTCGCGCATGACGGCCCACCGTATCCAATTGTGTCGAACCAGTTGCTCGGGGCATACCGCGTCTCGGTCTGGACCGATCCCGATACCACTGACGATGACACGGCCGGCGGGCAGTTCTGGGTGATGATCGACCCGGCGAAGGCGGGCGCGGCGGTGTCGTCAGACGTGCACGCCGATGTGACGATTCGTCCTCTCGATCGCCCTGGCGCCTCGTCAACGGCGCGCGCCGCTCCAGTCAACGGAAACGCGTCCCGCCAGTTTGCGGCGTTGAGAATGGATCACGAAGGACGTTTTGCGGTGCGCGTCGACGTGGAGGGCGCCGCCGGGCGCGTCAGCGTCGATGCTGAAGTCCAAGCCACCTACAACCTTCGTCCGTCGCGCGTCATGCTCGTGCTGTATGTTCTCCCGTTCGTCCTGACCGGCTTTCTGTGGACGACTTTGCTCGTGCGCCGCCGCCGCGCTGCCCACCTTCGCGCGGCGCGCTGATTATCGAAGCCTGGCGAGAATGGTTTTCTGGTTCGCCAGGATCTGATCCAGTTTCTTTTGATTGGCGACGATCTTGTCCAACTTGGCCTGATTGCGCTGGATGCGCAGCTGGTTGGCGAGAATCTTCTTCTGGTTCGCAACGATTTGTCTCTGCATCGCCAGGGTTGCGTCGCTCGGCATCGATGATCCTTTCAGCGCGTAGATGAGATGTGAGACTGTACCAGAGTTTCTTACGACGATCGCGCGCGCTCTGCTTCCTCCGCGCTCAGACAGCAAGGATTGATCATGAACGAATTCATCGAGATCAGATTTCGACGGAAAGGAAAGCCGTTTCCGTTGAAGCGACAACTGGAGGGAGGAATCGAGTTCCACGAGCCGGATCCGATCGAACGTACGGTGGGGATCACCTTCGATGCTGCGAGTCCGGCCACCCGCGAGAGGATGAACAGCATTCGCCGGGTGCAGGGCTGGGACCCGGGACAGTTCAAATTGAAGGTGGCGGTCGAAGACGGGGCACTCGTGCTTCGCGGCGTCAACGAACACGCGCTGCCTGAAGGTCTCTTCAGACTCAAAGTGGAGATCGAAGAGGCCAGGACGCCGCGCAAGTTTACTCTCGCCGACGTCGAACATAACGGCCACGCCGTGATCGACATCGATGTGCAGCTCGACGAGCGCAGCGTGAGGGTCGACCTCGATGACTGCGATGACGATATCCGGCAACTGCTCGATCGGTCGACGATCGACGATGTCGCGGCGATGACGTGGCTGGAAGATGGCGCCCGGCGGCCGACGCGACAAGCGTGTTTGCTCAACCTGCTCGCCAGTCTGCGCACGCGCCCGACCGGCCGTTCACCCCTCGTGAAGCTGATCCACGACGTGTATTACGTGGCCAACGATCGTATCTACACCAAAGTCGATCGCTCACTCGTCGACACACTCCGGGCGCTGGCAGATGATCCGTCAAAGCCGTTCTATGCAGAGGGGACGCCGCGTGCGAGCGTGCACGGCCGCATGTTGAGCGCGTTGCCGGAGCCACCCGACGTGAAAGCGCGTTTCGTCACGTTGTCCAGTTTTCGGGGTGAGGGGAGACCCTCGATGCAGGCAGTCGTGGCGATTCCACCGGCGGATCTCCCGCACACGTACGCCGAATTCGATCTGGATCTGGGCAACCCACTGCAGGACGTGCTCGGCTTCTTTGTGCACATGGGCGAATTGCTCGACGGCAAGCCGACCAACCATCTGGACATGCGAAAAGTGCTGGCGAAAGCCAAAGCGTCGGATTTTCTGTACTACACAGTCGTGGCAAATTAGTCGCTGTAGAGGGCGTCTGGGCTATGATCGCCGCCCTGGGCCAGCGCTCTATCAATGCGACCCCCTCGAAGGAGAACTCAATGGTGAAATGGATATCAGTCGCGATCGTCGTCATGGTGATGGCGGCGACGGTGTCGTTCCAGGTATCGGCGCAGCAGAATCAGATGAGCTTTTTTGTCACCAGCGCCGGCTCAGGCAATGGTGCAAACCTGGGCGGAGTGGCGGGTGGCGACAAGATCTGCCAGACGCTCGCGGCAGGAGCAGGTGCGGGCGCCAAGACGTGGCACGCGTATCTGAGCACGAAGGGCGCCGACGGAAAGCCGGGAGTCAACGCCAAGGATCGCATCGGCAATGGTCCCTGGTACAACGCCAAGGGCGTGATGATCGCCAAGAGCGTTGCGGACCTGCACTCCGATTCGAACAACCTCAAGAAGGACACGGCGCTGACAGAGAAAGGGACTGTCGTCAACGGCGTCGGTGACACGCCGAACCAGCACGACATCCTGACTGGCTCGCAGGCGGATGGAACGCTTCAGCCTGGCGACGGCGACACGACGTGCAATAACTGGACGAGCAACAGCGATGGCAGCGGATCGGCGCAGCTCGGACATGTCGACCGCATGGGTCGCGGCGCGACCGCAAGCTCGTGGAACTCGGCGCATCCCTCGCGTGGGTGCTCGCAACCCAATCTCATAGCCACCGGTGGCAACGGGTATCTGTACTGCTTCGCAACGAACTGACGTGGAAGTGGGGAGTTGAGAGATGAAGAGCAAAGACAAAGAATCGGCTGCGAAGAAAGCGAAAGATTTCGTTCAGGTTGCCGAGCGCACCCACAAGGAAGCTGCACGGAAGGCAGACGCGGCCGAAGAGGTGTCCAAGCAGGCAAAGTCAGCGCTCAAGCAGGCCAAGAAGGAATTCAAGGTGGCGAGCAAGTCCGCGCGTGAGGCGCGCAACGCTGCCGACGAGGCTCGCTCGGCGTACAACAAGGCCGCGAAACGATCGGCAAAGGCGGAGGCCAAGCTTGGCAAATCGCGGAAGAAAGCGGCGGCGAAGCAGGCACCTGCCCCGGTGAAGGAAGCGACGGAAAAGACGGCCGCTGCGAAACTGGTCGCTGCGAAGCCGGTCGCCGCACCGAAGGCACGAAAGAAGAAGGCCGCGAAAAAGGGGCGCTCCAAGGCGACCAAGAGTCCGGCGGCCAAAGTCGCGGCGACTCGTCCGAGCGTGGAAGAAAGCGCTGCGGCCGAGGATAGTTTCGTACTTGATGAATCCGGGCTCGACGTCCAGTAGTTACTGAACCAGGAAGCGCTCCTCGTGGAGGAGCGCTCCTCCTGCGTCCCGCACTTCGATCGTCCAGTTGCCCCGTCTCTCGGCGGCGACGGTGTTGCGGCTAAAGGTGCGGTAGCCCTCACTCGAATTCGCCCCGACGCGAAGGTCTACCGATCGTCGCAGGTCCCCATTCAGATACCAGCGGTGCTGCACGGTGGTATCGCGTGCCGACTTCACGCGCGTGTAGAAAATGAAGAGGCCCGGCTCGGCCGGGTTCGTCGCCGGCGAACATTGCCAATTCGACAGCGACCGACACAGCTGTGACTCGACGAGCGAGACCGTCGCCGAGCCGGTTGGAGTCGGGCCCTTGTCGGACGCCGTGCGCGTTGCGGGCACTGAGGGTGGCTTGGCAGCCCCGGTAACTGCGGATCGGCCCGGCGCGGGCGCGACGCCAGTTGGCTGCGGCGCACTGGCGGTCGGCGCAGGAGGTTGCTCGGCCGGAGCCGGCGTCTCGGCCGGCGACGGCCCGGGTGCGGCGGGTGGTGTGGTCGATTCGCTCGAGCGTGACATTCGATCAGCGAACAGAATTATCAGAGCGAGCAGGATCGCGCTGCCAAGGACGACCCAGATCGCACTCCGGTGGCGTGACCGTGTTTTCGCTTCGACCGAAACGGCGGCAGCGGCGACATTGGCAATCTGAGTACGCAGCGTGTCGTGATCGATGCGCGGCGACGAAGGCGACGCCGGCGGCGTTCGTGGTGCAAAGGGAACTGACGCAGATGGGGCCGCCGCCACTGATGCGGGCGGTGCGGCGCTCACTGGCGTACGTGGCGCAGCCGTCACTGGCGCGCGTGGCGCCGCGGTTACTGGCGCGGGTGGTGCGGGGGCCACGGGCGCGGGTGGTGCGAGGGCCACGGGCGCGGGTGGTGCGAGGGCCGCGGGCGCGGGTGGTGCGGGAGCAGGCGGTTTCGGCGGCGTGGCAACGAGCTCGAACGGTCTGCCGGTGGCCGCGCAGAATTCTCTGAGATTCTGGCCGCTGGTGAGCACCAGCGGATCCTCGGCCGCAAGGGTCGACCGCGCGATCGCATACGCCCGCCGGTAACACGACTCAGCTTCAGAGGTATTCCCCGTCCGCTCGCAGACAATGCCGAGGTTGTTGAGCGTGTTGGCCAGATCCGGATGGGTGGCACCGAGCTGCGCCTCCTGGAGCGTGGCTGCCTGGCGCAGAAACCGCTCCGCTGAGGCAAAATCCTGCACCGATGCCGCCTGTTCTGCGGCGTCAAGAATTGGGCGAACCTCAACCACTGTTTCCGCCATAGTCCCTGGGTGAGAGTACACCATGGAACCCAACGATCGCCTGGAGCTGTTCTTCTCCCAGTCGCTGGACGGCTTCTTCTTCATGATGCTCGACGAGCCCATCGTGTGGAACGACTCGATCGACAAGGAAAAGACGCTCGACTACGTCTTCGAGCATCAGCGCATCACCAAGGTCAACGACGCGCTCATGGCGCAGTACGGCGCTCCGCGTGAGGTGCTCCTCGGCATGACACCGACCGACCTCTTCCGCCACGACCTCGCGTACGGCCGAAAAATCTGGCGAGAGTTCTTCGATCGGGGCCGGCTGCACATCGAGACCGACGAACGACGGGTGGATGGGACCCCGATCCCGATTGAAGGGGACTACCTCTGCTTTTACGACGATCAAGGACGGATCACGGGCCACTTCGGCATCCAGCGTGACGTGACGGAGCGGAATCGCGCCGACGGGGCGCTCCGACGATACAACCGGCGGCTGCAGACCCTCCACGACATCCACCTCGACATCCTTGGCTCCCGCTCGTCGCACGAGATCGCGCAGGCTGCCATCCGTCACGTGCAGAGCCTGATCTCGTGCCGGCGAGTGAGCGTCGCCGTCATCGACGTGGCACGCTCGACCGGGCAGCTCATTGCGGTGCACGACGATGAAGCCCGGTCTGAGCCGCGCGAAGGGACGGTCATTCCGCTCGAAGAGTTCGGTCTGGTCGATGATCTGCGGGCAGGCCTCGTGCGCAACCTGACGGGACTCGAGCATGCCTCTGGTGCGCTGCAGGCGCTCAAGAGCTCCGGCCTGCGTTCATTCATCAACGTGCCGCTTCTGGCCGACGGCGAACTGATCGGCGTGCTCAATGTGTCGTCGATTGAAGAGGCGGCGTTTGGCAATGAAGCCATCGAGATCGCGCAACAAGTGGCCAGCACGCTGGCAGTCGTGCTTCGCCAGGCGCAGCTTCGCGAGCGCGTGGAACGTCACGCCAACGAGCTCGAGGATCGCGTGGCGTTGCGGACGGCCGATCTCGAACGGAGCGAGAACCGGTTGTCGGCGATCCTCAATGCCTTGCCCGACCTCGTTTTCGTCACCGACCGCGATGGACGCTATGTCGAAATTCTGACCTCGCGGGAGGATCTCCTCTATCGGCCGGCGCCCGAAATGCTCGGCAGACGGTTTCACGATCTGCTGCCGCAACCGATCGCCGACGCACACCTGCGACTCGTCCGTCAGACGCTCGACACCCGCATGAGTCAGACGCTGGAGTACTCGCTGAACGTTCGCGCCGGAGAACGATGGTTCGAAGGACGCACCGGCGCCATGGGCCTCGAGATCGACGGCCACCCCGCCGTCACGTTCATTGCGCGCGACATCACCGACCGCCGGCGGGCCGAGGAGCTCGAGTCGCAGAACGTCTACCTGCAGGAGGAGCTGAGTGTCGAACGGAGCTTCGGCGAGATCGTGGGGCAGTCGCCGGTCATGCAGCAGGTGTTTCGAGCCATCGAGCGCGTTGCCGATACCGATTCCACGGTGCTGCTGCTCGGCGAGACTGGCACCGGCAAGGAGCTGATCGCTCGCGCCATTCACAGGTTGAGCCGGCGCCGCGACGCCGTCATGGTGAAAGTGAATTGTGGTGCGTTGCCTTCGAGCCTTGCCGAGAGCGAGTTGTTCGGACACGAGCGCGGCGCCTTCACCGGCGCCGTCCAGCAGAAACGCGGCCGCTTCGAGCTCGCCAACAACGGCACGATCTTCCTCGACGAAGTGGGCGAGCTGTCGACCGACGTGCAGGTCAAGCTGTTGCGCGTGCTGCAGGAACAGGAGCTCGAGCGCCTCGGCAGCACGCGTCCCACGAAGGTGAACATCCGCGTGATTGCCGCAACCAATCGCGATCTCCAGCACGAGATCCAGCGCGGTGGCTTTCGCGCGGACCTCTTTTATCGACTCAACATCTTTCCGATCCACATGCCTGCACTGCGAGAGCGAAAAGAGGACGTGCCGCTGCTGGCGGCGCATTTCGTCACTGATTTCGCGCGAAGGATGGGGAAGAGCGTCGACCGAATCGGCGCCCTCGCGGCATCACGGCTCGCCGCGTACCAGTGGCCGGGCAACGTCCGGGAACTCGCCAATGTGATGGAACGTGCCGTCATCCTGTGCGAAGGGCCGATCATCCAGGATGAGCACATCGGCATCCTCGGACGCAGCTCGCGTCCGATCGAGTCGGACGTGTTTCTCACGCTCGAGGAAATGGAACGTCAGCACATCAAGCGCGCGCTCGCGCTCACCGGCGGCGTGCTGGCCGGGCCCCAGGGTGCCGCCCGCCTCCTCGGAATGCGTCGCTCCACGGTGTGGTCGCGAATGCGCAAGCTCGGAATTCAAGGCTCGCGCGATTAGTGTCTGGGCTTTGAATCAGATCAACAGTTGGCGCTGATATATCGGTACCGCTGCCGAAATGTCAGCACATCTCGCATTGGCCGTCCGCGCGCGTCTGCCCACTTAATCCACGTAAGTAACTGCCACAACAAACGTTACTGACTTGCACGCGTGACGCTTCGACGCGTGGCACATTGCTCGCTCTGCCGTGTGCCATGTCGCGACTTGGGTAGCGACATGAAAGGAAGTGGGGAGGCACATGTTTACGCGCAGGCAAGCGATTCGATGGGCCGAACTGTGGCTGTCGTGCTGGAACGACGGCGATTTCGACACATTGCTCGCCATGCATAAAGACGGGGTTCGCTTCGGCGAGTGGAGCAGCCCCAGTACCGGTGAGTCGCGAATCGATCGCAAGGAAGCGATGAAGCGCCACTGGGCGGCCATACCGTTCGGTCTTCATTCCGTACCAGGTGAGCTCGACGAGGTCGCGTGGGATCCAGAGTCACGCGAGATCACTATTGTTTACGTTGCCGACTTCGGTTTTTCACGGGTACGCGGGTGCGACTTCGTCGCACTCGATGCCACCGGTCGAATCATTGCCGGAGAAACGTGCGTGGGGTCGATTGTCGAAATCTCTGTCGCGGCGTCGCAGTCGCACGCTCGCGAGTGGGCTCTCAGCCAGAGCGCGGGAGGACGATGATGGGAATCGACACAGCACGAAGGGTAGTGCGCCACGTCGCGATTGCGGTGACGGCCGCCCTGATGGTTGCGAGCGTGGGCGCCAGCGCCCAAACGCTGAGCGCCCGCGAAACGACGCAGTCGGTGCAACGCGCACTCGAGCGGTTGCCCTACTACGGCGTGTTCGACTTCATGGCCTTCAATGTCGAGCGCGGCACCGTCACGCTGACGGGCTACGCGTATCACGGAAGTCTGAGGAGTGCTGCCGAATCGGCAACCCGCCGCGTCGCCGGTGTAGATGAAATCGCCAATCGGGTCGAGCTGCTGCCCGCTTCGCAGAACGATGACCGCATCCGGTGGGCGACGTTCTACCGGATCTACACCGACGCGTTTCTGTCGCGGTATGCCCCCGGCGGACCCGATCAGATCCGCCGTGACCTTTACGACTCACGACGATTCCCTGGTATGCATCAGCCGCTCGGCATGTATGCCATCCACATCGTCGTGCGCAACGGGCACACGACCCTGTTCGGCGTCGTCGACAACGCAGGCGACCGCCAGATTGCAGAGATGCGTGCGCGCGAGGTGACCGGGGTGTTCTCGATCGAAAACGAGATCGAGGTTGCGAAGAAAACCGTCAACACCGGCGGGTAATCAACTGGTCAGGCGGGTCTCGAAGACCCGCCTCTACTCGGGCGCGTCTGAAGACGCGCCTCTACTTGGATATGAGCGGCGGGTCGTTCGGCCCGCCGAGGAGCCAAAGAGGAACCAACCATGGTACCGAGAGTGTCGAGAACGGTTCTGGCGTCAGTCGTCGCGGTCGCAGTCATGACCGCGCCGGCAGCACGGATGTCCGCCCGCGCGCAGGAAGCTCCGATTGCGCCAGAGCTGACCGGGCTGGGCACGCTGCATATGCCGGTCACGACGTCAAAGGCCCAGGCGCAGCGCTTCTTCGATCAGGGAGTGCGGCTGCTGTATGCGTTCAATCATGCCGAATCGATTCGCGCCTTCCGCGAAGCGGCGCGGCTCGATCCCGGTCTTGCGATGGCGTATTGGGGACAAGCGCTGGCTTTCGGGCCGAACCTCAACGCACCGATGACGCAGGACAACGGCCGGCAGGCGTATGCAGCGATTCAACAAGCGGTCGCCGGAGTCGCACGCGTGCCGCCGCGCGAGCGGGCGCTCATCGAAGCGCTCTCGCGCCGGTACGCCGCGGACGGCAAAGGCGATCGCGCCGCCCTCGATCGAGCGTACGCCACCGCCATGCGCGCGGCCGCCGAGCGTTTTGGGGATGATGCCGATGTCCAAACGCTCTTCGCCGACGCGCAGATGAACACGATGCCATGGGACTACTGGCAGAAGGACGGCGCCGCCAAGCCGGAAACGGCGCTGGTTCTCGACGCTCTCGAACGCGTTATCGCGAGACAGCCTGACCACGCAGGGGCACTGCACTACCACATCCACCTGCTCGAGGCTTCGGCCGATCCAGACAGGGCAGCAGCGAGCGCCGATCGTCTCGGCTCGTTGATGCCCGCCGCCGGACATATGGTCCACATGCCCGCGCACATCTACATTCGCGTCGGGCGCTATGCGGATGCGGCGGAAGCGAACGTGCGCGCCATCACTGCCGACGAAGACTACCTCGCGCAGTGCCAGGCACAAGGGCTGTATCCGGTCAGCTACTACCCGCACAACCTGCACTTCCTCTGGGCGGCTGCGACCTTCGAAGGACGGCGCGCCGTTGCGGTCGATGCGGCGAGAAAGCTTGCGGAGAAAGTGCCGCATCACCACGCCGGCAAGCTTGCGTGGACGGCTGACTTTCCGGTGACGCCGATGCTTGCCTATGCACGGTTCGGGATGTGGCAAGAGGTGCTCACAGAGCCTCAGCCACCGGCCAACGAGCCGTATGCAATGGGCATCTGGCGCTACACGCGCGGGCTCGGGTTCGTCTCGCGCGGGCGTCTCGAGGCGGCGGCGACAGAGCTTGCCGCACTCGAGACGGTGATGAAGCACGAGGCGTTTGCGACGACGTTGAAGGAGTTGCCGTTGCTCACGAATCTGACGATCGCCTCCCGCATTCTCGAGGGTGAGCTCGGCATGAAGCGAGGCAACGCCGACGCGGCGATTGCCTCGCTTCGCGAAGCGGTGACGATCGAAGACGGCATTCCCTACAGCGAGCCGCCCATATGGCACCATCCTCCTCGTCAGATCCTGGGCGCCGTCCTGCTTGAAGCCGGGCGACCCGCCGAGGCCGAAGCGGTGTACCTCGAAGATCTGAAGCGCTTCCGTGAAAACGGATGGTCGCTCTTTGGACTGACGCAAAGCCTGCAGGCGCAGCAGAAGGCGACCGAGGCGCTCACCGCGAAGCAGCGGTTTGAAAAAGCGTGGGCACGCGCGGATGTGCAGTTGTCCTCGTCGCGAATTCTGACGGAGAGCGCCGTCATGGCACCGGCATCATCGTCCGCGCGCGCGCACCATGCGCATCACGCGGGTGTTGCGTCAGCGGCGCGGCACGTCGATCTTTCAGACGGCACCCGGCTGATGTATGTGGAGCGTGGCGATCCGGATGGGACGCCGGTCGTCCTGCTGCACGGGTACACGGATTCGATGCGATCGTACGAGCGTGTCCTGCCGTATCTGCCGCCGTCGTTCCGCGTGTTCGCTGTGACGCAGCGCGGACACGGTGATTCGAGCAAGCCCGAGGGCAGTTACGCGTCCGATGTGTTGGCGCGCGACGTTGCTGGATTCCTCGACGCCGTCGCCATCGATCGCGCCGTCATCGTCGGGCATTCGATGGGATCGACGGTGGCGCAACGTTTTGCCGTGGAGTATCCGCAGCGCACGCTCGCGCTCGTGCTCGAAGGCGCGTTCATGCCTCGTCCAGCGAACGCCGAAGTCAGCGCCTTCCTGAACGAGGTGTCGTCGCTGAAGGATCCAATCGATCCGGCCTTCGTCCGGGAATTTCAGCGGAGCACGCTGGCCCAGCCCGTTCCGCCCGAGTTCTTCGAGATGGTGGTGGGCGAGGGGATGAAAGTGCCGGCGCGGGTCTGGAAGGCCGCGCTCGAGCCGTACCGATCGGTGAACTTTTCGGCGGAGCTGACGAAGATTCGGGTCCCGACCATTCTCGTCTGGGGCGATCGGGACGGCTTTACTGGCCGGGCGGAACAGGACGCGCTGACCCAGGCGATCGCTGGCTCGCGGCTCGTGATCTACAGCGGCGCCGGCCATAGCCCCCATTGGGAAGAACCGCAGCGGTTCGCGGAGCAACTCGCGACGTTCGTTGCAACCACGCGTTAGATTCACGCGTCCCAACCAAGGGAAGGGCTTTAGCCGGACCATGCATGCGCCGCGGGACGCAGGTGCGACAGGACGCTGAAGAGTGCACCGCGCACATGATAAGTATTGAGTTGACCAAGGAGGAACGTCATGTCGCTGCGTATTAACGATGTCGCCCCGAACTTCTCGGCCGAGACGACCGAGGGCCCGATCAACTTCCACGATTGGATTGGTGACGGATGGGTCGTGCTGTTTTCCCATCCGAAGGACTTCACGCCGGTGTGCACGACAGAACTCGGCTATATGGCACGCATCAAGCCAGAGTTCGACAAGCGCAACTGCAAAATCCTCGCGGTCAGCGTGGACGGCGTCAGCAACCATCAGAAATGGTCCAAGGACATCGAGGCGTCGCAGGGGCACGCGGTGAACTATCCGATGATTGGCGACCCACAACTCAAGATCGTGAAGCAGTACGAGATGCTGCCGGCCGACGCGGGAGACACGAGTGAAGGGCGCACCCCCGCAGACAATGCCACCGCGCGATCGGTGTTCGTCATCGGACCCGACAAGAAGATCAAGGCTA
>Ga0075425_100004284_pt1 | contig 14685 bp, 11 predicted proteins | sample SoiMethybrSBSTD4_FD_75300 | JGI IMG/M metagenome (GOLD analysis project Ga0075425, IMG submission 75300) | Bulk soil microbial communities from a Populus tree surrounding site in Tennessee, USA - Soil MetaG P. TD hybrid SBSTD4 | ecosystem: Environmental > Terrestrial > Soil > Tree plantation...
TCCGTGATGTTTTCAAGACGCCCGTCACTAAAATACGAGACACGATAAAGGCGAACTCCACGTTGGGTTCGCTATTTGACCGATTGTGTACGTTGGCAGGCGACGGTTCTTTTTACTGCTCCTGTTAGTTTGCGGTAGGAACTCCATCAGGAATTGCAGAGGTGCTTAGATTATTAGCACCGGCTGGCGAGGTTTTCAATGCAAGTGGCCGGTGCTTCGGTGTGAAGTGTTAACAACGACTAATGTAGTCATAGGTTGGTCGGAGTGGACAATAATGAGAAACTAACTCAATGGTGAGAGACAGTGGAAGGCGTGATATGAATGAAGAGGGTATCGGGAGCGAGACCAAGGGGAAGCTCGATGATGACGTTGATGCACTGTTCAAGCTCCCATTGTCAGAGTTCATTGGCGCACGAAATGACCTTGCCGCGCGGTTGAAGGCAGCGGGACGTGCTGACGATGCGAATCTCGTAAAGGCATTGGCGAAGCCTTCAATCTCAGCGTGGGCCGTCAACCAGCTCCACTGGAGGCATCGCGAGGCGCTCGATCGCCTGTTCGTAACGGTTCAGCGCTTTCGCCAAGCCCAGACTTCGCATACCGGCGGGAGGATCGTGGACATGCGCGGATCGCTCGACACGCGAAGCGAGGCGCTCTCCCACCTCTCGAATCTAGCGACTGTATTGCTGCGCGATGCAGGTCACAACCCAACGCCCGATACGATACACCGCATCACCACTACCCTGGAGGCAGTCTCCGCCTACGCGACGCCTTCCGATGGTCCAACTCCCGGTCGTCTCACTCAGGACCTGGACCCACCGGGGTTCGAGTCACTCGCCTCATTGATTTCTGGCACCGTCACGACGAAACGGAATAACGAACTTACGATGGTCACTCCCTCACAAAAGTCACGCAGTGCCGCCGCAAAAATGCGGCAAACCACATCACCAGCCGGTGATGTACAAAGGGTCCGCCAGGCTGAAGAGACGCGTCGGGCTAGAATAGCTGCAGCGAAGCTTACATTGCAGGAAGCCAAGAGATCGTTGACTGAAGCGACGTCTAGTGCCCAGCGCTTGGAGACGGCGCAGAAGAAGGCGTATGCAGATGCGAAGGAGGCCGATGCCGCCGCGAGGCATGCCGAAAAGCAGGTGCGCGAAGCAGAGGAGCGCTTCAAGAAGGCAAGCGCCTCTTCCCAAGATGCGGCGCAGCGCGCGCAACGCATCGCGGCCGAGGCGGAAGAGGCCGCACAGGCTGTGGAAGACGCCAAGCACGCCATCGAAAAGGCATCCAAAGCGTTTGACTCATTGTTTGAGAAAAGCGTTTGAGAATTGGCTGGGAGGCAGGGATTCGAACCCCGATAAGCAGAGTCAGAGTCTGCTGTCCTACCGTTGAACGACCTCCCAGCAAACGCCAAAACTATATCGGCCCGCGGATTTTATTGTCAAGTTTTGAGCCCGCCGACGACAGCGTTTTGGCTGTGATGCGAACAGTCCCAGCCGGCTCTCGCCCCGCCACACCTCTCTGAAAGTGGGGTGTTAATGGAACCCGCCGCTCTGTTTCGTGTTTCTCCAGACCTTTGCTAATGTATTGCTTCGCGAAATTACCTTGCTTCATAAACGTCGGGTCGAACTTAAAATGGCGAAGAAGCGAACGTCTACGTCTGCCGCTCATTCAGGCCATCAGCACGACGGCAAGGGTCTCAGGATCATCGCCGTCTTCAAACTCGTCAAGGGGCTGCTCCTCGTCGCTGTAGGCGTGGGCGCAATCAAGCTTCTTCACAAAGACGTATCGGAAATCGCAACGAATTGGATAGCCGCGATCAGAGTCGATCCCGACAATCGACTCGTTCACGGATTGATCGCCAAGCTCGGCTTGATGAACGATCACAAGCTCGAAGAGTTAAGCGTCGGCTCGTTCTTCTACGCCGCGTTGCTGCTCACGGAAGGCGTTGGACTCTGGCTGAAGAAGCGATGGGCGGAATACTTCACGATAATAGTCACGTGTTCGCTGATCCCGCTGGAGCTCTACGAAATCGCAAAGCGAGTCACGTTCACCCGGATCGCGGTGCTTCTCGTGAACGTGGCAATCGTCTGGTATCTGTTCGCACAGTTGCGAAAGCGTCCAGGAGGCTCCTCATGACTTGTCTAAGAAAGCTGATCATCCTTACTTGTGTGGTATTGCTCGCTCAGCCCATAGCGAGCCAGGCGATTCCATCATCCCAGGGCGCCAGGGCAGCGGTCGACTCTGTTCCGAGCTTCGCCGAGCCGGCGCTGTCCCCGGATCGCTCGGAGATAGCATTCGTTTCGGGCGGGGACATTTGGACGGTGGCGGCCGCCGGCGGCGAAGCCAGGCTGCTTGTCTCTCATCCAGCTAACGAATCGCGGCCGCTTTATTCCCCTGACGGCCGCAAGCTCGCGTTCATATCGAATCGCACTGGAAACGGCGATATCTACGTGCTCAGCTTTGACACCGGCGATCTTAAGCGCCTGACCTTCGACGATGGTAACGATCAGCTTGACGCGTGGTCGCGAGACGGGCGCTGGCTCTACTTCACCTCTTCGAGCCGCGATATTTCCGGGATGAACGATCTGTTCCGCGTGAACGTCGACGGCGGAACGCCGATGCAGGTCAGCGCCGACCGCTATGCGAGCGAATACTTTTCGGCCCCTTCGCCGGACGGGAAGACCCTGGCTTTCACCGCGCGTGGCATCGCGTCGGGGCAGTGGTGGCGAAAGGGTCACTCGCATCTGGATGAATGCGAGATATGGCTGATGCGAGACGCGGCGACTCCGAGTTACGAGCAAATCACCGAGGGCGGCGCGAAAGAGATGTGGCCGATGTGGAGCGCAGACGGCACGAGCATCTTCTACATCTCGGATCGGAGCGGTGCGCAGAATATCTGGAGTGCATCAGTGAAGAGCTTCGCGCCGGGTAACAACACAGAGTCGCCACAGCGGCGCAAAGAACACGGAGGAAGCGCCGACGCGAGGCAGATCACCAGATTCAAGGACGGGCGCGTGCTGTGGCCGAACATTTCTTACGATGGGAAGGCGATCGTCTTCGAGCGTAACTTCGCGATCTGGAAACTCGACACCGCTACTGGTCAGGCGAGCGAAGTGCCGATCACTCGGCGAGGTGCGCCCTTTGGGCCATCGGTTGAACATTTGAGACTCACGGACCAGATCCAGGAACTCGCGCTTTCACCTGACGGCAAGAAGGTCGCGTTCGTAGTGCGAGGAGAAGTCTTCGCAGCTTCCGCAAAAGATGGCGGCGACGCCGCGCGAGTCACCAACACACCGCAGAATGAATCGCAAGTCGCGTGGGCTCCCGACAGCCGCAAGTTAGCGTACGTCTCCGACCGCGATGGCCCGCCGCACGTTTATCTATACGACTTTACATCGAACACAGAGACGCAGCTCACTCGCGACGCTGCGGGCGATGCGGCTCCTGGTTTTTCGCCTGATGGAAAATGGCTTGCGTTCGAGCGAGACGCGCGAGAGCTTCGGGTGATCAATCTCGACTCAAAGCAAGAACGGCTGCTCGCAACCGGCGCGTTCAATCGGCCGCCGCTGAGCTCAAACCGTGCGTTCGTTTGGTCGCCGGACAACAAGTGGATCGCATTCACTTCAACCAGCGGCAAGTCGTTTACGAATGTGTTGTTGGTTCCCGCGGCTGGGGGCGAAGCAAAACAGATCAGCTTCCTGGCAAACGTTTTCAACAACACGGTCTCGTGGAGCCCCGACGGCACGTTCATTCTGTTCGATACCGCTCAGCGGACAGAAGACAGTCAGATCGCACGCGTTGATTTGATACCTCGCACGCCACGCTTCCGCGAGGATCAGTTCCACGATCTGTTCAAAGAGGAATCACCGCGGCCGTCGCGAACGGACCAACCTCCTCAGGAGAACCGGCAGGCTCAGAGCGAAACGCAGAGCGCTGCGTCCCCGGCGGCGAATGCCGGCGATCGGAGGCAACCGCTCAAGCCGGTCGAGATCGTTTTCGACGACATCAAGAAGCGCCTCAGTCTGCTGCCCGTTGGAGTCGATGCCGGAAATCAAGAGATCAGCCCGGACGGCAAGTGGCTTTTGATGATCGCCGGCGCAGCAGGACAACAGAATTTGTACATTTACTCGCTGGACGAGCTTGCGAGGGAACCTGCGGTGGCTCGGCAATTGACCTCGACTCCGGGCTTCAAACGCCACGCCCAGTTCTCGCCCGACAGCAAGGAGGTCTTTTATCTGGAGCAGGGCCGCATCAACGTGGTGGCGGTTGACTCGCGAACTCCACGTCCGCTTGCGGTCAACGCGGAGATGGACGTGGACTTCGCCCGTGAAAAGATCGAAGTCTTCAATCAAGCATGGAGCTACCTGCGCGACGGGTTTTACGATCCGGCATTTCACGGCATAGACTGGCAAGCAGTTCGAGCCGAGTACGCACCGCGCATAGCCGGGGCTCGCACTCCTGACGAAATGCGAAGGCTGCTTTCGCTGATGGTCGGCGAGTTGAACGCATCGCATTCGGGAGTATCAGCGCCCTTCTCCGCCAATCAACCTTCGACCGGAAAGCTTGGGCTTCGATTCGATCGAGCCGAGTACGAAACCGCTGGCCGGCTGCGAGTAACCGAAGTCCTTCCGCTCGGTCCGGGCGCACTGGCCGGCGTCAAAACGGGCGAGTACCTGCTCGCAATCGACGGGGCACAAATCGGAGCGCGCATCAACGTCGATGAATTGCTCAGTTTCAAGATAGCGAAGCGCGTTTCGCTGACTGTCTCGGCAACAAGCGATGGCGCGAACAAAAGGGAGGTCGCGGTGAGGCCGGTTAACACGGCGACCGAGAAAGGATTGCTCTATCGCAAATGGGTTGAGGAGAAGCGCGAATTTGTGGCGAAGATCAGCGGGGGGCGGCTGGGCTACGTTCACATGTTCGACATGGGATCGGGTTCGCTGTCGCAACTGTTCGTCGATCTGGATACCGAGAATCATTCGCGCGAAGGAGTGGTTGTCGACGTTCGAAACAACAATGGCGGCTTTGTGAATGCGTATGCGATCGATGTGCTCGCACGGCGAGGCTACATGACCATGACCAGGCGCGGATTCCCTTCGGCTCCCGCGCGAACGGTGCTGGGGCAGCGAGCGCTCGAGGCGCCGACGATTCTGGTGACCAATCAACATTCGCTCTCGGATGCGGAAGACTTCACAGAAGGCTATCGCGCGTTGAAGCTGGGCAAGGTTGTCGGCGAGCCAACCGCCGGCTGGATCATCTACACTTCGAGCGCAACGTTGATCGACGGCACGAGCATTCGTCTGCCTTTCATCAAGATCACTACGAGCGATGGGAAGCTGATGGAATTGAGCCCGCGGCCGGTTGACGTGCCGGTGGTGCGGCCGATCGGTGAGAGCTATACCGGACACGATGTTCAGCTTGAGACGGCAGTGCGGGAGTTATTGAAGCAGATTGGTAATAATCATCAGTGAAGAAGTCGCATGGACTTTAGTCTTGTCAGGGACTGGGTGTGATTAAAGTAACTTCCGCAGAACTGCGCCGCCCTCCGTCAGGAGGGCCATGTTTGTAGAGTGCGGTTACTAAGGATGCATCCCTCCGTCAGGAGGGTAATGTCTGCGTCCAGGACTCGTACAGTGAGGTGGGTCACAGACATGGCCCTCCTGACGGAGGGCGGATTTGTGCTCCGGTGAAATCTATAAACATGGCCCTCCTGACGGAGGGCGAACTCGCGTTGTCGTGGATCGACTCAGAGCGACAGAATAACAAAACCAATGCAAGAACTTTAATCCCACCCGTCGGGACTCTACTTCAAGAGAAATCGCCGGACACAGACTAAAGTCTATGCTACGTCGCTCACAAAGTCGTCACAAGCAGACCCGAGCGCAGGCCGCCGCTGATCACGCGGATGCGATTGAAGCCGGTGTGAAGATTCAACGACGTGAGCGGAGCCGTGATTGTGAGCTTCTTGCCCGTCGGCGCCACGCTGACGCTCTCGGGTGGGGCCACGATTACCCCATTGATCTCAACCTGGGCGTCACTCGTCAGCCGCTTGCCTCTTATTTGCAACCTGCTCCCGTCATAAGAAGCCTCGATCAGCTTTACTGCGCCCGGATCGCCGCCGCTGAAATCAGCGGTCACCGACGGGCTGCGGTTGCCACGGCTGTCGATCAACACCACGCTGATCTGCGTCGCCTCGGCGAGCCCGCCCATACCCGTAAACCGCAGCCGAAGCGCGATTGTATTGGTAATGCCAAAGTCCCCGGCGAACGGAGCGGTTTGCGCAACCAAGTTCCCCTTCTGGTTGAGGAATTTCGCTTCGACTTGCACGACATCGCCATCGGCATCGGCGGCCCTGCCCGTAAGCGTCAGCACGTCGCCGTTCAAGTCCGCCGCAAGCGTTGTTATCGCAGGGCTGTTGTTGCCTACCGGTTTTAGCGTGTAGCCGAAGAGATCGAGCGCCGTCAGATCGTTGAACGTAAGCGTTTGATGTGCTCCGATCGGAATAGTCGGATCCATTATTCCTATGCGTTGCCCCACGATCGAATCGTCACGCCAGTGGCTCGGTTGAAGCCCGTCGCCAAACGAGCCATCAGGCCGTCCAGTCGATAACTGCAGCTCAGAGTTCCCTTCAAAGAAGACCTGCGCCCCGCCAGAGGTCAGTATTCGATTCGCTGTCCTGAGCGCGTCCATCGACGCGCCGGGGCGGAGCCTGAATAGGTCCCACACCGTCACTGCCAGATCACAGTTAGGATTAATTTCTCGCTGACCGACAGCCGAGACGAATCCGAGAATGTGCCCCATCTCGTGGGTGACCACCGCTTCGAAATCATACTTGCCCGGATCTATTCCATCGCTCGAATCGAAGTCGAAATCCATCGCCGAGTTGAATCCAATCGCCGGCGGCGGTCCGAAGCTTGGCGGGTCAAAAGTTGGATCCGACCCAATCAAACCCAGTGTGCGATACACCGCAGAAGGCGCCAGAATACTGGTCGTCTCGCCGAGGTCCGTCGGCATCGGCGTAAAATTTGGCAGCGCGTTGTAGAGCGAACTTTCGTGCTCGTTGGTTGCGGACTCCATCAACCGGCCGAGCACCCTAAAGTAGTGATCCAACCCGATAAGCATCTGAGGATTGGAGATCCCGAGTACGCCTTGCGGAAAAGCATTGCCGAACCACGTCGACCCGAAATCGATATCGATGAAGACCGTGGTCGGACTTTGAACCCGGGAAGCCCACAGATCGGCGGCTCGCAAGAACGCAGCCTTCGCCTGGGGATTCGCGTCAAGCTCCGGCGTTGCCCGTAGAACTATCTGCAAGCCGCCGGCGCTTTGCAGACTGGGAGGAGTTATCGAGCGAAGCTCCCGAGTCAGGTCGCGGCGGGCAATCGCCATCGATTCCGTAGGAGTCGAATTGCGGCAGCCGGCTCCGCCATTGGTCTGATACATCACGCAGCTTGATATTTCAGGCGCTCCTGTAAGAGGGGCGAAGCTCTGAGTGGAAGCGCCTCCGGGACTATTTGATTCTGCACGTGAAATCAGAGTGCCGTTGTTGGCCAGCGATACAAGAGCGATAACGAGTGTGCACAATGCAATGCGACACGAATACAGTTTGAATAGGATGGTATGCGGCATGGCTGTTCACCTCCACAGATGAGTTCAGCAGTCACGGGTCTTGAAGACCGGGATTTGTTGCTCTAAAGGGAGATGTAAGCTCCCTCTACACCAGCACTTAGGGGCATTGCCAGGGTGTGATCGCCTCTCGCGATTACGAGCCGCTTCTACCTAGGATAAAGCAAAACGCCGCACAAACAATAGTTTTCTTAGCCGCATCATTCGGAAGACCGGAGACTGAGCGGAAACCATCAACGCTTGCCAGTGCAGCGTTTGCAAAGTAGCATTGCTGCGAACTCCGGAGGGTCGGATGCCATTGCTGTTTTGTCGCTATCAGAAGTCTCACCATCGCCCGATTCGCGCCTTTCGGCGCGCGCTCATAGCGATTTTGATCACGCTCGCCTGCCTGGCTTTGGCCTGTAGCGAAACATCCAAAGGGACCAACGCAAACCTGGCGGGATCAACGTCAAAATCCGGTGGCAACGATAATGCTAACGCCGGCTCACCTACGGCAAGCAGCCAGTCCTCGACTATCGACATCAAGGTGCCCGAACGATACGGCGTGGCGATGACGATCAGCACTCAAGGTACCACCTCTGAAGCTCCCGCCCCAATGTTGACGCAGCAACTCAGCCTCGCCAAAGTGGGAGCTGATCGGCGGTGGACATTCGTATTCCCCGCGCCACTGGGTCAAATCGTGTACCTGGAAAAATCGGGTCTGAAGTACCTGGTTCTGGTTGAGCGCAAACAATACGTCGAGCTTACATCGGACGCCCTGGGGTTCCAGTTGGGTAGCGTCTTGACCCCGAACTCAATTGCCGAGCGGCTGGGATCGCGCCAGTATGAAAAGCTCGGTCTCGAACCGGTGAACGGACGCACTGCGATCAAGTATCGGGTAAGCAGGGCAATGGACACTTCGACGCAGACCGATGGCGTGATCTTTGTGGATCAGGAAACCGGTTTACCGCTCCGCTCTGAGCTGAACACGTCGGCGACGGTGACAAAGTCGCGGGTGATTGTCGAAGTGCGTGATGTTCAGCTCAATCCTAATCCCGCGCAGTTCGATGTGCCTGCCGGGATGAAGAAGGTCACACAGCAGGAGGCAAGGCAGCAGGTTGAGAGCTTTGCGAGCGCTGTTCGCCCTTTCGCCGACATCATAAGCGGGACACCGTCCGCGCCAGTGGCCAGGGCTAATCAATCGGCTGCCAACAAGAATGGCAGCCGGAGCGGACGCTGACGACGGCGCAAGGCCTCGCCTACGCGAATAGCTTAACCCGTTAAGTAGGAACGAATCTGCACCGCCCTTCAGGGTAGGAGATATGAAGAACAGGTTGCGATTCTGCGCAGCACGAATGCTCGCCATACTCGTGCTCTTTTGTATGGCGTTCGCGCTCGCGAGCTGCAAGGGCGCGGGCAGCGGAGCCAGCGAACTGACTCTCGCCGTTAACTCGGGCGTCGAAGGCGATGCGCTTAAGCAGGCCGCTCGCGACTACGAAGTTCTCACGGGAGTTCACGTCAACATAGCGGAGTTCCCCTACGACAACCTTTTCGAGAAGGAACTGATCGACCTCACCGCTGCGACCGGCGCTTACGACCTGATCATGCTTGATGACCCCTGGTTCCCACGATTCGCAACCGAGCACGTTCTTACTGACCTGACCCCGCTCTATCAAAAGCGCGGGCAGGCGGGACCCGATGGAGATTTCGAGCCGTCATCCGTCGCCCTCTGTAAGCATCCTTATGAAAGCGGAAGCCTTTATGCTTTGCCCTATGTCGGGAACTCGCAGTTGTTCTTCTATCGCAAAGATCTGTTTGAGAAACACAACCTGAAAGAGCCTTCGACCTGGGATGATGTGTTGACGGCAGCGAAGACTATCGATGAGCGCGAGCGGACCGGGGCGCCCGGCGGAGGACAAGTCCACGGATACGTCATGCGAGCAGCTCGAGGCAATTCCGCGGTGACTGATTTCATGCCGATCTTCTGGTCGTTTGGAGCGGAGATGTTTGACGCGAGCGGCCGGCCTTCGGTCAACAGTCCGGAGGGAATCAGCGCGCTGAGATTCATGATTGAATTGGGAAAATACACACCGTCAGGCTATACGAGCTTCAATGCGAGCGAGGTCTCGGCGCACCTTCTTCAAGGGACTGCGGCGATGTCGATCAACTGGCCCGCGTGGATCAGCGCATTCAACGATCCGGCAAAAACGAGGGTCCTGGGCAAGATGAGCTTCGGTTCTATGCCTGGAGCAAAGGCCGAAGGTCGAGCCGAAATCGGGAACTGGCTGATTGCGATCCCTCGAGGTTCTCACAACATAGATACAGCGTTCGAGTTTTTGCTTTGGGCGACGACCGCCGAGCAAATGAAGAAGTCGGCTCTTGCCGGGAACCCGCCCACGCGACGCTCGGTGTTCAATGATCCAGAGCTTCTCGCGAAGTTTCCAGCATACCCGGCGCAACTTCGCTCGCTTGAGACTTCGAAGCCCCGGCCGCGCACTCCGCTGTGGAACGAGATCGAGAACGTCTTTGGGATATTTCTCTCGCGAGCCAACAGCGGCGAGTTGGCGCCGGAAGAAGCGATGAATCAGGCCAACGCAGAGATCGCTAAGATTATAGAGCGAAACCAAAAGTAGGTTCTGGGAGCGCAGGCATCCTTGCCTGCTCGGCGTTGCGCGAGAAGAGAATAGCCGCCAGGCGAAAGCGAAGGCAGGGATGCCTGCGCTCCAGGCTGCGCTCCCAGGTTGCGACGCCAAATGATCGAGACTCCGCGACTAATACTGCGCCGCTTCAAGCACGATGATCTGGAAGCCTTCGCGGCGATGAACGCCGACGCAGAGGTGATGCGCTACATCGGACGGCAAGCCGCAATCCAGGGCGCAAACCGAAATGCGCATCAACGCCATCCTCGATCATTGGGAACAACACGGGTTCGGTTTGTGTGCAGGCGTGGACCGGTCCACGCGCGCTTTCGTCGGCTTTTGTGGATTGCAGTATCTCGATAACACGTCTGAGATCGAAGTGGGATATCGTTTGGCGAAGCGATTCTGGGGGATGGGCCTCGCCACCGAAGCAGCCGGCGCGACGCTGCGATACGGCTTCGATGAATTGGGCCTCGATCGCATCGTGGCCGTTGTGCATCCTGAGAATGTTGCGTCGCAGTGGGTGATCCAGAAGATCGGGCTCAGATATGTGAAAGACGCACGATTCTATAACAGCGACGTAGAGTACTACGCCATCACGCGGCAAGAGTTCGAGCGGAATGATTCAACGTAAATCAGACGGTCCGAACATGAAGATCTTCGCCAGCAGCGAGACGTCGCCGCCATACTTGCTGATAGCGCCGACTATCGCGGTGCTCGTTGCGCTTTCGATTTATCCTCTCATCTACGCGGTGAAGATCAGCCTTCAAACCGGCTCGGGCGAAGCCGCGCGGTGGACACTGGCGAACTTCGCGCGGCTCGCGAGTGACAGGTTCTTCCTCGAAGCGCTCGCCCACACCTTTATCTACGCGGCCGTCGCGCTCACGTTTGAGTTCCTGCTCGGGCTGGGGCTCGCGGTTCTACTCGACCGGCCTCTCCGCGGAAGATCGCTGTTTCGGAGCGCGCTGCTGATCCCGATGATGCTGCCGCCGGTCGTGGTCGGAGTAGTTTGGCGACTGATGCTCAACCCGGACTTCGGCGCGATCAACGGGACTCTTAAGGGCGCAGGGGTGAACACCGAGGCGCTGACCTGGACAGCGTCGCCCACGCTTGCGCTCGCGTCGGTCATCGCGGTCGACATCTGGCAGTGGACACCGTTTATCTTCCTGGTGCTGCTCGCCGGGCTGCAAGCGATCCCCCAAGAGCCTTATGAAGCGGCGGTCATCGATGGGTCGAGCGCGTGGCAGACCTTTCGTCACGTTACACTTCCGCTGCTGAAGCCCGCGATTCTCATTGCGTTGCTGCTTCGCACGATGGACCTGCTGCGAGTGTTCGATCAGATATTCATACTCACCGGGGGCGGGCCAGGATTCTCGACCGAAACGGTGAGCCTGTACATTTATCGCACGGCGTTTCGCTTCTCTGATTTCGGTTACGCGGCGGCGATGTCGTTTGTGCTGCTGGTGCTAACAAACATGGTCAGTGTTGGCTATATTCGCTTGCTACAAAAACAGGAGGCGACTTGAGCCGACAGTACGCCTCACGCAAAGACGCAAAGACGCAAAGTCGCGCAATGAAGAGCGGAACGGGTGCAGCCCGGACGAGGCTTGCGCACTGGTCGAAGTACGTCCTCCTCAGCTTGTCGGTATTGGCGGCGGTCACGCCGGTCTACTGGATGGTGACCATCTCGCTTAAGAGTGAGGTAGATCAGTTTGCCGTGCCGCCTCGATGGTTGCGGTTCGCTCCGACCCTGGCTCACTACTACGATGCCTTTTTCACGCGTTCTTTTGGGCGATACCTGATGACAAGCGTCATAGTCGCGGGGCTATCGACAGTCTGCGCCGTGACGATTGGGACGCTGGCGGCTTATGGGCTTGCCCGGTTCAGGCTGCGCGGCAAGCTCGACCAACGCTTGTCGTTGTGGATTCTGTCGACGCGAATGTTTCCGCCCATCGTCACCGCGGTTCCGCTGTTTCTGATGATGCGCGATCTGCGTTTGCTCAACACGCTCACGTCGCTTGTGATCGTTTACACGGCACTCAATCTCCCGTTCGTCGTATGGATGATGCGTGGGTTCTTTCGCGAACTGCCTCGCGAGTTGGAAGAGGCCGCGATGGTGGATGGCGATTCGCGGCTGGGCGCGCTGGTGCGAGTGATTCTCCCACTGGTCACCCCAGGACTGGCTGCCACGGCTGTTTTCTGCCTGATTGTGTCATGGAACGAGTTCCTGCTTGCGTTGGTGCTGACGCAGACGGACGCGTCAATGACGCTGCCGGTGGGAATTGCGGGGCGGGTGACTCAATACGAAATCAAGTGGGGCGTGATGAGCGCAGCCGGAGTGGTGGCAATGATTCCGATACTGGTGTTTGCGATGGCGGTTCAGCGATACCTTGTAAGAGGGTTGTCGCTTGGAGCAGTGAAAGGGTAAACGCAATGCCACGAGCAATCAGGGTCATCGCATTTGTCACCGCTGTATTGATTGCCTCGGTCGTCTTCTGGCGACAGTTTCTCGATCCCGATGCTCCGGTGAGAAGGCTTACCAGGAGGATTGAACGCCGGATTCCCGTGGGTTCGACAAAGGGTAGCGTATAGTACAAGCTGCAACCGTTCTCTGACAGCCCGTGATGTTTAGCGATGAATGTTAGATTCGAAAACGTAAGAAAGACATTCGGCCAATTGGCGGTGGTCGATCAACTGAACCTTGCCGCTGAAGATGGCGAACTAGTTGTGCTGCTTGGACCATCGGGTTGCGGCAAGACCACGACACTCCGAATGCTTGCCGGCCTCGAAGACGCAACGTCGGGCGACATCTTCATCGGAAGCGAACGAGTCAACGACGTGCCGACTCGCTACCGCGACATCGCGATGGTCTTTCAAAACTACGCGCTCTATCCACATATGACGATCGCGGCGAACATCGCCTATCCGCTGCGGGTTCGAAAGATCGCGAGAGCCGAAATCAACCAGCGAGCGAAGCGGGTCGCAGACATGCTGGAGATCGCGCCGCTGCTGGCTAGAAGACCGCGCGAGTTGTCGGGAGGCGAACGGCAGCGCGTCGCGCTTGCACGCGCCATCATACGCGAGCCTCGGGTCTATCTGATGGATGAGCCGCTGTCCAACCTCGACGCAAAACTGCGCGTTCAGATGCGGGGCGAATTGAAGCGATTGCAGCATGAGTTGGGCACTACGACAATCTATGTGACCCACGACCAGGCGGAGGCGATGACCCTGGCACACCGGGTGGCGATCATGCGTTCCGGCAAGCTTCAACAATTCGACACGCCGATGAACATCTACAACCGCCCGGCCAATCGGTTCGTAGCGGAGTTCGTCGGCAGCCCGAGCATGAACTTCATCGAAGGGAAGTTCGATGCGGCCGCGCGCAGCTTCACCAGCGACGCTATATCGCTCACACTTGAAGAACGCCAGCTCACCAGACTGAATGGCCGCGAGCGAGTCACCTTCGGGATAAGACCTGAACACGTTGAGGTTTCAACTACCGAGCGAGAGGGATGGCTAAAGGCGTCGATCTACGTGACTGAGTTGATGGGAAATGAGACCTTCGTGTTCCTGAGGCTGGGCGGGGATAAGATAATCGCGCGCGCCCCGGCAGACTTCCGAGCCGAGATGGAAAGCCAAGTATGGATTGAGCTCGATGTCCGGAAGGCGCTGTTTTTCGACTGCGACACGGGCGAGGCGATCCGCGAATAACTCGCGTACATTCGCTTATCAGAACCTGATGCAGATCTTACCGAAGTGCGAGCCGCTTGCCATATGCCCGAATGCCTGGCGAGCTTCCTCGAACGCGAACACCCGATCGATCACCGGCCGCACCTCGTGCAACGCGATCGCTCGATTCATTGCCTCAAAAGTATCGCGGCTCCCGACCATTACTCCCTGTATGCGAACGTTCTGCATCAGAATCTGAACCAGATTCACTTCGGTCACGTTCCCGGACAGGTTGCCGATCAGGCCGATGTGCCCGCCTATCTTGATTGCTCGAAGCGACTTCCCAAACGTCCCCGCGCCTCCAACCTCGATGATGTGGTCAACACCGGTTCCGTCAGTAAGTTCCTTCGCACGCTTGTCCCAGTCGGGCGCGGTCGTGTAGTTGATGCCAAAATCCGCCCCCAGCTTCTTCGCCCGCTCCAACTTTTCATCGCTGCTCGAGGTGACGATCACTCGAGCGCCCGCGAGCTTGGCGAACTGCAGAGCAAAGATCGACACGCCGCCGGTGCCCTGGACCAGCACGGTCTCGCCCGCACTCAGTCCGCCCATATTGATCAGTGAGTTCCACGCCGTTACCGCCGCGCACGGGAGCGTGGCAGCTTCTTCGTCGGTCAAGTGAGCCGGCACGTGCACGAGTCCTTCTTCGTGAAGTTCTCGGTACTCTGTGAGCATTCCATCAAGCGGACCGCCAAGCGAAGCTCCCAGCTTTGGG
>Ga0075425_100004286_pt1 | contig 14684 bp, 14 predicted proteins | sample SoiMethybrSBSTD4_FD_75300 | JGI IMG/M metagenome (GOLD analysis project Ga0075425, IMG submission 75300) | Bulk soil microbial communities from a Populus tree surrounding site in Tennessee, USA - Soil MetaG P. TD hybrid SBSTD4 | ecosystem: Environmental > Terrestrial > Soil > Tree plantation...
CTCATTCCCGCAACCAAAGATCTTGTCGGTGCAGAAATCGAATTGGTCTCCGGTGATCGGCGCGAGTATCGCTTGAAGGACGCGCTCGCCAGCGTGACGGGGAATTACGACTATGTTTTGCTCGACTGTCCGCCGTCCTTGGGACTGCTGACGCTTAACGCGCTGACCGCCGCAGATTCGCTGTTGATCCCAATTCAAAGCGAATATTACGCCCTGGAAGGATTGAGCTCGATCTTAGAAACCATGCGGCTGGTGCAACAGAGCTTCAATCCAACGCTTCGCTTGGAAGGCATTGTGATTACGATGTTCGACAGCCGTAATCGGCTATCACACCAGGTTGTCGAAGAAATTCGCGCCCACTTTCCCGACAAACTATTTCACACGATTATTCGCCGGAACGTGCGCTTGAGCGAGAGCCCAAGCTACGGCAAGCCCATCGCTATGTATGATGCCGGGTCCACCGGCGCCCAGGACTATCATGACCTTGCAAAGGAGTTGATCAGCCGTGGAGAGCACAATGTCGATGCCGAAAAAAGGCTTGGGTAGAGGGCTCAGCGCGCTCATTCCGAGCGCCAGCGAGCCCAAACCTGATTCGCGCGCTGATTCCGCGCCCCTCGAAGTTTCGGTCGACCGCATCACCCCCAGTCCTTTCCAGCCGCGCCGGTCGTTCGATGAGGCGAAAATCGCCGAGCTTGCCGGCTCGATTCGCAACCAGGGAATTATTCAGCCGCTGGTCGTCCGTCCCAAGGCTGACGGATTCGAATTGATCGCGGGCGAACGCAGGTGGCGCGCCGCTATGAAGGCGGGACTGAGCCACGTGCCGGTGGTGATCCGAGATGCGAGCGATCATGAGGCGCTGCAACTCGCGCTGGTGGAAAACCTTCAACGCGAGGACTTAAATCCGATCGAGGAAGCCAACGGCTATCGGCGGCTCCAGGAGGAGTTTCACTGGAGTCAGGAGGAGATGGCCGAAAAAGTCGCCAAGAGCCGGCCTGCGATCACCAATTCGCTCAGATTGCTATCTCTGCCGGTCGAGGTGCAACAGGAAGTTTTGGGTGGGAACCTGCCCGCCGGTCAAGCGCGCGCGCTGCTTGGCTTGCATACCGAGGCATTGATGATTTCCGCGTGCCGCGAAGTGATCGCCAAAGGTTTGTCCACGCGAGAAACGGAAAAACTGGTCCGCCATCTGGTCGCGGGGCGGAAACGCCGGCGTGCACCGCTCGCGACCGATCCCGATCTTAAAACGATTATCGAGGAGCTTCAGCGCGCTCTCGGCACGCGCGTTCGGCTGATCCCGAAGCCGCGCACGAACAAAGGGCGAATCGAGATCGAATACTATACCTTGCCGGATCTCGAGCGAATCATTCAGACGATCACGAGAAAAACCGTCAGCCCGTAATCGGCAAGAGGAAATCCCGCGATGAGGATTCGAATACGCGGCTGCGGGAAAGATCGGTCGAGATCCTGAGTCGTTAGGCCAAGGATCTTACTTCAATTGCTGAAGCCACCACCGAACCCTCTGAACCGCGGCAATTTCTTTCCTGCGGCGTGAAGCTTTTTGAGGGAGCAATAGAAGAACTAATTTGCGAGGCTAAGCCGCGTTAGTTTCTAGCAGAGGCTTCAACTCGGCCCAGCTCGTCACGGGCGCCGAACAGGTAAAGTTCTGACAGACATAAGCCGTCGGCCGGCCGTCAATCTGCTGTTTGCCCGCTAACAGCGGCGAGACTTTGTCCAGCGACTGATCCGGCGCAAAGAGCTGCACCGCCTTATTCGGCAAATAAAGCGAATGGATTTCTTTGATGAGATCCGTCGTGCGCGCATCGCTTCTCTCACCGACGATCACGATTTCCTTGGCCGGATGGAGATACTGATCAAGGGCGCAAAGCATGTGCGCGAACCCAAACGGCTGGCTCACCATGACGTCATAGTAGGAGCGCAAAATCGTTTCGGCTCTGGCGCGATAATCTTCAGCCCCAGTGAGGTGATAAAGCCGGAGCAGCAATTGTGCCGCGATGGAATTGCCGGACGGAATCGAGGCATCGAAGACCGGCTTGGTGCGGCTGATCAACGGTTCGTGCGACTTTCCTGTATAAAAAAGACCGCCACCACGCTCGTCCCAAAATTCCCGGAGCATGATATCGGCTAACTCGATCGCGCGCTCGATCAATGATCGATCAAACGAACCTTCATAGAGATCGAGAAGGCCGAGGGCGACAAATGCGTAATCATCGAGATACCCGCGGAGCTTCGCCTGACCATCCTTATAAATGTGCAGCAGATAGCCATCGCGGAACATCTTGCCGAAAATAAATTCGACCGTGCGTCGGCTGGCTTCGACGCACGACGATTCACCGCTAATCTTGATCGCTTCGGCCAACCCCGAAAGCATCAATCCATTCCATGCCGTGATGATCTTCTCATCGCGGAACGGCTTGATCCGCTGCTCGCGCGCAGCAAAGAGTTTTTCCTTGGCCCGAACCACCAGAGCTTCGATTTCCGGTTTTTCCTTGCGGAAAAACTTGCTCGCCTGATCTACGGTTAAAATCGGATGAAGAATGTTTTTCGCTTCGAAGTTGCCTTGCTCGGTGACGTCGTACATGCGCCCGAAGACTTCGGCGTCTTCGACGCCGAGCAATGCATCGATTTCAGCCGGGGTCCAGACGAAAAATTTTCCCTCGTCGCCCTCGCTATCGGCGTCCTGGGTAGAATAGAAACCGCCCTCAGGGTGATGCATTTCGCTCAACAGGTAGCGCGCGCTCTCTTCGACGACCGATTTATAGAGTGGTTCGCGGGTGATCACGTACGCCTGGCTGTAGATGCGTAAAAGCTGCGCGTTGTCGTAAAGCATCTTCTCGAAATGCGGCACCAGCCACTTGGCGTCGACCGAGTAACGGTGAAACCCGCCGCCCACATGGTCGTAGATACCGCCTTGCGCCATCTTGCTGAGGGTATGCGCGACCATTGTCAGATAGCGCTTCTCGCCACTCTCCGAGTAATAGCGCAGAAAGAGTTCATACACCCCGGGGTTGGGAAATTTCGGCGCCTGTCCCAGGCCGCCGTTTTCCGAGTCGTAAGCATGGGCAATTTTTTCGCAACTATCGCCGATAATCCCGGGAGCAAAATCTTTCTCGGCCGGCCGGCATTCCGCCATGCGATGCAACGCCTCGAGAATTTGTCCGACGCTTTTTTCGACGTCGGCAGGTCGCTCGCGATAAGCTTGAGCGACACCTTGGAGGATTCTCGGAAACCCCGGCATGCCTTGCCGATCTTCCGGCGGAAAGTAAGTGCCGCCATAAAACGGTTTCCCCTCCGGCGTAAGAAACATGGTCATTGGCCAGCCGCCCCTGCCCGTGAGCATTTGCACCGCGTTCATGTAGATCTCGTCCAGATCGGGTCGTTCTTCTCGATCCACTTTGATATTGACGAACGACTCGTTCATTAGCGCGGCGATTTTTTCGTTTTCGAACGATTCGCGCTCCATCACGTGGCACCAGTGGCACGCTGAATAGCCAATGCTCAGAAGAACGGGTTTGTTTTCTGCCTTGGCCTTTTCGAATGCCTCCTCACCCCACGGATACCAATCGACCGGGTTATGGGCGTGCTGCAGCAAATAGGGGCTGGTTTCGTGTATCAAACGGTTCGCATGTTCATCTGTCATCGGCAATGGCCTTCACATTCTGGTTACTGTCAACGTAACATACAGGGTTTGCATCCTAAACGGGTAAGCCGGGTTCGCCCATAATCTCGCGCCCGCGCCGCGGGGATTTAGCCGGAAATTTTTTCGAATTCCGAGACTAACGATGGTGTAGCGCAATATTGGCGAGAAGCACGGAGTTTTCAATTCCAGAACCGATGTGGATGGTGAGGCGATTCTTTCCATCAGTCACGAGGTGTTGATCGAGCATCACGCGATAATCCCGCCAGCCATTGTGGAGCACCAGGGTTTCTATCGGTTTGTCGTTGAGCGCAAAATCGATTGTTCGGCAGCCCGCGGTCTCATTCTGTACCTGCGGTTGAGCATTGAAGGTAAGATAATATTGACAAACTCCTTGAACCACTCACTCAACAGCGCACCGCCAATCACGATAATCGCGAAGGTGGCGAGGGATTGCTAGCCCTTTCCATATCCCAGCCAGCTTACCAAAACCGCGGTGCAACCTACCGTCAGATAGGGAATGGTTGTCCAGTACTTGAGAAACAACGCCACTCGATCCGCGCGCAGGAACGAAACCCCTGCATCCAGTCATGCGCCATGAGATCATATGCCATCAGCGGGTGCAGTGACGCGAGCTCGACAACAGCCAGGCCGAGCAGGAACAGCGCCAGCAGAAGCTTGAAATGTTTTTTGGCACAAGAGAGGAACCGAGCTAAGCTGGTGTGTGCGCACTCAGTGTGTTTCCCGTTGGCTTGACGACGAAGCGTTGGGTTTTTTCTGAGTACTGAGAGATAACGCCATGGGCGCCCGTTGAGAATTGACCCGGCGCGCTTAGCGGATCTTGAGGTCGAAGGCGACCGGACCTTTGTCGCCTTTTCGCACCTGGAATTGCACGGAGTCACCTTCGTTAATATCTTCGATCTGGTTCCGCGGCGCCAGGCTGCCACGGTGAAAAAATACATCTTCGCTGCCGTCGTCAGGAGTAATGAAGCCAAAGCCCTTCTGTCTAATGATCTTCTTGACAGTCCCAGTCATCGTAAGCTCCCGCCGGACGCTTGCGCCAATGGTTGACATTCGTGCATTGGCTACATAGCTTAATTTTCCACTTCATATAACTAAAACCCGCTTGACTGCAATTGCTTTTTATATCACCGGCCATGGTTTCGGCCATGCCGTACGCTCGTACCAGGTCATCCGCGCATTGAAGAAAGCCGCCCCGCAGTGGCAAATTCACGTGCGCACTACAGCGCCCGACTGGTTGTTTCAAGATCCTTCTGCCCCGGTGGCATACCACCAAATAAAACTCGATATCGGTATTATTCAGAAGGATAGCCTCGCTATGCAATTGACGGAGACACTCCGATCGTGCCGCGCCCTGCACGAACAAGCGTCATCTTTGATCGCAAGCGAGCTCGCTTTTTTACGGCAGCATCGAATTGCACTGATCGCGAGCGACATTCCACCCTTGGCGTTCGAGGTCGCTGCCCAGGCAAAGATTCCATCCGTTGCCATAACGAATTTTGCCTGGAATTGGATCTATCGCGCGTATCTGGAGCAATACCCGGCTTTTCTGCCGCTGATTGAAGAAATGGAAACCTTCTACCGTAAAGCGACTGTGGCTATGACCCTTCCTTATGCTTGTGATCTGAATGTCTTTCCCTCCAGGGAAGCTATTCCCTGGATTACGCGCACTTCGTCTCGGAGCAAGCAAGAAGCGCGCGCTAAGTTCGCTCTGCCCCAATCGGCGACCATTGTGCTATTGACCTTTGGCGGGCTTGGACTCGAACGGCTGCCGTGGGAAAGACTTCAGCGGCTACGAGACTATTATTTCGTCGGCACCGACAAGAAACGTCAGTGCGAAGGCAATGTATCCGTGTTGCCCGAAATGCAACCGGAGTATTGCGATCTAGTGCGCGCGGCGGATGTGATCATTGCCAAGCCCGGCTACGGCATCGTCGCTGACATTATCGCGCACAAAGTACCCGTGCTCTATGTCGAACGCGACGACTTTCCCGAGTCCCCTTATCTGATTCAAGCCTTGAACGACCTGGCCACGGCGGAATTCCTGTCCGTTCACGATTTATTGAGCGGCAATATCGAGCCGCAGCTGGCCGGGCTTCTGTCACGAGATCGATACTGGCCTGCGGTTGCGCTGAACGGCGCCCGAATCACCGCGGAAAAGATCATCGCGCTCGCTGGCGTCGCTTCGAGTTGACAGACTTTAGCGATTCCTACAGACTTGAAACACATGGCGGTTGAAAGTGTGATACTCGCCACGCCGCGTGGATTTTGTGCGGGTGTCGAGATGGCGATCGAAACTGTGGAACGGGCGCTAAAACGCCATGGTCCGCCCATCTATGTTTTTCACGAGATTGTTCACAACGTCCATGTCGTACGGGATTTTACCAAACGCGGCGTGCGCTTTGTGCAATCGCTCGATGAAGTCCCGCCTGGCGCAAAATTGATCTTTAGCGCGCACGGCATTTCTCCAGCCGTCTGGCAGCAAGCGCGTGCAAAAAACCTCGCGATCATTGTCGATGCGACCTGCCCACTCGTCGAGAAAGTGCACCGGGAAGTGCGGAAATTCGCCTCTATGAACTATTCAATCATTCTCGTCGGTCACGAAAAGCACGACGAGATTGTCGGCACCACCGGAGAAGCTCCGGAAAAAATTCACATCGTTGGCAGCGCCCGTGAAGCGGAGACCATCAGCATCGGAAATCCCGATAAAGTCGTTGTTCTTACCCAGACGACTCTCAGCGTTGATGATACTCGGGAGATCATCGAGATTCTGAGGAAACGCTTTCCCCAGCTGATTACCGCGGCGAAAGAGGACATTTGCTATGCCACGCAAAACCGCCAGGACGCGGTCAAACAGCTTGCCCAACGGGTGGACCTGGTTCTGGTTATCGGTTCACGCAACAGTGAAAACTCCACTCAGCTCTGCAAAGTCGTCCGAGATCAGGGGAAACCTGCGTATCTGATCGACGATCATCACGCCATCGATCCGGCTTGGCTTGAAGGCGTTACGCGGGTGGGGATTACATCAGGCGCATCGGTGCCGGAACATCTGGTGCAACAAGCCGCGGAGTACTTCCGGCAGCATGGCGCGCAGGTGACTCAGAACGGTTTCGCCGAGGAAAACATTCACTTTGCGCTGCCGGTGGAAATCGCCGGACTTGCTTGATTTGTTATTTCCGAGTGTGTTACACGACGCCAGCCGTCGTGAAAGGAGGGCTTATGCCTCGCATCGTTCATATCGCGCTCAAAGTCGATGACCTCGAAAAGGCGACGGAGTTTTACGAAAAGGGTTTCGGCTTTACGGAAATGGAAACGGGTCAGGTGAGAGATCATACCTCGCGCCATCTCACCGACGGCACTATTGATCTTGCTTTAATCAAATACGACAGCGAAGAGTCGGCGGAAGCCCGCGCTTCCGGATTGGGGCCATGCATCCATCACTTCGCCATTGAAGTCGATGATATGAAAAAATCTGCTGCCGATTTGGAAAAATTCGGTTGTGAAATCATCAGCGATCCGGGTGTGATTCCGATCAAATTCCGTGCGCCCGGCGGCACAGTCGCGGAGATCGTCCCCAAGGCCCGATACAAAAAGCCCGAAGCAAAACCGTAATGGGTCCGACCTAGCTCAGTGGAGTGATGGGAATGCTAGCTAGACCCAAGGCTCCATCATTGCAATACTCGAACTGAGCCCAAGCAGTTTTTCCGCATTCTCATACAAAACTTGCTGGCGATAATTCAGTCCAACAGAGATGGCATGGCGCTCGTCTCACCGCTCTCGTGGGTTCCTAGAAGGATGAGTTTTAGCAAACCAGCAGACGCAAAAGGGGTATGCTGCAATCTATGAATCCAACGCGGCGCCTGGCGCGGTTTGCTCTCGATTTGAAATATAAAGATATCCCGGCCGAGGTCATTGATCGAGCCAAAGCGTGTGTTCTGGATACCCTTGCCGTCTGTTTGTACGGTTCCACCAAGCCATGGAGTCTCACGGTGGCCGGATTCGTCCATGATTCTGGTTTACGCGGGCAGTCAACGGTTGTCGGTATGGGTTTTTCCAGGCAGCCGGCGCAGGCGACATTGGCCAATGGCGTGATGGCGCATGCTTTCGAGCTCGACAATGTGCGCCAGCCTGGCGCCGGTGTTCACCCGGGCGCGACGGCTTTTCTGCCGGCGTTGGCAATGGCGGAAGAAAAAAAAGCCGATGGCAAATTACTGCTCACCGCCTTTGTTGCCGCGTGTGAGGTTATGTCGCGCATTGGCGTTGCCGCAGGTAACTCGCTCGAGAGAAGAGGATTTCATGCGCCAGGACTAACTGGGACTTTTGGCGCAGCAGTTGCCGCCGGGCGTTTACTGCGGCTGGACGAGCATAAGATGGTCAATGCGCTTGGCATCGCCGCCTCATACTCGGGCGGTCTGATCGAATTTTCCCGCTGTCGGGAAGGCGCGATGGTGAAGCGCTTGCATCTTGGCAAGGCCGGCGAGGGCGGCGTGACTGCCGCCTTGCTAGCGAGCAAAGGCTTTGCCGGGCCGGAAAGCGTGCTCGAAGGAAAGTTCGGTTTTTGCCAAACCTTTTCGGATTCACCTAACCTCGATTATCTCACCTATCGCCTAGGACGCGAATTCGAGAGCATGAATATCTGCATCAAGCGCTGCGCTTGCCATATCAATGCCCATGCGCCGATCGAAGCGCTGCAGCAGTTACGCGAGCAATTCAATGTTCGCCCGGACGACATTCGTGAAATCTCTGTCGGTGGCATTGAAAAGCTTGTAACGCATCACGCGATCTATCGGCCCACGGACCTGATGATGGCGCAGTACAGTATTCCCTTCTGCATCGCGCTGAGCCTCTATTCGGACCCCACTGATCCCGAGTCGTTCAATCAAAGACAGCTCAAAAACAAGGATATTCTACGCACGATGCGCAAGGTTCAGTTGCAAGTCGATCACGAGATCGAACAGCGCGGTTGGGACCGCGCAGCACGCGTCACAGTTGTGCTAAATAACAAGAAACGCCATTCGGCGTTGGTAATTCATTTCAAGGGTACGCCGGGTAATCCGTTGAGCCGCTCAGAGGTGGAAAACAAAGCGCACAAACTCACCGCCGCGGTTTTACCGCCACGCCGGCTTGCGCGCTTGATCGAGACCGTAGACCATCTCGACAAGGTTACCGATGTTTCAAGACTCGGCGCTCTGCTCAAATTGTGAGATGAAGATGCCGCAACCGCAAGAGCCGCCTCGCCGTTGGGTTAAGGCTTTGCCAGACGGCAGGTTTTCCCGAAGGCTATCATCCGGCTTGTGTTGGCGAACAACGTAACGCTGCACGGGCGGCAACGGCATTACTGGCGCGCATGAACAGACTTTCAAATGTTCTTGTAAACCACGCACGGCTGCTCAACTGGAATTGCCCCGAGGTCTCCTCTGCTGTGGAAATCAGCATATGCCTAATTTTTAAGCGTGCCGCGACGGAAAAGTTGCCTCGCTCGATCTTGTAACCACTCGATTCAAAGAACATTTTAGCGCGGCTGTTACTGGCACAGTGGTTGCGCTCAAGCATTCGCAATCAATTCCATTCAGCTTGTTTGCTCAATTCTTGCGCAGATAAAAAAGGAGGATAGCTCGTGGTGTACCATGGCAAGAACTTGGTAACGATATTTTTTCTACTCCTGGCGCTCTGGCTATCGGCATCGTTAGCGCTTGCTCAAGACGTGACGCAAACAGCGCCGGGAGGGCCGGTCGTAACGACACCTGGCGTTCCTCCGGTAGCGGTTCCGGTTCCCGCTGCTTCTGCGTCTCAGCCAAAAATCGACAAAGGCGATACGGCGTGGATGCTCACTTCCGCGGCTCTCGTGCTGATGATGACGATCCCCGGGTTATTTCTCTTCTACGGCGGCTTGGTGCGTCGTAAAAACGTTCTCGGCACCATCATGCACAGTTTCATTATTGTCGCCGTCATCAGTCTTCAGTGGGTGCTCTGGGGATACAGCTTGGCTTTTGGTCCGGACATCGGGGGCTGGATCGGCAGCAGCGACTGGTTCGGTCTCAACGGCGTCGGACCAAACCCCAACCCGGACTACGCTGCCACCATACCGCATGCGGCCTTCATGGTTTACCAGATGATGTTTGCGGTGATCACTCCGGCGTTGATCACCGGCGCGTTTGCAGAGCGGGTAAAGTTCAGCGCGTTTCTCGTTTTCATCGTTCTCTGGGCCACGTTCATTTATGATCCCCTCGCCCATTGGGTTTGGGGAGTAAAGGGAGTGTTGCGTGAGCTGGGGGCGTTGGATTTCGCCGGCGGTACAGTAGTGCACATCAGCTCTGGAGCTTCAGCGCTCGTCGCGGCTTGGATGTTTGGCAAGCGAATCGGCTATGGTGTCGAAGCGATGCCGCCGCATAATTTGCCGTTCAGTGTGATTGGAGCCGGTCTGCTTTGGGTCGGCTGGTTTGGTTTCAACGCGGGGAGCGCACTGGCGGCGGATGGTCTGGCTACATCGGCCTTCGTAGCCACTCACGTGGCAACTGCGGCCGCAACGTTGGCTTGGCTTGCCATGGATTGGATCCTTAGAGGTAAGCCGACGGTCTTAGGCGCTGCCAGCGGCGCGGTGGCTGGGCTGGTCGCGATTACACCCGGATCTGGTTTTGTCGGCCCGATCTCCGCGATATGGATCGGTATCGGCGGCGGTATTCTATGTTCGATCGCCTGCAGCCTAAAGCCACGGTTCGGTTACGATGACTCCCTTGACGTAGTGGGCGTGCACGGGGTCGGCGGCACGTGGGGAGCGCTTGCGACCGGGTTGTTTGCTTCCAAAGCGATCAATCCAGCAGGCAACGACGGCCTCTTTTTCGGCAACCCGGCTCAACTTGGGATTCAGTTTGTCTCTGTGTTGGCAACCTTGGTTTTAGCAATCGTCGGGAGCTATGTCATTCTTTCCATCGTAAAGGCCGTTATGGGACTCAGGGTCGCTGATGAAGAAGAGATGATGGGTTTGGATTTGAGCCAGCACAATGAACGCGCCTACGAATAGTTGGCCGAGTAATGGTGTGGTTGTGTTGTCAAGAATGTGCTAACAGGATTGAGTTTTGAAATTAATTTTTACCATAGAGAAAAGAGAGGAGCAGTTCCATGCCAGTGAAAGACGCCTTAGAGTTGGCGAAGAAGAACAAGGTCGAGATTGTGGATCTGAAGTTTGTCGATTTTCCCGGGCTGTGGCAGCACTTTTCCATTCCCGCAGCCGAGTTAAACGCCGAGTTGTTCGAAGAAGGCCTGGGCTTTGACGGCTCGAGTATTCGGGGATTTCAGTCGATCAACGAATCCGACATGATTTTACTTCCCGACGCCGACACCGCCATGATCGACCCGTTTTCTGAGCACTCCACGGTGAGTTTTATCTGTAATGTTCTCGACGCCGTCACCCGCGAGCCCTACACCCGAGACCCGCGCTACGTCACCCAGAAAGCCGAGAAGTATTTAAAATCGACCGGCATCGCCGACACTAGCTACTGGGGACCCGAGATCGAGTTTTTCATCTTCGACAGCGTGAGATTCGATCAGAACCAGCACGAAGGCTATTACCACATCGACTCCATCGAAGGCTTTTGGAACTCCGGCAACAACAGCGTCCCCAATTTGGGCAACAAGATCCGCTACAAAGAAGGGTATTTCCCGGTTCCCCCCATGGATCAATACCAGGATCTGAGATCCGAGATGGTGCTCAATCTGGAGAAGTGCGGGGTCAAAGTCGAAGTGCACCACCACGAAGTGGCCACCGGCGGCCAGACCGAGATCGACATGCGCTTTGACACCATGACCAAGATGGCCGACAAGGTGCTCACCTACAAGTACGTAGTCAAGAACACCGCTCGAAAAAGAGGCAAGGTGGTCACGGTCATGCCCAAGCCCCTGTTCCAGGACAACGGCTCCGGGATGCACTGCCATCAGAGTTTGTGGAAGAGCGGGAAAAATATCTTCTACGACAAGAAGGGCTACGGGCTCATCAGCGACACGGCGCGCTTTTACATTGGCGGTCTGATCAAGCACGCCCATGCGCTTTGCGCCTTTATCGCCCCCACGACCAACTCCTACCGAAGACTGGTGCCCGGTTACGAAGCGCCGATCAATCTGGTCTACTCGGCGAGAAACCGCAGCGCCTGTGTCAGAATTCCCATGTACTCCACCAGCGAGAAGGCCAAGCGGCTTGAGTTTAGAACCCCCGATCCGAGCGCTAACCCGTACTTTGCCTTTCCCGCCATGATGATGGCGGGGTTGGATGGGATTAGAAACAAGACTGAGCCGCCCAAGCCGATCGACAAAAACCTATACGAATTGGAGCCCGAGGAGGCGGCCAAGGTGAAATCCATGCCGGGCTCCTTGGATCAGGCGCTCGATGCGCTGGAAAAGGATCATGACTTCTTACTGAGGGGCGATGTGTTTACCAAGGATGTGATCGAGACCTGGCTTGAGTACAAGAGAAAGGCTGAGGTCGATGCCATTCGGCTTCGCCCCCATCCTTGGGAGTTCGCTCTGTACTTCGATATCTGATGCAGGGCTGACGCTGAGGACCCAGGAAAACTGAACCATGAGCGGATTCATTTATCCATGGGAAATCAGTCCTCGGAAGTAGTGACTCAGCACTGAACCGCGAGGGACCGGTGAACGAGGTCCTGGTTTTCCAGCATGATCCGTTTGAAGATTTGGGATTTTTCGCCGAGGTTCTGGAGAAACTTGGAGCCGACTACAGAGTTGTACGTTTGTTTCACGGCGAAATGCCGGAGGAGGAATTAAGAAACGTCGACTCATTGATCGTTCTCGGCGGCCCGATGGGGGTGGATGAGGAAGACAGCTTTCCGTTTCTGCGCTGGGAAAAACGGATTATTAGGGCGGCGATCGACGAGTCGGTGCCGGTCTTGGGCATTTGTCTCGGCGCGCAGCTGATCGCGTCAACTCTCGGCGCGCAAGTTTTTCACGGACCCGTAAAAGAGATCGGCTGGAGCCCGATCTCAATCACGCCACATGGTCAAGTTGATTCGTTGCTCGGCTACTTGCCGGAAAACGCCACCGTCTTTCAGTGGCATGGCGACGGGTTCGACTTGCCGGCCGGCGCTATCTGTCTTGCCTCATCGGCACACTACAGCACCCAAGCTTTTCGCCTCGGTAAAATAGTTTACGGTCTGCAGTTCCATCTCGAGATTACGCCGTGGATGATTGAACGCTGGATCGACCAGCGCTCGAAGGATCTGGCCCTAGCCGCTTATGTTTTGCCCGACAAAATTCTCGCTGATACCCCGCGCTATGCGCCGACGCTCAAATATTACGCCGAGAGATTCCTGTCGGAATTTCTTCGCCGTGTTTCGCGGTTGAAAAACGGCAAGGCGGACGGAGGCCAGCCGAGCGCATGAGGCGCGTCCTTGTCGTAGACGACCACGCCCCGTCGCGCGCGCATCTCGTTAGGAGCGAAAGCTCATCGAGCGAGCCAAAGGGTTACTAATGGGTCAGACAGGCTTAGCCGAAGAGCAAGTCTATACACTCTTGAAGAAAACCAGCATGAACGTGCGCAAGCCCATGGCCGATATAGCGGAAGCAGTTATTTTGGCTGGCGGTTTTTTGGAAAAAATTAGAATTCCTTCCAGGCTGCTAAATCTCTAGGCATCACCTGACTTGCCCATGGGCAAGTCACATGGGAGTTAGTGAATAAGCACCGAATTAGACATATTATTACTGGTTCTGCGTGGCACGGCCGTTGCTGATTAGCATTGGCAGGCAACGCTGCCAATCCCCTGAGCAATGGCGCTCATCGGCAAATCGATGGAGCGCTTTTTTGTTTTTATATGGAGGATCAAATGAGCAGAGCGCATGCAAAAAGTTTAATGAGTAAAATTCTCGACAACATAATCTTTTTGGAGGAGGTGTTCGGCGAAGAGGCGGACCGAGATATTCCGAAAATTCCTGTACTGGAAATGGCGCGCTGCTTCGAGCTCGAGCCGTCAAGAAATGTTCGGGTGAGTCGGCGTCGGAGCAAAGGATGGCCGCTATGGAAATAGACGGTTTTGAAGTATCGGGTTAGCGAAGTAGCGGACTGGGTGATCATCACGGGTTCCGGCAATGCACAAAACAACGAGCCCCTGAGAGTTACATATCTATTCCGACGCTGGTTGTCGCAAACCGAGTACGCGTCATCGTTCGATCTGAAAGACCTTGCTCAATTCGGTGTCGGGGAAGTCGGCTTGCTCGCGTCATTCAAGAGAGAAGTCAACCAGCGTTCCGGTGTGCTGCGCGTGTGCAACCTGGACCCCAATCTCAAAGGTTACGTTCAAAACAATCGTTTCCCCAGCCAGTTCGAAATTTATGCGGATCTTGAAAGCGCGGACGATTGTCATTGTGCGTTGAAATCGCGAATGGGTCAAAAATTGCAGTACGCCGACACGGCCGATGTTAGCGATATGCCAGCGAGATCTCTCGACCCGTAAATTAGCGTAGTTTTACCTATTGTTGGTATGGCCAATAGAGATTGCTCAAAAACTGTGCGAAGCCGTGATTAACATTTAAACAATTCTCAGCCGAACTGCGCAGTCATAGCGAATTAGCGCGAGCAGATACATCGTTATTCGTAAATTTTTCCGCTTCATAGATTCGATCTCTTTGCGATGATAAAAAGGCAAGTCGTCAATTAGAGGAGGAGTGAGAGATGAAACAAAGAGTGTTGCCCTTGTTCTTGTTACTTGTGGTCTGCATATTATCGGCGCCGAGAAGCCATGCGGCAGACGCACAGACGCCGCCGGCCGCTGAGCAGAAGCCTGCCGAGCCGGCCGAAAAACCCCTCGGGCCAGGGTGGCTCAGCTTAGACTGTTGCGTCGGTCCGCTCGATAACGCAATCGCGAATGGAAAAGGTGCATTAGAAAAGGCGTTAGGTATAGGGATAAGTGGCTATCTTGATACAGGTTACACCTGGAGCTCTAATCATCCGAAGAGTCCTGCAAACATCAGTGGCCGCTATTTCGACAAAGACTACAACAAA
>Ga0075425_100004287_pt1 | contig 14683 bp, 8 predicted proteins | sample SoiMethybrSBSTD4_FD_75300 | JGI IMG/M metagenome (GOLD analysis project Ga0075425, IMG submission 75300) | Bulk soil microbial communities from a Populus tree surrounding site in Tennessee, USA - Soil MetaG P. TD hybrid SBSTD4 | ecosystem: Environmental > Terrestrial > Soil > Tree plantation...
ATGGCGCTGTTGACGCCGATGCCGAGCGCGAGGCAGACCACGGCGACGAGCGTCACGCCGGGCGCTTTCGCGAGCACGCGCGCGGTGTAGCGGAGGTCGTGAAGGAGCGTATTCAGTATTCGATCAGCAGCTTTGCGGCGCGTTCAATCTGCGGTTCCGTCGCCAGGTACCCGTCCTCGAGCGCGGGCGAATACGGCACCGGCGTGTCGAGCGCGCCCATGATTCGAACCGGCGCGTCGAGGTATTCGAAGGCTTCTTCCTGCACGATCGCGGCAACGCTTTCGCCGACGCCGCCGGTGCGCGCGTCCTCCTGGATGATCAGGACCCTGTGGCAGCGGCGCGCGAGGGCGAGGACGGCGCCGCGGTCGAGCGGCGACAGCGTCCGCAGATCGAGCACGCTCGACTGGACGCCGCCGGCGGCGAGCTTCCCGGCCACGCGCAGGCCGACGTGCACGTAGGCGCCATAAGAGATGATGGCGAGATCGTCGCCGGTACGGCGCAGCGCGGCGCGGCCGATCGGCACCGGCGCGGGCGGCGCGTCGCCCAGCGCCTGTCGGATGCGCGGGTCGCGGTAGAGCGCGATGTGCTCGTAGTAAAGGACCGGATCCGGATCCGCGACGGCCGACGCCATCAGCGCGCGCGCGTCGTGCGGCGTCGACGGGACGACGATCTTCAGTCCCGGCGTCCGATAGAACCACGCTTCCGTGTTCTGCGAGTGATACGGGCCGGCGTGGCGCAGACCGCCCCACGGCATGCGCAGGACCATCGGCGTGCCGCCGCCCCAGCGATAGCGGTTCTTCGCCGCGTTGTTGACGAGCTGATTGAAGCCGGTGGCGACGAAATCGTTGAACTGAATCTCGCCGATCGGGCGCTGGCCCGCAATCGCGGCGCCGACGCAGACGCCGATGACGCCGCTCTCGGCGATCGGCGAGTTGATCAGGCGATCTCCGAAGCGCTCGAGCAGCGGACGCAGCAGCAGGAACGCGTTGCCGTACTTGCCGCCGACGTCTTCGCCGTAGACGAAGACGCGCGGATCGGCGCCGAGCGCGTCGCCGACGCCGAGCATCACCGCTTCGAGGAACGTTTTGCCTTTCGGATCGAACGGCGGCGCAGGTTCCACGATCGACGCAGATACCGCGGAACTCGCGGAACTTTCCTTTCCAGGAATGTCTTCTGCGTCTTCTGCGTTGATCGTCCGGAGTCGAATCCCGGGGTCGAGCACCTCGACGTGGACGCGGCGCGGCTCGTTGGCGAAGACGCCGTCGCCGGCCTGCGCCGGTTCGGGCCACGGCGCGTCGATGATCGCGCGGGCTTCCTTCTCGACGATGGCTTCCGATTCCTTCTTGTATTTCTCGAAGTCCTCCGCCGAGACGAGGTCGATCGCCTCGAGCTTCTTCGCGTAGACCGCGATCGGATCGCGGGCGGCCCAGTACTCGTACAGTTCGCGGTTCGCGTAGCCCTCGACGTCCTTCGGCAGCGGCGGAACGTCCCAGCCGAGATGCGGATCGCGGCCGAGATACAGCATGTCGTCGTGATGCGCGTGGCCGCAGAGCCGCATCGCGACGGTTTCGATCAGCGTCGGTCCGAGCCCGGCGCGCGCGCGCTCCGCCGCCCAGGCGAACGCCGCCGCGATCGCTTCGGGATCGGTGCCGTCGACGGTGATACCCGGCACGCCGTAGCCGGCGGCCTTGTCCGCGAACATGCGCACGGCGGACTGATCCGGCACCGGCGTCGACAACGCGGTCTGATTGTTCTGGACGCAGAAAATCATCGGCAGCCGCCGCGCCGCGCAGAGATTGATCGCCTCGTGCCACTCGCCGAGCGACGATCCGCCCTCGCCGATGAACGAGACGGCGACGCGCTTCGACTGCTGGCGCTGGAACGCCATCGCCATGCCGGCGAGAGTCAGCGTCGCAATCGTCAGCGGCGAGGCCGGCAGCAGGATGCCCCAGTCGAGATCGCCGTAGCCGAAGTCCTTGCCCTCGGTCGGCGCGCCGGACTTCGCCATCTGCGAGTTGAGCACCATGCGGACAGTGGTCGGATCGTTCCGCATCGCGAGCGTCGCGCCGAGGTCGCGAATCATCGGACCGATGACGTCGCCCGTCCACGTGCCGTCCGACGCGCGCCACTGTTTTCCGCGGCGCAGCCGCAGCGCGGCGCCGTAGATCGCTTCCTGGCCCATCGACCGGAAGCCCTTGCCCTGGAACGCCGTCGCGCCATAGCGCACTTCGCCGCCGACGAAGAACTGCTTCATGCGGTTGTCGGCGGCGCGCGTCAGCAGCATGCCGCGCAGCATCTCGAGCTGATCGCCGCGCGTGATTGTGGCCGCAAGCGCGGCACGGCGCAGAAAGCCGTCGCAGGCGTCGACGAGCTCGGCCCGGGCCTGTGCGATGCGCGCCGGCGATCCCACGCGCGGCGTCGCCTCCGCGAGGCCCTCCGGGATCGGCGTCGCCGCGAAGCGCTGTGAGAGCTCCCGCCTGAAGCTGGAGCGAAACCCGTCGATTTCGGATTCAGTCCGCGGCTCGCGTCCGCTGGCGACGGCTTCGAACGCCTCGAGCGCGTCGGCAAGGGCGAACGGATGCCGCTCGGCGACGAAGGCGCCGAAGCGGCTCGCGAGACCGGTCAGCCGTTCCAGTCCGGCAGGAAGAGCCATTCCGCGGGCTGATCGTAACAGACACCGAGGTGACGCGAGAACACGCTGCGATACACTCGGACCATGCGCAGATTCTTCGTCCTGACGGCTCTTCTGGCGCTGACCGCATGCGGCAGCGACTCCTCGTCGAACTCCCTCGCGCCGACTTCCGTCGGCGTCTACACGGTCACGGATCTCGTGGTCGGGACTGGCGCGGCCGCGGTTACGGGCAACAACATCACGGTCGCCTACACGGGCTGGCTCTATGACACGAGCAAGGCAGACGGCAAGGGCAATCAATTCGATTCGAATCCGAGCTTTCCATTCACGCTTGGGTCCCCGCAGCTGATCGCCGGGTGGAACACGGGCATCGTCGGGATGAAGGTCGGCGGCCGCCGCCGGCTCCTTCTTCCGCCGGAGTACGCGTACGGCAGCGGGACGCCGGATCCGACCAAAATCCCGCCGAACGCGACCCTGCTGTTCGAAGTGACGCTCAACAGCATTCCGTAGGCGGCCTTCGCGCGACAGCGCTTCGGCGAGCCTGCGCTACGCTACGGCGCGGACGACGCCGGATCGCTCGACGACGACCCGGAATCCGGTTCTCAGCCTGGCGAAGTCGTCCGGCTCGAGCGAGACGACGGGAAACGCTTTCCCGTACATCACGTCGGCGACGATCGAGGCGAGCGCGAAGAATGAATCGACGCCGGTGGTGAGGATCGCCGCCGGCGCCGTGCCTGCACGCACGGCTTCCAGCAGCACCGCCGTGGTCGTCGACGAGCCCTTCGTGAACGGCACGGCGAGCACGCGTCCGGCGGCGCGCATGCCGACGAGCGGGTGGTGCTTGTCGATGATCGTGCCGGTCGCGAAATCGTAGCCCCCCCAGAACGACAGCGCTTCGCCGGAGACGAGCGCTTCGCCCACCGCTTCTCCCGCGACGATTGCGCGGCCGCGGAGATTCACGTCCACACCGACTCGTCGCGCACCACGCGTCCTTCGACCGCGGACTGGACACAGTCCGCCAGGCTGCCGAATGTCACCCGCGTGTTCAGCAGGCTCGGCGCGTAGTACGCGTACTTCGGCGAGTTGGTCATCAGCGTCTTGATCGACGGCGGCAGCATCGGCGACGCGAGGATGCAGGTGTCGAGCGTAATCTCTGCGCCGAACGCGACAATCGGGTCGAGGACGCCGGCCTTTGCCGCTTCTTCCTTCATGAACCGGCTGGATGTGACGAGGAACCGCACGCGCGGATCTTTCTTCTTGCGGGCGACCAGCGGTGCGAGGTCGGAGAATTCGGCGAGCGAGAAATGCGGGCTGCCAAGGATGACCATGTCCAGCTCGCGGCCGTCGGCCGTGGTCAGCTCGGCGCGGGCCGCCTTCAGATCTGCACTATTAATAATGATGCGCCGCTCCGGACGACGGCCCTGGAACGCCGCGTCCAGCGTCGGCGCCTCCGGCGTCACGCCGACGATGTGGAAGAGCGCGACACGACCTGACGAAGCGACCGCCGCCGAGAACGCCTTCAATTCGTCCTCGGACGGGCGCACCACGATGCCGTCGACGACGGGGATGAAGTCCCCGGCGATTTTGCCGACGAGATGGCCGAGAACGGCGAAGAACTGGCTGTCGCGCTGAAGCGGCGCGGGAACGCCGGTCAGCGTCATCAGCAGCTGTCCCGCGCGGTTCTCCGCCAGGTGCAATCCGACTGCGGGGACGCGTCCCGTGATCGCGCAGCAGATGTCGAGAAGGTCGGGATAGCGCTCGGTCCGCGCGCCGATCACCGAGTTCGCGAAGGCGATCGCGTTCGACTCGCCCCACGCGATCTGCTGCCCGAAGGCCGGTCGCATCTGCGTCTGATACGGCGCGCACGTCCACGTCGGCACGGCGCCCATGCGCTCGTACGCGAGCATCTGCCGCGCCGCCTTCGCAGCCCACTCGGGCGATACCGCCCAGTCCTTCCAGCCGCACTCGTCGACGCCGCTGACGTTGAGGCTCGTGGGCACGGCGACGCGCGCGCCGAGCGAGGCGAGGCGTTCGGCGAATTCGAGCGTCGCGTCGCCGAGATAGATCGTGCTGTCGATGTGCGCCTGGGAGATGTCCATCAGCTCGCGCGCGCCGTAGACGTCGGCCATCCGCACGAGGATCGACATCGCGAGCTGCGGCGCGGGGCCGTGGACGCCATCGAGCATTTCGCGGTCGCGTCCGGTCAGGTTCATTTGGTGAACGGCTCGCGGAGGTGCGCGTTCGGCTCCAGCCACATCGTCTTGCGCGAGTAGTCGAGCGTGACGCGGAAGCGGCGCAGCAGCTCGTTGCCGATCAGGCAGTCCGTCCCGGTGGAGCCGGCGGCGCCCTCGGCGCTCGCAAACAGTCTGATGAAGGGATCGTCGAACGTCCACTCTCCAAACGTCATCGACTCGGCGGCGAGGCGGACGAGCGAGAGCGTTCCGCTGGCCAGGCTCGGCGCGCTGCTCGTGGAATTGGTCGTGGCCTCGAAAAGCCTGTGCGCCGTGGCGAACGGATGCCGGATGAACATCGTTTGCGACGCGCCGGTATCCACCATTGCGGTCGCGCCGAGCGGCGCGCGGCCGCGGACGGCGATGTCGACGCTGATCGCCGGCAGCCGGCCCGCGAACCGGAACGGTATGGCGGTCGCGGTGTCGGGCGGCTTGAACCCGGCGGGCTCGCTCACGTCGAGGACTTTCCGGTCGTAGTCGATCGAGACGACATATCGCTCGAAGAAACCGTAGCCGACGACTCCCTGAATCGCACGTCCCTGCCGTTTGAAATTGTCGAACGGCATCACCATCACACGCTCGCGCGGCAGCGTGATGCCGCCGAACGCCAGCGACGCTTCGCCGAAGTCGCGCGCGCCCGACCTCGTCGTCTCGACACCCGCCGAGGCGGCGATCTCCGGGCTCAGGACCGAGTATTCCGCGCCAGTGTCGACGATGAACGTCACGGGCGCGCCGCCGTTCACCGACACCGGCACTTCGATCTGGCCGGGCGTCCACGAAAACGGAATCGTTACGCCGAGGGCGACTGCCAGCAACGTGTTCATATCCGGTCCCGGACCAATATAATCCGCGCCATGAAATACGTCGCCTGCATCGCGGCCGTCCTCCTGGCGGCCATTGTCCCTCCGGCCTCCGCACTTCGTGCTTCGGCCGACTCGTCGGCACAGCGCGGAGGTCAACAGTCCGCGCCGGCTGAAATCACGATCCTCAAGCCTGCGCGCGTGTTCGACGGCGACGCGATGCACGAAGGCTGGGCGGTCCGCGTGCGCGGCGACCGCATCGACGCGGTCGGCGCGGACGTCGCGGCGGCCGGCGCGAAAACGATCGACCTGCCCGCGACGACGCTGATGCCGGGGCTGGTCGAAGGGCATTCGCACGTGCTGCTGCACTGGTACAGCGAGACGTCGTGGACCGATCAGGTGTCGCGCGAAGGGCTCGCGCTGCGAGTCGCGCGCGCAACGAATCACCTGCGATCGACGCTCCTGGCCGGCTTCACCACGATTCGCGATCTCGGCACCGAGGGCGCCGGCTACGCGGACGTCGAGCTGAAGCAGGCGGTCAACCAGGGCATCATCCCGGGCCCGCGCATGCTCGTGTCCACACGCGCGATCGTCGCTACGGGCACGTATCAGCCGCACTTCATTCCCGAGTGGAACGTCCCGCAGGGCGCCGAAGAAGCCGACGGCGTCGACAGCCTCTCACGCGTCGTGCGCGATCAGATCGGCAGGGGCGCCGACTGGATCAAGATGTACGCGGACTATCGCTGGGGACCGAACGCGGGATCGCATCCAACGTTCACGCTCGAGGAGCTGAAGCTCGCAGTGGAAGTGGCGAAGAGCGCCGGCGTTCCGGTGACGGTGCACGCGGGAACGGCCGAAGGGATGCGGCGCGCGACGCTCGCCGGCGTCGAAACGATCGAGCACGGCAACGACGGCACGCCCGAAGTCTTCAAGCTGATGGCGGAACACCACGTCGCATTCTGCCCGACGATCACCGCCGGCGCCGGACCATGGCCGCCGCAGAATCCCGACGCGCCGGCGAATCAGCGGAAGAAAGAGATGATGCGGATGGCGCTCGCCGCCGGCGTGACGATCATCAACGGAAGCGACGTCGGCACGTTCCCGCACGGCGAGAACGCGCGCGAGATCGAAGCGATGGTTGCGTACGGCATGCCGACGGTCGACGCGATCAAGAGCGCCACGTCGACAGCGGCCAGAGTGCTCCACATGGAGAACCAGATCGGGCGCGTGAAGCCGGGGCTGTTCGCGGACCTCGTCGCGTTCGACGGCGATCCGACGAAAGACGTGTCGGCGCTGCGGCGCGTGAAGTTCGTCATGAAGAACGGAACGGTTTACAAGCAGTAGGGCGGGACCGGGCCCTATTCGTACCGCAACGCGATCGCCGGATCGATCGTCGTCGCGCGCCGCGCGGGGATCAGGGCCGCCGCCGCCGCGACGAGCGTCAGCATCACGGCGACGATCGCGAACGCGTACGGATCGCTCGCCTTCACGCCGAAGAGCAGGCTCGCGAGCAGGCGGGTGAGGCCGTACGCGAGCCCGAGTCCGATGGCGACGCCGAGCCCCGCGAGCGTCATCGCTTCCCGCAGCACCGCGCGCAGCATCGTGGCGCGGTTGGCGCCGAGCGCCATGCGGATGCCGATCTCGCGCGTCCGCTGATCGACCGAGTACGACATCAGGCCGTAGAGGCCGATCGCCGCGAGCACCAGCGCGGCGCCGGCGAAGATGCTGAGCAGCAGCGCGTTGAAGTTCGTCTGCGCCACCGTCTTCGCGATCACCTGCTCCATCGTCCGCGGACGCGACAGCGTCAGCTGACCGTCGACGCTGTGCAGCTCGTGCTCGAGCGCGACGCGGAACGAGGCGGGCGCCGTCGCCGTGCGGACGGCCCATGACAGCGGAATCACGTTGTTCGCGAGCGCGGTGAGCCCTTCCTGCATCTGCGCCTGCGGGATGTACATCACTTCGACGCCCGCGTTGTTCAGCCCGTTCTCGCGGACGTTGCCGACGATGCCCACGACCTCGCGCGTCGGCTCCTCGAACTGCGGGCCGAGCCCCTTGCCGATCAGAATCTGCTGCCCGATCGGATCCTCTTTCGGCCAGAACTTCTTCGCCATCGCGTCGTTGATGATGACGACGCGCGCCGACGCCGCGGTGTCGCCTTCCGTGAACGCGCGCCCGCGGAGAAGCGGAATCTTGAACACGCTGAAATAGTGCGGCGACAGCGATCGCCACTGCGCGTCGCCCGCGTACTCGCCCCGCACCGGCGCTTTGCCCACGATGGAGAACGGAAGGTCGATGCCGGTTTCGACCGGCAGCGCAATCATCGCGGCCGCGGCCGTGACGCCCGGCACCGTCTCGAGGCGGCGGACCACCTGGTCGCTGAAATTGCTGACCGCAGCCGTCGTCGAATACGGCGTGCCCGCGAGCGACGTCTGGAACGTGAAGACGCTGCGCGGATCGAGGCCCGAATCGACCGACCGCAATCCGAGGAAGCTGCGAATCAGGAGCGCCGCGCCGACGAGCAGCACGAGCGCGAGCGCCGTTTCGAGAACGACGAGCCCGGAACGCACGCGCTTGTGGCGCACGGCGGTGCCGGAGCGCCCGCTCGCGTCCTTGAGCGTCGTCACGAGATCGGGCTTCGACGTCTGCAGCGCCGGGAACAGTCCGAACACGAGGCCGGTGACGGCGGCGAGGCCGAGCGTGTAGGCGACGACCGTGAGGTCGAGCGGCGGAACCGTGATGGCGCCGGTGACCGGATCGCTCAGGCGCGGCAGGTCGCCGGGGACGAGCAGCAGCAGGGCGCGCACGCCCCACGCGCCCAGCGCGAGGCCGAGCACGCCGCCGCAGCCCGCGAGCAGCACGCTTTCGGTGAGCAGCTGCCGCACGACGCGCCCGCGGCTCGCGCCCATGGCGGCGCGGACGGCGAGCTCGCGCTGCCTGCCGGCGGCCCGCGCGAGCAGAAGGTTGGCGACGTTGACGCACGCGATGAGGAGCACGAGCGCGACGGCGCCGAAGAGCACCCACAGCGCCGTGCGGATGTCGCCCGTCATCGCTTCGCGCATCGGCACGACCGCGACGCTCTCTTCCTTATCCATCCACTTTGGATTCGCTTCGCGGAAGCGCTCGCCAATCGCCTGCATCTGCGCGCGCGCCTGCGCGAGCGTCACGCCCGGCTTCAGCCGTCCCGCGACGTTCAGGTAGTGGCCCTGGTTCACGCTGTTCGGATCGCCCTGCATCGGGATCCACAGGTCGGCGTCCGGATTCGAGTGAAACGTCCTGCCGGCGATGCCGACGACCGTGTACGCGACGCCGCTGAGCAGAATCGGTTTGCCGACGACGTCCTGCGCGCCACCGAAGCGCGACTGCCAGAGGCGCTCGGAGATGACGGCGACGGGCGGGCCGTGCGGCAGATCTTCTTCGGGCGAGAAGGTGCGGCCGACGATCGGCGGGGCGCCGAAGACGGCGAAGAACTCGCGCGACACGTGCACGGCCTGAACCGGTTCGGGCGGATTGCCGGAGCCGAGGTTCATCGCGAGCGCGCCGAAGTCGAACACCGCCATCGCCTCGAACGCGTCGCTCTGGCGCCAGATGTTGTACTTCGGCATGGAAACGGAATTGCCGACCTCGCTGCCGCGGTACAGCCGTGCGAGCTGCATGATGCGGTCGGGCTGCGGGTACGGCAGCGGCTGAAGGAGGACCGCGTCGACGACGGTGAAGATGGCGGTGTTGGCGCCGATGCCGATGGCGATGGCGGCGAGGGCGATGGCGGTGACGCCGATATTACGCCGCATCGTTCGGATGGCGTACTTCAGGTCGACGACGAGGGTTTCCATGGAACTATTGGACGACTCTGGCCGTGCGTCTGGTTCGCTGAGCCCTGGGTCTGAGGTGTATCAGACTAGTCTGACACCGGTCTGAGGTGTCTCAGACCAGTCTGACACGCCTCAGGCTGGTCTGAGACACCTCAGACCCCGACTGACGACTAGTGACCTCCCGGCGTTCGCTTCTCATACGCCGGCTGGCCCGGGGCCTTCGGCGCCGACGCGATCCGCTTCGTCACTTCGTCGATCGCGCGCTGCAGCTGCGGATCGATTCCCCTGGCCAGCTGCGACGGATCGTCATCCACCGCGATGTCGGGATCCACGCCGTGCCCCTCCGCGAACCACGTCCCTTTCGGGTCGTACATCCGGAACGTCGGCACCGTGACACCGCCGCCGTCCACGAGCGACGGCGCACCGCTGATGCCGATCAGGCCGCCCCACGTCCGCGTCCCAATCAGCGGTCCGAGGCCGGCCTCGCGGAAGTAGAACGGAAACGCGTCGCCGCCGGATCCGCTCCAGCCGTTGATCAGCATCACCTTCGGTCCGCGATGCGCGATCGGCGGCCATTGCTGCGCCGGCGCGTCGCGCACCGCCCAGTACGACAGAATCGGCCGGTTCAGCAGCTCGATGAAGCGATCGGGAATCTGCCCGCCGCTGTTCCAGCGCTCGTCGATGACGAGGCCTTCCTTCTTCCACTGCGCCATGAACTGGCGCATCAGTTCGTTCTGCGCGTCGGTGCCGGTGCTCTGCACGTAGATGTAGCCGGCCTTCCCGTTCGTCGCTTTGTCGACGATCTGACGACGGTCTTCGATCCAACTCCGGAAGCGCAGCTCGATCTCGCTGTTCAGGCACGTGATGACGACCTGCCGCGATCCCGAGGCCGACGGCGATCCGTTGACCGTGAGGACGACGGTTTTCTCGCCGAGATCTTCGAACGCGGCCCAGGGATCGGCCTTCACGTCAACAGGACGCCCGTTGACGGCGAGCACGTACTCGCCTTCCTTCACGTTGACGCCGGGCTCGTCGAGAGGCGAGCGAACGCCGGTGTCCCACGGTCCGCCGCGGATGATCTTCTTGATGCGGTAGGCGCCGTTCGCGACCTCCCAGTCAACGCCCAGCATGCCGACCGATCGCGACGGCCCCTGCTCCAGATCGCCGCCGCCGTGATAGGTGTGCGACGCGTTCAGCTCGCCGAGGAACTCGCCGATGATCCAGTCCACGTCCCACCGCGTGACCGCATCGTCGAGGAGCGTCCCGTAGCGCTCCTTCATCGCGTTCCAGTTGACGCCGTGCATGCCGGGGTCGTAAAAGAAATCGCGCTCGAAGCGGAAGGTGTCCATGAAGATCTGCTTCCACTCGGCGCGCGGCTCGACCGGCACCTCGATGGCTGCAAGGTCGATCGGCTTCTCGAACTTCTGCTTCTCCTTGACGTCGACGATGGCGTACTTATCCTTGCTGGTCACGAGCAGCTTCTTGCCGTCGGCGGTCAGCTCGAGCGAATCCGCGTCCTCGAGGATCGTCTTCTCCTCGCGCTCCTCGAAGTCGAAGTAGACGATCGGGCTCTTCTCGTCGTGGGTGCCGGCGCGAGGAGCACGTCGGAAGATCAGCTTCCCTTTCACGGATTCGATATCCGGGTACGAGCCGGACTTGGGCGGAAGGACGACCGACCGCGTTTCGAAACCTTCGAGGTCGATGTCGACGCTGACGACCGCGGCGATCTTCTCGTCCTTCTTTTCGTCGGCCTTTTCGTCGGTCTTTTTGTCGTCTTTCTTCTCGTCCTTCTTGTCCGTGTCGATCGCGGGGTTCTCGCTGTCGTTGCGCGCGGCGATCGGGCTCTTCACGTCCTTCCGCAGCGGGACGGCGACGATGCGCGTGGGGTTGGCGTAGGTCCAGCTGTTGTCGAAGCTGCCGTAGACCGGATCGAACGCGCGGTCCGACGAGTAGAAGAGATACTTGCCCTCGGGATCGAACGTCGGTGTGTTGTCGTTCAGATACCCGCTCGTCGCCTGTGTCAGCTTCGCGTTCTTCGTGTCGTAGAGAAAGATCGCATTCTGGCTCGTGGCAGCGGGACGCGCGTACGCAATCCAGCGCGAGTCGGGGGACCACCGGAAGCGGAACGTCTGCAGGCCGCCGTCGGCAATCCAGTCGGGGCTCTTGTCCACGTCCGTCACCTTGCCGGTCCCATCGTCATAGATATGGATACGCATCGCCTGATCGACGAAGGCGATCTTCTTGTTGTCCGGCGACCACGCCGGCGGATAGCGGAAGCCGGGGCCGAGCGCCGTCACCTTGCGCTCGGCGCCGACGCCGTCGGCGGAGCGGAGGGTCAGCTCGTACTCGCCGCTGCGGTCGCTCCAGTACGCGAGCATCTTGCCGTCAGGCGACCAGCGCGGGAATCTGTCCGCCACGCCTGACGAGCGCGTGACGTTGATCGCGGCGCCGTACTCCGCCGGCAGCGTGACGACGTCGCCGCGCGCCTCGAACGCGACGCGCTTGCCGGTAGGCGACACGCTCGCGAAGTTGATCTCCTTATCCGCCTTCTTCGTCGTCGCTCGCAGCGTCGTCGAGTCGGTGACGACGCGGATCGGAACTTCGGTCACCTTCTCTCCCGGCAGGCTGAGCAGATAGATGCGTCCGCCCTTCTGGAAAACGATCGAATCGGGACCGATCGACGGGAACGTGATGTCGAAATCGTTGAAGCTCGTCACCTGGCGGACGGCGCCGGTGTCGATGTTCTCGGCCCAGACGTTGTTGCGCTGCTCGGATCCGCGGTCCGAGATGAAGTAAACCGTGTTGCGGAACCACATCGGCTGTGCGTCGTTGGCGGCGTTATTCGTAATGTTTCGCGCGGCCATCGTCTTCAGGTCGAACAGCCAGATGTCTGGCGCCCAGCCGCCGCGATACCGCTTCCAGTTCCGGAAGTCCTGCGACATCGGCATGTAGGCGAAGCGCCCGGCGTCGGGCGAGAAGGCGCCGAACTCGCCGTACGGCACTGGCAGCTTCTCGGGCAGGCCGCCGTCCACGCTGACGAGATAGAACTGGTTGAAGCGCTGACGTCCGCTCTCGCGGGCCGACGCGAACAGCACGCGCTTCCCGTCGGGGTGCCACCCGACGACGCGATCGGACATCGGGTGATGCGTGAGCCGCACCGGCGTACCGCCGGCAGTGGGAACGACGTAGACGTCCGTATTGCCGTCGTAGTCCGCGCTGTATGCGAGCTGCCTTCCGTCCGGCGAAAAACGGGGGAACGATTCCTCGCCAGGGGGCGAGCTGAGCCGCACAGCGGTGCCGCCGGTCTTCGGAACGAGCCAGATGTCGCCGGCATAGACGAACGCGATCTTGTCGGCGGACACGGCGGGCTGGCGGAACATGCGCGCGTCCACTTGCGCAAACGCGGGCGCGGCTGTCGCGAGGAGCAGAACGAACGTCAGTCTTCGGAACATTCCGACATTGTAGCGGTCGGCTGTCGGCTTTGAGACTGCCGGGACGGCGCGGTGCGCACATTTTAGCGGCAACGCTCCCTGTCCGAGTCCGCACACGACCATCCGCAAATGGGATTTCGTGAATGGAGCGTTATAGTCGAACGATGACGTCAGAGCTGCGCTACGCGATCCGTCAACTGCTGAAGTCGCCGGGATTCACGCTGGTCGCCGTCATGGGGCTCGGGCTCGGCATCGGCGCGAACGTCGCCTTCTTCAGCGTCGTCGACTCGGTGTTCCTGCGTCCGCTGCCGTATCGCGAGCCGGATCGACTGGTCAGGCTCAGCTCGACGAGCGAAGCGCAGCGCCTGACGCGCGTCGGCTTTTCGTATCCGCGCTACCAGGCCGTGCAGGAGCGCCAGCAGGTGTTCAGCGATTTGTCGCTGTCCACGGGCAACGCGTTCACGCTGACGGGGAAAGGCGATCCCGAGCAGCTGATTGGCCTTCAGGCGTCGGCGTCGCTGATGACGACGCTCGGCCTGCAGCCGGCGATCGGCCGGAATTTCTCGGAGGCCGAAGACAAGCCGGGCGGCGAACACGTCGTCCTCATCAGCCACGCGATGTGGCAGGAGCGTTTCAATCGCGATCCGTCCGTGCTCGGACAGGCGCTGACGCTTGATGGCGCGCCGTACACGATCATCGGCGTGCTGCCGGAAGCCGCCACCGCGTTTCCGCTGAATCAGATCCAGGTCTGGGTACCGAGGCCGGCGGAAGTGTCGTTCCTCGTGCCGTCGCAGCTGAACGGCGGCGGCTATTTCTTCCAGGCGATCGCGCGGCTGAAACCGGGTGTCCCGCTCGAACAGGCGCGCGACGCGATGAACGTGATCGCGGCCAGCTATCGAGCGGCGAATCCCTCGAACGTGGACGCGCCGTCGCAGATCGAGGCGATCCCGCTCCTGGACGATGCCGTCGGCGCCGAGCGGCAAAGTTATCTGCTGCTGTTCGCTGCGGTGGGATGCGTGCTGCTGATCGCGTGCGCCAACATCGCCAACCTCGTGCTCGCCCGCTTCGCCGGACGCCGGCGGGAGATCGCCGCGCGCTTCGCGCTCGGCGCCACCCGGTTCGACGTCGTGCGCCAGCTCGTCGCCGAGAGCATGCTCGTTGCCGTTCTCGGCGGCATCGTCGGGGTGCTGCTGGCGCAGTGGGCGCTCGCGGCGCTGGTGTCGTTCGGCGCGGATCTCATTCCGCGCGCCGTCGAAATCCGCGTCGATCCGATGGCGCTCGGCTTCGCGCTCGTCGTGTCGCTCGTCACCGGCCTCGCGATCGGGCTGATTCCCGCGTGGCAGGCCGCCAAGGTCAACGTGCAGGAAGCGCTGAAGGAAGCCGGCCGCGGATCGGTCGGTTCCGGCGGACGCTTGCGGGCGGGTCTGCTCGTCGCCGAGGTGTCGCTCTCGCTCGTGCTGCTGATCGCCGTTGGACTGCTGCTCACGAGCTTCGCGCGCCTGCAACGCGTGCAGCCGGGATTCCAGCCAGAGAACATCTTCACCGCTCAACTCGTCATTCCGCCGCAGCGCTACGACCGACCGAAGCTCGTCGCCTTCTACGAGCAGCTGTATCAGCGGCTGTCGACGCTGCCGAGCACGTCGTCTGCTGCGCTCACCGACCGGGTGCCCCTCACCGGCAATCAGACGCCGGCGCCGGTCGCGGTCGTCGGCAAGCCGCTGCCACCGCTCAGCGAGCGTCCGCAGGCCAATCGTCATCTCGTGTCGCCGAAGTACTTCGC
>Ga0075425_100004288_pt1 | contig 14682 bp, 12 predicted proteins | sample SoiMethybrSBSTD4_FD_75300 | JGI IMG/M metagenome (GOLD analysis project Ga0075425, IMG submission 75300) | Bulk soil microbial communities from a Populus tree surrounding site in Tennessee, USA - Soil MetaG P. TD hybrid SBSTD4 | ecosystem: Environmental > Terrestrial > Soil > Tree plantation...
CGATGGGATAGCGAAGTCGGAGCGCATCCCCGGCCCGGGTCAGGAGCTGGGTATAGCGCAGCGCGATCCTCCGGGTTTCGCCGGACTGAATGGGAAAGACTTGTGCGCGCACGAGCCGGTGACCGGCCAGGGTGAGCAGCGCCGGGTCCTTGCGGCGCCGCACGATCTCCTCATAAACCCGGCTGGCCTGATCCGCATTGAGCATCTCGCCCTTGAGCTCCGTCTCGCCGGCCCAGAGAGAGAAGTTCTGGAAAACCGCATCACCGGGCAGCGGGTAGAGATAGCTTCCCTCGGCCAGACCGCCGCCGTCGTTGCGGAAGCGCTCCGCGACGGCGACTTGTGCGACCTGGCCATCGATGGTGACCCGTACGTCGGAGCTAGTACGGACCACGGCGCCGGGCCGTCCGGGAAGGACAGGTCGCTCGATTTCAATCCAGCCCTGGCCGAAAGCCGGAGAAGGGGAGAACAGGAGAAACGGGATAGGGGTGAACGGTGCTAGGGCGGTAAGGATGGCGATCGCCCTGGTGGACATGCACATCTGGAGCTCCGGTGATCGGGACGGCGGGGAGATGCGCCAGGGGTGCCGACTTGCACGACCATCGCAACCCCTCTCCCGGGTTCCTCCTTTCTCCCCTTCTCCCTTTCTCCCTTTCCCCCTTTAGTCATACTAGGTTACGCAAACCACCTCGACCCCAGGACTGCGCCATGCACACAGAGGCGCTCGGCGCTCCAGCTCAAGCCGACACGTTCCCGATCAATGGGACGGATTTCATCGAGTTTTACGTCGGCAATGCCAAGCAGGCTGCGCATTACTACTGTGCCGCCTTCGGATACCGGATAACGGCCTTTCGCGGGCCCCACACCGGCGTGCGCGACCGGGCAAGCTACGCGCTCGAGCAGGACAAGGTCCGCCTGGTGCTGACGACAGCCCTAAGACCCGACCACCCGATTGCCGCTCACGTGCACGGCCACGGGGATGGAGTGAAAGACATTGCACTGTGGGTGGACGATGCCAGGACGGCGTTCCGGCTGGCGGTGGAACGGGGAGCCCAGCCGGCCTACGAGCCGACGGTGCTGAGGGACGATGAGGGAGAGGTGGTCATCGCAGGGATTCACACCTACGGCGAGACGATCCATTCTCTGGTCGAACGCCGCAATTATCGAGGCGCGTTTCTGCCGGGGTTCCACCCCTTCGACTCGCACTTCACTCCCCAGCCGGTCGGGCTCCGGTACGTTGACCACTGCGTCGGGAATGTCGAGCTCGGGGCCATGAACCGCTGGGTGCAGTACTACGAGCAGGTACTCGGCTTCTACAATCTCATCTCGTTTGACGACAAGGCGATTTCCACCGAGTACTCAGCCCTGATGTCAAAAGTCGTGGCCAACGGCAACGGTCGAATCAAATTCCCGCTCAATGAGCCGGCCAAGGGGCGCAAGAAGTCCCAGATCGACGAGTACCTCGAGTTTTACCGGGGCCCCGGGGTCCAGCACATCGCAATCGCGACCGACGACATAGTGGCCACCGTCACCGCTCTCCGAGATCGCGGGGTCGAGTTCCTTCGGGTACCGCACACGTACTACGACACGGTGCTGGACCGGGTCGGGCGAATCGACGAGGACATCGGGCCGCTGAGCGAGCTGGGCATTCTGGTCGATCGGGACGACGAGGGATATCTCCTGCAGATCTTCACCAAGCCGGTCCAGGATCGGCCGACGCTGTTCTTCGAGATCATTCAGAGGAAGGGCGCGAAGAGCTTTGGTGCGGGGAACTTCAAGGCGTTGTTCGAGGCGATCGAGCGGGAGCAGGCGGCGAGAGGGAATCTGTGAGCGGGAAGGCGAGTCAGTGTTCACGCAGTTCCTTGAGGACATCATGCCTATCTACCACACCCTAGGCGGCATTCCACGGAAGCGACACACCGTCTTCCGCAAGCCAGGTGGCGGGATTTACGCGGAGGAGCTGATGGGCCACGAGGGCTTTGTGGGCACCTCGTCGCTCCTCTATCACGTGCACCCCCCGACCACCGTGAAATCCGCGCGGCGGGTGAAGGAGATCGTGTGGGAAGCCGATGACGACAGCTCGCTTCGGCACCGCCACTTTCTCACGGCACGGGCGAAGAAAGGCGGCAGCCCGACGCTCGACCGGATTCCGATCCTGTTCAACCAGGAAATCGCGATGCTGTACGTCGAGCCGGACGAACAGGATGCCCACTTCTATCGGAATTCGATGGCCGATGAGGTGACCTACGTGGTTGAGGGTGCCGGCGTCCTCGAGTCGGTCTTCGGCGACCTGCCGTTCCGGTCGGGTGACTATGTGGTCATTCATCGGAACATCACTCACCGCTGGCGGCTCGACCTCGCCGCGGGCGCGACCAAGCTACTGGTGTTCGAGAGCCGAGGTCACGTGCGCTGGCCCAAGCGGTACCGGAACGACGTAGGCCAGCTGATCGAGGGGGCGCCGTACTCCGAGCGAGACATCCGCCGGCCGACCGAGCTACGCACCCATGATGAGACCGGGGACTTCCCGGTCCTGGTCAAGCAGTACAACCAGGTGAATGAGCTGATGCTGGATCACCACCCGTTTGATGTGGTCGGTTGGGACGGCTACTTCTACCCTTGGATCTTCAACATCCACGACTTCGAGCCGATCGTGGGCCGGATTCACCAACCCCCGCCGGTGCACCAGACGTTCCAGGGGGACGGCTTCGTCATCTGCAGCTTCTGCCCGCGCCCCTACGACTTCGATCCGCAGGCCGTGCCGGCCCCCTACAATCACAGCAACGTGGATTCGGACGAGGTGCTCTTTTACGCATCCAGCGAGTTCATGAGCCGGAAGGGGATCGAGTACGGCAGCATCACCCACCACCCGGACGGGCTGCCCCATGGCCCCCACCCGGGACGGGCGGAGGCCAGCATCGGTCAGAAGTTCACGAATGAGTTGGCGGTCATGATGGACTCGTTCCGTCCGCTCAAGATTGCCAAGGCGGCCACCTCCTTCGAGGATCCCAACTACCACCGATCCTGGATCGAGCAACAGCACGCGGCGTTCAACCCGCCGACCAGTTAAAGCGTGAACGGCGAACAGTGAACGATGAACGGGGGGTCCCTGTGATGGGCGCCCCCCGTTTACCGTTTTACCGTTCACCTTTCACGCGGTTACAAAGTAGCGCGACCCTCCGGACCGGCCGCCGTCGCGCCCGACCGCCTGAGGACCGGTCGAGATGCAACGGTGGTGCCGGCGAAGGGCCGCAGGCGGGGGGTATGCACTCCATGTGCCACGCGCGTTTTCCGGAAATCAGAGGGAACACCTCGCTTTAGGGTGGGGTACGTGGATGCGCCGGCGCCACGGCTGGTGAGAATCCGCAACGACTCGAGAGACCCGCGGCGACCTGGCCAAGGCCGCAGTGACGGGCAGCGCATGAGCCACTCCGCAGACCAGCAAATCTGGACGCCTTCTCCCGAGCGCATCGCCCGGGCGAGCCTCACCCGCTTCATGCACGAGCATGCGCCGGACCTGGGGGGGTATGCGGATCTGTACCGGTGGTCCGTGTCCCACGCGGAGGACTTCTGGGCGGCGGTATGGCGGTTTGTCGGGATCGTCGCGGAGCAACGCCCGGGGTTACCGTGGGACCGGGTGCTGGTCGGGGCCGAGCGGATGGCGCCCCCTGACCCCATTAAAGGCCCCCGTTGGTTTCCGGGGGCCAGACTCAATTTCGCTGAGAACCTGTTGCGGTTTCGCGACCACCGGCCGGCACTGATCTTCTGGAACGAGCTGGGTCGGCAGCGCGAGATCAGCTTCGTGGAGTTGGCGCGTCAGGTTGGGGGCCTGGCGGGTGCCCTGCGCGAGGCCGGGGTGGGGCCGGGAGATCGGGTCGCTGGGTTCCTGCCCAACCTGCCCGAGACGGTCATCGCGATGCTCGCCACCACCGCACTCGGCGCAGTCTGGTCATCCTGTTCCCCCGATTTCGGGTCGACCGGTGTACTGGATCGGTTTGGGCAGATCGAGCCCAAAGTGCTGTTCTGCGCCGATGGGTACCGGTATGGCGGCAAGGAAATCGATTGCCTCGACCGAGTCCGGGAGGTCCGCGAGCGAATCCCCGGAATCCGGCGAGTAGTGGTCGTCGAATACCTGCAGGATCGCCCCCCGATTGGCGGCATACGGGACTCGGTGCGTTGGTCGGAGTTCACGGCAGGCGGCTCGCAGCTGGATTTCGCACGGTTCCCTTTCGACCACCCCGCCTTCATCATGTATTCGTCCGGCACGACCGGACTTCCCAAATGCATGGTGCACGGTGCAGGCGGGACCCTGCTGCAGCAGCTCAAGGAGCTGGTGCTCCATACCGACGTAACCCCGGCGGACCGGGTCTTCTACTTCACAACCTGCGGCTGGATGATGTGGAACTGGCTCACGGCCGCGCTCGGCGCCGGCGCCACGGTCATTCTCTACGATGGTGCCCCACTGTCGCCGAATCCTGGTATCCTCTGGGATCTGGCCCAGGCAGAACGCGTGTCGGTGTTCGGCACCAGCGCCAAGTATCTCGCCCTGGCCGAGAAGGAAGGGCTCGCGCCGGGCCGTACGCACGAGCTGACTGCGCTCAGGACCATGCTCTCCACCGGCAGCCCGCTGGCCGGTCATAGCTTCGACTACGTCTACCAGCGGGTCAAAGAGGACGTTCATCTCGCCAGCATCAGCGGCGGAACCGACATCATTTCGTGCTTCGCGCTGGGCAACCCTCTCGCACCAGTGTGGCGCGGAGAGCTGCAGACGCGCGGCCTCGGCATGGCGGTCGAGATCTACGACGCCACTGGAAAGCCGCTGCGCGGTGGAGCCGGCGAGCTGGTGTGCAGGCGACCGTTCCCCAGCATGCCGATCGCGTTCTGGAACGATGCCGACGGGTCGAAGTATCGGGCCGCCTATTTCGACGCCTTCCCCGGCGTCTGGCGCCACGGCGACTGGGCTGAGCTTACCGCGCACGACGGCCTCGTGATTTACGGCCGAAGTGATGCGACTCTCAACCCCGGCGGTGTGCGAATCGGGACGGCCGAGATCTATCGCCAGGTGGAGCAGCTTCCGGAAATCGTCGAAAGCCTGGTTGTCGGGCAGGACTGGGACAACGACGTGCGTATCGTCCTATTCGTACGGCTCCGGCCGGGCAGCGTGCTCGACGAGCCCCTGCGCGAGCGGATTCGCCGGAAGGTTCGGGAGCACGCTAGCCCGCACCATGTCCCCAAGCGAATCGTGCAGGTTGCGGACATTCCGCGGACAATCAGCGGCAAGATCACAGAGTTGGCGGTCAGAGACGTCATTCACGGGCGCGAGGTGCAAAACCGCCACGCCCTCGCGAACCCGCAGGCGCTCGAGCTTTATCGGAATCTGCGCGAACTGATGACTTGATCGGTGTGTGTTGTGTGTCTCCTATTGGATGTGACGCAGGCTGCTGTGAGCACTTTCGGCGGGGTCTAGGTTGAACCGCGACCGGTTGAGACCCGACATTACGGGAACGACCACACTTCGAAACCCCTAACGAGGGATTTCGCTATGCGGTTACTGATCACGCTTGCCGCTGCAGCTGCTTTGGCGGCCTGCAGCCACCAGAACGAGAACAACGGCGTCGGAAAGGCTCCTCCGGAGACGGGAAGGGTTTCGCCGTCCGATACGGCGATGCGGAAGCCTGATACAACGATGACCGGTGGATACAAGGCGGATACGACCCGGAGGGCGCCGCCGACCACGACTGATACGTCGACCACGTTGCGGCACGACTCCATGTAGCTAGCCGAGCCGTATGGCATGGCACCAACGCTCCGTCTCCGCGGGGCGTTGGTGTATCTTCGCGTATGCCTCTCGTCGACGTGACGCGCACGTACCTGGAAATGCGGTCGCCCGCCGATCTGGTGGACGCACAACCCTCCCACGCCGATGGAATGATCCAGCGCGTGGGGTTCTGTCCAGCCGCTTTCTTTCGATATCTCTTTGCCGAGGTCGGGCGGGCCTACCGGTGGACCGACCGATTGAGTTGGAGTGACGCACAGGTTCGCGCCTACCTCGACCGTGGCGACGTTACGTTGCACGTCCTTTACCTCGATGGTGCCCCGGCCGGCTACTTCGAGCTGCGACGACATCCCGATCGTTCGGTCGAGGTTGCCTATTTCGGGCTGATGGGAGACTACATCGGGCGCGGCCTAGGTGGGTGGTTACTCACGCAGGCGACGCGCGCTGCCTGGGCAGAGCAGCCGGACCGCGTGTGGCTGCACACGTGCACGCTGGATCACCCGCACGCGCTGCCCAACTACTTGCGCCGGGGATTTCAGGTGGTGCGAAAAGAGGTATATCAGGTGGAAGCCGTCTCCTGAGGTAACGGTCACCGATGGCAGAGCCGAAGGCAGGTCCCGATCTCACCCGAGGGGTCGCCGCGGATGCAATTCCCGACGGCGGCATGCTCTTGGGTCACGTGGGCGACGAGCCGGTTCTCTTGGCACGACAAGGGCGCGAGCTGTTCGCGATCGGAGCCGTCTGCAGCCATTACAGCGGGCCGCTTCACGAAGGTCTGGTGGTGGGGGAGACGGTTCGATGCCCCTGGCACCATGCGTGTTTCAGCCTTCGGACTGGAGAACCGCTTCATCCGCCCGCGCTGAACCCGGTGTCGTGCTGGAATGTCGAGCAGAAGGGCGATCAGGCCGTGGTGACGGGCAAGCGGTCGATCGGGTCGCCGGCGGCTGTGGCAACCGACATCAAATCGATCCTGATCGTGGGTGGAGGTGCCGCTGGGGAAGTGGCCGCGGAGACACTTCGCCGCGAGGGCTTTGGCGGCCGGGTCACGCTGGTGACGGCGGACTCGCAGGGGCCGGTCGATCGCCCGAACCTGTCGAAGGACTATCTGGCGGGGAACGCCCCGGAGGATTGGATCCCGCTGCGCGGCGACGACTTCTATCGCGAGCACAGGATCGAGCTTCTCACGGGCACGCCCGTGAGCGACATACCCTCCGGGGAGCGCACTGCGGTGCTGGCTGACGGCCGTTCCCTCTCCTGGGATCGATTGCTGCTGGCCACCGGGGCCGAGCCCGTCAGGCTCACGATTCCAGGGGCGGACCGGTCGCGGGTGCACTACCTGCGGTCACTCGCCGATAGCCGGACGATCATTGCCGCGGCGAAGCAGGCCAAGCGCGCAGTCGTGTTGGGAGCAAGCTTCATCGGACTCGAAGTGGCGGCTTCGCTCCGCTCCCGGAATCTCGAGGTCCACGTGGTGGCGCCGGGGCGCCGTCCGCTGGGGCGAGTCATGGGCGAAGAGGTCGGTGACTTCGTGCGGGCTCTCCACGAAGAGCACGGCGTCGTGTTCCATCTCGGCAACACACCGGAGCGGATCGATGGTGCCGGGGTTGCGTTGTCGAGCGGCACCGTGCTCCCCGGGGATCTGATCGTGGCGGGCATCGGCGTCCGGCCGTCGATCGGCCTGGCCGAGCGGGCCGGGATCACGGTGGACGGGGGCATAGTGGTGGACGAGTTCCTGGAGACCAGCCGGCCGGGAATCTTCGCGGCCGGCGATGTCGCGCGCTGGCCCGACCCGCGCACCGGTCAGCGAGCCAGGGTCGAGCATTGGGTCGTGGCGGAGCGACAGGGACAGGTGGCCGCCAGGAACATGCTGGGTCGGCGCGAGCGGTTCGACGCCGTCCCGTTCTTCTGGAGTCAGCATTACGACGTGACGATTGCCTACGTCGGGTACGCACCCGAGTGGGATCAGGTCGAAGTGCGCGGGAGCCTGTCCGAGCGGGACGCGACCATCGTGTACCGCCTGGGCGGGCGCGTGGCCGCGGTTGCGACCATCTTTCGTGACCGTGTGAGCCTGGCCGCCGAGGTGGCGATAGAGCGGGGAAATGCCAACGCGCTCGACCGAGCCCTGGCGGGCTGACCGTCAGCCCGGAACGATCGCGGTTCTCCTTTTCAGAAGCGCGTTGAAGCCAAACACGAAAGCCGCGCCGACGACCATCGCGCAGGCCGAGAGGGCATCGGCGCGCGTGGCATTGGAAGCCAACCAAACCATCAAGAGGCAGGCGAGGGCCGGGATTACCGGGCCGCCCGGAAGCCGGAGTGGCGTACCGTCGGTCCGCACGTCGCGGCGGTTCAGCTCGACGCTGGCCATGGCCACGCCGGAGTAGATGATCAAGGCTCCCAGATTGGCGAGGATCAACAGCGAGCGGAACGTCCCAGTGAGGGCAAGGACTGCCGAGACTCCCTGATTCACCAGGATTGCAGCTGCGGGTGTCCGGAATCGGGGGTGAATACTGGCCAGCCAGCCAGGACCCACGCCGTCTCGGGCAAACGCATAGAGCATCCGTGGCGTGGCGAGAGCATCGGCGCTCAAATAGCCCAGCATCGAGACACCGGCGGCGAGCAGCAATAAGCTCCTGCCGCTGGTCCCAAAGATTCGCTCGGCGGTCGCGGCCAGGGGTGCGTTGGCCTCCCGGGCCAGCTGACTGCCAAGAACGCCCTGGGCGGTGACTTGAAGGGCGAGGTATAACGCCGTAGCCAGCCCCAGTGCGAGCAGGATGGCGCGGGGAACTGTTCGGGCCGGATTCCGGATCTCGCCGCCAGGCGTCACCGCGATCTCGGTGCCGGCAAAGGCGAAGATCACGAGCAGCGCTGATTGGCCGACCGCGGCAAGCGTCGGCGTGCGACTCCACGCGAGATTTTCGGGCCGGAGGAAGAACAAGCCCGCGCCGGCCAGCAGCAACAGCGGCAGCAGCTTCACGACCGTGATTCCTTCGGTCACGCGGGCGGCCGACTGTACGCCCCGGATGTTCACCACCGTGAACAACGCATAAACCCCCAGAATCACTGCGGCTCGTCCGGCCGGTGTCGCAAAGATCGGCGAGGCTTCAGCGAGCGTGCTGACCAGGGCGGTCGCGACCGACGCCGAGGCCACCACGCCGGCGGCGAACCAGTGAACCGCGCCCAGCAGAAACCCGGCAAATGGACCGAAGGCGGCTTCGCCGTAGGCGTAGACGCCGCCGCTCGAGGAGACCCGGCTTCCTGCGGCCGCAAAGCAGAGTACGACGAGACCCATCGCGAGCGCGCAGACCAGGTAACTCAGGACGGCGGCAGCTCCGAGGCCCTGGGCGGCGACGGCAGGGAGTACAAAGATGCCGGCGCCCACGATGCAGTTGAGGGTGCCGGCGGTGAGGGCGCGCACGCCGATCGCACGCACCAATCCCTCGTCGGCTGGTCGGCCGACGGTACTGCTGGTTTGTGATGGCATGACGAGATGTACCCAACGCACGCCGACGACGCCAGGCCACTCCCCGGTTAGCTTCTCATGGACTATGCCGCGTTCCAGCCAAACGGCGCGTCGCACGGCGAGGGCTCCCGCAACTCGCGCGACGCTCTCCGTTGATTCCGCCGCGCTCGCCCGGCTGCTCGATGGCGACCAGCACGAGGCTCGGCAAGCGATGCGGAAACGACTGCGCGAGTCCCGATTCGCCTATCGCTACGGTCTTTCGACGCCGGCGTATCGCGAGCTGGTGTTCGACTGGCTGCGCGAGCTGGCCCGTGAGGGTCTGGGAGCTGCCGCCTATCCCCGCTCCTACGGCGGCGGCGGAAACATCGCGCGGTTTCTCGCGATCTTCGAAACGCTGGGTACTCACGACCAGAGCCTGACCGTCAAGTTCGGCGTCCAGTTCGGACTTTTCGGCGGCAGCATCTACCAGCTCGGAACCGAGCGCCACCACGCTCGCTACCTCCGCGACGTTGGAACGCTGGCCCTACCTGGGTGCTTTGCGATGTCGGAGTTGGGGCACGGCTCGAACGTGCGGGAGATCGAGACCGAGGCGCAGTACGATCCGGTCGCTCGAGAGTTCGTGATCGATACGCCGAAGGAATCAGCTCGTAAGGAATGGATCGGGAATGCGGCGTGCCATGGCCGGCTCGCGGTCGTCTTTGCCCAGCTCGCTGTTGGAGGAGAGAACCGCGGAGTGCACGCTTTCCTAGTCCCGATCAGAACGCCCGCCGGTGGGGTCTGGCCCGGGGTGCGCATCGAGGACGCGGGCGAGAAGGGCGGGCTCAACGGTGTGGACAACGGGCGGCTCTGGTTCGATCGGGTTCGAATTCCTCGCGAGAACCTGCTCAATCGCTATGGCGACGTGAGCCCCGAGGGCGAATACACGAGCCCCATTGCCAACCCGGCGCGCCGCTTCTTCACCATGCTGGGTACCCTCGTCGCCGGGCGCATCAGCATCGCTCTCGCGGCGCAGAGCGCGCTCAAGACGGGGTTGACCATCGCGGTGCGATACGGGGCGGTGCGCCGGCAGTTCGGACCGTCGGAGGGCAGGGAAGTTCCGATCCTGGATTACCTCACTCACCAGCGACGGCTCCTTCCTGCCGTCGCGACCGCGTACGCGTTCGACTTCGCACTCAAGGGCCTGGTCAGCCGCTTTGTAGCGGCCGCGGAAAGCGGGCACGAGGGCGAATCGGAGTACCGCCGAGTCGAGGCAGATGCCGCGGGGCTCAAGGCGCTTGCCACCTGGCATACGATCGCGGCGCTCCAGGCGGCTCGCGAGTGTTGCGGTGGGCAGGGATTCCTCGCGGTCAATCGCATAGCCCAGCTCCGGGCAGATACCGACATTACCGCGACGTTCGAAGGCGACAACACCGTTCTGCTTCAGCTGGTGGCCAAGGGCCTGCTGACCGATTATCGGCAACAGTTCCATGCCGCGGGCGCCCGCGGGATGCTGCGGTATCTCGGTAGTCGGGCGTCAGCCCGACTGGCTCGGGTCAATCCATTGGTGGCGCGTCGGACCGATGAGGAGCACCTCCGCGATCCCGAGTTTCAGCTGGGCGCCTTCCGCTATCGCGAGGATCGCCTCCTGGGATCCGCCGCCCGCCGGCTCAAGCACCGAATGGAAGCCGGCACCGACGGCTTTTCCGCTTTGATCGAGTGTCAGGACCATCTGCTCGCGCTGGCGCGAGCGCATGTCGAGCGGCGAATGCTGGAGGAGTTCATTCGCGCGACGGAAAGCGCCGAGCCCGCCCTCCGACCGGTGCTCAACCGTTTGCGCGAGCTGTTTGCGCTGTCCGTGCTCGAGCGGGAGGAGGGCTGGCTCCTCGAGCACGGGGTGTTCGAGGGATCAAAGGGCGAGGCGGTGCGCGCGCTGGTGAATCGGGCCTGCGGCGAGCTCCGTCCTCATGCCGTTTCGCTGGTGGATGCGTTCGGGATTCCGGACGAGATTGTCGGCGCGCCGATCGCGGTCGCGGCGTCGCGATAGTTGACGAAGATGCCGCAGCCGACGTCCACCAACGCGCGTGCCCGCCTGGCAATCGCGGCGCTCCTCTTCTCGACCGGAGGCGCCGCGATCAAGGCCGCCGCGTTTACCGGTTGGCAGATCGCGTGCTTCCGGTCGGGGATTGCGGCGCTGGTGCTATGGCTCCTGATCCCCGGCGCCCGGCGGGGCTGGACCTGGCGCAACGTGCTGGTTGGTATCACCTACGCGGCCACCCTGGTTCTCTTCGTCCTGGCTAACCGACTGACGACGTCGGCCAACACGATCTTCCTCCAATCCACTGCTCCGCTCTACGTTCTGGCTTTGAGCCCGTGGCTGCTGCGGGAATCGGTGCGGCCCGCCGATGTCGGGTTCATGGCGGTGGTTGGCATCGGGCTCGTGCTCTTCTTTGTGGGTGCCGAGACTCCTGTTGCTACGGCCCCGGACCCAGTACGAGGCAACCTGCTGGCGGCCGGCAGTGGGGTGACCTGGGCACTCACGGTCTGTGGGCTCCGCTGGATGGGTCGCGGAGACGCGGAGCACGGGGCAATCGGTGCGGTGGTCGTGGGTAACGCGCTGGCCTTTGTCGCAACGCTTCCTCGCGCGCTGCCGCTCCCGGCGCATCCAGCCGCGGATTGGGCAGTCATCGTCTACCTCGGCGTATTTCAGATTGGCTTGGCCTATGCACTGGTCACTTCGGCTCTACGCCGGCTCCAGGCGTTCGAGGCGTCGATCATTCTGCTAATAGAGCCGGCGTTCAATCCGCTCTGGGCCTGGGTGGTGCACCACGAAGTCCCGAGTGCCTGGGCCCTCGCCGGTGGCGGGCTGATTCTCGGGGCGACGGCCCTGAGAACGTTGCTCGAGGCGCGGTCTCGTTTGGCCATGTCGGGCTCGGGGGTCACGACACAGTGAGCATCGGCTTGATCGAGACCGTCCGGATACGCGACGCAGTCGCCCCACTCTGGGGACTTCACCTCAGGCGGCTCCTGCGAAGCTGCCGAGAGCTGGGAGTGCCGTTTCCGGGCGAGTTCGTCGTGCCGGCCGGAGGCCGGGACCGGGTGCATCGGCTCGAGGTGAGCGCCTCGGGTGTGGCAGTAACCGAGCGAGCAGTTGGGTCGGGCGATCCGGTCCGCCTCGTGACCAGCCCCGCTACTTACCGGCCGTACCCGAACAAGACCACTGACCGGGCGCAGTTCGACCGTGGCATCGAGACCGCGCACGCTGACGGAGCCGACGACGCACTTCTGCTCGCCCAAGGTGGTTGGGTCGCTGAAGCGGGGATCTGGAGCTTGTTCTGGTGGGAGGGTGAGCGACTTTGCGCGCCGTCGCTCGCACTGGGTGTCCTGCCGGGCGTGGCCAGAGCCCGGATTGGGGAGCTGGTCCAGGTGGAAGAGCGACGGGCTGCGAGGGCGGCACTGAACGGGCGGTCGTTACTGGTAGCAAACGCGGTGCGCGGGATCGTGGAGGTTGTGTCGCTGGATGGAGTTCCGACGCCGGAATCGGCAGCGACGCGGGCATTGCAAGCCCGCTTCTGGCCTTGACCCACCCCGAGTCCGACGCGTATTTTCCGCGGCTCGGAAATCGGGGCCAGGTTCACCGTGGTGGTTGTAGCTCAATCGGTTAGAGCGCCGGACTGTGGCTCCGGAGGTTGCGGGTTCGATTCCCGTCAGCCACCCTGGCTCGAGCGATCCGCGGAGCGGCGCAGGTCCGCTCCGTGGTCTTTGGTATCGCGACCGACCACCTGGGGTGCGTAGGTCCGTAGCTCAATTGGTAGAGCACCGGTCTCCAAAACCGGGGGTTGGGGGTTCGATTCCCTCCGGGCCTGCTCGAAACGCTATCCGCTATCCGCCGGCGGTGAACGACCGTGGAACTGAATGGCGGGCGTTCGAGTTTGCGCGGACACGCGGACAGAGGACAGCGGATAGCTTACTGGGCGCTATCGTCTAGGGGACTAGGACGGGGCCCTCTCAAGGCCCAAACACGGGTTCGAATCCCGTTAGCGCTACTCAAGTGCGGAACGTTGAGCCCAGCTCGACGGGAGTCCCGGCCCCATCGTCTATCGGTCTAGGACGCGACCCTTTCAAGGTCGAAAGACGGGTTCGATTCCCGTTGGGGCTATGGGAAACGGGCGCCTCTAGCTCAACTGGCAGAGCAGCGGACTCTTAATCCGGAGGTTCTGGGTTCGACTCCCAGGGGGCGCATTCTCTAAGTCGTTGTAGGGCACCACGAGCAGCGGCCCGGCCTCAACCGCCGGGCCGTTTGCTTGTTGTTTGCTTGTCGTTTGCGATACCCGAACACTCATCGAGTCGATCAAAGGCCGCCTTGAGTTCGTCCTGCCGGGGCCTCAGGTACCGCTGGGCCTGCTTGATGTCCCGGTCTCCGATCGCGTCCATCGCCAGCTTCGCGTTCCCCGTGAGGGCGTTCACTTCGCCGGCCAGGAGGCGCCTGAGCCCATGGCTCGCGCGCCGTTCGTGGTGCTCGATGCCGGCCCTGCTCTCGGCTCGCCGAAGCGCCGCCCAGAGGGACTGCGGAGTGTAGGTCTCGGTGTGCACCTTGGCCCGCTTGAGCGACCCGGGCGGGAACACCCAGGGCGTCTGCCGGCCTTGAGATGTGCCTGCGGCACAACTACCAGCTCGAGCACATCCGGGCTGGCGCCAGAGCCAGTGTCCTCAGCCCGAGTGGGCCATCGCCGGGCTGCCTTTGGCAGCCTTGGCTATAAGGCCGGCTACCGCGGCGGGCTGGGAAACGTAGATCGCGTGGCTGCCGTTGACCTCGACGACTGTCGCCCCCGCGCGCTTGGACATGAAACGCTGCGCCGGGGGTGGAATCATCCGGTCGTCGGTGGTGACCATGTACCAGCTCGGCTTCGACTTCCAGGCCGCCTCGCTGATGGTCCCACTGAGCGCCTCGACCCCCCAGGGGACTTGCGCGTCCGCCATGAATGCCGCGCGCTCCGGGTCCACGTCGCCTGCGAAGGAGGCGGGGAACTTGGCCTTGTCCAGTAGGAGATAGCCGTCCTGCGGGGGCAGGATCGGGGGAACCGGAGCGCCGGGCGGTGGATCCTTGATCAGGGCCGACACCGACTCCCCTTTGTCCGGGGCAAAGGCGGCGATGTAAACCAGGCTCGCTACCTTGGGATCGTTACCGGCTTCGGTAATGACAGCTCCACCATAGGAATGGCCGACGAGAACTACGGGGCCGTTCTGGGCGGCCACAACGCGTCGTGTCGCCTTGACATCTTCGGCCAGCGAAATCGTGGTATTCTGGACGACGCTAACCGTGAGACCTTCCTTGCGGAGAGCTCGGTACACCGCCTCCCAACCAGAGCCGTCCACGAAGCCGCCATGGACGAGAACAACGTTCTTTGCGGCCGAGCCAGGTGATGCAGGCATGAGTGGCTCCTTTCGACGGAGAACGCCTCCTTTCGGCGTGGCA
>Ga0075425_100004290_pt1 | contig 14679 bp, 13 predicted proteins | sample SoiMethybrSBSTD4_FD_75300 | JGI IMG/M metagenome (GOLD analysis project Ga0075425, IMG submission 75300) | Bulk soil microbial communities from a Populus tree surrounding site in Tennessee, USA - Soil MetaG P. TD hybrid SBSTD4 | ecosystem: Environmental > Terrestrial > Soil > Tree plantation...
ACGTGGCGACCGACGTTGCTGAGCATGTTGAGCACGCCGCCCGCGCCGACGGCGCGCTGCTGGACGTTCTGCAGCGCGGTGATCATCAGGTAGCCCTGGTTCTGGGTCCGGGTGATGTCGCCGGCGGCGAAGCTGTGACGGTCGCGCGAGAACGCAAGCGCGCCGGGGCCGTTCAGCTTCTGCGGTCCCGGGTCGAAGTCGGCCCCCGAGTTCTCGTCGTGCATGGGCTGCTGGACGTTGATGTCCAGGCCACCGAACTCGTCCATCATGTCGGTGAAGCCCGCGAAGTTCGTCGTCATCGAGAACTTGATCGGGACCCCGACGAACCTGCTGATCGTCTGCGTGAACTGGCCGAGCCCGCCTTGGGCCAGCACCGAGTTGACCTTGCCGCCGCCCACGTCGGTGTCGCGCGGGATGTCGATGATCGACGCCGCCTTCGCCTGCGGGTTCACCCCGATGACGTGGATGGCGTCGCCGAGCCCCACACCGTTCGGGTCTCGCGAGTCGTTCCCGACGACGAGGAAGAACTGCACCCCGTCGGGCTGGCCGCTCGTGAAGCTCGCTCCTGCCACCGGCGGCACCTTCTGGACCGTGAACCAGGTCTCGCCGTTCGCCAGCGGCAGCCCCAACCCGACCCAGGCCGCGGCCACCATGCACGCCAGCAGCACGCCGCACAGCGGCGGCCCGACGAGCGTCAGCAGGACGGTACGGGGCCGCGCGGTCATTTCTTCGCCGTCCCCGTGGTCGAGCCCTCGACCTGGGCGCCCTGTCTCGTGAGCGTCACGTCGTAGCCGGTGATCTTCCACCCGTTGTCGGGGGTGAAGGTCAGCGCGATCGTGCGGGAGGTGTTGAGCGTTCCGCCGTCGACGCCCTCGTCGGCGCGGTACGTGAACGCCGCCGTCGCCAGCACGAACTGACCGTTGCCGTCCGACAGCGCGGTGATGACCACCGGCTCCGCCGCTGGCTTGAAGTCTCCGGTGAGCTTGGGCTGGCCGTTCTCGAACAGCACGTCCTTGTCGGGTCCCTGGATCGCGGTCTGGGTGCCGGCGTCGAACAAGCCCGAGACATCCGTCGGGGGCTTGCCCGTCTTGACCGGCGCGATCAGTCCCTTGTCCACGTATTGGCCGACCGCCGCCATGATCTGGTTGGCGGCGTCGGCCCCGAGGGTGGCGGGCGCGCCCGCATTCGCGTTCTGGATCCCGCCCAGGGTCAGCTTGACGTTCGCGGAGACGGACTTCTTGCTCGGGCTCGAGCCACCGTCGCTGCGCACGAAGAAGAAGATGACGGCGGCCAGCACGAGCAGGCCGACCGCCACCCCGACGACCACGAGCTGCATCGTGCGCGAGCGCTGCGAACCGGGGGGCTTCGACCCCGACGCGGCGGCGGAGTGCGCGCGCGGCGACCGGGTCGGGCTGGACATGGGGCGACAGGATGACACGCCCGAAGCTCTACGATGCAAGCCAGGACCCCAGAAGGAGCGCAGCGTGGCCTTGGGCAAGGCGATGAAGCGGCTGACCAAGCCCGTCGACGAGCTCGATCGCGAGGCGCTCGGCGCCTACTGCGACGGGCTCGGCGCCACGCCGATGGACCAGATCACGCCCCGGACGCCCACGCGGGTGGCGGGGGAGATCCGGGCCGTGCGCATCGTGCCCCGGGCCGGCGCGTCGGCCGTCGAGGTCACCGTGAGCGACGGTCGGGGCAGTGTGGTCGGGGTGTTCCTCGGCCGGCGCAAGATCCCGGGCATGTCGCCGGGGCGGCGCGTGCTGCTCGGAGGAGTCGCGGGCAAGGACGGCAACCGCTACCTCGTGTACAACCCCGAGTACCAGCTCCTCGGCTGAGTCCCCGGCGGGGTGCTCGTCACTCCTCGCCGGTCAGGATGCCGCGGACGTTCTCCTCGGAGTCCGGCGTCACCATCGCCAGCACCTCGTCGCCGATCTCGAACACCGTGTCGCCGCGGGGCATCACGACGTGCTCGCCGCGGACGACGGCGACGACGGTGGCGTCGCGGGGCATGTCGACGTCCTTGAGCGCGCGATCGACGACCGGCGCGTTCTCGGCCAATGTCACCTCGACGAGACGGGCCAGTCCCCGCTCGAACTGGAGGATGCGCACGAGACGGCCCACGCTGACCGCCTCCTCGACGAGCGCGGTGATGAGATGCGGTGTCGACACCGACAGGTCGACGCCCCAGTTCTCGTTGAACATCCACTCGTTCTTGGGGTGATTGACCCGGGCGATCACCCGCGGGACCGCGAACTCCTGCTTGGCGAGGAGCGAGATCACGAGGTTGTCCTCGTCGTCGCCGGTGGCGGCGACCACGACGTCACAGCGCTCGAGCCCGGCCTCCTTCAGGGACGACACCTCGCACGCGTCGGCGATGAACCATTCGACGCCCTCGTCGGCGACCGCGCGCTCGACCACGGCCGGGTTCTGCTCGATCAGCTGCACCTCGTGCCCGGCGGCGTGCAGGTCGTTGGCGATGAAGAGGCCGACGTTCCCCGCGCCGGCGATCGCGACCCGCATCGCTACGCCTCCGGCCCGTGCTCGAGGCGCTCGCGCAGGGCGTCCACGGCGTTGACGTCGACGACGAAGTGGAGCACGTCGCCCTCCTGGCCGACCAGCTTGGGCCCGGCGATCTGCGCCTCGCCCAACCTCGTGACCGCCGTGAGCAGGAAGCGCCCGGGCTCGTTGAGCGACGCGAGCTTCTTGCCACCCCAGTTGGACGGCAGCACCCGCTCGACGAGGCTCACTCTTGCGCTGGGGTCGATCCAGTCGTGGGGCTGCTCGCCGGGGAGGAGCCGCCGCAGCACCTGGTCGGTCGTCCACGACACCGTGGCGACCGTCGGGATGCCCAGCCGCTGGTAGATGACCGCCCGCCGGGGGTCGTAGATGCGGGCGACCACCCGCTCGATCCCGAAGGACTCCCGGGCGATGCGGGCGACGAGGATGTTGGAGTTGTCGCCGTTGGTCACGGCGGCGAGCGCGCCGGCGTGGTCGATGCCGGCCTCCTCGAGGTTGTCGCGGTCGAACCCGAAGCCGACGACCCGCTGGCCCGCGTACCCGGCGGGGAGCCGCCGGAACGCGTTCGCGTTCTTGTCGATCACGGCGACCGTGTGGCCGGACTTCTCGAGCGTGCCGGCGAGCTCGCTCCCTACCCGGCCGCAGCCGACGACCACCACGTGCACCGCGCCCTCCAGGCAGCTCGGACGGCTGGATGTTATGACGCCACAGGACGATCGGCGAAGCAGCGGCATGGCATGCTGGCCCGAGCGGGCTGACCGGAGGGTCGGCCCTCGTCAGATTCCGCGTCAATCGAATCCCCGGGGGCGGGGTGGCGATCCTCAAGCGACTGCTGGTCGGGCGGCCACTGGCGACCGTCGAGCAAGAACACCAGCGCATCCCGAAGACCATCGGGCTGGCGGTCTTCTCGTCCGACGCGATCTCGTCGACGGCGTACGCGACCGAGGAGATCCTCTTCGTCACCGCCGTCGGCGCGTCGAGCCTGGCGCTCGGTCTCGACACGCTCGTGCCGATCGGGATCGCGGTCGCGATCCTCCTCGCAATCGTGTGCACGTCGTACCGGCAGACGATCTTCGCGTACCCGAGCGGCGGCGGGAGTTACATCGTCAGCCGCGAGAACCTCGGCGAGACGCCCTCGCTCATCGCCGGCGGGTCACTGCTCGTCGACTACATCCTGACCGTCGCGGTGTCGATCTCGGCGGGCGTCGCCGCCATCGTCTCGATTCCGGCGTTCCAGGGACTCGCGACGCATCGCGTCGAGCTCGGGCTCGCTCTCATCGCCTTCATCGCCATCGCGAACCTGCGGGGCATCAAGGAGTCGGGGCGGTTGTTCGCGGCGCCCACCTACATCTACATCATCACGCTGGCCACCCTGGTCGGCATCGGCCTCTTCCGCAGCTACTTCGGCCACATCGACCAGGTGCCCTTCGACCGGCAGGCGTTCGCGGGCACCCGTGAATTCGGCGGGACCCTCGGGTTGTTCCTGATCCTGAAGGGGTTCTCGTCGGGCGCGGTGGCGCTGACCGGCGTCGAGGCGATCAGCAACGGCGTACCCGCGTTCAAGAGGCCCGAGTCGAAGAACGCCGCCACCACGCTCGTCGCGATGGGGACGATCCTGGGCTCGCTGTTCTTCGGGACCGCGCTGCTCGCCCACCAGCTCCGTCCCTACCCGAGCCACGAGAAGACGGTCATCTCGCAGCTGGGCCTGGCGGTGTTCGGCAACGGCCCTGTCTTCGTCCTCCTGCAGTTCGCGACGGCGGCGATCCTCACGCTCGCTGCCAACACCGCCTATGCGGACTTCCCGAGGCTCTCGTCGATCATCGCCCGCGACGGCTACCTCCCACGGCAGCTCGCCAACCGCGGGGATCGGCTGGTGTTCTCGAACGGGATCCTCGTGCTCTCGGGGCTGGCCGCCCTCCTGATCATCGCGTTCGGTGGCATCACGAACGCACTCATCCCTCTCTATGCGGTCGGCGTGTTCACGTCGTTCACGCTGTCGCAGACCGGCATGGTCATCCACCACCTCAGGCTGCGAGAGCCGGCGTGGAAGCGCAACACGGTGATCAACGCCGTCGGCGCCGTCGCAACCGGCATCGTCACGCTGATCGTCGCGATCACGAAGTTCACGAGCGGCGCGTGGGTGCCGATCATCGTGATCCCGGCCATCGTGCTGCTCTTCAGGGGCATCCACCGGCACTACGAGCGGGTGCGGAGGCAGCTGACCGTTCCGCCCGACTACCGGCCTCCGGCGATGAACCACACCGTCGTCGTCCTCGTCGGAGGCATGCACAAGGGAGTGCTCGACGCCCTTGCCTACGCCAAGTCGCTGAACCCGACTCGCGTCATCGCCGTCACCGTCGTGTCGGACGAGGAGCAGCAGGAGAACATCGAGCGAGCCTGGTCCGAGCGCAACATCGACGTCCCGTTGGAGATCGTCTACGACCCCTACCGAGAGGTCACGAGGCCGATCCTCCGCTACATCGACGAGATCGACGCACGCTGGGACAACGACATCGTCACCGTCCTGATCCCCGAGTTCGTGGTCGACCACTGGTGGGGCCACCTGCTCCACAACCAGACGGCGCTGCTGCTCAAGGGCCGGCTGCTGTTCCGGAAGGGCACGGTGGTCACGTCCATCCCGTACCACCTGCACGAGGCGAGCCGGGATGGGGACTCGCAGTAATCTGCCCGCCGGCGAGCGCCGGCCGGACGGCAGCGGCCCAGGGGGAAGGAGCCCGTACACCTGATGTCTCAGATCGTCACGCTCGCAGCCGAGGGCGGCTACCAGGTCTTCAACCTGGCGGGTGGCGAGTGGTTCTGGCTCATCCTCTCCGCCTGCACCGCGATCCTCGCCATCGTGATCGGCTTCGTGCTCCGCCAAGGAGTGCTCGCGGCCGACGAGGGCACGCCGACGATGATCGAGATCGCCAGGTCGATCCAGGTGGGCGCGATGGCCTACCTGCGGCGGCAGTTCAAGACGATCGCGATCATCGTCATCCCCGTCGCCGCCATCGTCTTCGTCACGTCCACCAAGGTGATCGAGCCGAACGGCACCGAGGCGCTGTCGTTCGCGCAGTCGGGGCTGTTCCGCACGCTGGCGTTCATCGGCGGATGCTTCTTGTCCGGCCTCACGGGCTTCATCGGGATGAGCCTCGCCGTGCGCGGCAACGTGCGCACCGCCGCCGCCGCCAAGGCCGGCTCGCTCCCGGCCGCGCTCAAAGTCGCGTTCCGCAGCGGTGGCGTCGCCGGGATGTACACGGTCGGCTTGGGCCTGCTCGGGGCGACCGTGATCATCATGATCTTCCAGAACTCTGCCACCGCCATCCTCATCGGCTTCGGGTTCGGCGGGTCGCTGCTCGCGCTGTTCATGCGGGTCGGCGGCGGGATCTTCACGAAGGCCGCCGACGTCGGCGCCGACCTGGTCGGCAAGGTGGAGCAGGGCATCCCCGAGGACGATCCGCGCAACCCGGCGACCATCGCCGACAACGTGGGCGACAACGTCGGCGACTGCGCCGGGATGGCAGCCGACCTGTTCGAGAGCTACGAGGTGACCCTGGTCGCTTCGATCATCCTCGGCGTCGCCGCCTTCAACTCGATCGGCGCCAACCCCGCGCTGGGCCTCATCTTCCCCGTCGCCGCCCGCGCCATCGGCGTGCTCGCGTCGATCGTCGGCGTGTTCTCGGTCCGGGCAACCGACCGCGACCGCAGCGCGATGGCCCCGATCAACCGCGGCTTCTTCACCGCCAGCATCCTGACCGTGATCGGCACGCTTTTGGTCGCCCTGCTCTACATCGGCAACGACCACGACAACGAGGGCTGGAAGGTCTTCGGCGCCGTCGTCGCCGGGCTCGTCCTCGCCCAGGTGATCAGCCGGCTGACCGAGCACTTCACGTCGACCGACAAGGAGCCCGTCCAGGAGATCGCCGACTCTGCTCGCACCGGACCGGCCACGACCATCCTGTCCGGGACGAGCACCGGGCTCGAATCGAGCGTGTGGGCGATCGTGGCCATCTCGGTCGCCATCGGCGTCGCGATCGTCCTCGGGCACGGCAACATCGAGTTCTCCTTCTATCTGGTCGCGCTGACCGGCATGGGGATGCTGGCGACCACCGGGGTCGTCGTCTCCGAGGACACGTACGGCCCTGTCGCCGACAACGCGGCCGGCATCGCGGAGATGTCGGGCGAGTTCGGGGGCGAGCCCGAGCGGATCATGGTGAGCCTCGACGCGGTGGGGAACACCACCAAGGCCGTCACCAAGGGTTTCGCCATCGGGTCCGCCGTCATCGCGGCCGTCGCGCTGTTCGCGTCCTTCGTCGAGACGATCGGCAGCGAGCTGAACCTGCGGGAGACGGGCTCGGCGCTGTTCGGCGCGGCCCAGACCCAGATCAACGTGGCCGATCCCGAGACCTTCATCGGCCTGCTCGTCGGCGGATCGATCGCGTTCCTGTTCAGCGCGCTCGCCATCCGAGCCGTCGGCCGCACCGCGGGCACGGTCGTGCAGGACGTCCGCGAGCAGTTCGCCGACGGCCAGATCATGGCCGGGACCAAGCAGCCCGACAGCGGTCGGATCGTCGACATCTGCACCGCCGCGTCCCTCCGGGAGCTCGCGACCCCGGCGCTGCTCGCCGTGCTCACGCCGGTGATCATCGGCTTCGGGATGAACTACCTCGCGCTCGGCGCGTTCCTCGCCGCCGTGATCCTCACCGGCCAGCTGATGGCCGTGTTCCTCACCGTGTCCGGCGGGGCGTGGGACAACGCCAAGAAGTACATCGAGGACGGCCACTACGGCGGGAAGGGCTCCGAGACGCACAAGGCCGCCGTGATCGGCGACACCGTCGGCGACCCGTTCAAGGACACGGCCGGGCCGGCGCTGAACCCGTTGATCAAGGTCATGAACCTCGTCTCGCTGCTGATCCTCCCGGCGGTGATCAGCCTCCGTGACAACAACCCCGCCCGCTGGACGATCGCGGGCGCCGCGCTCGTCGTGGTGCTCGTGGCGATCGCGTTCTCCAAGCGCAAGGTCGGTGGCTTCGCCGAGGAGGCCGACGTCGTCGAAGGCGCCGCGCCCGAGCCCGAACGGGCGGGTACGACGACGCCGAGCTGAGCGCTTAGCTCGCGGGGAAGAACCGGCGCGGAATAACCGAGCTCAGCCGGCGAACTGCGTCGCTGCTCTGAGGGTCGAGCCTCGAGGGATCCACGAACGCGTAGTTGAGGTTGCCGCGCCGATCCATCGCACCGAGGCGAACAAGCGACGAACAGACGGCCTCTTCGAGATCGGGATCGTCGTGGACCCGACTGTCAGCGAGTCGGGACGCCAGCGGACCGACCGCCCGGCGGTCACCCATCGCGCCGAGGTCATCCGCCAGCGTCTCGATCTCGTCGGTGTTCTTGGTCAGTAGCAGTTGCACGATGGCGCGCTCGACCAAGTCGTCAGCTTCCATGTCGCTCGCGTTCCCGTGATCGTGTGGATCCGGACAGACGCACCCGGGCGTAGGCGTCTTCGCTGTGGTGCTCACGGACTCCGTCCCAGAAGAGCACGCTCACCGTCGACCCCTGGTGCTCGACGGTCACGACCTTGTGCTCGTGGGCGGATTCGTTTTCGCTGATGACTGTCGCCCCGGGGCGGAGCAGCCCCCAACGGACTCGCACGATCTTCGACATTGTCATTCCGCGCTCCTCGTGTCGCCCTCCTCGAGCATTGAATCGGCAGGTCTCCATCAGTAGCGCGCGCGGCCAGGTACGGAAGTGCAGTTGACAACCCGTTGACAGGCGCCTCGCAGATCTTGACGCCCTGTTGAGACGAGCTTCCGGACGAGCCTCGTCATCTGTGGTCCGTCAAGCCTGCAGGCTCACGCGTCAACAAGTCATCAGGCCCCCTTCTCACGGAATCAATCGCCGCGTATACATCGAGGCTGCACGAGCGAACCCGAGGAGAGCCATGGCTGACGTGTGGGTAGTGCTCCTGATCGTTGCGTTCTTCGCGCTGTGCGTCGGGTTGGTGCGGGGCTGCGATCGCATCATCGGGCCTGACGACGCCGAGCTTGCTGCGTCCACGTCCGGGGCCGACACGGAACGTGAGCGGGTAGGCGTCGCCCAGTGAGCGGCGAGAACATCGCCGGCCTCGTCCTGGCGATCCTGCTCGGTCTGTACCTGGTGGCGGCTCTGTTGTTTCCGGAACGGTTCTGATGACGGCTGCGGGCTGGGCGCAACTGGTCGCGCTCATCGTCGTCATCGGCGTCACGGCGCCGCTGCTCGGTCGCTACATGGCCAACGTGTACGAGGGTGGCCCCTCGCGCTTCGACCGCGTCTTCGGGCCCGTCGAGCGGCTCATTTACCGCGCGTGCCGGATCGATCCGCAGCGCGAGCAGCGCTGGAACATCTACACGCTCTCAGTGCTGGCGTTCAGCGTCGTCGGCTTCCTGCTGCTGTATCTGATGCAGCGGATCCAGAGCAGCCTGCCGTTCAACCCCACCGACATGGCGAACGTGGCGCCGGCGCTGTCGCTGAACACCGCCGTCAGCTTCGTGACCAACACGAACTGGCAGAGCTACGCGGGTGAGAGCACCCTCAGCCATCTCACCCAGATGACGGGGCTCACCGTCCAACAGTTCGTGTCGGCGGCGGCGGGTATGGCGGTGATGGCGGCGCTGATCCGGGGCCTGTCGCGCGCCGGTCAGCGCACGATCGGCAACTTCTGGGTCGATCTCGTGCGCACGACGATCCGCATCCTGGTGCCCATCGCTTTCGTGTTCGCGATCGTGCTCGTGGCCACCGGCGTGATCCAGAACACGCACGGCTTCACCGCGGTGCACACCGTCGCCGGCGCGACTCAGAAGGTCCCCGGCGGGCCGAACGCCAGCATGGAGTCGATCAAGATGATCGGCACCAACGGCGGCGACTTCTTCAACGTGAACTCGGCGCACCCGTTCTCGAACCCGACGAAGTTCAGCGACTTCCTCGAGCTCTACGCAATCCTCCTCATCCCGTTCGCGCTGGCCTTCACGTTCGGGCGAATGGTCAAGGACAAGCGGCAGGGCTACGCGGTGTTCTCGGTCATGTTCGTGATCTGGCTCGTGGCCAGCCTCCTCACGATCTTCCTCGAGGTCGGCGGCAACCCCAAGCTCGACGCACGCGGCGTGGGCGTCACTCAGACGGTCAGTGCGAGCTCACCGGGCGGCAACGCCGAAGGGAAGGAAGTGCGATTCGGTCCGTCGGCGTCCGGACTGTGGGCGGCGTCGACCACGGGCACTTCAAACGGCTCGGTCAACTCGATGCACGACAGCTACACCCCGGCCGGCGGGATGGTCCCACTCGTGCACATGAAGCTCGGTGAGATCAGTCCCGGCGGCGTCGGCGTCGGTCTGAACGGCCTGCTGATACTCGCCATCCTCTCGGTGTTCATCGCCGGCCTCATGGTCGGGCGCACCCCCGAGTACCTGGGCAAGAAGATCCAAGCCGCTGAGGTGAAGCTCGTCGCGATCTACATCCTCGTGATGCCGGCCGTCGTGCTGATCTTCATCGCGATCTCGACGTTCGTGAGATCGGTGAGCGACGTGTCGCTCCTCAATCCAGGAGCGCACGGTTTCACGGAGCTCATCTACGCTTTTACATCGGCGGGCAACAACAACGGCTCGGCGTTCGCGGGCATCACTGCGAACACGGCGTGGATGAACACGGCACTGGCCGTGACCATGCTGGTAGGCCGGTTCTTCCTCATCATCCCGACGCTCGCCCTCGCCGGAGTGCTCGTGCGCAAGCGCCGGGTCCCGCCGTCCGCCGGCACGTTCCCGACGCACACGCCGCTCTTCGTCGTGCTCGTGATCGGGGTCGTGCTGATCGTCGCCGCCCTGACGTTCCTACCCGTCCTCGCGCTCGGCCCGCTCGTCGAGCAGCTCGGGATCTGACTGAGGAGCACCTGTCAATGGCCCGCGAATCCAAGCTCGTGGAACCCCAGATCCTCCGGCGCGCGATAGGCGACAGCTTCGTCAAGCTCAACCCGCGGACGCTGATGCGCAACCCCGTGATGTTCGTCGTCGGTGTGGGCTCCGTGCTCACGACGATCCTGTTCTTCAAGGACTTCGGCTCCTCCTCCACCAACGAGAACGTCTTTGTGGGTCTGGTTGCCCTGTTCCTGTGGTTCACGGTGTTGTTCGCGAACTTCGCCGAGGCTGTCGCCGAAGGCCGGGGAAAGGCGCAGGCCGACACCTTGCGCAAGACGCGGTCAGAGACCATTGCGCGTCGGCGGCGCCCCGACGGCACGATCGACGAGGTCCCGAGCACCGCGCTCGACGTCGGCGACGAGTGCGTCGTGACCGCGGGGGAGGTCATCCCCAGCGACGGCGAGGTGATCGAAGGTATCGCCAGCGTTGACGAGTCCGCCATCACTGGCGAGTCGGCGCCGGTGATCCGGGAGTCGGGCGGTGATCGCTCGGCCGTCACGGGCGGGACGCGGGTCCTGTCCGACGAGATCATCGTGCGAATCACGGCGCGCGCCGGCGAGACATTCCTGGATCGGATGATCGCCCTCGTCGAGGGGTCCGAGCGCAAGAAGACCCCGAACGAGATCGCGCTCAACATCCTCCTCGCCGGGCTCACGATCATCTTTCTGCTGGCGACGGTGACGCTCCAGCCGTTCGCGATGTTCTCCAACGCCGAGCAAACGGTCGTGATCCTCGTGGCGTTGCTGGTGTGTCTCATCCCGACCACGATCGGGGCGTTGCTTTCCGCCATCGGCATCGCGGGCATGGACCGCCTCGTGCGCCGCAACGTTCTTGCCATGAGTGGCCGGGCCGTCGAAGCAGCCGGGGACTGCGCCACGCTGCTCCTCGACAAGACCGGCACGATCACGTTCGGCAACCGAGAGGCTGACGCCTTCATCCCTGCGAACGGCGTGACCGAGCAGGAGTTCGCCGACGCGGCGCAGCTCTCGAGCCTCGCCGACGAGACGCCCGAAGGGCGCTCGATCGTCGTGTTCGCCAAAGAGCGTTACGGGCTGCGCGAGCGCGAGCTCGTCGGCGCGGAGCTCGTTCCCTTCACGGCGCAGACGCGCATGAGCGGTGTCAACATGGACGGACGATCCGTCCGCAAGGGCGCGGCCGACGCGGTCCGCCGCTGGGTGGAGGAACAGGGCGGGGTCGTCCCATCCGAACTCGGCGACACGGTCGACTCGATTGCGGCGCAAGGCGGAACGCCGCTCGTGGTCGCCGAGGCCGGCGCGGCGGAGGGTCCCCCCCACCCTCCGCGCGCGCTGGGTGTCGTCTACCTCAAGGACATCGTCAAGCCCGGCATCGCCGATCGTTTCGCCGACCTCCGACGCATGGGCATCCGCACGGTCATGATCACCGGCGACAACCCCCGCACTGCCGCCTTCATCGCCAAAGAGGCGGGCGTCGACGACTTCCTCGCCGAAGCGACGCCCGAAGACAAGATGGAGCTGATCAAGAGCGAGCAACGCGGCGGGCGACTCGTCGCGATGACCGGCGACGGCACGAACGACGCTCCCGCCCTCGCGCAGGCCGACGTCGCCGTCGCCATGAACACCGGCACCCAGGCGGCCAAGGAAGCCGGGAACATGGTCGACCTCGAGTCGGACCCGACGAAACTCATCGATATCGTCGAGATCGGCAAGCAACTGCTGATCACGCGCGGTTCGCTGACGACGTTCTCGATCGCCAACGACGTCGCCAAGTACTTCGCCATCATCCCGGCCATGTTCGCCGGCTTCGCAAGCCTGAGCGTCCTCGACCGTCTGAATGTCATGCAGCTCCAGACACCTCGTTCCGCCATCCTGTCCGCCGTCATCTTCAACGCCATCATCATCGTGATGCTGATTCCCCTCGCGTTGCGGGGTGTGAAGTTCATACCGACGTCTGCATCTCATCTCTTGCGGCGCAACCTGCTGATTTACGGCGCCGGAGGCGTGATCGCGCCCTTCATCGGCATCAAGCTCATCGACCTCCTCATCTCGGCGCTCGGAGTCTCGTAGATGCGACGCCAATTCATTCCCGCCGTCCTGTCGATGATCGTGTTCACGCTGGTGCTGGGCATCGGATACGGGCTCCTCGTCACCGGCGTGGCACAGATCCCGGGCTTGAACGACAAGGCCAACGGCTCCTTCGTCCAACGCGGTGGAAAGGACGTCGGCTCGAGACTGATCGGGCAAGCGTTCGTTGACAAGAAGGGCAACCCGATCCCGAAGTACTTCCAGTCCCGACCTTCGGCGGCCGCGGGCGTCGATGCCAGTACTTCCGCCGGGTACGACCCCACGCTCAGCAGCGGCTCGAACCTCGGGCCCTCGAACCCTGCCCTCGTCGGGTTCATCCCGGGCTTCAACACGGTCGATCTCAAAGGAAACTCGTCCAAGACCAACCCGTTCGCGAGCCCTGACGATCCGTACTGCGTTCCCGACGACAAGGACGGCAAGGCGGTTGTGAGTCCGACGGCGGACACGAAGTACAAGAAGAACGACGACGGATCGTACGTGTGCGACACGAACACCGTTCCGCAGCGCACCCTCGCGTACCGGGAGCTGAACGGGCTCGGACGCGCGACGAAGGTCCCGGTCGACGCCGTGACCGCGTCGGCGTCCGGCCTCGACCCGGACATCTCGGTCGCCAACGCGCGGCTCCAGGCAAAGCGCGTCGCGACCGAGCGCGACCTCCCGGTCGTCCGTGTGCAAAAGCTGATCGACGACCACACCTCGGGGCGGGATCTCGGGATCCTCGGAGAGAAGACGGTCAATGTTCTCGACCTGAACCTCGCCCTGGACCAACAGAAATCGTGAGCAGCTAGGAAGCGCTATGGCGCGTGGTCAGGGATCATGACCAGCCGTGTCCTCGTCGTCGACGACGAGACCCAGATCCGTCGCACGGTTGGTATCAATCTCCGAGCCCGAGGGTTCGACGTCGACCTCGCCGAGACGGGCGAAGAAGGCCTCGACCTCGCGGCCCGCCACCGTCCCGACGTCGTCGTCGTCGATCTGGGCCTCCCGGGCATCGGGGGTGTCGAGGTCATCGAAGGCATCCGCGGCTGGAGCCGCGTCCCGATCATCGTCCTGTCCGTCCGCGACACCGAGGCCGACAAGGTCGCCGCCCTCGACGCCGGCGCCGACGACTACGTCACCAAGCCGTTCGGGATGGACGAGCTCTTGGCGCGCCTTCGGGCCGCGCTCCGGCGTGTCATCCCCGCGGACGAGGAGCCCTCGATCGAAACCGGAGACTTCACGATCGACCTCGCCGCCAAGCGCGTCACCCGAAACGGCGAAGAGGTGCGGTTGACACCGACGGAATGGCAACTCGTCGAGGTCTTGGTGCGCAACCGCGGCAAGCTCGTTCCCCAGCATCAGCTCCTGCAGGAGGTCTGGGGCCCCGAGTACCACGACGAAACGGGCAACCTGCGCGAGTACATCGCCCGGCTCCGACGAAAGCTCGAGCCGGAACAGTCGCGACCTCGATATTTCACGACCGAGGTCGGGCTCGGATATCGCTTCGACCCTGCCGAGTAACGGGCGTCGTAGGCTTCCACCATGGCCCGCGGAAGGCTTCGCGTATATCTCGGCGCTGCTCCCGGCGTAGGCAAGACCTTCGCCATGCTCAACGAAGGTTGGCGCGGCAAACACCGCGGGAAAGACGTGGTCGCGGGCTACGTGGAGACCCACGGTCGCGCCAACACCGAGGCGCAGATCCGGGACCTCGAAGTCGTGCCTCGGCGGAAGATCGAGTACCGCGGCAAAGAGTTCGAGGAGATGGACGTCGATGCCATCCTCGCCCGGAAGCCGCAGCTCGTGCTGGTCGACGAGATCGCACACACGAACGTGCCCGGCTCGCGGAACGAGAAGCGGTGGCAGGACGTCAACGAGCTGCTCGGGGCGGGTATCGACGTCGTCACGACCCTCAACATGCAGCACTTGGAGTCGGTCAACGACGTCGTCGAGCGGATCACCGGCGTCAAGCAGCACGAGACCATTCCTGACGCCGTCGTCAGAGCTGCCGAGCAGGTCGAGCTGGTCGACATGACCCCGGAGGCGCTCCGACGCCGCATGGCGCACGGCAACATCTACCCGCCGGAGCGGATCGACGCGTCGCTCGCCAACTACTTCCGACCGGGCAATCTCGCCGCGCTCCGGGAACTCGCGCTGCTGTGGGTCGCCGACAAGGTCGA
>Ga0075425_100004291_pt1 | contig 14678 bp, 16 predicted proteins | sample SoiMethybrSBSTD4_FD_75300 | JGI IMG/M metagenome (GOLD analysis project Ga0075425, IMG submission 75300) | Bulk soil microbial communities from a Populus tree surrounding site in Tennessee, USA - Soil MetaG P. TD hybrid SBSTD4 | ecosystem: Environmental > Terrestrial > Soil > Tree plantation...
GTGAGCTCAGCGAGCCACGACTCGAGCTCCGCGATCAGTGCCAGGTACCCCTGCGCGTCCTCGATCGGAGCAAACGGATGCAGGTTGGCAAATCCCGGATACGAGATCGGCTCCATCTCGGTCGTCGCGTTCAACTTCATCGTGCACGAACCAAGGGGGATCATCCCGCGATCCAGCGCGAGGTCGCGATCCGACAAGGCTCGGAGATAGCGAAGCATCGCCGTTTCGCTGTGGTGAGTGTTGAACACCGGGTGGGTCAGGTAGGCGCTCGTACGCTCCCGGCCGGCCAAAGCGTCCTCGAGCGGCTGCCCTTGGCCCTGGACCACCCCAAACGCCGTGCGCACCGCATTGAGGTGCGCGGCGGTGGCATCCTCCCCCACCGAGACTCCGACATGATCATCATCGGCCAGCCGGAGGTGGATCCCGGCGGCATGCGCTGCTGCGACCACAGCCGCTGCTCGGCCGGGTACCTCAGCCAGCACCGTGTCGAAGAAGGAATCGTGGACGACTCGGATTCCGCCAGCCGCAAGATCACCGGCGAGCTCGAGGGCGCTGGCGTGGATGGTCTTCGCAACCTCACGGAGACCATGAGGCCCGTGATATACGGCGTACATGCTGGCCGTCACGGCCAGCAGTACCTGGGCAGTGCAGATGTTCGAGGTCGCCTTCTCGCGGCGAATGTGCTGCTCGCGGGTTTGCAGCGCCAGGCGGAAGCCGGGCGCACCGGCGCGATCCTTGGATACTCCGACGAGTCGCCCAGGCAGAGTGCGTTCCAGGCCCTGGCGTACGGAAATGAAGCCGGCGTGCGGTCCGCCGTAGAACAACGGCACCCCGAACCGCTGGCTGGATCCGACAGCGACGTCGGCGCCCCACTCTCCTGGCGGTGTGGTAACGGTCAACGCCATCAAATCGCACGCGGCGATCACCATGGCGCCGCATGCGTGGGCACGTTCGGCGATGCTCTGCAATTCGCCAGTACTGGCGAGTCGGCCGCTGGCGCCTGGCGTTTGCACCATCACGGCAAACAGGTCGATCTCGTCGATCGCCTCGGTCAGCGGCTTGTCGGCCACGACGACGGGGATTCCGAGCGCAGCGGCTCGGGTGGTCACGACCCCGATCGTCTGTGGCAAGGTGTCGCTGTCGAGCAGGAGGGCTTGGCCGGTCTTGATGCTGCGGCGAGCCAACGTCATTGCCTCGGCAACGGCGGTTGCCTCGTCGAGCAGACTGGCTCCGGAAACAGGCAGTGCCGTGAGGTCTGAGATCACCGTTTGAAAGTTGAGCAAGGCCTCGAGCCGGCCCTGGCTGATCTCTGGCTGGTACGGGGTGTACGCGGTGTACCAGGCTGGCGACTCGAGCAGATTCCGGCGGATCACCGACGGCGTGACCGTGCCGTGGTAGCCGAGACCGATCATCGACATGTGCGGTCGATTGCGACCGGCGAGCTCACGCAGCACGGCCAAGGTCTCCGACTCTGACAGTGCCGCCGGTAGAGCGAGCGGTTCAGTGCTCCGGATCGAACGCGGAAGGGATTCTGCAACGAGTTGCTCGAGGTCGGTCAGCCCGAGTGCGGCCAGCATCTTCTCGCGATCGTCGGCCTGCGGCCCGATGTGACGAGTACTGAACCGCTGTGACGGTAGCGAGCTCAGCTGCGTGTCTGGAAGGGCGGCTGTGCTAGACCTGGCTGGGCTGGACGCGGCTGGGCTGGATGTGGCTGGGCCGGACGTGATGGTGCCGGAGGCGATAGTGCCGGACGTGATATTGGGCATTGATCTTCTTTCGCGCGGTGTTCAGGTCGTGCTCTCGCCTTCGCGAGGAGCGCTCCCCCTCTGTCACCGGCGGCTCCAGAGTTGCCATGGCGTACGCGGTCTTGATGCCTGAGAGGTTCCGGGGATGTTGCCCCTTCGGCGCCACCTACCGTTGTTTCAAGGCGGTGAACTCTCCCGCGCCGCCGTTCCAGCAGCGCCTAGATTACTCCGTCAACCGATGTCGCGGGCCTGGCGCCGCCGAGAGAGTTCGTCGTGGGATGGGGGTGTCTCGCTGGCCTCAGCCCGTTCCGCCGGCAGCTCAGCAAGGGTGCCTTCGATGTCGCGCCACACGCCGCCCAGAGCGATGCCGAACACACCCTGGCCTCCCCGCAGCAGGTCGATCACCTCGTCGTCGGAGGTGCACTCGAAGACCGACACCCCGTCGCTCATCAACGTCACCTGGGTGAGGTCTTGCACACCGCGTGCTCGCAGATGCTCGATAGCGGTACGGATCTGCTGCAAGGAAATCCCCGCATCGATCAGCCGCTTGATGACCTTCAAGATCAAGATGTCGCGGAAGCTGTACAGGCGTTGCGAACCGGATCCGGATGCGCTTCGAACCTCGGGCACGACAAGACCCGTTCGCGCCCAGTAGTCGAGCTGCCGGTAGGTAATGCCCGCAGCGCTGCACGCGACCGGTCCCCGGAAGCCAAGGTCAATCGGCACCGGGGAGAAGTCGCCCTCGAACAGCAGCCCCTGCGCCTCACCTGACTCCGCGTCAGGTGAGTCGGCCGGATTGGCTGATGCCTCGGTGCTGCTCACAAAGTGCCTCCGATTTCAGAATCTAACTGCTGCGATGGGGAAGCGGGGACTCGGCGTACGAGTTCCCTGCGCGTAATTCCACGGTCGGCATTACATTATGAACGCTACGACGAGCTCCACAGGCGGGTCAAACGACCACGCGCTGAAGAATGCGTTGACTTGCTGGCTCCCGCTCGCGCTGCGTTTGACTTTCTCGCTCCCCGCTCGCGTTAGGACTTTGGTTCCTCGCCGGTAACGAAGTCATCAGGATTGACCTGATCGAGGAACTCTCGAAACTTCTCTACCTCGTCATCCTCGGCTTCTGGGATCTCGATGCCGGCCTCATCGAGCACGTCCTCGGCGCAATAGATGTCCGAGCCGACCCGTAGCGCGAGAGCGATGGCATCCGACGGGCGGGCGCTGACCTCGATCCCGTCAACCAGCAGCACGGCGTAAAAAGTGCCACCTTCCAGTTCGGTGATATGCACCTCCGTCAGCCGGTGGCCCAAAGTCGTGAGGGTGTCGACCATCAGATCATGCGTGAGCGGCCTGGGCGGGACGATGCCTTCTTGCGCATTGGCGATCGCCGCGGCCTCCGCAGCTCCGATCCAGATGGGCAGGTATCGCGTCCCGCCCACCTCGCGCAGCAACACCATCGGAGCGTTCGACGGCATCTCGACTCGGACTCCCACCACATCGAGCTCGCGCATGCGACAACACTACTTCGCACGTAGCCAGCTACAAGATCACCCCTCGCCGGCGAATGGCGCGTCGTGCATAGGGCGGCTAAATAGTGCGCTCCATGGCAGTGCGCACCAAAGCTGCGTGGAAGCTGATCACTAGCTGCGTCACATCTCCGGGAACGTCGCGGTTGCCAGCGGCCCGCCGCACGTAGGGCGCGATCGCCTGCTCAACCAGCCCGACCTCTCTTTCGGCCGACAGCTTGAACGCCCGCAGGTGGCGCCCGTCGATCCCATACTCGGCCAGCCGGCGGGCGGCGATGGCCAGGGTCAGCGCGTCCCGCCCGTAGTGCGCGGTGCCCCGCCGGGTGGCAACAATCTGGGTCCGTTCCAGCTCACTCAGTGCGCTGTCGGTGAGCCCGCTTGCATCCAGGAGTTCCTGCCGGCTCAGCCTGACCGGCTGCTTCGCGGCGACAGCGGACGGGCTAGGGCTCTGGCCGCCGTCTGCAGAACCAACTCCGAGTGGTACGCCCTGGCTCAGATTTTGTGCAGACTGGCCGCGGTCGATCTGATGGAGATGCTCACGGATCACCTTCAGGGGAAGGTAGTGCTCCCGCTGTACGGCCAGCACATAGCGCAACCGCTCCACATCGCCTTCGGTGTATCGGCGATATCCCGACGCCGCGCGCTGCGGAGTGATCAATCCCTCTGCTTCGAGAAACCTGATCTTGGAAATCGAGATCTCCGGGAATTCGGTGCGCAGCACGGCCATGACCTGGCCGATGCTGCGTGTAGCGGGCCGGAGGCGGGTCTGAGGCCCGGCCATGCCCGCATCATCGGCGCCTCGGACGCGAGGTTCACCGGCCGTGGCGGCCAGAGACTCGGCAGGGTTCGGCATGATGAGCGCCTAGTCCGCGGCCCGATTGCTCCCGAAGTAGACCAAGCGGAATTTGCCTATCTGCACCTCGTCGCCGTTGCGCAGTAGGCATTCGTCAACAAGGTCTCGGTTGACGTAGGTGCCGTTGAGACTGCCAACATCCCTGACCACAGTTCCCTCCGACGCTCGGGTGAAGGTGGCATGACGGCGGGATACGGAGATGTCGTCGAGAAAAATGTCCGAATCCTGATGCCGTCCGACGGTGACCAGATCGGTGTCCAGCAGAAATCGACTGCCGGCGTTCGCACCGCGCTGGACGATCAGCAGCGCCGAACCAAAGGGCAACGCATTGACGGCGGCCTCGTCCTCAGCCGTCAGCGAGTCTGTGTCACGCTCCTCAACCATCGCGGGTATCGCCTTGGTCGTGTCGCCGGTCGGCACCTTCTCGGGGGTCGCGGCCCTGGCAGCACCAGGGATCAGCGCCGAGCCACATTGGCCGCAGAAGTTACTCCCCTCTGGGTTCTCATGTCCACAGTTGGTACAGAACGGCATTGCTCCGGCTTTCGTTTACTGGCCCCGAAAGGCTCGACACGTGCTGGAGAGTTTAGGTCCAAACTCAAGCCGCCATGTGAAGTCCGGTCAGCTTGCCGCCTGTTCAGCATAGGAATCGGCATCCAGCAGATCATCGAGGTCCGCGGACTCGTCCAGTTCGAGCTCAAATAGCCAGCCGTCCCCGTACGGATCAGCGTTGATGGTCTCCGGGTGGCGGTCCAGCAAAGCGTTGATCGCCGTAATCTGCCCAGCAACCGGACAGAAGATGTCGGAGACACTCTTAGTGGACTCCAGCTCGCCACACGCGTCGCCGGCCTCCACGGTGTCCCCCACCTCGGGCAGGGTGACGAACACGATGTCCCCCAGCTGGTCGGCCGCGTACTCGGTGATGCCTACCCGCACGCTGTTGCCGTTACCACTGCGGACCCATTCATGTTCGGTCGAGTATTTCAAGTCTTCGGGATAGTCCGACATCAGGCTCCTCAAAATCACGTCAGCGAGGCGTTGGCGGCGCGGATGCTGGGCGAGCGTACTGATTTTCACTTGCCGCATGCAAAGATTCGATCACGACCCGGCTCTCTTCCTCAATTTGGACCTGCCCACCAATCTTCGGCCCGGTGATCTCGGAGACGATGCCACCCCGGAATCGTGCAGCCTCCTCCAGGCCGTGGGGCTCTCCGATGACCTCAAGCGTGATCGGGCGGTTGACCGGCTTGCCGTCTATGACGAGCCCCCGGTCATCGGAGCCGAACCAGGTCGATCCGACGATGCGGATCGTATTGTTCACCTCCATCACCTCGGCTCCGGCGTCGCGCATCTCCTCGACGGCGTCGAGCAGAACTCCAGCATCCACCGCGGCCTTCGGATCGGCGATACGCATCCGGATTCCGGGTCCCTCGGCGGGAGCGGTGCCTGCGAGAATCGACAGCTCGGAAAGGTGCTTCTCGGCCTCATCGCGGGCTACTCGCTGGGTGTCGGCACCTGATTGGAGATTGCTTCTGGTCTGCTCGAGTTGCGCGATCTCGCCCTCGAGCCGTCTGGACTCCGCGCTCAGCCCATCGAGCAGCTGAATCAGGTCTTCACGACGCGCCGAGGCGTAGGTGTCGTCCGCAGCGTTGATGCGGATCTGCATCACACCCGCTGCACCAACGACGAACAAGATGATGGCCGCCAAGATCTGGGCACGACCCGGATGGCGCAGTGATGCGCGGAGCCGGTCCCGGGTGCTGCGCGCGACTTCATGAGCGTCTTCGGTGCGGTCCGGCCGCTGAGCCACCGGCTGGTCGGATGGATGGTCTGTGGATGGAGTTGAGGGATGCTCTTCGCCGGCCAACCGTCGCTGGCTGCGCCGCAGTGAGCCAACGCGCCGTGACACCGCGTTACGCGATCGGACGTGGCGTCGGCGATGCCGCGCCAACGGCTCATGGGTAGTGGAGTCGAGGGGTGGGCGTTCAGGCATGGAAGAGCGCCCGCCTGATCGCTGCGGCATTAGTGAAAATTCGGATTCCGAGGACCACGACGACCCCGGTCGCGAGTTGCGAGCCGACGCCAATCTGGTCCCCGACATAGACGATCGCAGCGGCGATCAAGACGTTGGAGATGAAAGACACGGCGAAAACTCGGTCGGTGAAGGTGCCCTCGAGGTATGCCCGGAACGCGCCGAACAAAGCGTCCATTGCGGCAACGATGGCGATCGGTAGGTACGGCTGGAGAGCTTGGGGAATCGTCGGCTCGAGGACAATGCCGAGCACGATCCCGGCGAGCAAACCGATCAGCGGGATCACGACGCCGCCCTCCCCGCATGACGGAGCACAATGCCAGGATCGGCTGCCAGATCGAGCTGCTTCACGTTACTGATCTCGTATCTCATTTGCCGGTTCTGGGCCAGGTCATTCCACCACGCCCCAGCCGAAGACTCAACAAAGCGAGCCTGAAGCGTACGGACATCTCCGATTGCCTCGACCCGGTATGGGCGGGTGAGCGAGCGATAGTCGACCGTTATCGCGTCACCGGCACTGCGGATGGCCGTGAGACTCGATAGCCGGTGCCCGTTGATCGCAACCGCCTCGGCGCCCGCCTCCCAGAGTCCATTCGCCAGCACTTGGAGATCGATGTCGAGGACCCGATCCCGGGCGTCGGCCGTTGCCGACGGAGAGTCGTCCACCACGATGAGTACGCCGGGCCCGGTGACCGCGACATTGCCGACCACTGGATCGAGTGTGTTGATCTGGGACTCGACAGCGCGGGCGGCGTCGTCGCCCAAAGCTGCCGCACGGAGGGTCGCGATCTCTTCAGTCAGCGACGTGACCCTGCTTCGGAGCTCATCCTGCTCACGCTCAGCGGCCTGCACACGAGTGATCAACTCGGCCCGCTCCGACTTCAGTGCAGGCGCTGCACGGGTGGTCTGCAGGGCTGCCACGGCGAACAGCGCCCCAATGATCAAGGCGAGCACCCCGAGCATCCACCGTCCCTGAGACGGGTCCCGTCCCCGCGCAGCCGCGAGCGCGTAATCGGGATCGACCGGCTCTCGAATGATCTGGTTGAGCAGATCCATACTCGCGTCCGGCGCGTGGGCAGTAGACGGCGTCGGCGGCGGAGACTCCTCGAGCTTTTCGAGACCATCGGACTCCTCGAGCTTGTCGACAGGACCATTGGAGATCGTCGAGCTCGTGGGCTGGCTACGACGGGTCCGGCGCCGCATAGACGTGACTGTCATCCGGTTGTGAGGCGGTCCCGGGCCTCTAGCTGCTTAAGCTGCCGCGCTGATGGTGGTTGATTGGCGGCGTGGTGCGTACCAGTTTGACGGTCTGGGCCACGTAGAGACCTCCGGCGTACCAGTACAAAGCTGTCCCCCAGATCGCGAACGCCCATCCAACCACCCAAGCCAGCTGCAGCCAGCCCTCCTCGCCGGAGCCGAGCAACACCAACGGGAACGCGTAGAGCAGGCATAACGTCGCTGCCTTTCCCAGAAAGTGCACGGGGAGTGAGGAGAACCCCCTCGTCTTCAGCACCGGTATCAGCGACGCGATCATCACATCGCGCGCTATGACGATCGCGACAAGCCACCAAGGGACGATGTCACGCAACGCGAGTCCGATCAAGACCGCAACGATGTAGAGGCGATCGGCGATTGGGTCCAGCATCTGGCCCAGGCGTGAAGTTTGGTGCCAGGCCCGCGCCAAATAACCGTCCAGCCAATCGGTAAACCCACCGAGCGCGAGGACGAGAACAGCTAGCCCATCCGCCTGCGGGCCAACGATCAGCCATAGCACTACGGGAGCACCGGCCAGCCGTAGAAAGCTCAGCACATTGGGTAGGGTCCAGATCCGATCCGTGTCGTACAGCGGAACACCCTGCGTCGCCATGGCCGGGGCTGTTGGCAGTTCGGCGCTGGTGGTCGCTGGTGGTGCTTCAGGCTGATGCGAAACGCCGGTGCCCGAGATCGGCCGATCGCTACCTTTCACGGAGCCAGCCTAGTTCTGGGCCATCGGCCATTTCGAACGTACGCGGCGCGGCTGCACGGCCCGCCAAGCGGAGAATTCGTACGGTATGGCGGCGGCGCAGCGACAGCGCGGTGGCGACCGCATCATTGTGCAAGCGCCGACAGATGCTGGCTCGGGCCCGCTCGGGGTCAAGCTTGTTCGTGCTGGCTGAAAGCGTTGGGACCACCGCATCGAGCACGTGGCTTAGGTCACTCTCGGCCTGTTCCCGATCCCGACGAGACAGGTTTGGTTCCAAGGCAGCGGCCGCCGCATCCGACACGAGCAACGCCGTGGCCGGGTCGATGCCCGGTAGCAGCACGAGTTCAAGGGCGCGCTGTGCGCGCCGCACCAGGGCGGCATCGAGCGCTGCCCAGGTCCGTTCCGCCCGGGCGTTCGCGCGGTCTACTCGTGTTGCCAGCCAGGTGATCCGCCAGCCCAGGATCAACACGACAATGATCACCAGGCTCATGATCTCCGGGGTGTTCACCCAGCACCCTTCGCCGCGAAGTTGCGAGGCGCTGCAGATAGCGCCGCGCGGTAGACGGCAAGCACTGCCGTGCCGACACTCGACCAGTCGTAGCCTCGGGCGGCCTGTTGGGCCCTTGCCGTGCGGAGCGGATTCGGCTGCTCAAGGACCTGGCGCACCGCACGAGCGAGGTCTCGGTGGTCGCCGGCCACAAAGAGCTCGCCGAGCCGTCCCTCCGCCTGCGCTGGGCCGAGCAGGTCCAGGAACGAGGGCAGTTCTGAGGCCACGATCGGAACGCCACTCGCCATTGCCTCGAGCAGCACAATGCCGAAGCTCTCCCGCTCCAGGTGTGGAGCCACGAAAACATCTGAGGCACCGAGCAGCGCGATTTTCTGCTCCTCACTAATCATGCCCAGACTGCGGCACCACGGTGGCACTGGCCGGTGCCCCTGGCCCGCGACGATCACCTCCAGATGGGGATGAGACTCCATAATCAGCGGACCAGCGGCCAGCAGCACATCGAGGCCTTTTCGCGGTTCGTCGAGCCGGCCCAGAAAGATCAACTTTGGATGACTTGACCGCTCAGGCGTGGCGGCCGCCGCATGACCGGCGAATGCATCGAACTGAATCCCATTGGGAATCACCACGGCGTCTCGCCCAAGATGCTGGACCACGACGTTGCGGGCGGACTCAGACACCGCGATGCCGGCATCGATCTTCTCAATTGCTGCGCTCAATACTCCGCCTGCCAACTGCATCGATCGCGACCGTGGAGTCGCGGTGTGAAAGGTGGTCACGACGGGCTGTTCTGCGGCCCACAAGGCCAGCAACGAGATGCTCGGAGTGATCGGTTCGTGGATATGCAGCAGATCGAACTGGCCTTTGCGTAGCCAGCGCCCTACCCGGGCGGCGCTGAGAGGTCCGAAGTTCACCCGAGCCACGGACCCGTTGTAGCGGACCGGCATGGCGGCCCCCGCGCTGGAAAAGTCTTCGACATTGAGCGTCGCGGCTGCCGGGTCGAGTTCGCCAGGAGCAAGCACCGAGGGCTGATGCCCGGCCTGGCGTAGATAACGCGCCAGACCGAGCACGTGGTTTTGCACACCGCCTGGAACATCGAAGGAGTACGGGCAAACGATTCCTACCCGCAGAGAACGGCGTTGCTCAGTCACCGATCCTCCTTAGTTGCTGCTTCTCGATCAACGAAGAATGGCTGCATCATGTGCCAGTCCTCCGGTTGTCTGGCGATGGTCTCGGCAAAGAAGTCGGCGACGTCCTGCATCATGGCCACCAGGCCGTCACGGCCCGGACGCGAGAGGATCTCCTTTCCGAGCACGATCGCCATACCACGTTTGGTGTAGTGGCAAACCGCTGGCAGCAAAGCTGCTCCGGTACGCCGAGCCAGGATTGCTGGACCGGCCGGGATCGTGACCCGCTGCCCTTGCCAGGACACCGGAACGCCGGTTCCTGAGAGATCCCGATCCGCCAAGAGGCAGACGACGCGCCGGCGATGGACGGCATCGATGAGAGCGGCAAGGACATCGGGGTCGCGATGAGAGAGCACCTGCATCCCGAGACCTTCCCGAAAGCGGAGGAAGGCGGCGAACTCAGCGGGCGGCAGTTGTTCGACGACGGTTGTCACCGGCATTCCGGTCACGCAGGCCCAAGCGCCCGCCAGGTCCCAGTTACCGCTGTGCGGCAGGGCAACGACGGCACCCGACCCCGCGTACGCCGCCCGCACCAGCGGCTCATTGACGGCGGAGACGCGACGTCGAATCTCGGCTGCGGACCAGCCGGGCAAAGCCAGTACCTCATAGAACGTGCGAAGGTAGGACTTCAAACCAGCCCGCAGCAGGTCATCGCCGACCGGCGCACCGGTCGTATGAGCCAAGTTCTGACGCAGCGTACGGACATGGACCCCATTACGCAGCAAAGCCACCCAGCTACCAGCCGAGATGATCAATAAGACAAGCCAGTTGGGCAGCCGCGGAGCGACCCGCCAGCCCACGCGGTAGACCCCTCGCAATAGCCGGTCTCGCAACTGCTCGCGCCGGGCCGGTGGTTGCGGTGGGACTAATGCCACCTCAGGGGGCCGACCGGGCATCCGCAGCCTTGGCCTGCTTGCGGACCTGGGCGATGCGCTGCATCACGGTGATCATGCTTGTCACAGCGAGAGCTGCTACGGCGATGTTCAACACGTACGGGACTCCGAGCCCGGCAAGCAGTGCTCCGGCGAGGATGATCACCAGCCGGTCGGCGCGCGCCGCCAGCCCGCCCGTGCAGACGAATCCAAGACTTTCGGCCCGGGCTTTCACGTAAGAGGTCCATTGGCCGAAGACCAACCCGGCCAAGGCAATGCCCGCCCACAACGTCGAGTCTTGCCGGTAAACGAAGTAGAGCAGGATGCCGCCGAAGACGGCAGCGTCACCTAGCCGATCGGACGTAGAGTCCAGAAAGGCTCCCCAATTGCTGGTCTTGCCCGTGATCTTGGCCATCAAGCCGTCGATCATGTCGGAGATCACGAAGATCGTGACGATCAGGACCCCCTGCCACAGCCAGCCCTGTGGAAAACAGATCAGCGCGCCGAGCGCTACCCCGAGGGTGCCGATGATCGTGACGACATCGGGCGATACGCCGAGCCGGATCAGCAGCCGGGCGATCGGGCCGAGCACAGTTGCGGAGAGGCCGCGGAACCGCTCCAGCATCAGCACTTACCTGAGGCGACGTAGGAGTCCCAGCAGCCGCGCACGATCTCCCAGGTCTGATCAAGTAGTTGCGGCAGTGCCTTGGTCTGCCCGACAACGGGAAGGAAGTTGGCGTCACCCGACCAGCGGGGGACCACGTGCTGGTGCAGATGGGCCGCGATTCCGGCCCCCGCTACCGCGCCCTGGTTGATGCCGAGGTTGAAGCCGTGCGGCGCGCTTGCTGCGCGCAGCACACGCATGGCGTCCTGGGTCAGTGCTCCGAGCGCCAGCAGTTCGTTGTGGTCAAGCTCGGTGAGGTCGGCGACATGCCGGTAGGGACAGATCAGCAGGTGGCCGGGCGAGTAGGGATAGAGGTTGAGCACCGCAAAAGCCAGGTCGCCGCGGTGCACGATCAGTCCGGCTCGGTCCTCGCTGGACTGCACAGCGCAGAACGGGCACTCCTGCGCGTCCGCGCTAGCCGGTTTGTTCTCGCCCTTGATATAGACCATCCGATGCGGGGTCCACAGCCGCTCGAATCCGTCAGGAGTGCCGGGATGGGGGCCTGGATCCTCATGAGCGCCGGAATCCTCAGTCATCAGACCTGGCGGCGCGCTGCGATGTCGCCGGCGATCTCACCGATTGCCGCATCGATGGGAACACCGTTCTTCTGCCTCCGGTCGCGGTAGCGGAACGAGACGGCATTGGCCGCGACGTCTTCACCCCCGGCAATGAGGATGTACGGCACCTTGACTCCTTCAGCGTTGCGGATCTTCTTCTGCATCCGGTCGTCCGAGGTGTCGACCTCTACCCGTACTCCCGCCGATCGGAGGCGATCCGCAACGCTGCACAGGTAACCGTTGAACTCCCCCGCCACCGGGATACAGATCACTTGTACGGGTGCCAACCAGGGTGGAAATGCCCCTGCATAGTGCTCGACCAGTACGGCGATAAACCGCTCCACCGAGCCGAAGAGGGCGCGGTGGATCATGACCGGCCGCTGTCGACTGCCATCGGGCGCGGTGATCTCCAGGTCGAATCGGTCCGGCAACATCAAATCAACCTGGATCGTGGACATCTGCCAGTTACGACCGATGGCGTCGCGGGCCTGAACCGAGATCTTCGGCGCGTAGAAGGCCGCTCCGCCCGGATCCAGCACCAAGTCCAGACCTGAGATCTCCGCCGCCCGGCGGAGTGCTTCGGTCGCCCGCTCCCAGTCCTCCTCGGAACCGATCGACTTCTCCGGATCCCGGGTGGACAACTCCAGGTAGAAGTCGGTCAACCCGTAGTCGCTGAGCAGGTCGAGCACAAACCGCAGCAGCGATGTCAGCTCGTCTTGCATCTGGTCGACAGTGCAGTAGATATGAGCGTCGTCCTGGGTCATGCCCCGCACCCGGGTGAGGCCGTGCACCACGCCGGACAGCTCATACCGATACACGCTGCCGAACTCGAAGAGCCGCAGTGGCAGCTCGCGGTAGGAACGCCCTCTGGACCGGAAGATCAAGCAGTGCATCGGACAGTTCATCGGCTTCAGGTAGTAGTCCTGGCCCTGGCGCTTCAGGCTGCCGTCCGCGTGCCGCTCCTCATCGACGTGCATCGGGGGGTACATCAAGTCGCCGTAGAAGCCCAGGTGGCCAGAGATCTTGAACAGCTCGGCCTTGCTGATGTGCGGCGTGTTCACGAACTCATAGCCGGCCTCGATGTGGCGTTGCCGGGAATAGTCCTCCATGATCTTGCGGAGCAGTCCACCCTTCGGGTGGAACACCGCGAGGCCGGAGCCGATCTCGTCCGGGAAGGAATACAGATCAAGCTCGACCCCGAGCTTGCGGTGATCGCGTTTCGCGGCCTCTTCCAGCCGGGTCTGGTAAGCCTTGAGCTCCTCGCGACTAGGCCACGCTGTGCCGTAAAGCCGCTGGAGCTGGCTGTTGTTCTGGTCGCCTCGCCAGTACGCCGCAGAATTGCGGGTGAGCGAGAACGCGCGGATGTATCCGGTGTGCGGCACATGGGGGCCGCGGCATAAGTCCTTCCAGGCCACTGAATCGTCTCGCCGCAGGTTGTCATAGATCGTCAACTCGCCCGCGCCCACCTCGGCACTGGCTTCCTCGTCGGCGATAGCCGAAGCCTTATCTGTGATCAACTCAAGCTTGTACGGCTCGGACGCCAGTTCGGCGCGGGCTTGATCGTCACTAACCACCCGGCGCCGGAAGCGTTGCCGCTCCTTGATGATCTTGGTCATCGCCCTTTCGATTTCGCGAAGATCATCTGGAGTGAAGGGCATTGCCACATCGAAGTCGTAGTAGAAACCGTCGGTGATCGGCGGGCCGATGCCGAGCTTGGCGTCGGCATGCAGCGACTGGACGGCCTGAGCAGCCACATGGGCGGTGGAATGACGCAAGATATTGAGCCCGTCCGGGCTGTCGATCGAAACCGGCTCGACGATCGCGCCTTCGGGGAGCGTGCGATTGAGGTCGCGGAGCTCGTCGTTCACCCGCACCGCGACGATCGTCGGGTCATCACGGAAAAGATCAAGTCCGGTAGTCGTGGCGTCCGTCACCCGCTGCTGGCTGACGCCGCCTGCCGCAATGGTGATGGACATGCTGGACACAATCGATTCCTTCCTGTGCGTTGATCGCCGGGTTGAAGTCCCGGGTAAGCCTAGACCTCAGAGCGGGTGACGCTCGACTGGCTTATGAGCGTGGCTTTAGGCGCCTTTGCTGATCGACTGTGCGACTCCACGTCCGCACGTGGGATATGGTGGGCGTCGCTCGAGCGGGCGATTGGCGCAGTGGTAGCGCGCTTCGTTCACACCGAAGAGGTCACTGGTTCGAACCCAGTATCGCCCACCAGCGGTTTCCCTTATTTGTAAGGGATTCCTAGGGTTCGGTGGGGCTCCGTGCTATCAGCGTGCTATGCCCGACGGCACCCTCCCGTATTGACACCTCACACGTCCAGAGCCAAGCTGAAAGCGGTCCCGACCAGCGGGTCTAGCGCGTGGCCGGGACCTCGACTGCCTGTGAAGGAGGCAACCGTGGATTCAGTATTCCCCGCCGACGCCAACGTCAAACACCTTCGTCACCCTTAGATCCGCGTCCGGTTGGTCGGCACCGACGACAACGCGTTTGCCGTGCTCGGCGTCGTACGCCGTGCGCTACGCGATGCCGGCGTCAGCGACGAGGAGATCCAGGCTTTCAGCGACGACGCGACTGCGGGTGATTACCAGCACTTGCTCGCGGTCGCGATGGCATGGGTGGACGTGACATGAGTGCCACGACCGTGCGAGTCTCGATGTCACTCGAGGATCTCGGCTGGTTGATCTTCGTGGTCCTCCTGGTCGGGTGCGTCATCGCTGCAGTGGTGCGGTGGAAATGACCGCGCTTCGCGCCTGCGTGCTGTCGCT
>Ga0075425_100004292_pt1 | contig 14676 bp, 10 predicted proteins | sample SoiMethybrSBSTD4_FD_75300 | JGI IMG/M metagenome (GOLD analysis project Ga0075425, IMG submission 75300) | Bulk soil microbial communities from a Populus tree surrounding site in Tennessee, USA - Soil MetaG P. TD hybrid SBSTD4 | ecosystem: Environmental > Terrestrial > Soil > Tree plantation...
GCGCGCGGCAGCAGGAGAATCAGCAGCACCGCGGTCACGCCGCCCGCGACCAGCACGCCGGCGCCGGTCCAGAACCACCAGCGGGCGAACACGCTCGGGGTACGCCGCGCCGGCGCGCCGGCGAGCGCCGGATCGGCGGCGTCCGCGGCCGGGCCGCCCGACGCAGCGAGCCCGGGCGCGAGCGGATGCAGCCCGAGCGCCTTCGCCGCGCGGCGCGCCGCCTCGCCGGCGGCGGCGATCGGGTCGGCGCCGGCCTCGAGCGTCGCCCAGCCTTTCGCGGGGTCCGCGCCCGGGCGGAGAAGGTAGACGACCACGCGCTCGATCGCGCCGGTGCGCTCCCGGCTCGTCACCGCGACCGCCTCCGCGTCGACGGCGTGGAGGATCGCCTCGACGGTGTCTCGATCGGGCAGCTCGGGCGCCGTGCCGGCGAGCGCGACGCGCGCGGCGTCGAGCACCTTGACCACGTCGGGCGCGAAGAAGCCTTTCGGCAGCACCGGTGCGGGGTCGAGGCGCAGGAGCTTCTTGAACGCCACGTTCGCGCCGGCGCCGTCGGCCTCGAGCACGAGCGCCGCGCCGAGATACAGGTACGTCTCCTCGAGCGCGGCCAGGTCGTAGATCTCGGCGTGCGCCGTCCCGAGCACCGTCTCGGCGTCGCGCAGGCGCGCGACCGCCTTGGCCGAGTCGACGCGCTTGAACGCTGCGATTCCCGCGGCGAGGGCTGCCTTTCCCTTGTCGAGCGCGGCGTGCAGGCGCGGGTCGGCGGCCAGCACGTCGCGCACGCCGGAGCTGGCGTGCACCTTCGTGAACGCGCGGAGCGCGTCGGCGACCGCGTCCTCGATCTCGGCGCGCTGCGGGTCGGCCGCGCCCAGCGGGACGAGACCGATGACCGCGATCGGCGGAGGAGGCGGCGGCGGCTCGGCGGGACGAGCGTACGCCCGCGGCGCGACCCCGGCGGAGGCGAGCGCCAGCGTCGCTGCCAGCGCGCGCGCCGGCCGGGGGAACGGAGCCATCTCGCCATCATATTTCTTGCCGAGGTAGTCGCAAATGATACATGTAGTTTCATGTGTGACAAGAGCGGTGTGGTGCCGGCGTGAGGGCCGGGCAGGCGGTGACGGCCGCGCTCGCGGTGGGCCTCGGGGTGGCGCTTCTCGGCGCCGCGACGACCGGCGGACTCGACGCCCGCGCGGCGGCAGCCGCCGCGCCGCCCCCCGCGGCCCTGCTCCGCGCCGCCGCGCCGCCTCCCGCGGCCCCCCTGCGCGCCCCCGCGCCGGGCCCGGCCGTCCTGCACGTCGCGGCGCCCCTCGTACCGCCGGACGCGCCGAGCTCGCCCCTCCTCGACGCGCCGACCGTCGCGCCGGTCCTGGACCTGGCCGCGATCGCGCGCGCCGGCGATCACTACGAAGCGCCGCTCGGCGCGACGCGCGCACGGCTCACGCTCGTGCCGCGCATCCAGGAGAAGCTGCGCGCCGTGCTGGAGCGCCGCCCGCCGCCCTACGCCGCTGCCGTCGTGCTCGACGTCGCGACCGGCCGCGTGCTGGGCTTCACCGGCGTCTCGAGCGACGACCCCGGCGCCGGCGCGCTCCTCCCGCTCGAGCCGTTCGGCCCCGCCGCCTCGGTCTTCAAGCTCGTCACCGCCGCGGCCCTGCTGGAGGCGGACCCCTCGGTCGCCGGCGCGCGCACCTGCTTTCGGGGCGGGCTCCATCGGGTCGACGCGCGCGACCTGGTGGACGACCCGCGCCGCGACAGCCGCTGCGTGACCCTGGAGGACGCGCTGGCGCACTCGCTGAACGTGCCCATCGGCAAGATGGCGCTCGGGCGGCTCGCGCCGACGGCCCTCGTGCGGGCCGCGGAGCGGTTCGGCTTCAACCGGCCGGTGCCGTTCGACGTGCCGGCGCCGGCGAGCACGGCGCGCCTCCCGGGCTCGCGGCTGGCGCTGGCGCGCACCGCCGCGGGCTTCGAAGGCGTCCGCCTCTCCGCGCTGCAGGGCGCGCTCCTGGCCGCGACGATCGCCAGCGGCGGCATCGTGCGCCGCCCCGGCATCGCCGAGCCGTTCGAGCCGGAGCAGCTCGGCCGCGCGCTCGGCGCCGGCGCCGCCCACGCGCTCGGGCGCATGATGGTCGGCACCACCACCGAGGGCACCGCGCGGTGCGAGTTCGCGCACGACCGCGCGCTGCGCGACCAGGGCATCGCCGGCAAGACCGGCTCGCTCTACGACCGCGAGCGCGGCCTCGACTTCTCCTGGTTCGTCGGCTTCGCGCCCGCCGAGGCCCCGCGCGTCGCGGTCGCCGTCTTCGTCGCGAACCGCGCCCTCTGGCACATCCGCGCCCCCTACGTCGCGCGCGAGGCGCTGGCCGCGGCGCTCCGCTAGCGCCTCGCCCTCCGCGCGCCCGCCTCCGCGCGCCCGCCTCGCCTCCGCGCGCCCGCCTCGCCCGCCGCGGCGCTACTTGCCCTTCCACGCCGGCGGGCGCTTCGACAGGAACGCCACGATGCCCTCCATCGCGTCCTCCGCGGTGGTGTTCACCGTGAGCATCGCGTTGAGGTGCTCGAGCGCCGCCGCGAACGGCATGTCGGCCATCGCGTAGAACGCCCGCCGCCCGAGCCGCAGCACCGCCGGGCTCTTCGCCAGGAGCTTGCCCACGACTTCGTCCACCGCGGCGTCGAGATCGGCGCGCGCCACCACCCGGTTGAACACGCCCCAGGCCGCCGCCTCGCGCGCCGGGACTTTCTCCCCCAGCAGCGCCATCTCCAGCACGCGCTTGCGCGGGACGTTCCGCGCCATCGTCGCCATGATCATCATCGGGAAGAGCCCGACGTCGATCTCGGGCGTGCCGACCAGCACCTCGTCGTGCGCGATCGTCAGGTCGCACCCCAGCATCAGCCCGAAGCCGCCCGCCAGCGCGTGCCCGTTCACCCGGGCGACGATCGGCGTGCCCAGGCCGGCCATCGTCGTGAAGAGCGCGGCGAACCGCCGCCCGCGCTCGTGCCGCCCCACGAACCCTTCTTCCCCGTCCGCGCCGCTGCCGAGATCGCCGCCCGCCGAGAACGCCTTGTCCCCCGCGCCGGTCAGCACGATCACGCGCGCCGCCGGGTCGGCGTCGGCGGCGGCGAACGCCGCGCCGAGCTCGCGCACCACGTCCGGCGAGAGCGCGTTGCGCCGGTCGGGTCGGTTGATGGTGATGCGCGCGACCCCGCCCTCCACCAGATACAGCAGCGTCTCGAAGGAGGGAGCCGGCGCGGAGGTGGCGTCTCGGTCCGACACGGCCGGCACGGTCAGCGCGGAACGGGGGCCGCGAGCACCTCGGCGTTCGCGTGAGTCACCGGCGTGCTCCCGCTCGCCATGAAGCCGCCGATGGCGATGACCTGACCGGAGGGCAGCAGCGCCGCGGTGTGCAGTGCGCGCGGCGTCATCAGGAGCGTCATGGGGTTCGTGAGGAAGGCCGGCCCGCCCCCGGCCATGGTCCGCGGAGTGATGATCGTCACGAACACCGTCGAGAGGTTCCCCGCCGTCTTGCCGCCGAGGACGACGATGCGTCCGTCGGGCAGCGTCGTGGCGGTGTGCTGGGCCAGGCCGTTCTGCATTCCCTCGATGATCCGCGCCAGCGCCGGGTCGAAGCCGACGCCCGGCTCGAACGACTCCACCAGCGACGTGGGCATCGAGAACACGCCCGACGGGTCGATGTCGGTGAAGCCGCCCGTCACCAGCACCCACTCGTCTCCCGTCTCGACCGTCGCGAGGTTCGCGGTGTGTCCCGCCCGCGCCGTGGACATCGCGCCCAGGCTCATCCAGCCGGTCCCGGTGTAGAGCTCCACCGAGGAGAGCACCTCGGGGTCGCCGCTGGTGGCGTTCGTGCCCACTCCGCCGGTCACCAGCACGGTGCCGTCCGGAAGGAGCGTGGCGGTGTGGTAGGCGCGCTCGTCGCTCATCGGCGCCGCGCCGCCCGCCGCGAAGCCGCCGACCCGCGTGTAGAGGTCGGTCGTCGCCAGGTAGACCGGCTCCATCCCCTCCTGCTCGTTCGTCCCGCCCGCCATGAGCACCGAGCCGTCGTTGCGCAGCGTGGCGGTGTGGCGCCCGCGCGCATCGGCCATGATGTTGGAGACGGGGATGAAGCCGCAGGTCGCCTGCTGGATGATGTCCGAGGGCGCGGGCAGCACGCAGCCCGGGTACTCGAAGGTCTCCGCGCTGTTCAGGGTCGCCAGGTTCCCCGCCGACACGGTGAGCCCGCCCGCGAGCAGCACCGCCCCGTCCGGGAGCAGCGTCGCCGTATGGAAGGCGCGCGGGAAGTTCAGCGGGTTCGGGTCGCCCATGCCGTTCGAGATCAGCACGAAGCGCCCCGACTCGGGGTCGTAGAGCTCGGCCGTCTTCGAGATCGTCATCGGGTCGATGTTGCCGAGCGTGCCGAGCGCGGTCATGAGCGCCTGGCCGCCGCCGGTGATGAGGACCCGGCCGTCCTCCAGCACCGTCGTCGTGTGGCCGATCCGTCCGCCGGGCAGCGTCGACTCGGTGACGCCGTCCTTCGCCACCGCGCGGACCACGATGTTCACCGGCGTGACGAACGCGAAGATCTCCGCCGGCACGTCCTCGGTGGGCGTGTCCTGGAGGATGTCGTGCAGCGCGCTCCCGCCGTACGCGACCACGGAGCCGTCGGCGGACAGCGCCTCGACCTTGATCATCATCCCGGCGGCGAACTTGATGAGGCCGAGCTTCGCCTTCCCGGACTTCGCCGCGAACTCCCGGCTCTTGAGGATCTCCGGCTGCCCGGACGCCTCGTCGATGCCGATCGCCGTCACGCGCACCTTGTCGGCGTTCACGAACGGGTCGAGCGAGCCGTTGTTGATGTAGACCGTCACGTCGACGTCGACACCCGGGCTGCAGGCGCCGAGCCCCAGAAGCGCCGCCGCCAGCAGGGCGCGGCGCGCAAGTGCGTGAGTCGTTTTCATCGAGGTCTCCTCTAGCTCCCGCCCGGCCACATCACGAGCGCGTTCACGCCGTCGCGCGTCCCCCAGTACACCCCGCCGGCCACTGCGCCCGCCACCACCACGCCCACCACGCCCACGCCGAGCCAGAAGTACCACTTGTTGGTCGGGAGCTTGATGTGGATCCCGCCGCCGCCCCCGCCGTCGTCGTCGTCGTCGTCGCCCTTCATCTTCGCGGCGACCTTGTCGTCGCCGTCGTCGTCGTCGTCGTCGTCCGCCACGTCCTCGTCGTCGTCGTCGCTGTCGCGGTGGGAGCGGATCGTGTGGTGCTTCTTCTTGGTGACGCGCGCGGCCTTCTTCTTCTTCTTGTGCGTCGTCTTCTTGATCTTCTTCGGACAGTCGTCCACCTCGGGATCGCAGTCGTCCGCGTAGGCGCCGCCGCCGCCGTCGTCGTCGTCGATGACCGAGGTCTTCTTCGTCTTGGCGATCTTCGACGCCGGCACCGGGACGACCACCGACGCCGTCTTGTCGAGCAGCCCGTCCGGCGGGAACGCGTAGGCGTACTTGATGATCGTCTCGGCCGTGTTCTGGATGCCCTTCTCCATCTTGTCGAGCGCGGCGAAGGTCTTGTCGTCGAACTTCACCATCTCGCCGTCCTCGACGCGGAACATGTACGTGCGCAGGAAGAACACGTCGCCGTCGGGGACGAAGTAGGGCACCACCACGAACTTCGCCTCGGCCGCCGTGCCGAACGCGGCGAGAACCTTGCGCCCCTCGGTGCTGATGATGCCCTTGCCGACCGTCGCGCCGAGCGCGTCGGGCAGGCGCCCCTTCGGCGCCGCCGCCGGCCCCGCCGCCGCCGCGCCTTCCTTCTCCAGCGCCACCGTCAGCTCGGAGGTCTCGTTGCCCTTGATATCGACGCGCTCGACCTTCGGCTTCGAGCCCGCCAGCGTCACCAGCACGTAGTGCACGCCCGGCCGCAGCCCGTCCATCGTGAACGGCGTGGGCCCCGGCGCCGCCGCGCCGTCCACCAGCACCGTCGCGCCCGGGGGCGCGGTGTCGAGCTTGAGCTTGCCCGGCGCCTTCGCCGCCACCTTCTTCACCCGCTTGTCGGTGAGCCCGGCATAGGCGGGATCGAGCCCGGCCATGCTGGCGGGCTTGCCGATCATCGCCACCGCGAGCTTCATCTCTTCCTCGCCCTCGTCCTGGAACCCGGCGCGGAAGAGCGCGTCGCCCAGCTCGAGGTGCGCGGCGGCGAGCCCGGCGAAGTCCTTCGTCTCGGCGAGCAGCGCCTCGTACCCCGACACCGCGCCCTTCAGGATCTCGATCGCCTTCGGCGCTTCCTTGACCTTCGCCTTCTTGCCTTCGTCGACGAGCGCCTTCGCCTCCGCGGCCGTCTTCGCCGCCGGCATGCTCGACGGCCCGGCGCCCGACCCCATCTTCGCGGCGGCCGTGTCGAGGTCCTTGAGGAGCGTGATCGGCACCGAGACGGACAGCTCCTTGTAAAGCCCGGCGGTGACCGCCTCGGCCCCCGCCTTCGAGGCGCCTTCCGGCAGGTCGAGCGCCGGCAGGACGAACACCGTCGGGAAGCCTGGGCCGGCGGCCGCGAGGGCCGCCCCGGGGGCAATCAGCAGTACGGCGAGGCCAAGCAGTCGCGCGGGGATGGAAGAAGGCATGCGGACATCTCCTCGGGGCCCAGGTCGTTGGAAACGTTGAGGTAGCACGTGCTCCCCGGAACGGTCAAATGAGGCGGCGCGCTTTGTTGCTGGCTCAACATAGCGCTGTTACGGTGGTTGACGGCCCCCCCGACCACGTTCATGCGCGTCACCATCGTCACCCGGATCTTCGCGGCCTTCCTCGTGGTGGGGCTGACCCCGCTGGGCGTCTCGGTGTACGCGCTGGGGCGGAGCCGGGCGGCGTCCACCCGCCTGGCCGCGATGCGCGACGGGCTCGTGCCGGTGATCCAGGTGGCGTCGGCGGTGACCGCGTTCGTCTCGAGCAACAAGGACGTGCTCGATCGCGTCGTCGAGGACGGCAAGCCGCCCCTCCGCGCGATGGCCGGCGCGACGTTCCTCGAGTACATGCAGAACGCGCTCGACCAGGGGCGGCGGGCGATCGCCCGGGCCGGCGGGCTGGCCGGCGGCGGCGCGATGCCGGGCATCCCCGAGCTGACCCTGCAGATCGAGAAGCTCGGGAAGCTCCTCGACCAGTACCGCGACGGCGCCGGCGCGCTCGAGGCCGCGTTCGAGGCGAAGGACGGCGAGCTCACCCGCACGGCGCGCGAGACGCTGCTCCGCTACAACCACGAGCTCGCCGGCGAGACGCGCGTGCTCTTCAACATCGCGCAGCAGTCGATCGCCGAGCTCACCGACGAGGTCCTGCAGCTCGAGCGGCAGACCGTGTGGGCGGGCGCGGTGCTCACGGTCCTGGCGTTCCTGCTGGCGGTGGGCGTGGCGCTCGCCTCGGTGCGGCTCCTGCGCCCGCTGCGCACGCTCGCCGAGGGGGCGCGCGCGGTGTCGCGCGGCGAGTTCTCGGTCGAGGTGCCGGACGGCGCGCCGGGCGAGATCGGCGCGCTCGCCGCCGAGTTCACCGCCATGGCGCGCTCCCTGCGCGAGCGCGACGAGCGGCTCGCCGAGGAGCGGCGCTTCCACGCGAACATCGTCGCCTCGCTGGAGGCGGGCGTCATGGTGGTCGACGCGGCGCGGCGGCTGGTCTCGGCGAACCCGGCGGCGCGCGCGCTCTTCGCGCTCGAGAGCGACGCGATCGGCCGCGCGGTCGCGCGCACCGAGCTGGTCGCCGGACTCGCCGACGAGGGCTCGCGCCGCGCGCTCGACAGCGCGCTCGACCAGGTGCGCGCCGGCGGGCCCCCGGTGGGGCTGGCCGAGCTTCCGTTCGGCGACCGGCTCGTGACCGTCTCCGTCTCGCCGCTCGCCGAGGGGCAGGCGCTGGTGCTGGCGACGGACGTGACGAACGAGGTGCGCACGAACCGGCGGCTCATCCAGTCGGAACGGCTGGCGGCGGTGGGCAAGCTGGCCGCCCAGGTCGCGCACGAGATCCGCAACCCGCTGTCGTCCATCGCGCTGAACACCGAGCTCCTCGAGGAGGAGGTCGGCGAGAAGGGCGAGGCGCGCGCGATTCTCTCGGCGGTGCAGCGCGAGGTGGAGCGGCTCACTGCGATCACCGAGGAGTACCTGCGCTACGCGCGGCTGCCGCGCCCGCGGCTCCGGCGCGGCGAGCTGAACGACGTGCTGCGCGAGCTCTGCGGCTTCATGAACGAGGAGCTGGGCGCGCAAGGCGTCGCGCTGGAGACGGACCTGTCGGGCGAGCTGCCGCCGGTGCGCGCCGACGAGCGCCAGCTCCGCCAGGCGTTCTTGAACGTGATGAAGAACTCGCAGGCGGCGATGGGGAAGGGCGGGCGGCTGGCAATCTCCACCCGCCCGGTCTCGGCCGGCGTGGAGGTGCGCATCAGCGACACCGGCGAGGGCATCGCGCCCGAGCACCTCGAGCAGGTCTTCGAGCCGTTCTTCTCCACCAAGGAGGAGGGGACCGGGCTCGGGCTGGCGGTCACCCGGCAGATCGTCGAGGAGCACGGCGGGTCGGTGCGCATCGAGAGCGAGCGCGGCAAGGGGACGACGCTCACCGTGACGCTGCCGGCCGCGGACGCCGAGGGGGCGTCGGCCCCGGAGCTCGAGGATCCGGTGGCGCGTTGACCGCGCGGCCGACCGCGCCTACGATTGACAGATGCACATCCGCACGCGTTCAGCGGTCGCCGGCGCAGCCCTGATGGGGGCCGCGGTGGCGCTCGCCGCGCCGGGCGCGGCGCGGGCGGCCGATCCCGCGCATCCGCCCCGCGTGGCGGCCGCCGACGTGGGCGCGCCCGCCAGCGGCGCCCCCGCCGCCGCGCCGGCGCTCACCACCGGCGACGCCGAATACGGCCGCCGCCTGGCGGCGATCCGCGCCAGCCTCAAGGAGATCGACGACAACATCAAGATGCTCGAGGGCCGCATCGGCACCCTCGAGAGCGTGGCGCTGGCGGATCCCGCCGAGACGTCGCACGTGGTGCTGATCCACCGCAACGAGATGGGCGAGAACTTCGTGCTCGAGTCGCTGCGCTACGAGCTCGACGACGCCGTCATCTACAACCGCCTCGACCCGGGCACCGAGCTGAACGCGAAGAAGGAGTTCGAGATCTTCTTCGGGCGGCTGCGCAGCGGCCGCCACACCATCGCGGTTACGATGGTCTACCGCGGGCAGGGCTACGGCGTGTACTCGTACCTCAAGGGGTACCGCTTCAAGATCAAGTCGAGCTACACGTTCGACGCGACCGTCGGCGGCAAGACCTGTCTCAAGGTCGTGGGCTACGAGCGCGAGACCGACAGCCTGGAGCTGAAGGACCGCCCGCACGTTCGCTACGACCCCGCGCCGGACTGCAAGGCGTCCCCCCTGAGCGTCGGCACCACGCCCGGCAAGACCGACGACAAGGACAAGAAGTAGCTCCCCGATGGCGCCTGGCGAGTCTGAGGGCTCGGCCGGCGCGGCCGGAGGGAGCGAGCGGCGGCGCGAGGAGCGCGGTCCGCTCATGCTGCGCGTGGACTACGGCGACGCGCCGGCGTTCCTGAACGACTACACCGAGAACCTCTCGCGCGGCGGCGCGTTCGTGGTGACGGCGCGGAAGTTCCGCATCGGCGACCAGGTGGGGCTGGTGCTCTCGTTTCCGGGGCTGCTGGCCCCGCTGAAGCTCTCCGGCGAGGTGCGCTGGATCCGCGCGACGCCCACCGAGGAGGGCGAGGCGGGCGTCGGCGTGCAGTTCGTCCCCGCGGCGGACGGGCTGGGGCGGCTGGCGCGGCTCGTCGATCGCGTGCGCTCCGGCGACCGCTCGGTCGTCACGGGCGTGCGGCGCTACCGCCTGCTCATCGTGGAGGACAACGAGCACGTGCGGTTCCTGCTGCGCGAAGGGCTGCAGGCGGTGACCGAGCGGCAGCGGCATCTCAAGGTGGCGTTCGACTTCTCCGAGGTGGCGCACGGCGAGGAGGCGATGAAGCTCCTCGAAGCGCCCGGCGCGCTGCCCTTCGATCTGGTGGTGACCGACCTGTACCTTCCGGTGATGGACGGCCTCACGTTGATCAAGACGCTCCGCGCGCACCCCGGGCACCACGACGTGCCGATCCTGGCGGTGAGCGCGGGCGGCGACGCGGAGCTCGAGCGCGCCCGCGCGGTGGGAGCCGATCTGGGCCTGGCGAAGCCGCTGCAGATTCGCAGCTTCTTCGAGACCGTGGTGAAGCTCCTGCAGCGACGCCAGGACGTGGACCCGCGCGAGGATCCGGACTCGTCGCCCGACGTCCTCAAATCGCGCGCCGGGCAGTGAGCGCGCCGGGGCCGGCGCCGCCGCCTGCCCGCTCAGACGTCGCTGCCGGACTTGCCCGCGGGGGCGTGCGTCGCGAACTTCCGCAGGTAGGCGAGCACCTGTTCCTGCTCCTCGTCCGGGAGGAGCGCCATGCGGTGCGCGGCCCGCGCGCCGATCACGTCGAAGAGCACGAACTGCCGCAGCATGCCCGCCGCCTCCACCTTCAAGAGATGGTCCAGGTACGGGATCGACGGCGCCGCCGGATCGCCGGCGCCGGCGCCGCTCTTGCCGCTGTCGCGCGCGTCCAGGTAGGACGCCAGCACGATGCGCACGCAGTACTCCTCTTCCATCTCGCTGCGGACGTACGTGCCGGTCAGGCCGGTGGCGTCGTGCCAGAGCGCCGGCTCGTAGCGCATCGCCGCCTTGCACATCGCGTAGGGCACCGCGTAGGGGGCGCCTTCCTCGAGGTAGCCGACGGCCACCGTGCCGTCGCGCCGCAGCTCGACGCGAATGGCCGGCTCGAAGCGCGGCGCGGCGACGTCGGCGCCCTTCGCCAGGGCCGAGAGGCGCGTCCAGGCCCACACGTTGCGCGGGCTGTAGAGAAGGGCGTGCAGGATCTCGTCCTCGGCGCCTTTGGGGTCGCCGGTGGCGAGGAGGGCCTCGGCGAGGAACCGGTGCGCCTCGGCGTCCACGGGGTTCGCCGCCACGGCGCGGCGGTAGAACGGCACGCCGGCGGCGGGGCCACCGGCGGCGGTCTCGGCGATTTGACCGAGATACAGCAGCGCGCGCGGCAGCTCCGGCGCGGCGCGCAGCACCTCCTCGAACGCCTCGCGCGCGGCGTGGAGATCGCCCTTCTTGAACGCCTCCTCCCCGCGCTTCCAGGCCGCGGCGGCGGAGTCGGGCGGCGCGAGCAGCACGAGCTCCTTCCCGCCGGCGGTGCGGCGCACCCCGGTGAACGGACTCGGCTCCTCGGGCGTGGCGCCGAGAAGCTCGTCGAGGTTCGACTCGCCGGCGGACGAGAGGGGGTTGATGCCGTAGCTGCGCGGCGAGTCGAGCAGCGTGCGCTCCAGGTCGTTGAGCTTCACCTTCGCGGCGGCCAGGTCGGCCGGAAACCCCGGGCGTGGGCCGACCGGCGCCAGCGCGAAGATCGACGGATCCGGATGCACCTCGCGGGCCCGCAGCACCGGGCCGCTCTTGTCGCGGGTGCGGTCGCCCATCGCGAGATGGCCGCCGCCGTCGGGAAGCTCGTCCGAGTAGAGCTTCGCGCGATCGCGCGGCGCGGTGGAGCCGTGCGACGCCGCCGTGCCGCACCCGGCCGCGAGCAGCAGGGCCGCGCCGGACGCGAGTCGGAAGCCTGCGAAGGCGCGCATGCGGCGAACGGGTACCACAGGCGCGGTCGGCGCGCCACGCGCCGGTTTCCCTCCGCGCGCCGCTTCCTCTACGATCGGCGCGTGCGCGGGTGCATCGCGGGCGCGGCGTGCGCGCTCTTGCTCGGCTGCGGAAACGGCGGCAACGCCCCGCCGCCCGACGGTACGCCGGTCGGGGGCGACGGCGGCGCCGACGCCGGAGGCGGCACCGACGCGCTCGTGCCCGGCACCGACGCGGGCACCGACGGGGGGAGCGACGCCGGCTGGATCATCCCGGCGGGCTGCGGCGTTCCGGCGATCGCCCTCGCCACGCTCGGCTTCGCTCCCGTCGCCGGGCCGGCTGCGGCCATCCCGGGCGCCGGCGTCGGCGCCACCGTCAGCGCGGTCGAGGTCGCGCGCCTCACCTTCACGCGCGACGACACCGGCACCGCGTACTACTTCCGTACCGCCGGACCCACGCTCGTCGGGGCGTTCAGCGTGGGCGAGGCCGTGACGGTGCGGGCGAGCGTCGATCCCGTCACCCAGCTCGCCACGCACGTCGTCGAGAGCGGCGGCGCGACCCGCGCCGCGGCGCTCTTTCTCTTCGGCAGCGTCCTGCCGCCGCCGAACGCGTCCGGCACCGGCACCGGGCTCACGCTCGCCTACGGCCCGTCGTGCACGTTCCCCGACGCCCGCGGAACCTGCGGCCGCGCCCCGCTCGACGTGGAGCGGCGGCCGGTGGACACCACCGGCAGCGCCGGCACGCTCACGCTCTGGGCGGGCGATCAGGGCCTGCGCGACGGGTTCATCGTGACGGTGGTGGATGCGCTGCTGCTTCCGGCCTACGCGTCGGGGAGCTGCGCCGTGGCGGGAAGCGCCTATCTGGGGGTGACGTTTCTGGCGTCGCCGTGACTAGTCCGCCCAGCCGATGGCCGCGCGGAGCTTCTTCTTCGCCTTGTTCGACGACAGCACCTCGATGACCGTCTCGAAGTGCGTCGGATCCACGATCACCGGCCACAGGATCTCCGCGACCTTCACGCGATCCTTGTCGAAGTCGAACGCGCGCAGGATGGCCTCCGCCTCCGCGCAGGTGAAGTAGTACTTCTCGGTGCGGCGAGCGACGAGGTCGCGCTTCTCCTCGAGTGTCGTGCGCAGGCCGATCTCGCGCACCAGCGACTCGAGCTTCTTCGGACCGTACGGCCGCAGGACCACCGCGCCGGCCGGCGCGCCGCCGTGCGGCACCGGCTCGAGCCCGGTCCCGGAGCGGTACACGAGCACTTCCTTGTCGACCGGCGCGCTGGTCGCCGCGCCGCTCCTGGCCTTCGGCTCCGGAGCGAGGGCCGGCTCGGCCGAGCCGAGCACCTCGAGTGCCGCCTCGATCTCGTCGCGCGCCGCGTCGGTGGACGCGCGGAGGTCCTTGCGGGCCTTCCCCTTCGTCTTGCCGGCGAAGCCGTCGACGCTCTCGAGGTTCTTGAGCGCCGCCTCGAGCCGCGCGCGCAGCGCCGTCGAGTCCACCACGACCTTCTCGGCGGTCGCCTGCGCCGGCGCCGCCAGCGCCACCAGGCCCGCCACCCCCACCGCGAGCGCGACCAGGTGCGCTCCATTCTGCGTCTTCATGTCTTCGATCTCCTCGGCCGCTTGTACGGGAGGAGCGGGAAAACCTTCCCCGAATTCGCGGTGCCGGGACCGGGAGTCGAACCCGGATGCCCTCGCGGGCGGAGGATTTTAAGTCCCCTGCGTCTCAGCCAGTTCCGCCATCCCGGCGCGCCGCGCCAGGATACCGCTTCTCGGCGCCCGCACGGAGCGACTTGGTCGCGTGGCAGATGGCGCGGTTCGCCGGGGGGGCGTGCACGGTGACCGGGTCGTTCGACGGGTCGGCGCCGGCGTCCCGGGCGACCGGAGGCAGGTCGCGCTCAAGGCGCGGGACCCGGGCCTCCGGTGAGGCGCGCGCCCGGACCGACCACCACCAGCCAGGTCTGGTCCGCTTCGAACGGGAAGCCGAGCCAGCCGGGCTTCGTGCGGGTCATCTCTTCATAGTAGGACCGATAGCCTAGAGCATACGACGGAGCGAGCCCCGCCGCCGCGAGCGCCTCGCCGGCGGCGCCGGCGTAGGCCGGCGCGGTGTCCTCCGCGGCGAAGAGAAAGACGCCGGGCTTCATGCGAAACGGGACGTCCGCGTCGGCGCGCACCGTCCACCCCGCTTCGGCGAACGCCGCGTGCAGCTCTGCGCCCAGCGCCGCCGCCGCCGGGTCGGCGCGCTGAACGCAGAGCCACACCGGCGCGGGCCCGGCGGCGCGCAGGCTCTCCACCAGCCTGCCGCGCAGCTCCGGGGCGATGGCCGGCGCCGCCGCCGTTCCGCTCCCCGCGCCGGCGGCCGCCGGCGCAGGCGGCGCTGCCGCCAGGGCCGCGCTCGCCCCGGGACGCAGCTCCTCCAGCAGCGCCCGTGCCTCCGTGTCGCCCGGATTCCCGCGCAGCGCTCGCTCCAGCTCGGCGACTGCCGCGTCCGTCCGCCCGCTCTTCGCCAGCCAGCGCGCCCAGTAGACGAAGCGGCGTGGCGTGGCGGGATCGCTATGCGCCGCCAGCTCCAGCCGCTCCTTCGCCTCGGCGTCGCGCCCGAGCGCCGCCAGCACGCGCGCGCAGCTCTCGTGCGCGGTCCTGAACTCCGGGTGGATCTCGGTGGCGCGCGCGTAGTGCTCGAGCGCCGCCGCCAGCTCCCCGCGCTTCTCCAGGATCCCGCCCCAGCGGTGCTCGCTCATCTCGTGCGCCGGATCGATCTCGAGCGCGCGCTTCAGCTTCTCGATGGCCCCGTCGCCGTCGCCGGCGCGCTCCAGCCCCACGGCCCAGAAGTACCAGGCGGTCTGCGGCTTCGGGTCGGTGGCCGCCTCGGCGGACCAGTAGCGCACCATCTCGTCCGGCGTGGCATGCGCCTCCATCAGGCCGCCGAGCAGGTAGCGCGCGTCCTCGTCGTACGGGCCGACGCGGATCATCGCCTCCAGCGTCGCGATCGCCTCGGGGAAGCGCCCCTCGTCGCGGAGCGCGCGGCTGCGCGCCCGCAGCGCCGCCGCCAGCCGT
>Ga0075425_100004294_pt1 | contig 14674 bp, 9 predicted proteins | sample SoiMethybrSBSTD4_FD_75300 | JGI IMG/M metagenome (GOLD analysis project Ga0075425, IMG submission 75300) | Bulk soil microbial communities from a Populus tree surrounding site in Tennessee, USA - Soil MetaG P. TD hybrid SBSTD4 | ecosystem: Environmental > Terrestrial > Soil > Tree plantation...
CGAGATCAGGAACGTGCCGTCGGGCGAGAATGTGTAGGAGCGATGTTCGAACCCGGTGGTGAGGCCGCGTTCGATGCGGGCGACGGTCTTGCCCGACTTGGCAATGGTCAAAACCGCGTCGTAGCCATAAGCGCCACCCGCGTGGTGGCTAAGCGTATAGGGTCCAACCTGCGTGCGCGCACGCACGAAGGCGTCGCGGGATGTTGCCGGCAAGGGCTCGGGTCGCCCCAGTACACGCCCCGGCCGCGGCAGATCGAGGCGGTAGGAAAGCGGGCCATAACCGCCGGCGGGGTCGTCCGTCACCCATGTCTGCCCCCAGGCGAGCGCGGAGCCGGCAGCTGCAAAGCCCGTTGCCCATACCGGCGTGCCGGTCCCTCGGAGCACTTGCTTGGTTTCGGCCGTCAGCGGGTCCCAGATGTGAATCTCATGTTTGTTCCCGCCGGCGGTAGCAACGAGCCGCCCGTCGGGGCTGAACGCCGCGGCGAAAACGACGTTGTCGTGCTTGATGTAGCCCTGGATGGCACGGTTGGCGCCAACATCCCAGAGGTATTGCGGCTGCCCAGCACAGGAAATGCCGCCGCCACACGTCGACAACAGCCATCGGCCGTCGGGACTGAAGCGCAAGATGCCGACCTGCGCGCCGCGCTGATTGCCAAGGATGCGCAGCCCTCGCCCCGACCGGTCGTCCCACAGGCGGATTTCGCCATCGAAGCTGCCGGACGCCACGATGTTGCCCGATGGGGAGACGGCAAGGGCCGAAACCCTCTCGGTGTGCCCCTTCATCTCCGCGACTTGGCGGCCATCGAGCACGCTCCACAGGCGCAGCGTGCGGTCCAAGCTGGCGGTGATCAGCCGCTTACCGTCGGGCGTGAACGCCACGGGGGCCACTTCGTCCTTGTGCCCTTCCAACCGCTTGAGTTGGCGCGCACGCTCCACGTCCCACAGGATGGCGGAGCGATCCTGGCTCCCCGAAACCAAGAGGGTGCTGTCCGGTGAGAAGGCAAGCGCGCTGATGTTGCGCGTGTGGCCGGTGAGAACGCGCACGAGCTCGCCGGTGGCGAAATTGTAGATGCGGATCTGCCGGTCACCCCCTGCTGGCGCGGTCAGCTGGCCCGCAACCGCCAGTCGCGCACCATCGGGGCTGAGCGCCATAGTGAATATTCTGCCCTCGTCCCCGAGGCCCACCTGACCGCGAATGCTGCGCACGGTGCGGCCGGACTGCCAATCCCAGACACGAATCACCTTGTCTCCGCCTGCAGAAATGAGCTGTTGGCCATCCGCGCTGAAGATGACCGTCGCAACCAAGCCGGTATGCCCGCCGGTATCGAGCATGAGCACGGGGTCTGCTTGTGCACGAGCGGCACCGGCACCCGCGTGAAGGGCGATCAGAATGGCGAACCAAAATAGCACGCCCATGGAAGCATGCACCTCAAGTTGCGGCCCATCGCTGAGAGGCGCGATCACAGCGGCGCAATTCAATGCCGCCTGCGGCTGCGGCTGTTACGCGACCCATGACCGCTCGTCTTGCTGTCACTCGTCTTGCTGTCAACCCTTTTCTTAAAGCGAGCAGGTCCCCTCGAAGCCGTACTCTTTTCCGTGGGCGCCGTTGCGCCGAATCTTGGAGGCGATGAGGGGCCAACACTATCCCCGCCCCGGGAGCGACCGCCGTCTGTGCTGCCGCCACCGGTGCCGCCGGTACTCCTGGAATCGCCGGGGCTTGAACCGGGAGTACCCGAGCTCGAACCGGGAGTACAGGTATAGATGTCACCGTCCAGATAACGGTGCCATCCCTCCCTGCGTCTCCCATCCCGCCGATAACTGCCGTACTGACAGTCCCGGTGCGAACCGTGCACCTTGAGAACGCGATCACTAAAGCCTGGTGAGGGTAGAATGGCCGCCGCAGTGGTTGGCAAGGCGATGATCCCAAGACCGCCTAGTCCGAGCGAGAGGGCGAGGACAATTGAGGAGCGGGCAACGGCGAGCGTGTTCAAATTGCTTACCTTGCAGCGAAGCAGCGGCATGGGCCCCCCCTCAGTACGCGGAGCGTCTGTTCGGATCCGGCGAGCCAAGCCACGACCCGGGCCAACAAGGACTTACGTGCCTTGAAACAGGAACTCTGTACCCGTTCTTGCTCGACACTGCAAACCTTCTCTCACAGCGTGGCGCCGAGCTCTGTGATCGGCATCACACCGCGAACTCGCTCGGAGGCAGAGGAAAGCAGGATGCGGGGTTGCGTTTGTCGGCGTGAGCCGCTCAACTGCGGGCCCTCGCGACCCCGCCGGGCACTGAACGGCATTGCCAGCCAGGTCCAAAATTGCACGGTCCCCTCGCGCAGTCCGGCGCCGCGATCCCTCTCCGCGGCTAAGGCAGTCGGGTTAGGGACCGTTGGGCGGTACCAACTGCCGCGGACGCCCTCACGCGAGCCAGAATGTCCCAGCACATGGGGAGATGCTGCATCGCAAACGGGCGCAAACTGACGAAGACTGCTGTGGGGTCAACCTCTGACGAAATCTGCGGCTAGAACCATCCTCGTCGCCACGGTCGGTCTACCCTCACCAACAGACATCCATCGGCGTCATGCGGGGACGGTGCAGGAGCGCCAAGACCGAACGTCAGCGAGCGCACCATAGGGGGCGCGCAAACACGTGGGGAGGTTTGTCAGATGGGCGGCACAAACGGCGCCCTCTTGATCACAATGGGCGTTTCGATCAATCGCGGTCGCAGCCTCTTCTTCGGCTCGATCAGTGATCCACTACCGGTCTTGTCCTCCTGCCAGCGCATGCGCCCAGGTACCTTATCCAGAGCTATCGGATAGATCGTCAGTCTGTCCGGTTCGAATTTCATCCTGAGGAAATTCTTGTAATTCCTGATGCCGAGCGCACTGAACGAGTCCTGGTGCATTCCAAACAGCAGCGACGTCAGGACCCAATAGATGCCAAACACGAATGCACCAAGAATGCCACCGATAACAATCATCAGGAAAGTGTACAAGCATGTGCCGAATAATTTTACGATGAAGTTCTGACTTTCAGAGAAGAAATTATAGACGATAGCCAGCAACGAATTTGTTGCGAGGAGCACCGTCAGATGAGCCGCCGTATGCGCCGTCCCGATCGTTAGCTTGACGGCCCATCTAACCCACTGTGTTGCAAGGTCTATTTCCGCGTATTGGACAAGGCCAATCCAAAGGCCCGCGATCAAGAAGAAGAATGCCGGGCTCGCTAGCATGCCACTCAAGACCCGATCCGGTGAGAATTGCACCCCCAACACGCTCCAAAGATACTTCCACCATCCTCCCTGCCTCTCAACGTCCACTAGCAATTTCTTGAAGCCGAGGCTTACCTCCTCTTTAACGGCCGTCTCGGGGGTCTTGGCGGCAATCACGGAGGTGGCTCCATCTGGTGGCGTAGTCAATTCGACCAGCTTCCGGTCCACGACCGATGTCCTTGCCGCATTGCAGGCACTGGCCGCATTCGCGTCGCCAGGGAATTCGGCAAGGCATTGCATCTTGATGCTGACATGCTGGGCATTCTTGATCGCCACGGTGGGATCGGCGACGGCAATCTGGAACACCCACGCAAAAATCATGTAGACCACGCCCATGAACAGGGCGAAGCGCCGATTGTGCAACGGCAGAAAGAGGTTCTGGAGAGCGAGCAGGCGGCTTCGGGCCTTGGTTGGATAAAACACGCCGGCACGGAAGCGAACGAGCCCCTCCGGGGCTCGCAAACCCAGGAACGACCTCTTGCGGCGTTTGGGAACGTGTTGTTCGCCCGAATTGACGCTTAAGGTCTCCTCGCGCACATGAATCTCCTCCTTTTGATCGTGCGTGGGATGGGCGAAAGCTCCGCCGCCACCGGATGTAATAAGGTGCAGCTTCGGTTCCGGCGGGTCGGTCTCATATCTGCTGTAGTGGTGCAAATCTCCGGCTAGAACAGCGCACACTTCTCCGTTCTTACGCGCCAGCTGGCAGATCATGGTCAGCGCTTTGTACTCATGCTTAAACCAGTCGGGGGCATGAAGGATAATGATGACCTTATCTCCAGGAGCGACTTTTTCGGATATCGCCTGGAAATAGTGCCGCTGCGCGACATCGAGGCTATCGCCCAAAGCGACGTCAACGCCCCAGATCCACCAATTATGAGGAAGCTTGAGCGCAAAATAGCTGCGCTGCTGCTTGCACCGCCAGCCACCGACAGCCGAGGCCTCGTAGCAGAACTGGTTAGAGAAGGCGGCAAGCCCATCATACCAATCGTGGTTGCCGGCAATAAAAAACAGTTCCCGCTTTGGTTCCTGTTTTTCTGGATCTTTCGGATCCCATGTAAAGGGAAATGCCCAGTCGTAAGGATTGAGGCATCGGGTGCGGTATTCTTCCTCGGTGGCGTTCGGGTACGCCAGGTCACCGCCGAATATTAGGATCTGGCCCGCTGGTAGCTTGAGCGGAGGTTCCTTCCGGGTTGTGCCCAGAACTTCGAGCTCTGGACGCGCCAGAAGATAAGCCATCGTATAAGTCGCTTCGAATCCATCACCCAGATCGGCGATGAAGTCGACCCAAAGGGCCCCCTTGTCGAGCTTTAGACGCCGAACCTTCCTGGAATCGAACAAAACTCGGTCGTCTTCGGTAGCCTCGTCGTACTCCTTTTTGGTTGGAAAATAGGGGTTGTTCGGGTCCGCGTCGGGAGGAAAAACCTCCCCCTTGTCGAGATCTATTTTGCTGAAGTCGTGGCGCCGGACGACCACGCCCATGTCCCTGTCGCCATCTGCTGCCTCCTGCATGGGGCGTTGGTCGGCGTATTCACCGATCGTGCTGGAGATAAGGGTTCGTATGGCGACCATCCCAAGCACAAATGGATCGAACCAATCGACCATTTGCGGCAGCTTCCCAGCTTCAAGCTGTCGAACGATCTCCTCACCCGTCGGTCTTAGTAGGTCAGCCATCCTCGAAGCTCCCTGAGGGCGGCGACATTGTCTTAGTCTTCAACAACCATAAAAAATCCGCCCGCTGCATTGTTGTCCCGCTGCTCGGCGGGCGTCACTCATAAGGCAATGCAGGGCACCCACTTTGGCGATGCACAGGTGCCGAATGGACACATCTGCATCGTCTCTGCTGCTGCAGTCCGACGATCCAAGCGAATGCGAACCGCCGTTGTCCTTGCGGAAATCTGCAATCGTCTTGTGGTCCGTGCAATTTCGGCTGATCTCAACCATTTGCGGACCGCCTGCATCGAGCTTTGGCCTGCCCAGTCTTGGTCCGTAACACCCTCAATTTCTGCCGTGGTCGTTGCGACTGAGGGCACGCACACTTGTATGGGGAGATTTTTGTCAAGGCGATTTCCCAAGGGTCCTGTCCATTGTCTCGTCCCTTACAGATTCTTTGTTCGATCTGGCAGTTTCTTTGTTCGATCTGGCAAACCGTTTCTTCGTCCCGACCACGCGTCGAGTTGCCGGCGCGCGCAGGAGCGGTCAATGGCTGGCCGCCTTTGGCGGCCACCGAAAGGCTTGGCCTTGACGGCTCCGAGCACGATGGCACAGTTGCTGAGGTCGGGATGACGGACGTTCGAGGGGAGCCCCGCGTGTGTGCACGAATATCCGTGCCACATACTTGTATGCGGTGGGTTGCAGAGACCCGAACCATGATGCAGTGATGCGCATCGCAGCGAAAGCTCCGAGGCGGCGGACCCATTCTGTGTGACGGCATTGAAGCCATGTGTGAGTACGGGACACCGCCACCTCGAACCGTCATCGGCGATCCGTCGGAAGGATGCAGACAGCGCCGAAACCGTCAGGTGTTCTTGAGCGAGCGTACTCCCTTCAGTGCGCAGGACGCAGGATCACGCCCTCGAGCACAGCGCCATGCCGGACGAAGTGCCACAAGCCGATGAGGAGCTTGCGCGCGAGCGCGACGGTCATCTTTTTGCGCATTCTCGGTGCGCGCCCGAAACCACTTTGCCAAGGCGCTCTCCTTCTGGAAATTAAGGAAGCGCCACGCGAGTTGGATCATCCCTTTCCGCACTCGAGCGTTGCCGGATCGGGCGAGCCCCTTCTCGCGGCGTTTCTTCCCGCTCTCGTCAGGCGAGCCCGTGAGGCCGGCATAGCGCGCCACGGCGCGCCGGTCGCGCAAGTTGCGTGACAAGATCTCCTTAACCAGCATGTCCGCCGTCTCGATGCCAATCCCGATCACGCGCGCCAGAAGGAGGACCATCAGATTCGGTCCAGTCTTGAGAGCCTTGTCTACACGGCAGAACCCATACACCGCAGCAAGCACCGCCTTACTCGACCACCGCGTCTGCGGTCGCAAGGAGGCTCGGCGGCAGTCGTCAGCAGGCGAACTCTTGACCCACTTCTTCTGAACGCGCAATCGCAGTGCAGCAATTGCCGAGACGCCGTGCGCGATCATCTGATACTCTGATCGCGGCGCTGTGGAGTGGCGGGCAAGTGAGACGGAGGGAGTTCATTACACTTCTCGGGAGCGCGGCGGCCTGGCCGCTCGCGGCGCGCGCTCAAGACAAGGTCCGTGTGATCGGTATTCTCGAAACGATTTCGCCCGAGCTGAATGCCGGCAACCTCGATGCCCTCAGTAGGGGACTGAAAGATCTTGGATACACCGAAGGGCAAAACATACGGTTCGACTATCGGTCGGCCGAAGGTCAGGCAGCGCGCTTCCCTGCGCTCGCCGCCGAGCTCGTTCGGTTAAAGGTCGACCTCATCGTGACGCGCGGAACGCCAGCCGCGCGCGCCGCGAAAGAAGCAACAAGCACCATCCCGATTGTCATGGCCGCGATCGGTGAGCCGATTGGGACCGCCGTAGTTGCGAACCTTGCGCGCCCGGGCCGGAATGTCACGGGATTGAGCGCCGTTGTAGTCGACCTTTCGGGGAAGCGCGTGGAATTGATGAAGGAGATGGCTCCGGGCGTCACCCGCGTGGGGTACCTGAACAACATGAGCAACCCCTTAAATCCGCCGGCCTGGGCGGAAACGCAAACGGCTGCTCGGTCCTTGGGCATCCAGGCAGAGCTGCTTGATGTGCGCAGCAAGGACGATATTGCTCGTGCTTTCGAAAAGGCCGCTCACGCTCGCGTCGATGGACTCCTCGTCGGTATTGAGGCTGTTGTGCAACAGCATCGAACTATGATCGTCACCCTGTCGGAGCGGCAACGCCTGCCAACGATTTACGCATCTCGAGAGTATGCGGAAGCCGGCGGCTTGATGACCTATGGCGTGAGTTACCCGGACCTCTACCGTCGCGCTGCAGGGTTCGTGGACAAGATTCTCAAGGGCGCGAGAGCCGGCGATCTGCCGGTGGAGCAGCCAACCAAGTTCGAGCTGGTGATCAACCTGAAATCTGCGAAGGCACTCGGACTTGCGATCCCGCAATCGATCTTACTGCGGGCAAACGAAGTGATCGAATAGCCACTTTGCTGCATTGCATGAGTCTCCTTGTGGCACACATTCTCCGTTCGCGGCGCTGCAGCGATTCAGTCTGCTCTCTGAGGTACTTGTGCCATCCCGGTGACGCGCCTGGCAACGACTGACAGTTGGGTTGAATCCGCAAAACAGCATGCCGTCACGGGCACGCCTTACCAACCTCGGCCGGAAGCAATATCCGAGAAAATCGAACTTGACGTTCGGATACTTGCCTCTGCGCTTGTCGTCCTTGCAGTGATCCTGGTCTTCGTTGGATGCATCTCCAGATGGCACTCCGTCAGGCGAGCCTGAAGCACGGCCTTGACGCTCTATGAATCGCAAGGTCGGTAACCGGACGGGATCACCGCAGCGCAGCGAACGGAGAAAGTGTGCCATTAACTAGCACTGGGCAGGCAGAGAGCGTAGACTTGACCGATCGTGCACTGCCGGAGGAAGTCATCATGGCTGCATCAGCGGACTCACTGCACGGCTACCACGTGCACATCTACTACAATGATGAGACCCTGGCCGCCGCCCATGCGCTCCGCGACCTGTTGGCGGCAAGCTTCCCGGTGCAGATCGGGAAGAACGCTGGCATTGCTGGCCCGCATCCGGTGCCGCAGATCCAGATCATTTTCAAGAAAGAAGCGTTCCAGCAGGTCGTGCCTTGGTTGATGTTGAACCGCGACGGGCTCGACATCCTGGTGCATCCGCTGAGCGACAACGAGTACGACGACCATACCGACTATGCACTTTGGATGGGCACGCCAATTAAGCTCAAGGTCGAAACGTTGCCGCACGGTCCCTATCCGGCGAGATTGTTGCCGGCTGGCTGAGCTAGCAGGTCTCACGTCCAGCGCCGCAGGCAAGCTCGTCAAGTAGAGCTCGCGCATCTTTGAGGTCCGAGAGGCTCACACCTTTGGGGAACCAGCTGTGGATTCGTGCGAGAATTTCGTAAGCTTCAACCCGCCTGCCTTGGTCGCGCCAGAGGCGTGCCAAGCTAAGCGCCGCGCGAAGCTCCCAAATTCGTGCTCCCTGTTGGCGTGCACATTCGAGCGCCGTCAATAAGCACTGTTCTGCCTGTTCAGCATTTGACAAGGATGTCATCAACAAGACCTCACCTCTCAGGCGCTGCGCTTCGGCCGCCCACCATCTCTCTCCGGTCCGCTCAACTTCTTCGATGGCTTCAGATGAGGTCGTCAAGGCGCGGTCGAAATTTCCAGTCCGCGCATACGCAAGCGCCAAATAGGATAAGTTGAATGAGCTCTGGAAGTTTGCTCCCGTCTCGCGTTGCGCGATGAGTGCCCGATTCATTAGGGCTATTGCTTCCTCTGGTTGATCGCTTTCTACCAGGTTGACTGCCCGAAGAACGTTGGCGCGACTGATATGATATGGACTTCGTTGATCCGTAGCGATCCTGAGGCCTTTTTCCGTGGCATCAATTGCGCCTCGCAGATTGCGCACATGGTTGAAGAAACGAGCCAATGCGAGAAGCGCCGAGACCAAAGTAAAGGGATGAGCTCGCTTGCGCGCATTACGCACCCCGGCGGATATGATTGCCCGCGCATCGTCGACGGCACCGGTGCAAAGCGTGGCGAGACCAAGCCAAACGAACATGAAGGAATGAATATGATGACCGGCCACGAATGCGACGGGACGGCAAGCCACCTCATCATAAAGAGACAATGAAGTTTTGAGATGCAGCTGGGATTGCTTGAAATTGCCGATTGGCAATTGGGCCGTGCCAGCAAAAAAATGTGCCACACACGCTGGCGACTTTTCGAGGGATCTTTTCAATAGAGGTTTGCACAATTGGAGTCCCAGTGGGGCCTCAGAACGAATCAAGTGATACTGGAACAGGCCGCCCAGAGCGCGCAGCGCTTCGATAGGGTGAGTCGATTCGTCCAGAAGAACGCGCGCCCTCGTCAGAGCTGCTCTTACATCCGGCGACGAAAAACCTTTTGTCATGACGAATGTAGACCCGAGCGCGACCTGCAAGCGACCTTCGAGTTGCTGACGTCGTGAAGGCGTTGTGACCTTTGGCAGCAGGCTCATTCCCATCTCGACCTGTGCATGGGCCTCGACACCCGCCGAACGGTCGAGCGCCATGCTGGATGCTCTTAGCCGGTAATCGATCGCCTTCTCCCAAAAGCCAGCCTCCGTACAATGGTAGGCTAGCATTTCTGGATTGCGTTCAGGCATTTCGGGAAACTCTTGCTCCAATGTCTCCGCAATGCGGCCGTGAAGCTGGACTCGCTGACTCTTGAGCAGCGTCTCGTGGGCAGCGTCCTGCACGAGCGCATGCTTAAAGGTATAGACAGCGTGCGGCACGGCTCCGCGTTGATGCACAAGTCCGGAGGCGACGAGTTTGTCGAGCAAAGTTTGGAGTTCGATATCGGAAATCTTCATAACGGCCTTGAGCAATAGGTAGGCGAACTCGCGCCCCAATGCTGCACCTGTTTGTGCCACCGCACGGACTGTGGCGAGGCGATCTAATCTGGCCACCAATGACGCCTGTAGCGTAGGCGGTACGGCGAGCATCGGCAACGGCTGGACGAGCATGTAGGCGTTATCCTCCTCGCGAAGGATGCCGCTTTCCAAAACCGTCTTAGTCATCTCTTCGATGAACAGGGGCACCCCATCCGTGCGGGTGACGATCTGATCCAAAAGTCCGGGCGGCAACTCTTTGCCGTCGGCCACTTGTCTCACCATGGTCGCGTTATCCCGCCGGCTGAGACGGGTCAGTGTCAGTGTGGTGACTTGAGATTGGCCGAGCCACGGGGGAACGAACTCGGGCCGATAGGTTATGATGAGCAGGATTTGAAGGCCGCGGACGCGCTCGATGAAGATATCGACGAGCTCTCGGGTGGTTGGATCAATCCAATGCGCATCCTCCAGAATCATCAGCACGGGCTGACGTGCGGCGAGATCAGCGAAGCGGGAGATGAACCGCTCCAACAGAAGTTCCTTACGGCGCTGTGGGCTGACCGACAGTGGAGGGTATCGGTCAGCTATCGGAATGGAGAGCAAGTCGGCGAAAAGCGCGGTATCGCGGCCGACGTCTTGCGACAATGGTTCGAGCAGGCAGGCGAGCTTGTCGATTCTAGTGTCGTCGCTGTCGGTGGGCTCGAAGCCCGCTGCGTGTTCGAGCTCCTTGATGACTGGATGGAATGCCGTCTGACCGCGATGGGGCGAGCAGGAGCATTGCAAGCATGTGTGCGGCTCCGCTTTGACCGCATTCCGAAGCGCGGCCGCGAGGCGCGACTTACCGATGCCGGGCTCCCCCCAAAGGAGGACCACCCGGCCTTCGCCAGTTTTTGCCTGCTTCCAACGGCGCAGCAAAAGGTCCAACTCCTCATCACGGCCAATGAGCTTAGTCCGATCTGAACGCAATGCTTTGAAACGGCTTTCTATTGTGCTTTCGCGCAGGACTTGAGTGGCCTCAATGTTTGCCGGGATGCCACTGGACGTGGACGGGCAGAGGTCACAATACTCAAACAGGTGGCCGATAAGCCGTCGGGTACTGGCTGAAATCAGGATTGTACCCGGAGCAGCGAGACCCGCTAGCCGAGCTGCGAGGTGAAGAGTCTCTCCTGCGATCGCGGGTTCTGACGCGGTGTCTGTCCCAATCGAGTCGCCAATCACGACAAGACCAGTTGCTATCCCTGTGCGGGCTTGCAGCGGTATTGCGAGCGATTCGATCTTGACCTTGGCAATGGCACTGGTCGCCGCAAGCGCGGCCCGAACAGCCCGCTCGGCATCATCTTCGTAGGCTTGCGGATAGCCAAAATAGACAAGAACATCGTTCGCGATTGATTTGGCCATTGCCCCGCCGAAGGGCTCCACAACCTCTTTCACGCAGTTGGAACAGGCTATTATGATCTCGCGCAGGACCTCGGGATCAAGGCTCATCGAAAGCGCAGCGGCTCCCACGTCGCAGACGATTATAGTCAACTGTCGCCTTTCGGGGCCGCCTGGCCCGGGTTCCGACGGTGGTGGTGCTTCTTCTCCTTGCTGCCGCAAGGCCGGCGCCACGGGGGAACGGTCGCCCGGCAGCGGTTCTTCGCGGACCTCACCAACGAATCGAAGGCCCTTGCGCGGGATGGTGCGGATCAGGCGCTGCGCTTCGCCGCTGTCGCCGATCGCACGGCGAAGCAACGTGATCCTGCTGCTGAGCGTGGATTCGGATACGATCCGGCCATGCCACACTTCGGCAATCAGCTCGTCCTTGCTCACGACGCGCGTGCGATTGGGGATGAGAAATTGCAGAAGATCGAAGACCTGCGGCTCCACGGCGACAAGGTGGCCACCGCGCCGCAACTCCCGCCGCTCAGTGTCGAGCGAGTAATCCTCGAAAGTGTAGATCACTCCGTTGGTCTCCCTGCGGCCCAGATCGGCCACCAATGGCCGTCCCAGGGAAAAATCAGCGCTAAATAAGTGATATCTCAAAGTCTTCCGGCGAGCCACGACACATAGTGGGTGACTGGCGGAAAACGCTTCGTGCATGTCGTCTTGGCCGCCCATTGATTCATGCAGGCCACAACCATAGGGAGGCGGCCTGGGAGAAAGGATTTGCCATGAAGCGGCGAGATATCCTGGTGGGTGCTGGATCATTGGCTGTCGGCGCGGCCGTGAGCTTCCCGGCGCCTGCGATCGCGCAGGGACTACTTAAGCTGAAAATGGTCACGGACTGGCCCGCTGGCTCACTGGGCCTTCAGTCCAGCGCGGAGCGGCTAGCTAAGACGATCAGCGCCGCATCCAGCGGCCGCATCACCATCGAAGTGTTCCCAGCAAATGCACTCGTGAAGGCGCTTGAGACGTTCGACGCCGTGGGTGCCGGGGTCGCCGACATGTACCACTCGGCCGAGTACTATTGGGAAAAGAAATCGTCGGCGTTCAATTTCTTTACGACCGTTCCCTTTGGCTTTAGCGCGGATGAGCTATTCGCCTGGGTTCAGTACGGTGGCGGTCAGGAGCTGTGGGACACACTCAGTGGACAGTTCAACATTAAGCCACTGCTCTGCCTCAACACCGGCGTCCAGATGGGCGGCTGGTTCAATGGTGAGCTAACCTCGCTCGCCGGCTTCAAGGGATTGCGCTATCGCATGCCCGGACTTGGCGGCGAGGTGCTTCGGCGGCTCGGCGCCACCGTGGTGAATTTGCCTGGCGGTGAGATCGTGCAGGCGCTCAAGTCCGGTGCAATCGATGCTAGTGAGTGGGTCGGCCCGTGGATGGATATGGACCTCGGCCTGCATAAAGCGGCAAACTATTACTATTACCCCGGCTTTCACGAGCCTGGCACAGGCTTGACGGTCGGCATCAACAAGCGCCTGTGGGAGAGCCTCGCTGTGAGTGACCGACGTCTCATCGACGACGCGGCCGCGGCCGAATACGCGCGCGGCGTAGCAGAATTCAGCGCCAAGAATGCGCTGTGGCTGCGCAAGCTGCGAGACGAAAGCGCCGTCAAAATCGTGAAGTTCGACGACGCCATCCTGAAGGCCTTTCTCGCGACCAGCAAGGACGTGGTCGCCCAGGCCGGCTTGGGCGACCACGTCTCCAGGAAGATCTATGCGAGCTATCAGCACTTCCAGGAACTGATCATGGATTGGAGCGATATTGCCGAGCGCGCCTATCTGAACAGCCGTGGGCTCGCGTGATGCCCTTGATCCAGGGAGGCACAGAAGGTGCAAACCCTGACAGCATCGAGGGCCAGTCTTTCGACGCGACGGGTGTGGAACACCGGAGTGCGCGCGCGCTTGCTGCTCGCGTTCTTCGGCATCAGCGCGTTTGCGGCGCTGGCCGCCACCGCTGGAATCTATGCCATCCGGCAGGTCGGCGCACGGCTCGACATGGTGGACGGGCGCGTGCCGCCCACCTTGACATCGCTCGAGCTCTCGCGTTCCGCCGAGCGGCTCATGGCGGTGGCGCCGTCGCTGCTGGCGGCCACCGACCGACAACGACGGGACGAGGTTAAGGCTCAGCTTCAGGCAGAGGTCGCTCACCTGACTGCCAGGCTGCGCGACCTCAAGCGCGATCGATCGGAGGTTGAGGCGCTGCTCGAGATTGAGCCGTTCGTATCGTCTCTGACAGCCAACCTTGTTGCGCTCGAGACCTTGGTCGCGGGCCGCCTCACCATTGGCGAGAGCATCGCAAAAGTGCAACGCGACATGTTCGAGACCAAAGCCGAGACGCAACGGCTGCTGGCGCCGAATCTTATGGTCATGGACAGCCAGATAGCCTCCCTGATCGAGGCAGCGCGAAATGCCGGCCCGAACGATGGTGGCGACGTCGCGCGGCAGTTGGCGTCTCTTATCGAGCTGCGACGCCCGAATGAAACCGCGAAAGAACAGTTCTCGGTGGCCGCGGATATGCTAGTCGAAGCCGCGACTACGGATCAGGTCCGGCGTCTGCCGGTCTTGGTGTTCCAGGTTGGCCGCGCATTGCGCGAGCTGGATTCGACGGCGGGCATGCTCGATCCCAAATTGCGGCCGTTGTTCCAAGAGCAGCTGGAAAGGCTGCGTGAGTTCGTCGACGGGCCAAACGCAATTCCGGGAGCCCGTAAGCAGGAGCTGGTGCTGATAAGCGAAGGGAAGAAGCGGCTCGCCGAGAATGCCGACCTATCGGCGCAACTGACCGCTGCAGTCGATCGGCTTGCAGGTGCCGCCAAGCGCGATATCGGTGACGCGACCCGCGCTGCACTTTCGGTTCAGCGCCTGAGCACCCGCGTTCTCGTGACACTGGTCGCGCTCTCCCTACTTACATCGGCATTGATCGTGTGGCTTTACGTCGGTCGCAATGTCGTTCGCCGGCTGACCGCGCTCAATGACGGGATGCTCGCCATCGCAGGCGGCAAACTCAACGCACCAGTGGCGGCGGAAGGAGGCGACGAGATTGCAGCGATGGGTCAGGCGGTCGAGATCTTCCGCAAGAACACCTTAGAACGCGACGAGTTGTTGTCCGAGAGGGCGCAAGCGGCCGAGCGGCTCGAAAAGGAGGTTGAGGAGCGCACGACCGAGCTGGCGCAATTGGTGGCGGAGCTGCGTGCGCTCGGTGAGGTGAGTCAAGCAATCAACTCGACGATCAACTTGGAGACTGTGTTGTCAACGATCGTAGTCAAGGCGGCGCAACTATCGGGCACTCAAGCGGGGACGATCTATGTTCTCGACGAGCCGAGCCAAGAGTTCCGACCGCGCTCAACTTACGGCATGGACGAGGCACTAATCGCCGGCATCAAAGGCGCACCCGTGCGCATCGGTGACGGGACTGTAGT